>JAABUP010009437.1_pt1 | contig 11977 bp, 13 predicted proteins | sample 5559201 | NCBI WGS metagenome assembly JAABUP01 (sample SAMN10711887, study PRJNA513373) | rock metagenome | isolation source: Antarctica rocks | place: Antarctica | reverse complement strand
CGGACTGGTTGGAGTGAATGGAGTGGATGAGGATGAGCTTGCTGGCAGTATGAGAGACGTCGCCGAGTATGTGGAAGATGTCTGCGGGGCCGGTTGTCGGCATTGTTGTTGTTGGTCGTGGTGAGAGGTTGTGTTCGTGTGCAACAATATCGTGATACCGAGCTGTTTGAGGCTGGCGTGGCTGAAGCACGCGAGCCTCGGCAGGCGGCAGCTTTGGCCGGCGTCTTTCAACGTCACCAGAAGATCATTACGTGTAGACGCTGTATTCCTTGACTCCGTATATGGTGGGAAGCATGGGAGGGCAACGGGAATGTGGCATGGGCATGTTGCCATCAAAGCTACGAGCGATGAGGGCGCGGTAAGGTATGTAGGTTGCATTCATAGTACATTTGCTCAGATCAGAACCAGTCCCCACCACCCATACCCAAGCCCATCCTCAGATTTGCTTGCGCAGGATTAGGCGCCATAGTCCAACCATCGTCCGGCAAGCCATCGATACCCACGTCAGACGGTCGTCGATCAAACGTAGTATCGACGTCCATGCCGAACTGTCTGACGAGCTCGTCCCAGTTCTGCCAGTTGACCTCGCCGGTTGTGTCCAGGATCCCGGGATCAAAGTCGAAGCCCGTGGTGTCCATTGAGCCCATCTGGTTAGGAAGCCGAAGGTCCGGGCCAGCCATGCCTGAGAGATCCATAGCTGTGGACGCAGCGGTGCTGTTCTGGTCGGTCGTATAGCCGACGCTACCGTTGCTAGCATGTTGACCATACTGCACACCGTTGTTCATCCAGGAGTTCGTGAAGCCCGGCTGTTCGAGGGATGGTCTCATTGTTGTCGCCTTTGAGGGACGTAGTGGCGCACTGAACGTCCCGTCGGACGAGGGCGTCTGCGAACCAGAAATCGCGGGACGACTGTTCGTCGTCATCGTCGCACATGGCAAGTCCGCAGTATCCATCGCTTCCACGTCATCTTGGCCCGTCGAGGGTAGCTTTGGCGACCTCAACCACTCGTGCTTGTCCATTGGCATATCTCCGTAACTTGGCCCTTGCGAAAACCGCAGCACTTGCGCTTGGCTAAGCGGTGCCCTCGTGACCTGAGATCGTTTGGGGTACCCGAACATAGGGTTGGGATTCGGACTATACGTCCTAGTAGCCGACAACGGCGGCGCGAGACCTCGCTGCTTCTCAAGACGCTCCTCGGCCATCCCGCGTTGTCGTGCTTCCCGCGCTTTGCGGTAGAGCTTGCGAAGTGGACGCCAGAGGTGTCCCGCTCGCGCATCTGCCCCTAATGGCCGACCCCAGCGTCCATCCCTCGTCTTTTCCACAGCAACCCAGGCTCGTTCCACGAGATCGCCGGTTGAGCGGTGGCAGAGCTCACTCAGCATGAAAGCCAGAGCGTGCCATTGCATGTACGTGCGGAACAACCAGCCCCACTTCATCGTTCGCGCTTCTGTTTCCAGGAGGAGACTATACTCGATGTTTTCCAGACTGGTAATGAACAGCTTGTCTTTGGTTTCGGCCGGAAGGCTGGCTCCGCCGTCTTGCCGCTGGAATGGGTGGTACACCATCAACCACATCTTACTCATCATGAGTCTTGCGACCGTAGCAGTGACCCAAAACAGCGGGACAGACATGTCGCAATGCTTGAGGTACCGCTCTTCGAGTCGTTCATGGCATTCTGCAATCCATTTCTCTTTGTCGGCCAAAGTGATGTTAGCACCAACACCACTTTGGCTCCCATGGCCAGTGCGTAGAGATGTGCCGGGCGGAACGTAGTTGATGCGCCGAAAGGTGTTGGCTACTTCGAAACGAATAAGGCAGAACGAAATGCCCGTACATCCCTGCCTCTCAGGTGGGAAGTCCGGACTTGAGGGGCCAATATCCTCGTCGTTTATGTTGAGCGGCATCTTGGTATCGAATAATTGCTCGGTAATGGTAGGGTCGCAGCCGTGATCCTCGCTCGCTCGTATATCGAGGGTGCATATCTGCCACCACAGCCGTCTCCGCATCTCGATCTCGAAGGGCGAGAGCCCACCTGCAAAGTGTAGACCGTCCCGGTGGATTCCCAACGTTTGCGAGATGCGCACGACGAGGCCCGTAAGAGTCCATATCACCCGTGCGTCGTGGTTTCGTCGGAGGCAGATGAGAAAGATGACAAAAGCTTGAAGTACAACAATCTCCTCGGTGGTCAGGAAGTTGGCTCGGGCGAGCGACTGCTCGAAGGCGAAGCGATATCGCGAGAGGAGGATTTGCTTGTCCTCGTTCAGCTTCGCCTTGCAATCTTCTGCGGTAAGAGAGGTGACAGCACCGTAATAGATGGCGAACAAGAGAGCTTCGAATCCTCGGGACAGGGTCGAAAGATGTGGAGCAGAATTTAGTACAGCGGTCTCGACAGTTGGCACATGCAGGACCTTGACGAGTGGGTCCACACGGTCTTTGAAGATGTCCCAGTACAGTGCTATCTGACCTGGTATCGGGTGAAGAGCTAGCATGTCCACGTTCTGCGAGCTAAAGCCGAACACCCAGCCTTGGTGGTTTGTGACGAGAGGGTCAGCTCCGGTCTCCGCGTCGTCTTCCTCATCACTGGACTGGTTGAAGATGCCTTTGAGGTCTTCGACCTCGTTCGAGAGGCTGGCCCAGAAGGAGTTGTTGATGTAGCGCGATCTGCCATCGTTGATTACCAGCCGGCCAAACCCGTTATCGAAGCGACCTGACTGCTGTTCCTCTACGTACCGCGTCTTGGCTTGGAAGTCGTTCTGCTCAAGACGGTCAAGCTCCGGTGACGTATCGCTCACACCATTCGCATGCGGCTTCGGCGCATCTTCTTCGGCGTCGAGAGCCTCGTCATCCACGGTCTCCTCCCTCACCACCCGATCCACCTTGCTTTCCGCGGGCTGATGCTCGCCGTTCTCTACCACGTCGCTGCCTCCAAGCGGCACGTCTACACCCAACCCCTTGACCACACCCTCCAGTCTCCTCAGTCGCTCGAGCAACTCCTTGTCCCTTCCATCCCCCAGCTTCCTTGCTTTCCGCGGTGCACGGCCAGGAGCAGGGAAGACGCACTCAATGTGGGCGCGGTTGCAGTTGGAGCATGATGGGTGGATCTTGTCACACTTCACCTTTCGCTTCCGACACGTCACGCAGGAGCGAGGGTTGAGGATGCGCCCTTGCGCATCTACGGATGCCTTGTTCGACCTACTTAGAGTGGGCGCCGCGGCTCCATCGCCATTTCCGGTAGGAGAAGGCTCGTCGACAAGCGCGGGAACGGTGGAGGCAGGGACATTTGGGAGGTATTCAGATGCGCTTCGTACAACGGTGTTACCGTAGTCTATCGTTGTCGTCCGTGGTTCTTCGAAGCCGGGTTCGGCAGGTGGTGTATCCTCATCCATCGGCTTGTAACCCGCTCCGCGCTGCTGTTCCTGCGATCCGAGGTGTTGTGCCTGTTACATCTACGACAGAGGCGCTGCCGTGTCAAGAGTGTTGTGTTCATGTGAATGTTTAGATGAGGTGATGACGGATCTAGAACCCGGTCAGAGGACGATTAGTATGGCAAGGCTCCGGATATCACCACCACCTCACCTCACTCTCTTGTCAATAATCTCCGCCTCCACATCCACCTCCACATCCACCTCCACCTTCACCTTTATCCCAGGGATCGTACAACACGGGGAGGACGTCGGCAAATGTACCCTTATGCTCAACGCACGCACCACGGCGACGGCAGGCTGTGGAAGCTAAGCGTTCCACACAAAGGTCTACGGATGTCTGGATGTGAGGAAGACAGCCTGGGAAGGTTTCTGGGCCTGTGACGAGTTGCTGAGCGCGCTCTGGCCATCGGGGCGCGTGAAAGCGTTGACCAAGGCTTGCGTGTCAAGCACAAATGCACAGTCGTAGAAGTCTGACCAGGTCCATATCCATGTAGTGTGCAAGAACGTGAGACGTAGACGTTGCGAGAGGCAATAAGCTTTCGATCGACAACTTACGCAGGGTTACCAAAAGCTCCTTATCATCCATCGACGAGCCTCTCGCGTTAACGCTATACCTCTCAATATCCTGCTCGGCTTTTACGTACATGCTCAACGGGACCAACGTACTGATGTCTTCCGCGGACAAAGAAGTAGATGGTGAACAACGCAACCACGAAGCCGTATATCACCACCGACCAGTTCATGCCAATTAAGCCTGGATTCGGGGCTGTAGGGAAGAACATCTGCGGCATCAGAAGGGTTAGCAAAGCTACGCAGCCTAGGCTTCTCTCTTTCCGATGGACTTGTTCTTCGTGAAGACTTACGAACAACCATGCAACCACTAGGAAGCAAACAGCTACTCCATTTGCGACGAATCCAAATCTACCAAGATTGAACCGTCCCGGTGGGAACTGCTCTCCTCTGATGCGTTTGGCAAAGATGCAGCATACTGCGAGGAGATATGACGATATCAGGCCCGTCAATGAGAGCGAGGTGAGAATCGAGAATGCCACGGGCGATCCGATGATGACCAGTGACAATATCACGGTGATACCCCATGTGAAGGCCATGGCATTGACAGGTACATCCCAGCCCGGACGGACTTTGGCGAAGAAGGCCCCAAATGGTACGCCTCCGTCCCTGGCGAAGCTCCTGGACGAAGAGTTAGATACCAATCGATCTGCTACCAACATTATTGTGCTTACCACAGCTGCCGCGATGCGGTCGTCACATTATTGATTAGACAGCAGGTCAGGAGCAAGCCAACCACCAGCGCAAAGGTCATCGAAGCCGCGTAGGAGTTCGTCGCGTTATACACGATCTGCACCCAGGGTTGACCGAACGGTGTATGAGCACACTTTGCACATCCGGACCAATCGTGAACATGATGGTCTGCACATCCTCACGTCAGTGCCGTCCGTTTGCACTTCCAAGCGCCCCAAAACTCACCAGTACCATCACAAAGCCCATGACATAGTTGGCACACGCAGTCGCGACCATGGCTCTTGGCAGCACATACGCCGCGTCGTGTAGCTCTTCGCTCAAGTGGCATTGTGAATCGGCCCCAACGAGAGTAATGAGGGGTGAGAGTATGCCTACTAGGCAGGATAGCCCGACACTGCCCCATCCATTGTCGGAGAAGGAAGTCACAGTCTCGGAGCCGCCTCTTGGACCCATGACCCATAGAGTCACGACAACAGCCAGGAAGCCGAAGCAATGGAAGACGATGATGATGCCCTCCAGGAAAGGTAGCTTGCTGAAGAGGACAGTGTTGAAGAATATCGCCATCGTCGTGAGGCCCACGGTGAAGAGACAGCCTTGCCTATGCCCAGCCATACGTCAGCGTCATCAACGAGCAGCGCCGATGAAGCCGGCATGTTACCATCCCTCGATAGTGTAGTTCGGGTCGCTGAGAGCCGCCATCGCTTCGAATTGCTGGCCTGCAGCATACGCCGTGCCGACAAGACTCGTCTGCCATCCGAGCAACGCGAACCAGCCGGTCACATAGCTGAGAACCTTTTGGTGCTTGCGTGGGCTGAATTCACTAACCCAATGGTACTGGCCACCTATTTGTATGTTAGCGCATGCGCATATACTTGAGCACAAGACGGGAGGCTGACCTGAGGTTGGCGCGATAGAAGCCGCTTCAGCGAAGGATATCATGACGAAGAACATCCCGAAACAAACGACCAGGAACATCCAGATGGCACCTGCCGTGCCGCCGTTGGTCAGGGAAAAGACACCCGAAGCCAGACCCCATTCCCACGTGCAGCCTAGAATCACGGCGTAGCCCCAGATTGAGAAGAATTGGAAGTTTCTCTACCATCGCTCTTTAATCAGTGACTGGAATGGCCAAGATATCAGGATAGGCAAGAGGCACTCACTCTTAGTTCTTGACGCTTGCCCTGCGATCCAGCGGGTTCAGGCGTTAGCAGAGTTTCGCCAATCCCGTATTTGGTGATAGAGAGACAACCATGCGGACCATATCTCTTTGGTCGTATTCCGTCCCACCTTCTCTACAACGGCGCCGTTTGTGGCTTCTGCCTGGAAATGCGTCTCATCGACGGTCACTTGGGCGCGAGCGCCTTCTTTGCCATCGTCAAGAACCATCGCAGTGGTAGGTTTAGAAGTTGGTTTGTGTGGGACAAGCCGGGCACCAAGCAATAGTCCTGAGCATTCGCAGGTTGAGGGAGTACCTTATCGAAGAGGGACACTAGCCTTCGTAAGCAGTAGCTTTGGACCTTGCCAGCAGTACCCTACGGATCGACATGACTCCGCTCGTGCACATTGATTAATGCCGGAAGCTCGATGCCGCAATCACTAACGGTCTGTCCCAGACAGGCGCAGGAAGCGAAGCATCCCATGCCAGATAGATCACCATGTGAGAGCCGTGCAGTAGTAGTCTGCGCAACGGTACTACTCCAGGCAAAGCAACGAGGAGTCCACATCGGGTCACGCTACCATACCTTATCTCCTCAGGTACTGTAAGGCCGTCTCCTGGCCGCTGCGGCACTGCAGACTGGGGAATGCGGAGGAAGAAGCTGTCGACACTAATGTAATGTACATGTAAGGTAGTCTACCTTGTGCATCCGACGCTGATAAGGTACATGTATATGTACTGTACATGTACCGATAATTATTGTGTCGACTGAGGTGAGGTTGGCGAAGCGTCGGGATCGGCCGCTGACCCCACCCGGCTCATCTTCGGCTCAAACTTCAATATCTCCCGCCAGCGCCAAGTCGCTTTTACATCACATGCACCTGCTCACTACCTACCTTCCTTTCCTTGATCACCTCCGTCTTCGTATCCTGTTCGCTGAAGGAACGGGAAGCTGGCGGAAGGCCGACGCGTGCAGTATGGGCGACACAGCGCTGGCAGACTGTGCGAGGCCATCCTCGAGCACCATCATTGGAATCGCACCCGCAAGAGACACTCGCAGCTCGTCACCCCCGGCATACCACGACGATGGCACGGACCGGCTCCATATCACTTGCGACTTGAATATGGCTAGTCCAGTACCTCCACGCTCACACGCTCATACCAAGAAGCCAAACCAGCACCACCCCCAACACCTACCAAGCAAGTCCGACGCCCCCAGCTACTCCCTTCCATCCGGAACCCTCCACGAGGTCTTCACCACCGTGAAGAGCGGGCCGCATGTCTCCGTCATGGACATGTGCGGACTCCGTGGGTCTGGGTGTCCAGCGTCAGGCGAACCGCAAGGCGAGCCGAACCCAGGACTTTGCGATATCAGATCATATGGACCTTCATAGTTCATGCGTATCCCGGCCATCAAAGCCACCTACTGTGGGATGTGTGACTCCTTGCGCGCCAACATCACTCCGATGCTACAACAATAAGCACCATGTGAGCTTGGTCAATTGCGCCAACTTCACCAGGTTGCCGCACCAGAATTTAGGTGAGGTTTTCGACAATCGGCGCAGGTCTATTCATCTCAATGGTAGAGACCGCTGTTCACACGCTATTGTCTCAATGTCTCTCCTCCTTTGTCGTCCATTGTACACCACTCTTCGCGCCCTCTCGCTTGCTTCCATATGCGTCTCGTTTCTTTGTCTCAAAGCTCTACAAACATCATCTCTCTTTGCAACCAAAGCCATCTTTCTGGACCACAGCAGGACTGTGGGAAAGGTGTCGACTTGTATTCATTAAGCATCGCCCCCAGCAACCATGGTCAACGAACAGTCAAGACAACGCAACCAAGCTCCTGCATCCGCCCCTCCACCAGGCTCAATCATTCCTGTTCCGCGTGTGCGGCCTCTGACGACCGCAAATGGCGCTCGCGTTCCCTACACACGCGCGGAACTCGGCCAGCTTTTCAAACCCGGGCCAATACAGCAAAGTATCTTCAGTAATCTCGACCCCTGGGACGCTGTCAGCTTGCGACACGCCGTACACGCTCGGGACCAAAATGGTGGTTTGCTTCGTATCTCCAACACCACCTGCCAGGACTCCAACCTAGGTTTTCCTCATGGTCGCCGCGATGTGCTTCACCGAGGCTATGTAACACGGCCGCCTACTTTCGAACCTCCTTGGACAACAAGAACACCATGCAATAGAGTAGCGATCTGGACCAATCTGCGAACTGCTAGGCCCGGATTCCCTTTTGGCTTGCAGGAGCTGAGTCTCTGTCGCGAGCCCGCCCTTCCGATACATCACCACAATCCCGACGGCAACCTTCGCGTTTGCAAACCTTGCAAAGACAAGCGCTTCGCAGACTTCACCTGGCGGCGCCGACAACTGTGGTTCGGCGTGTGCAACGACTGCCGAGTCTACGCAAACAGCCTCACTATCTTGACAGACTGGGTCCAATGCGACTGCGATCCTAATGGCCGCTGGACCAACTCCATCAACGGCAACGAAGAGCGCGCGGCCCACGTTTGCCTGCTCCACGACTACGAGGAATGGTCGATCTACACTGTCCCTCGTGCGCAGACCGAGATAAACACCCGCTACCGCCTGCGCTTCCGCAAGAAACCCCCCCGCCTCGGGTACAAGAAGTCCAAGAAAGCCATACCCCGGAATCAGATGACGCCCGCCCAGCGACGCGGGCGCATGAAACTCGTGCCCACGAGCGCCATGCGGGCGGCCCCGCGGTGTTATTGCGGCAATGTGATGAGCGATGAGGATCATGCCCGGCCGAATGGGAGGACGGTGACAAATTCGGCCGGGCTGTTGATGCCAATTTATCAGTGGAGGCATTGTACAGGATGTAACAACTTCGTCAACACTTCTTTCTGAGGGCGATTGAGAGGGGTGCGTATGAGCTGAGTCTTTCGTGGTGGCAAATTGTCTCGTAACTACAATGTGAGTTCTTTCGACGTTCCATTCATGCACTCCAATCGTATTTGCATCGCTAACGTTTGGCACACCTCCTAGACTGGAGCGCGTTCACCGCATATCGCTGATATCAAGGAAGTCTTGGGACTTCAGGGACCGCGATTGCTGGGCTGGTCATGGTCATCATCAGGGAGGGTCATATGGGCCACGAACACAGTAGTGAACGGCGCCTGGTGGTATTCTTGGCTGCGCTTAGTAGTCCTCGAAGATCTATATAGTAGTCCGCACCTCCTTCGAGGCAGAGTCTCCAACCATACCTCGCCTACATACCTCAAAATGGCAGATACCAACCAGCCAGAAGATCTTACTGATGCTCTGAACGCCGAAGCCACACTCGGCACCTCCCCAGATGCAGATGGGTGAGTAAACAGCGACATCAGCGCGCAACTATGCTTGCTGACAGTGTTCAGTCTACATCCTACGAGCGATGAGGAAACTGCCCCCGACAATGGCTCTGCCAGAATCGTTGATGGCTCCCACTACATACTCAGTTTTGTGACACCTCCTTCCCACCGTCGTACTCTACCAGTCCCGAGGAATCGACCCATGAATCTACCAGGCCAGCTTCCGTTTCTCTGGGACCCACCGCAGCCAATGGGATACGTCGCAAGTGCAGCAACGCCAGTCCACGGTGCCACCCTTGACCCCTCGAATCCAGAGGAAGTCACCCGCCGTGCTATCTCTGACAGAATACGAGGGCCACCCTCGGAGATCCCTGGGATACTACGCGTTCCGTTCCTCACGATCCAGCATGACAATATCCGCTTGCAGCGTCCGGACCGCCCAGATGACGAATGCTACGAACTCTTCAGGGGTTTCGTCCTCGAGAGTGGGCCTTATCTGTATGTTCCAAGGGTTGACAGAGCGCAACGGCGTGCCGATGCCAGGGCTTTGTTGACTACACACGAGAGACCCGCCATGCACGATTGCGTTCTCAACGCGCTCACCACCATTGCGAACGATGGGTTCCCATTCGGCACCGGTCTTGCAAGGCGGGCACTACTTGATGAAGTCCAGTCGATGTGTGCCATGTCTCCGGGACCCGACAGCTATGGCTCGCAACTCATGGCCGTGATTAGCCAGACGCTAATGTGCGAGGCGGATCGCCGGAGCGACGCACGCTTGTCGCTGTATCCGCCAAGCCGGGATCTTTTCGCGCCAGACTCGGCTGCATCCGGCAGGCCAGCAGGCATAGCAATAGATCTAAGCCATGATGACGCCTCGTATGCCGCAAGACGTGAACAGCGAGATTGGGCAGCAGCTGCTTTCCCAGATGTGCAGGAAACCCCGGAAATCACCAATTCTAATACCATCAACGCATCTGATCCGGCACCCCCAACCACCACAGGCGGGAGAGACTACCGTACCGACGCAGAGATCATCCAAGAGGAAGAAGACGTCGAGGACGAGAATGAATTGGCAGGCTACGATCTCGGCCTGTATAACTTGCAAGGTCTCGCGCTCTCTGTCGATCTCGATCGAGTGCTCGAGGCTCAGGAAGAGCTTTGGGAGGAGCACGAGCGGTGGTGTTCGGCAGTGGACTGGTGCCGTGAGTAACAAGCTGCAGGAAGGATCTAGCGGTATGCGTGTGCAAAATTCACCATCGGGTTCGGCCTGTTGATGTCGCATGGTGGACATGATCAAGGTAGCTCGGGAATTCTATGCGATGTGCGGCCATTTCACACTGACTATCTTGGAGCAAAACATCATTGATGCCTTACGTGACGAGTACATGGGCCGGGCCTCTCTGCTCATCCCATGAGGACTCGATGATGTCCAGGCCAGCCCAGTCAAAAAGCCAAAAAGATGAAGTAGTTCTTTGTTCATTGTTGAACAGAGTGGGACTCGAACCCACGCCTCTTGCGAGACCAGCATGCACATAAATGTACCTGAAGCTGGCGCCATAACCACTCGGCCATCTATTTACAGGGTTAGGATTAGAATCGAATGGATCGACTTCGAATTCCTTACGTGTCCGAAACCTTGCAATTTGGGATCATCTGTTCCTAAAATTATATAATGTCTTATTTTTTGACATCTGTGGAGTGGATTTCGCTCGGTGCGTGCGTGGTCCTAGCGTCGAATCCCTCTTGGGAACACATTTTACGCCCGCTTGTCGGATGGAGCACACATAAGGTACAGTGCTATCTCCATATACACTCGCTGCCTGCAGGTACGAACACTCCGGTGCATGCAGAGATACGTTCACTTTCACTCCGTCCCATACGCTCTGGTGGCGGTGATTTTGTATCTCGGATGCTTCACACGCGCCCACCTTTGCTCTCAGCCAATCGCCTGCTGCCGCGCCGGGAACTTCAAACGAAACCTCACTTCATCTTCCTGACATATTCGCTCCTCATCCACCACCCGGCGCGCTGCTTTGACTGGATCAGATCGAATTGCGCGGCTATTGTACGACAGTTGATACGGATCCGGCGCCCGCAATGCTCTCGGGACCTCTTCGCGCGGCGTATCGAGGCCGGTGCGACACCTCACGGCGACGCGTCCTTACCACACGGCTACCGAACACGATACCCAGGGGCATGAGCATCACACGACGTTCGTTCTAGACCCATGCTCTTCCAACGTCTCACAATGTAGGCCATCGGGAGGTTACGGTCCATCTGCGGTGGACGCTCGCTGGGTGTAGTCCCTGAAGCACGCGATCACACCCCACGATCAACCTCACTACACCTCACAAAAGCCCGCCTCTACCCGTCTTATGGCGCACGACAATAGCAACCTTCTTCTCTTTGTGTTCCGTCCTCTTTCTTCACTGTCACTACCACACAATGGTCTTGTTCTCTTTCTTGCACATGATCTAATTGTCCCCATTCAATGTTCTCTGCGCTGGACGCTTACAAGAGACATTGCTTTGTCGTTCTTACAATCCCCTGCATAATAAGTACAGCATCTTCGAGCCTCATTCCACCATCTTCTGGTCACCGACAGCAATATCCCACCAACATCACAGTTACTACTCTTGGCTGCGCCGACTAGTCAACTACCTTCACCAACATCAAGCCCCACCAATCGTGAACATAAGTATTCGAACCAAGCTCTCTCTCCGAACCGAAAGAACAACAACCCACCACACCAACCACACCGACCACCAACATGTTCACCCTCATCGCAGCCTTCCTACTTGCCCTGG
>JAABUP010009436.1_pt1 | contig 11977 bp, 11 predicted proteins | sample 5559201 | NCBI WGS metagenome assembly JAABUP01 (sample SAMN10711887, study PRJNA513373) | rock metagenome | isolation source: Antarctica rocks | place: Antarctica | reverse complement strand
CGGCCCGGCACCAGCAACGGCCCCACCGAGGCGATCAACGGACGCCTCGAACACCTCCGCGGATCGGCCCTCGGGTTCCGCAACCTCACCAACTACATCGCCAGATCACTCCTGTAGAGCGGCGGATTCAGACCCCGGCTACACCCTCGATTGTGAAGAGCCTGCAATCTCCTTCCGATAGTTCAGGATCCGAGTGTGGCACCACTGTCGATGCCGGCCCGTCGCCCGCGAGCGCACGCAGCGCCCCGATCGTGCAGCAGGCTTCATCTACGCGCAGATCGACGCGCGGGCGCACCCGCAGATGCTCCGACGCGGCGCCGGCTCACCCCAGTCGCCGGTAGCGGGCCAGCCGACCGGCCAGCCTTTCGGCGGGGTCCGCGCGCAGCAGCATGCCCAGCTCGTGAGCGAGCACGTCGCTCATCCGGGCGCAGAACTCGCCGGGCTCGTCGGCCGCGTCGGGATGCTCGGCGACGATGCGGTCGACCATGCCGTCCCGCAGCAGGTCCACCGAGCGGACTCCCTGTGAGGCGGCCAGCTCGGGCGCGTGGCCGGTGTCGCGGTACAGGATCGCCGAGGCGCCCTCCGGCGGCATCGGCGAAAGCCACGAGTGCTGGGCGCAGATGACACGGTCGGCGGGCAGCAGCGCGAGCGCCCCCCCACCGGTGCCCTGGCCCAGCAGCACACACAGGGTCGGCGCATCGAGCATCACCAGCTCGGACAGACAACGGGCGATCTCACCGGCCAGGCCGCCCTCCTCGGCCTCCTTGCTCAGCGCCGCCCCGGCCGTGTCGATGATGCTGACCAACGGCAGCTTGAGCTCAAGCGCGAGCCGCATCCCGCGACGGGCCTCACGCAACCCGGCCGGGCCGAGCGGACGCTCCAGGGTCTGGTGGCGACGATCCTGGCCCAGGACGACGCACGGTGCGCCGCCGAAACGCGCCAGGGCAATCAACAACGCCCGGTCCTGCTCCCCCTGGCCGGTCCCGTGCAGCGGGACCACATCGGTGGCGCCGAGCCTAAGCAGCGTTCTCACGCCTGGTCGTTCGGGGCGACGCGAGCGGGTGATTGACTCCCACGCCGGAACCTCGGGCAGCGATTCATCGGGCAGCTCGGGGATCTCGGGCAGCCCTTCACGTGGAGCCATCAGCACGTTGAGCGCCCGGGCCGCGACCTCGGCGAGCGCGTCCACCGGCAGCACCGCGTCGACCAGCCCATGCTCATAGAGGTTCTCCGCCACCTGCACGCCCTCGGGGAACGGCGCGCCGTACAGGGCCTCATAGACGCGCGGCCCCAGAAAGCCGATCAGCGCACCCGGCTCGGCCACCGTCACGTGACCCAGCGACCCCCAGGAGGCCAGGACCCCGCCCGTCGTGGGATGGCGCAGATAGACCAGATAGGGCAGCCCGGCCTCCTTGTGAGCGGCGACGGCCGCGGAGATCTTGACCATGCCGACGAAGGCGCTGGTGCCTTCCTGCATGCGGGTGCCGCCCGACGCAGGGGCTGCGATCAGCGGCAACCCGTCGCGGGTGGCGCGTTCGACCGCCAGCACCAGGCGCTCGGCCGCAGCGTGACCGATCGATCCGGCCAGGAACCGGAACTCGCTGACCACGAGAGCCACCCTGCGCCCCTGCAGCGTTCCTTGCCCGGTGATCAGGGACTCGTCGGTGCCGGCCCTGGCCGCAGCGGCAACCAGCTCCGCGGCATACGGGCTTGCGGGCGCAGCCACCTGTTGCGGCGCAGCGTCCCAGCTCTGCCAGCTGCCGGGGTCCAGCACCGAGTCCAGCAGCTCACGAGCGCCAAGCCGAGTCACTGGATCAACGGAGTCACGCTCAGGACCAGCGGCAACGATGCAGGCACCCGTGCTCCCTCGGTCATCGGATAACTATTGGCCAATTGGCTATGCCAGCCACTGATCTAATGGGTCAGGAACAACGGTGTCAACAGGTGGCAGGTCACGATCTGGGATGGGTGGGATGGCTGAGCCGAAGCCTCGAGACAGCGCGCTGCGCCCGGTTTCGCGCCCACGGCTGTACCAGAAGCTGGTCGAGCGAGTGCTAGCTTACGTCTCCCAGGAGGGGATGAGCGCCAGTCAGCGCCTACCAACCGAACGCGACCTGGCTGCGCAGCTCGGCGTCAGCCGCGCGTCGGTGGGCCAAGCCGTCGTGGCGCTGGAGGTGCAGGGAATCCTCAGCGTGCGGCAAGGAGACGGGATCTACCTGCTGCGCCAAGCCGATCCGAGCGAGTCCGTCCAAGAGCTGATCAAGCGACGGCAGCGCCTGCCGGAGATCCTCGAGGCCCGCGATGCCATCGAGGTCAAGATCACGTCCTTGGCTGCGCAGCGTCGTGCCGCCTACGACCTGCGCAAACTCCGCGGCAACACCGCCTCAGCGGTCCGCGCTGAGACACGGCACGGGCGCCGCGTGGGGACGCTTGCTGAATCCATTAAGGGTCTGTAGGCTACGTTGGCGACGTTCACCAATGGAGGCCCAAGACCTATGTCGCCAGGCAACGGGATACCGCTTCACGCGTCATCCGGGTCGATCCAGCCCGTACGACGCGCAACCACGGCTGATGTGGCGCGGCAGGCGCGCGTGTCCACCGCTGCGGTCTCTTACGCGCTGAACGGCCGCCCGGGCGTCAGCGAGGAGAGCCGGCGCCGCGTCGTGGCCGCAGCCGAGGAGCTGGGATTTCGACCCAACCGACTTGCCCGTGGCTTACGCAGGGGCAAGACACGTGTCCTTGGCTTGCTGCTGGCCGATATCGCGAACCCCTACTACCCAGAGATCGCGTCCGGCGTCGTCGAGGAGGCCACCAGTCGGGGATACGAAGTCTTCCTCAGCCACACCGGACTCCGGCAGGAACTACAGGCCCGAGAAGTCGGCGCCCTATGCGACCACCAAGTCGATGGGCTGATCTTCACTTCCGCGATCGAAGGTGACCGCCCTCTGCTCGAGGGGCTGCTGCGAGAACGAATGCCGTTCGTCCAGGTCGTCCGGCGCCTGGAGAACATAGCCGCCGACTTTGTCGGGATGGCGGATAAGACAGCTGGCCGAGAGGTCGGCGAGCACATAGTCCAGATAGGTCGTCGGCGTCCACTGATCCTGAATGGGCCAGCCGAATCGTCGGCGAGTCGCGCCCGGCTCACCGGATACCGGGAAGGCCTCTCCGCGCACTCGGTGACGCCTCTGCGCCAAGACCTGGTCAACGGTGAGTTGACCCGGGAAAGCGGCTACCGGCGTGCTGCCGCGGCACTGGACGCCCGCCTCGAGATGCCGGACGCGCTCATCTGCGGCAACGACATGATCGCGCTTGGGGCGATTGACGCGGTGCTCGAGCGCGGACTGAGCATCCCCGACGATGTCGCCATCGTTGGCTACGACGACATGTTCTTTGCTTCGTCGCCACTCGTGCAACTAAGCACAGTTCGGGCTCCCCGCCAAGAGATGGGCGCGGCCGCGGTTCAGATCCTGCTGGACCGCATCGAGGATGCAGACACGCAGCCGCGAACCGTCATCCTGCCGCACAGCTTTGTGCCTCGGCGCACCACCGGTACCGATCGGTCGCTGTTCTTCCAAGGCGGGCCGCACAGCCCGCACTCAAAGGAGATCGAGAAGTGAGATTGCCAGGCAAGATTGCCGTCGTCACAGGTGCCGGGCGCGGAATCGGCCGGGCCATAGCCCACAAACTCGCGGGGGAAGGAGCGACCGTCATTTGTGCCGACATCAACGACCAAGACGCTCAAGAGACGGTGACGAGCGGTAGCGGGTCGTTGCGGGGAGCGCAGCTCGACGTTTCCCATGCATCAGAATGTGACGATTTGGTCGCCCGCACTGTCGCCGACCTGGGCCGGCTCGACATCATGGTGAATAACGCCGGAATCAACCGCGACGCGATGCTGCACAAGATGACGGACGAGCAGTGGGACCAAGTCCTGGCAGTGGACCTTAGTGGCGTCTTCTACCTCACGCGGGCCGCCGGCCGAGCGATGCGGCAGGCCGGCTCCGGGCGCATCGTGAACATCTCTTCGGCAAGCTGGCTCGGAAACATGGGTCAGGCGAACTATGCGGCAGCGAAGGCAGGCGTGGTAGGTCTCACCCGCACCGCGGCTAAGGAACTCGCGCGCGCGCAGATCACCGCGAACGTCATTTGTCCGGGCTTCATCGACACCGACATGACCCGAGCTCTCCCGGAAAAGGTGCACCAGGCCCAGCTGGACAAGATCCCCCTCGGGCGCGCGGGCTCAGTGGAAGACGTGGCCAATGTCGTAGCCTTCCTCGCTTCCGACGAGGCCGCCTACGTGACGGGCGAGATCATCAACGTGGGCGGCGGGTACGCGATATGACTCCTCGCTTCGTCGACGTCACCGAGGCAGTGGCAGCCATCGCTGATGGCGCCACCGTCGCAACCGACGGCTTCAGCATGATGGGTGTGGCTGAAGCCGTGTTCGCTGGTGTCGCTGAAGCATTTCGGCGCGCCGGCCACCCGCGCGACCTGACCCTCGTGCACGCATCCGGCCAGTCCGACCGCATAGGCGGCCTCGAGCACTTCGCCGTCGAGGGACTGTTGCGCCGGGTGGTGGGCTCACACTGGGGGCTCATGCCGCGGATGTCAGCGTTCCTCCATCGAGGCGGGGCCGAGGCCGTGTGTCTGCCGCAGGGCCAGATCTCGACGCTGTATCGAGCAATCGCCGCTGGCCGACCCGGCAACCTCAGCAAGATCGGTCTCGGGACCTTTGTCGATCCTCGCCTCGGCGGCGGGAAAGTCAACGACCCCGGGCGCACCACCGCCCCCGACTACGTGACCCTCACCACCGTCGGGATCGAGGAGTACTTGCTCTACCACGCCTTCCCCATCGACGTCGCCATCATCAGAGCAACCACCGTCGACGACCACGGCAACTGCACCCAGGAAGAAGAAGCCGTCACACTCGACGCGTTGGCGATCGCGCAGGCCGCCCACAACAGCGGCGGAATCGTCATCTGTCAGGCCAAGAATCGGGTCCCTGCGGGCAGTCTGTCGCCCAAGGCGGTCGCCGTACCGGGATGCCTCGTCGACCTCGTCGTCATGTCGTCCGACCCCGAGCGCGAGCACCGACAGACGCACAGCGCGGCCTTCGATCCTCGATACGTGTCCCCCTCGGGCGCCGTTCCGATAACAAAGATGCCGGCCGACAGAGCGAGGGCAGCGATCGGCCGACGCGCCATCCGCTTTCTGCGCCCAGGGGACATCGTCAACCTGGGTACCGGCATCCCTGGGGACACAGTGGGGCCGGCCCTCGCCGAGGCGAGATTAATCGATTCCGTGACGCTGACTGTCGAGTCCGGCGTCTATCAGGGCACCCCCGCCGGTGGAGTGGACTTCGGTATCGCCTCAGGGCCATCCGCAATCATCGGCCACCCGGCGCAGTTCGACTTCTACGATGGCGGCGGTCTGGACGCGACGTTCATGGGCGCTGGCCAAGTTGACCGGTTGGGCAACGTCAACGTCAGCCTGCTCGGGCCGCGCGTCATCGGCTGCGGAGGGTTTATCGACATCGTTCAGAGCACGCGTCGCGTCTACTTCTGCTTCACCTTCGAAGGACGGAACGCGAAGTTCGTCAACTCGGTCGACCACCTCACCTTCAGCGCGGAGCAGGCGCTGAGGACTGGTCAGGAGGTGCATTACATCACCGAGCGCGCGGTCTTCCGGCTCGAGCGGGACGGACTCCTGCTGATCGAGATCGCCCCGGGCGTGGACGTCCAACGCGACATCCTCGCGCTCATACCTTTCCCCGTAAGAGTCGCCGACCCGCTGGGCGTCGGAACCCCCCACCCGTTCGACAAGACACCCGAGGCCGAGTTGACGCTCGCCGAGAAGCAAGGAGGAATCCAATGAACGGCAACGATTCCGTCGTAGTCGTCGCCGGTGCTCGCACCGCGATCGGCACGTACGGCGGCTCGCTGAAGGGCGTGCCCGCTCACGAGCTGGGGGCAGCCGCCATCAGAGAGGCGGTGTCGCGATCGAACCTGGACCCGGCCGAAATCGACCAGGTCGTCCTGGGCTGCGTGGGACAGGTAGGCGCCGATGCTTTCAACGCCCGAAGGGCGATGCTCGCCGCGGGCTTGCCGACCAGCACAACGGCGTACAACGTCAACCGGCTGTGCGGCAGTGGGCTGCAGGCGCTGTGGAGCGGGACCACCGAGATCCTCAGCGGTCAATCGAACACCGTCGTAGCCGGCGGGGACGAGAACATGACCCGTCAGCCTTTCCTTGACTACGGAGCCCGCGACGGCTACAAGCTTGCCGATCGGCGACTCATCGACGGGACGCTCTGCCTGGTCACCGATCCTTGGGGCGAGTACCCGATGGGCGTGACCGCTGAGAAGGTCGCGACCAAGTACGGCGTCAGTCGCGACGAACAAGACGCCTTTGCCCTTCAAAGCCAGCACCGCGCCGGCCGGGCGCTGGAGGAGCAGGTCTTCGCCCCGGAGATCGTGCCCGTGACGGTCACCGACGGCAAAAACGAGCGGATCTTCGACGTCGATGAGCATCCTCGCGCGAACACCACTTTGGAGAAACTGGCCAAGCTGCGGCCAGTCTTCGCCGAGGGCGGCACGGTCACAGCCGGCAACTCCTCGGGCATCAACGACGCGGGCGCCGCGTTGGTGCTCATGCGAGAACAGTCCGCCCGAACACGCGGTCTTGTTCCTTTGGGTCGCTTCGTCGCCTTCGCCACCGCAGCCATCGAACCAGAGATCATGGGCTATGCCCCGGTCTACGCGATCGACCGGGTCCTCAAGAGCGCCGGCCTGACGCCCGATCAGCTAGGCGTGATCGAGCTGAACGAGGCGTTCGCAGCACAAGCGGTCGCGGTCATCCGAGACGCCAAACTGGATCCGGAGGTCGTGAACCCGAACGGCGGCGCCATCGCTCTGGGACATCCGATCGGCGCCACTGGCGCGATCCTGGCGCTGAAGCTGCTCTACGAGATGCGGCGCCGGGACGTCGAGTGGGGTCTCGTTTCAATGTGCATCGGCGGCGGCCAAGCGGTCGCTGGACTCTTCCAAGCGGTTTGAGCAGGGAAGGAAGTTAGCGACCATGACCACGACCCAAACCAAGACCAGGAAGAGGGCCATCCTCGCCGGATTGTTCGTCATCCTGCTGAGTTCCGTGGCGGCCTGTGGTGGCGGAGAAGCCGGTGGCACCAAGCAGGTCAACATCGCGCTCGTTGTGCCGCTGTCCGGTGCCAACGCCAGCGTCGGAGAACAGAGCCGCAATGCGGCGCAGCTCGCCGTTGACGACATTAACGCGAAGGGCGGCATCAAGTCGCTGGAAGGCGCCAAGGTCAATCTGGTCGTGGCCGATTCGACGAACGATCCTCAGGGCGCGCGGGACACCATGGAACGGGTGCTCTCCCAGAGTGAGGTCTCAGGTGTTTTCGGGCTCGACCTTTCGCCACTGTGTGCCGCGGCGCTGCCAGTAGTCGTGCGCAAGCACGTCCCCGTCGTGTCCGCATGCATCTCGGACAAGCTCGTGACGGCGGACAACGGGGGCTACTTCTTCCAGATCGCTCCAAAGGGCAGCGCGTTCGGGGACATGCAGGTCAAGTTCCTGGAGTTCTTGAACAAGGAATACGGCATGGGCATCACCAAGGCCGCGATCCTCTACGTGGACAACCCGTATGGCCAGTCCACCGAACAGGGCATCGAGGACCTTGCGAAGAAGGCAGGTCTCAGTGTGGTCCTGAAGTCGGCATACCCGGAGAACATCACCGACGCCTCACCGCTGGTTGCCAATATCCAGCGCTCTGGAGCCCAGGTGATCTTCCCGGTCTCCTACATCAGCGACTCCGAACTGATACTCAGCGCATTGCGGACCGCGGGTAACCGCGCCCTCGTGGTGGGCGGCGGCGCTGGGTTCATTTGGCCACCAATCGGGAAGGCACTCGGCGACAAGGTCGACGGGCTCACCAGCGTGTCATCGTGGAACCTGACCTCCAAAAACGTTACATCCGACCCAGCCCTCGTCGATGTCACTAAGCGCTACCAACAGAAGTACAACACCTTCATGCCGGAACAGGCTGGCGAGGCCTACGCGGGAATCTGGGCACTTGCAGAAGCGGCGGACCGGGCCAAGTCCGCTGACGCGAAGAAGGTCCGTGACGCACTGGCGACCATGGATCTGAAGAGCGGCGGCGCGACCATGATGCAGCCGGGTGAGGTCAAGTTCGACAGCAACGGCGCCAACGAGAAGGTTTCACCCGTCATGATCCAGTGGCAACACGGCGTCCCGCAGACCGTCTACCCTCCTGAGCTGGCGACGGCTGCTCTTCAAAAGCCCTGAAGGGGGAGGCAGTTCGATGACATTCGTCATCCAATCCATCGTCAACGGCCTGCTGATCGGTGGCGTTTACGCCTTGGTCGCTATGGGTCTAAACCTCATGTTCGGGGTCATGCAGATCGTCAACTTCGCACAGGGCGAGTTCCTCATGATGGGCATGTACGTGGCGCTGGGTCTGGCGGGAATCGGGGTCCCCTCCATCCTGCTCGGCGTCTATTGGGTTGTCATCCCGACCGTCGCGATCACAGCGCTGTTAGGCATGCTGTTCTTCGTTGTGATGCTGGACCGGGCGGCTCGGTTCGGTGAAGGTGCCCAAATTCTGCTCACCATCGGCCTGTCGATCGCTCTGCAGGGCGCGGCGCACATACTGGAGGGCTCCGGCCCCAAGCTGATCCGGACACCCATATACGGAAGTGCGCTGCGTCCCGGTGGGCTGACGCTGGGGACGGCGCAGGTCATTGCGTTCTGTGTGGCGATTGCGGTCACGCTGGCAATGGCTTGGGTGGTGCGATACACCTTCTGGGGCAAGACGGTGCGTGCAGTCTCCGAAGACGCCGAGGCGGCCGAGTCGCTTGGCATCAACCCGCGCCGAGTCTTCATGGTAGCGACCGGCGTCGCAGTAGGGCTAGCGGGCCTGGCCGGAGCGCTTCTCATGCCCTACCAGTACACCTTTCCAACGGTGGGCCAGAGTTTTGTCGTCATCGCGTTCCTGGCGATTGTGATCGCCGGGCTCGGTAACGTCAGCGGCGCGGTGCTCGGCGGCCTGCTCTTGGGTGTCGTCCAATCGCTCACAGCCTCCTATCTGTCCCTCGACTTCTCGACCGCCGCAATGTACGCAATATTCTTGCTGGTGTTGCTGTTTCGACCGCAGGGTCTGCTCACCAGGACGGCGCGGACGGTATGAGACGGATATTCGCCATCCTCGCCTTATGGGTTGTTGCGTTGGTCGCCGGTTTCGCAACACAGAGCGACTATCTGGTCGGACTCGGAACTGTAACCGCGTTCTTCGCGGTGTGGGGTCAGAGCTGGAACATCCTCGGGGGCCTCGCCGGCAAGGTGTCGTTAGGACACTCGGCCTTCATTGCGGTGGCCGCCTACGTGACGGTGATCCTGTTCCAGCGGTTCCAACTGGCACCCGTCATCGGGCTCATCTTGGGGGTGGCCATCACGGTAGTCCTCGCTGCGTTGATCGGCGTGGCCACGCTACGGCTGAGCGGGCCGTACTTCTCGCTCGCCACCCTCGCCGTCGCCGCGGTCCTACTAAGCCTCATCGTCCACTTCAAGGAGTTGACGGGCGGCGCGAATGGCCTCAGCATTCCCTTTGCGACGACGCATCCGGCCCAGCTGGAGTTCGAGGATCCCAAGGTGTACTACGCGATCGCAGTGACCTTGCTGATGGCAGTGACGCTCATCGTGCTTGCCAATCGGCGCAGCCGTCTCGGCCTGTACATGGCCGCCAGCGGCGAGAGTGAGGCTGCCGCCGCAGCGGCCGGTGTCCGCATCGCGGCGGTGCGGATCATGGCGCTCTGCGTCAGCGCCGCGCTGACGGCGGTCGGAGGCGTGCTCTACGTCTTCTTCGCAGGGTTCGCGGATCCGAGCTTTCTCTCTGGCCTCGAACTCTCTATCGACATTGCCCTCATCGCCGTGATTGGTGGTCGAGGCTATCTCGCTGGGCCGATTGTTGGGGCGATCTTCTTTCAGGGCGTTAAGTCCGCCGCCAACACGTACACCGGCAGCTCTGGCGGCTGGGACGTCCTGATCCTGGGGCTCGTTGTCGTCTGGGTCGTGTTGATCGAGCCAAGAGGGCTGATCGCCATGGCGGCGAGGATCTTCAGATTCGCCAAGCGCGGTGTAACCCGACGGCCGCTGGAGGCGACGACATGAGCCCGTTGCTGGAGGTCAGTGGGATCTCCAAATCCTTCGGTGCTGTTCGCTCCTTGAGCGAGGTCACGCTGGACATCCCGCATGGTGGGGTCGTCGGGCTCATCGGTCCGAACGGAGCCGGCAAGAGCACCCTGGTCAACGTGATCAGCGGCGTCTACCCGCCGAACGAGGGCGTCCTTCGCTTCGACGGAACGCAGCTACAGCGCGCTTCCACCGCGAAACGGGCAAGGATGGGGCTGGTTCGCACTTTCCAACGCCCCGCCCCGATGCACTCGTTAACATGCTCGGAGGCCGTCATGATCGGTGGCCTGACCCGGGGGCTGTCAATGCGATCAGCCAAAGTGGAGGCCCAACGCGTCATGGCTCTGCTCGGCCTCGGCGACGTTGGCGGCCGTCCCGCGCGAACCCTTACCACGGGTCAGCTGAAGCTGATCGACCTAGCCAGAGTGTTGATGTTGACGCCGAAGCTGGTACTGCTAGACGAACTGATGAGCGGCCTGTCGAGGCAGGAATCTGAAACCGCGCAAAGAGCGGTCGAACATTTAACTGCCGACGGCACGACCTTCCTCGTCATCGAGCACCTAATGGATGTCGTACGGCGGCTGAGCCATCGACTGGCCGTGCTGGACGCCGGCCGTCTGGTCGCTCAGGGCGAATTCGACGTCGTGATGCGCGATCCACGTGTCGTCGAGGCATACCTCGGGCACGAGGGGCTGAACTCCGATGATGCTTGAGGTCTGCGAAGTCGTTACCGGCTACGAAGGGGTCAAGGTGCTGCAGGGCATCGACCTAGTCGTCGCAGATCGCGAGACCGTGGCCGTCCTTGGCGCCAACGGAGCGGGCAAGACCACCACGTTGCGTGCAATCATGCGACAACTACCTCTGTGGTCAGGAAGCGTATGTTTGTTCGGCGAAGACCTCACCCATGCCGCCGGCTATATGCCGGCGCGGCTCGGAGTCGGGTATGTGCCTGAAGGCCGCGGCATGCTGGCCAGCCTGACAGTGCGTGAAAACCTCGAGATGGGCGCATACGCCCGGCGAGCAAGACCAGCGCTCCGGGACGGCCTTCAGCGCGTCCTTGCGCTCTTTCCTTCCCTGAGTAGTCGATTGTCACACCGAGCGGCCAATCTCAGCGGCGGCCAACAGCAGATGCTAGCAATCGGCAGGGCCCTAATGACCTCGCCTCAGCTCATTATCCTCGATGAACCCTCCCTCGGCCTCGCACCAGCTATCGTCGATCAGGTGTACGAGTCTCTGGCCGCCCTAAAAGCAACTGGCCAGGCGATTCTGCTGGTCGAACAGAACATACACAGAGCACTTGCACTATGTGACCGCGCCTACGTCCTTGAACACGGGCGAGTCATCGTCTCTGGCGACACGGCCAGCGTCAGGCAAGACGCCCGCGTTCAAACAGCCTATATGGGCCTGTGACGCAGGCATGGCCGTGAGCCCAGAGCACTCTGATCCTTGGCGGCGCCCCCGCCAACACAGGCCCGAGAAGTCCTTGCGATATGTGGGTTCGCCGGTTCGGAGCGGACGACCCGCCGGGCGGTGGCGGCGGTGCGGAAGAACTACCGGCTGGGCCGGGTCCGGGTGCACCGCCCGTGGGTCACCGAGCCGGGGATGTGGCTGCAGTACGACTTCGGCGACGGCCCGGTCATCGACGGGGTCCGGACGACGTTGTTCTGTGCGTGGCTGGCCTGGTCAAGGTTCCGGGTCGTGCTGGCGATCCGGGACAAGACCGCCCCGAGCGTGATGGCGGCCCTGGACGTGA
>JAABUP010009434.1_pt1 | contig 11982 bp, 8 predicted proteins | sample 5559201 | NCBI WGS metagenome assembly JAABUP01 (sample SAMN10711887, study PRJNA513373) | rock metagenome | isolation source: Antarctica rocks | place: Antarctica | reverse complement strand
TCTCTCTCTCTCTCTGGCTGGCTAAAGCATTGTAATCTCTCTCTCTCTCTCTCTAAACAACGCAGAGCTGCGCTCTACGACTAGGCAGAGCTTCGCCCTACGACTAAGCAGAGCTTCGCTCTACGAGTGGGCAGGGCTTCGCTCTACGAATTGGCAGAGCTGCGCCGTGGTATTCCGGCAGAGCTACGCTCTGCAAATAGCCCTGAAACGACGCAGAGCTTCATGTTGAATGCGAACCCTGCGGGCTTTGAGAGCTAAGCCCTGCGACATTGCAGAGCTGGCCCTCGCTGCCAGTTTGCCAGAAGCCCTGCAAAGTCAGAGCTGAGCCCTGACATATTGCAGGGCTTTTCCGTCCCCCGGTCTCTAGTGAACAGTATGCATCATCAGATTTGCATGTCTCAGTCATGCTGCAGTCAAACAGCCTTGAATATGTCAGGTGTTCATTTGCTGAGATTTTCAGAGACTTCCTTGACTGCAATAAGGCTGTAGCACATGTTAAACAATGTGTCACCTACTTTTGACTGTAGGTCAGGCTGATTTCCTTGTGCTCAACAAAGAATCTCATTCAGAGAAACACTCTGTTGAGTAGTTGGGCAACAGCCTGACTCAAAGAGCTCTCAGAGCAGCCATTGTCAAGCTACTCATGACAAGGCAAATTTACAGATGTGGTAGACCAACATTGTTGCCAGCTGTGCTGTGAGCAATGACACAATTTGCCATGCAGAATCCCAGAATAGTCATGACGTCCAGGATGAGTCATGGTGTCAACTCCATTGTGGACTCACTGTATGTGTGTTGCAGGTCACAGATTGAGAGGAATACTGTATACTTGCAACTGATCCATCTCTGCAGATCACCGGTGCAAAACTGTGCATTGTCTATTTGTTGATGTCCATGCTATGCGCCCTCCCTAGTTATCAGTGGTTAACCCTGAATGATGAACCTACCAGTGGTAAACCCCTCATACGAACATACGAGGGGTGCAATGCATTTAGCAGTGGCCACAATTGTTGTACACACTCCGCAACCTGTCAGCGGCATGTTGTGTGCTCTTAGCACTTTCAAGGTGTGGCAATTTGCATTTGCATGCTATTTTAGGCTTGCCTGCTTGCAACTTTGATAGTTCAAGCAGTAGACCCATGATCGAGCGATACATGATCCAAAAAGTCATGTATGGGCAGCCCGGTATACACCTTGGCTTCTCAGTAAACTGACCCCGAGAGGTGCGGTCCTAGGAGGAGGAGAGGAGGAGGAGAAGGGGGAGCAGGAAGAAGAGAAGCCTCAAGAAAGAGAGGCCTCTCCTAGGATCATCTCTTTTTTTACGGCTCTCCTTTTCCTCCTCCTCCTCCTCCTCCTCCTCCTCCTCCTCATGTCTTGTGATTTGTGCTCAACAGTGATGGTTATTTGAGTGTTGTGCTCACCTAGAGGTGTGTCAGCTGGGCTGGGTGGGGTCTTGATGGGAAAGCACAGCCACTCGGCTGGGCTAAACTAGGTTACGCCGGGCTGCTGTGCCACTCCATCAAGATTCTGACCACTCTTGCTGACATGGGAATCTGGCAACACTTGGTTTGAACTTGACGGTGATGGTGGTGTGAGAATTGTGTTCAACTTTAGGCATGCCAGCTGGGCTGGGTGGGGTCTTGATGGGGTGGCAGAACCCCCCAGCCTATGTAACACAGCAACTGGGCTGGGCTGCTAGCACTTCATCAAAATGTTGACCACTCCTGCTGACATGGGAATTCCTCCAACTCCAACACTTGCATGTCAGCCTGAAAGACATATTGTCGATCATTCAGTCATTCATTCCCTCAGTCCTTCCTTTGCGCATTCACTCACATGGAGCAAACATCATGCTGGTGCAAGAACCAAATCTGCTGTGTTGTGCACGTCTGCTCATAGCACAGCTCAAGTTTTACAGCTGCAAGTCTATTTCAGCTACTTAGACAGCGTAATGACATGCTAGCAAGTGTGCTATGTAGTGTACACAGGACTGGCAAGTGGAGTCCCACCAACCAGGGATGGTACATGCAACCGAGACAAACTGCTACCTCTAGGTCAATCACCTTGTTGCCACCTCAGAGTTTCTGGGCATAGTTTATGACAACAAGTGTTTTGAGCCAAAAGTAGCAGCTTGTCTTGGTTCTGTGCAGTCTCCCTGCTTTGTAGAACTCAGATTGCCGGTCTTGTGTAGCACATGTGCTTGCATGTTGCATGTAGGTATGCATGTATGCACGATTGATTGAGAATGATTCTGCTGATCAATCATCAGACGAGCTGGTCGCTGCTCTGCCTAAGGGGTGTGTGCCACTCCTTTGATTGCCCCCCCTCCCTGAGGGGGGTGTCAGCGGGGTCCCACCCCCCTTTGGGGAAGGGGACTTGCAAACGACTGAGCCCACATCATTTGTCCCAAAGCAAATGCCATGACTCAGAGTGTAGTCTGCCATGCAAACAGTTACCAAAATGAGGAAGCTTGCTCTTCTGCAAACACTTCAGGCGGGTCAAAGATGACCAACTTGTTGTTTTTCACTGTCAGCAGCATACCCAGAAGACAGCATTGTTCACTGTTCAGCCCAATCTGTGGTCATGAGGTACCATTCAGTGCTTGACACTCTGGGATGCTGTTACAGATTTCTGGGGTGGTGTCACAGTTGTTTGGGATGCCATCACTCATCTGGGGTAGTTGACTATAGTGTCACAGCTGTCTGGGGTAGTGTCAGATTGTCTGGGGTAGTGTGGTAGTGGGGTAATAGGGTAGTGGGCTAGCGAGATCTCTGAGATCTAGATGCATATGTTGGCACAGCTGTGACTCAGAGACTCAGGCTTGCAGGCACATTGCTTGATATGCTGTGCAGCAGAGCCACATGCCTTGCACATCGCATCCAACTGGCTTGCAAGCCAGGGTAGTTGCTGGGCCATACACGGCTGCACACCCCAGGTCACAATCAACACCATGGTCATTATTGTACAAGCTAAGTTCTACAGGCTAAGGTTGCTGCTTGTGCACATGTGCACATGTGCACGAGCAGCAATGTTAGCCTGTAGAACTCCCACCAGCTTGATCTTGTGACACACCACATGCACATGTGCTTTCAAGCCAGGAGATCTGATGAGTCACAACTAGCTCCACACCCTAGACTGAAAGGGTTTGTAATGATGATGAATAGAACAGTGCACTCATGAGATTGATCAATTGATTGATTGAACTGCAGCGCTTCAAGGCAGGCATGATCATGAAGTATAACACAAGGTTCTGTCCATTGACTGGCACACCATGGCCATGCATATCTTCAATAGCTCAGGATGCTCTATTCTCTGTCGTAGTGCCTGTCTCTGATGTGTGAATGAAAGACAGCCAAGGCATCAGGGCAAAAGGTCAATCTTCAGAACTAGTGTTTACGTGCAGCTTACCAGCTTATCCTCCCAGCGTCATCTGCTGTCCGCGGCAATAGTCCCCTTGAGCCAAACTTTTTGTCTCTTGAACCAAGCTCAGAAGGCACCTAATGGTGTTGTCCTTGGTCCATAGTGGTGCATCCAGCTTTAGGCAGTGGCAAGAAGAACGCATGTACCGCAGATACCAGTGCATGCGTTTTCCTGGCCATGCCTACAGCTTGCACTGGCTGTTAGCATCCAATAGGTGCACCTTGTTTTGGGTGTTGATATCGCATCGATGCGATCACATGAGTGCATGCTTGCAAATCTTACTTGCTTCCAGGTCTGCAAGCTCCTTCAGACAGCTGGGCTCAACTACATGTGCAACGCAGCTTGAACTTGCAAGGGCTTCACACAGACATACACTTTATGTTGCTGCACACTGTGCATGGCAGGGCTTCACACAGACACACTGTGCATGCAAGGGCTTCAAACAGACATCCGGTCACTGTCACAGGACACTTGTGCATGCAAGGGCTTCAAACAAACACAGTTACTGCCACAGGACAATTATACGTGCATGAGCTTCACACCGACACACAATGCTGTCACTGGACACTTGCGCATGCAAGGGATTCCCACTGACATACAATAGCTGTCACTGTACACTTGTGCTTGCCGAAGCTTCAGACAGACACGCAGTTGCTGTCACTGGAGATTTCTGCATGCAAGGGCTTCACACAGACACACGGTTGCTGTCACTGGACAGAGAGAGGGAGAGAGAGGATTTTACGTCTTCAGCCAACCAACTAGGTTGTACAGATGTGGACACTTGAGCATGCACAGCTCTGTCTGCTGGCAGAATGCAGTCTGTCTGAACAGTTCAGTCTGAACAGTTCAGTCTGAACGGTTCTTTGTGAACAATTCTGTCTGAACAGTTCTGGCTGAACAGTTACTGTGAGTGCAAGACCAGTGGCAAGACAGGTACGCACCACACTCAAGGCCTAGGGTTTCAGTGCAGACCCTAAGTCCATCCTGATGAAAACTTGCTGATGGATTTTTAAATGGATTATCAAAGCAGCTGAGCATCTTGCTTTGTCTCTCATGCAATCTTTCTGGATTAGCTGAGAGCAGAGCGACAGCCTCAGCTGGTTTTGCAGTCAGAAGGTACAGGATGCAATCTGCAAAATTCTATTATGCATCTCACAACATTGGTGTGGTGACCTGTGCAGCATGTTGTGACAGACAGACTGTACAGGTGAGATCCACACCACACCTGTGTGCAAGCTAAACTGTCGTGGTGCTAGCCTGCACTGGGGTTTTGGCTTGCTGTTTTTATTTGTTGCCATAGATTAGTCAGACTGCATACACAACTCCACATCTTGCTCTGCTTCACACAGTTGGGCTATTGTGCCGTCCTGCTAGCCGGACATTAAATGGCTTAGTGGTTAGAGCATCCGCCTGTTAGGCGGAGGTCGTGGGTTCAAACCCAGACCTTGCAGATTTGTTAGTCTGTGAACAAGCCGTTTTCGGCTTCCTCAGGTTCTGAGGCCCACGGATGATACACCTGCTTATGTCATCTAATCGAATGGGGTAATATACTTCCCGTCAAAAGGCGCGGTGCCTATAACAACCCGGGGATGGTCCCGTTATCACCGAACAAGGCGCGTTGCCTATAACAACCCGGGGATGGTCCCGTTAACACCGAACATACCCCGGTCGACCTAGCCGGCCTTCAAGGAATATAGGTACAGGTTCGTCCTGGAAGAAACATCATTACACGGGCTTAACGGCCTCGGGTTACGTTCAAGCCGCCGTGCGCGTTCCCGTTATCACGCCTAGCGGCGTAAGATTTTCTTTTTCTTTTCTTTTCTGGGCTATTGTGCCTTACAAGATCTAGATCTGAAGTACGGCGCAAAGACATATTGAAGAAGAGTGGGTACATTCCTCTGGAGCGTGACCTGCCCAAATTAGCAGCCTTGAGCCTTTGTTGCACAACCAGCAGCTGCAGTGAACCATGACTAGTGTACATCCAGTGTGTAATTCACTGCCTTTTGTGTTCCAAAGGCTGCCACTTTGGGCAGGTCGTACTCCAACCAAACTTTGGGTTTAGGGCTTAGGTATACGTTCATGAATGTGATCACCAGTACAACACAAGACATACTAGTGAAGAGTGCCTACGTAGTCTTGTGTTGTGTTGGTGATCACATTCATGAACGCTGTGTGAAATGTCCTGAGGTCCGCATGACACAACACCAAGTTGATGTGCACTGTTGGATTCACCGCTGATAAAATTTGTATCTGCACTACATTGCTGACATAACAATCTGCCCAGCTGATTAGACGCAATGCATGAACACAAGCAATGCAAAGCAACAATGCAAACTTGATTAATATATTATACCTATATAGGTACAACTGTTCCAACAATGTCATGCAAGATAGCTTGGTTGCAAGGGGAACCAAGAGGTCACTTTTCAACCAGAAGTCAGTGATGGTAAAACCTGGTGGTTGTATGTGATGCCCTGATTCCCCTTGCAATTGCAATTCCAACTGAGCAATGATGCATGACACCTGGTGACCTTGGTGTAGGGTGACCAGCTCTACAGGGTTCATGAGACTCAGGACTTTGTGTCCAGGGCTTAAGACCAAATTTGAAGCCCAAAGCGTAACCATGCAGATTGTAATGCTTGGACTCCAGACACACACAAAAATCAAAGAAAGAAAAATGCAGCCAAAGCATACCTTTGCTCAAGGGTGCGGGCCTAGCCAATGAATGTGGGCTTAAGCTGGTTGCACGACAGGCCTAGGATGGGTTGTTAACTTGTATCCTCTCAAGGTAGGGCCATTGTTGTACCATGGGTGGTGGTGATGTTAACAACCCATACTTTCCAACATTTGTTTACGCCAGCCAAGCACACACTGTTGGCAAGAGGTATCTGGCCCACGAACTCCATTAGTGCTGCCTTGAGCGGCAGATTTATAGTCCACCAGCAGGAATTTACACTGTGGACATGACTCAGCGCCACTCTGGTCATTCCATGAGGCTCTGCTCCTGTATGTGTTGCCCTGCTGCCTTCATCGATGTTGTCTGAAGCTGCAAGCTTATGGTTGTCTGCAATTGCAAGCTTGTGGCTGTCTGAAGCTACAAGTTTGTGATCCACAAGCAAGAGCTGACTCTCAAGGTGGGCATATACAAAGCAGCAACGTAGAGTCAAGGCATGTGGCCCCTGATCTCACTTTGGTGTGCTATCATGTGATTTGACTGACAGCTTCTGTTGAACCTGTTGCGGCAGACAGAAACTGCAAGTCTGGTCACAGCAAGGCCTCCATGCAAGCTAGCATGTTACGCTTAGAGTTTGCATTGCACTCTTGCGTCTTATGCTGAGCCAGCACCACATTAATATAAAATATTTTTGCATACATCTAGAGGAGTATATGCATAAAGGTTTGGTGCTGTGACCTGTGCAGCATGTTTTGACTGACAGAAAGAGCAAGTCAGGTCCACAGAACACCTTTATGCAAGCTAAACTATTATGCTGTTGGCTGCACTGAGTTGTTAGGCTTGACCTGACCTGCTGTTTTGGTCACAGCTCAGACACAAAACTCAAATCCAGGTTTTGCTCTGTTTCACATAGTTGAGCTTTTCTGGTGCGTAAGATAAGGCTCTGAAGTAAGGCACATGACATCTTGATCAAGAGTGCTTACGTTCCTCTGTAGTACAACTCAAACCAAAAGGCTTTGTGCACCCTAGTCATGGTTCACTGCATATTAATGTATATATTAATGTATATATATACAAATTTATTGCAATACTGTGCTGCAAAGGCTGCCACCCTGGGTAGGTCACACTCCAAGGGAACGTAGGCACGCTTTTTTCATAAGCACCACCAAAAATCAGGTTGCATGCCAGTTTGACCAAATGAGAGTTGGACTTGGAAGGCTTGGGAATGCTCTGCCAACAAAACAAGAAGCTTTTTGGCCTTTGCGGCTGAACCCAGGTCATGACTTGGGCTCAGCTGCAAATGACAAAAAGCTTCTTGTACTGATCATTTGTTGCAAAACCAGCGCCGTGATGCCAAGCCATAGACTGCCGTGCAAATAGGGCTTTTGTCTTTCTGGGCTTAAGGTTGAGGATCAGGCCGCACCTGTTTGTGACAGACAAACAGAAACAGCACAACATGTCAAGACTGTATTGCCTCAACCTGACATGATCTTAAGACAAAAGCTTTGTATGTGTCGTACTATGGTAGTGAGTTTGACAGAAGAACCAACCACCTTTTGCATTGTCTAGATCAACTGAGATCTCATGTGGTCACTCTGCTCTTTCTGGCTCAACTAGGCTGCTCTGGCAGGTAGGGCAGGGCTGAAGCGAGACTGTTCATCAAAGCTACATTAGCAGCGTGAGCATTGAGCACAACTTGCAGTATGCTGATTTGGGGGCTTTTTGATGCCTTGTCCCTGCAGGATAGGCTGTGTGTTGAATGTTGTACAACATGTTGTCGCCAATGAGGTGCGCATTTGCCTAATGAGTTGCAGCAGATGAGTTCTACGGTGATAGATGTAGCAGGGCTTCTACATCTGTTACATCGGTCTTAGCTGCTGTTGTACTCATTATGTGCCAGCGTTTTGAGCACAAGTATGCAAAAAAATGTGTTTCTGAATGCGTTTGATGTCAGGGTTCAAGTGGGCGTGTTAAGGCTGCAGAACAACTTTTCATATGGGGTCAGGGTGAAGAGTGGCATCTCAGTGTTTACTCAAGTGTCCGACCATCACTTACTGATTATTGATTAATAAGCACTCACACTAGAGCCACAGACCCCAAAAAAAACTATGGGCGCATCTGTACAACTAGGAGCTGGAATAGCACAATGTCACAACTACTGACAGATGTTGCATCTGTTTTTGGCTACTATGGATGCTGGACACTTCTGGTCTGTCATTGCACTTCAGATGCAGCATCTAGTCTTGCACGTCTTCTTCTCACTGCTCCAATCAACACTTCGGTCACTGCTAACATCATTAAATTTGCTGTTGATACATGTGCATTTGCATATCTGGATGGACTGTGATGTTCACACTGTCACTGCCCAAAAGCAGAGCTTCTGGATCAGCAGCATGACGTCGTTCAGCAGCTTGAGCAACAACAGCAATCTGTGCAGGTGATGTCACTGACTTGTTCCAATGCAGTCTATTGGCCCCTCAGGTGTGCAACCTCATAGGATTAGTGACTAGCAACGCGTTAACAGGCTGTCAAGCTTGCCTGATTATCATGTCAGCAAGGCTGCTTGTCAAAGGCAGTACACTTGTTCAATAGACTCCATGCTGCCGCTGCATGCAGGCTAAAGTAGCCGAGTCCTGGTAGTCTTCCTGTGAGTCGCAGGATCAGTTGAGCCAGCTCTCCAAGAAGCTGAACACTGCACAAGGCAAGGCTGCAAGCGTCACCAGATTGCATGCAGAGGCGGATGAGCAGCTGCGGCAGCAAGCCACTCTTCTGTATCAGGTATGATGCTCTATGTAGATGTATAATATGATCAATTGAGAGCTAGGCTGAGCGTGCAACAGCCATAGGGCTTGCCTCTGCTCATTGCAGTCAAATGTCATATGTCAACAAAATTGCAGCATGCACAGCAATACTACAACACTGCATTGCAATCTGGTCCACAAGCATGCAATTTTTGTGTGGCTACAAAACAGCAAGCTTATGGAACATAGCTGAACCAAATTTTACCTTCAGAGATACAGGGCATGAGAGCAAGGACCTAGAAGGCTCTGCTCCGTTCCGCATGAAGGCATAAGCTGCTTCAACCTCTGCTGTCAATGTAGCTGCAGCACTAGCTAGTCTATATACATCCCCTGCATGATGGCTGCCCTGCATCCTGCAGAGACAGCACTGCGGCAGGCTCCAAAGGCAGGCCACAACAGCAGCCAACCAGGCAGTGGCGGAAAGGACTGCACTGGCCAGTGGTCCACTGCGATACCTCAAAGGTGAAGCTTGCAAAAATCACCAAGCAGGCAGAAGTTCGGCTTGTCAAGTAGCTGTCATGCTGGTGGGAATTTGACATCAGCGCTAGCATCAAGCTGGAAGACAGCAATTGCAACATCTCCTGTCACAAATAGCCAGCCGTACTAAACATTGACTGCAGCGGGGGCAGATCTGCCAGCACTGGCTGCAGCTCTTTGCACTGGGAAACTGCCGTTTGTATGTCAGTGAATGATGTGCTTTCACAGTTGGATAGTCGCACATGTGCTGTTTCATTGAGGACATGATTTGAGATTCAGTTGGATGCAATTGCACAATCCAATGTGGTGATAGTTCCACCCATCATCATATGTTGACACACATCATCACATGTTTGTTCATACTATATAAAGTCTTGCCCAAGAGTAAGATACTTACAGTACCTGCCTGTAAGCAGTCCTACGCCGCAATCAGCGCACCAAGCCAATTGCAAGTTTGCAAACTGAATTGATACGTTGCAAATCAGACTGCACATTACAAGCTCACACTAGCTCAAGTGCTGCACCCAAACGTGCCTCTCAGTGACTATAAGGGAAACCATACAGCTAAGCAGACTTGCTACTGGTACTGTCAAAACTGGTGTTGAGTTTGGAATGCAGAGCAATATGCAATGTGAGCAAAAGATTAGCCCAAGACAGATTTCCAAGGAGTACCAAAACCTGACGTAACTTGCGCTGCAACAAATCTGTAATCTCAAGCTTGTGATGGGGTTCCCCCCGTTTTTATCGACACCGTATCCTGGCTGATGACGGGGGCCCCCCGTCGGGGGGTACCCCCCGTTGATCGACGCCGTATCCTGGCCAATGACGGGGGTTACCCCGCGTAGATTGACGCCGTGACACACCTACTAACCGTGAAAGTTTGAAATTGTGTGCACCACTTTGCCGTCGACACACTGCCTGCGCTCCTGCTGTATGTGGCACTCACCGTTTGCACAACAGCGAGGAACGCATCAAGCAGTACAGTGATGAGCTAAATTCTTTAAGTGTGTTGAGTCGGCACCCGATCCAAAGGCTGTGACAGAGGCAGACGATGTTGAGCAGGCCACGCGTGAGGGCTTCTCTTTCAGCAAGCTTGTTCTGCACAAGAGCTCGCACCTTTTGCTATAGACTATACTTGGCAGCTGAAGCTCCCAGGCTGATGCACAGTGCTGCAGGCTAGTGCCTCATGGTGTGTGGTGCACTTAGGCAAAATTGTATGATCTGCCTCTCATCCTTGCAAAGCTGCATTTGTCAGAAACAAGACACTGCAGCTGGTTTTTGAAAACTGCGCTGATCACGTAGGAGGCTGCACAAGTGACAGACCATGTACCTTGCACAAATCACGGCACAGCCAGAAGTGCTGGCTGGATTACAGTCAGTAACTTTTGCTGGTCTGGAAAGCTTTTTGCCAGGCATCTGGGAATGCAACTTCCATTACTATGGTGAAGGCAGTGGACAATGCTGAACAGGTGGGGCTGGCATTTGTTGTGCTGCCTTCCAATCAAACAAGAAACACTGCGCTGTGCATCCTGCTTGCCGATCTACCCTTGCATCTGCCTGTATATTGAGTAAGCACCATTTGTGTGCAGGGCTGTACTGTGTTCTGGCCAGGCAGTGCCATGGTCAAGGACCACCCAATAGAGATGACGCGTGCTCTGCCATTTGAGCACTGTGTGAAGTTTCTGTCAAAACGAATCCCAGAGGAGGTGGGAGATATAACAATGAAGGCGTCTTGCAACTTTGATCTGTCACTGTGACGCACGGGGTTGTGATGCTTGCCTGCACCATTCTGTTCTGTATATGCAAAGCAGCAAACCAGACAGCTCATTGACTGTGTACATGTACTAACAGCAGAGTGGCTGCAGGCACATGCACCTGCACACGATCCAGCCTCCAAAAAGAAGGGCAAGGGCAAGAAGCCTGGCAGGAAGCGAAGTGCTTGCTGATCTCACTAATCAACCATCTGGCACCAAAAGGCAGAGCAGGATGTGCACACACAAGACAAGTCAGACAGACAAGTCACCGCACCAGCCAGCACTGCCTGAAGTGCAAGGGTTTAGTGATGGTGGCCAGCTTATTCACAGTTTAGTCACAGCCTGCATACTGATAGAGTAGAGTTTGTTAGGGTTTATAGACAAGCAGATGCAGCATCTGTATAGCAGGCCAGATGTTACATCTGCATTGGCCTCAGTTGTGACATCTGCCCTAGTACCAGATTTGTGAACTATGAATAGTACCAAGTGCATCTACACCCTGTAGATGAAGCATCTACAACACTACTAGATTTTTCGGCTTATAGATGCAACATCTACACTGACGCCAGTTGTGACATCTGTAAACATACCAGATGCAACATCTACACCGACACCAGTTGTGACATCTGTAAACATACCAGATGCAACATCTACACCGACACCAGTTGTGACATCTGTAAACATAGCGGATGCAACATCTGATTGCATATGCAGTTGTTGCATCTATACTGTATGCAAACCAGCTCTCCAGATGCTTAATCTATAAGGCGAAAAATCTATCAGTGCTACAGATGTTGCATCTGCTGAGCACAGATGAAGCATCTGATGGTGGATTTGGCCACCTTGCTTGTTTCTA
>JAABUP010006228.1_pt1 | contig 11986 bp, 11 predicted proteins | sample 5559201 | NCBI WGS metagenome assembly JAABUP01 (sample SAMN10711887, study PRJNA513373) | rock metagenome | isolation source: Antarctica rocks | place: Antarctica | reverse complement strand
ACGACCCGGACCCCGGGCTGAGCGGCCCCGACCCAGCCGCACCCGAACCCGAGGACCCGGCCGACGCCGAGGACCCGTCCCGGCTGGAGCTGCCCGCCGGCCCCGAACCGTGCGCACCCGAGGACCCGGAGCCGCCCGAGCTGGAGCCAGCCGACCCCGACGATCCTGACCCCGAGCTGTGCGGCGCCGACCCAGCCGCACCCGAACCCGAGGACCCGGCCGACGCCGAGGACCCGTCCCGGCTGGAGCTGCCCGCCGGCCCCGAACCGTGGGGACCCGAGGACCCGGACCCGCCTGGGCGGGGGCTGGACCCGGACGACGCGACGTCGGGGGGCCCTGGCAGGGTCGCGGGGGGCGCGGGCGCCGCGTCTACGACCAGCACGGGTGCCACCTCGACGGCCGCCTTGACGGCAGCAGAACCGCCGTGGTCAGAGGTGCTCGGCGACGAACCCGCCGACCTCGTCCCCGTGGGTGGATTCGTTGGACCGGTCGCGGTGTCGCCATGGGCGCTGACCACGCCCTTCGAGGGCTGGGGCTGCGACTGCGTCGATGCGGGCACGCCAGTGGAGCCAGCCACGACCGAGTCACCCGTGCCGTGCCCCCCGCCGTCGGAGCCGACCACGTTCGCCGGCGATGGCGACGCGGAGGGCGCGGTCCGCGTGGACGGGGTGTCGCTCGCACCAGAGAAGACTCCGACCAGGGGCGGTGAGATGTGCGAGCTCGACCCGTCCGAGGGTGGGCGAGGTGGCGCGCCCGAGACGGCGTCGCTCTGGGACCTGTCGCCGGACCGCGGGGAACGCCCCAGCACCCCGCCCTCGATCTGGGCCGGGGTTGTGGTCCCGTTCGGGGTGGGTGTCGGCTCGCGCAGAGGGTGCGCTGCCAGGGCCATCACCGCGGCCGCGACCGGAGCGGTGCCATCGGTCGGGTCCGGGCGGGGCGCGCTCGCCGCCACGGCCACATCCTGGTCCCAGCGCGATGCCTGGGCCTGCAGCATCGACACCTGACCGGTCAGGGCCTGCTGCTGGGCGCTGAGCTGCTGGCGCACCGCCGGGGCGTTAGGACTGGCGGCCTGTAGGGCCTGGGAGACCTGGGCGAGGTTGGCGTCCGCGATGCGCAACGACGACGAGGTCTGGGTCAACGTGTCGTAAGACGACAGCTGCGAGGCCACCACCGCCCGCTCGGACTCCAACCACGCCTTGCGTCGAGCCAACTCCGCGACCGCCGCCGGCGGCGCCCCCGACCGCAACGCTGACGGCACCGCCTTCCACCGGGTCTCAGCTTCGCGGGTCATCTCCAACTGGCGATCCAAACTCGCCAGGCTCACCCGCGCCTGACTCACCCACGCCTCCCTGGCCGGGGGCAGCAAGCTGGCATCCAACGGTGGCGCCGCCACGGGTGCAGGCGGGCCCCCGGTCGTGGGCCACACCGCCCACGACGCCAACCCCGACCCGGCCACCACCGCGGCCAGCACCGCCGCCGCCACCCGACCACGCGGCACGTGACGCCCGCGACCGGGCAAGGACGTCGGGGACCATCGCCCCCCGCCGTGCGGGCGGCCGGGCCCTGCGCCCCACCGAGGCGACGAGGCGGCGGGCGGTCGCGCGGAACCTGCGGGGGGTTGGGCGCCGACCCCGCCACCCGCCCACACGATGTCGTCGTCCTCGAGAGCGTCCTCGCCAGCGGGGTCGAGCAGCTCGACGGGGGGCTCGGGGTTGTCGCCCGAGCGAGTCCACGGCGCCGGCGACGGCGGTCCCACGGCCGGCGACCGCGTTCCCGAGGACACCGCGCCCGTCGCCCGCCGCAACGCCCGAGCCGCCTTGCGGTGCTCGACACTGCAGTACCGCGTCGGCTGCCCCGCCATCTCGCGAACCGGCTCCTCACACTGCGGCAGCTCGCATCGAGTCAACCGTCACCGCTCCTCTTCTTCCCTATTTGCGGCTGCGTCGGCCACAAGAACCACCCCCGTACCAAGCCGGTGGAGTTCAGGACGGCGACACTCGTTTGACTCAGCGGACGCCCGCCATGCCACTTGCGCAGGGCAGCCACTCCCGACATGTCGGTCGCGGCGTAATCGCTTCTGCGGGCCCTCGGCCTGGTCGCCTCTATCACTCGCCGCCGCCCCCCAACGGGCCTACTGTAGCTATCGGCGTCCCGAACTATGCGCGACAGCGTACCCCACGTTGCCAACGGTACACATGAGCGGACGTGATGGGTCCAACGGTGGAGGTTTGGCCCGCCGAGGGCCGCGTCGAGCCCACTTGGGGGCAGGCATGATGTTTCGTAAGCGACGCAGAGGGACGGCGGGCGCTGTTTGCGTGGCGGTGTACGCTTTCGCCCTGCTCGTCACCGGGTGTGCGGGCGGCGAGACGGCTGCTACGCCCCGTCGTATTTCTCCGGCGAGCTCGTGGCCCCCCCAGGCCGGTCGTGGTCCCTGCGCGGTACCAAGACCCCCGACCTGCCGGTACCCATGCGGGACGGGATGATCCTGCGCGCCGACGTGTACCGGCCCCAGAGCACCGCGCCGGTCCCGGTGCTGCTCACGCGCACCCAGTACAACAAGACCGACTCCCAGGTTTCGGCTCAGCGGTTCCAGAGCCCGGACTGGTTCGCCTCCCACTGCTACCTGGGCGTCTTCGAGGACACCCGGGGGGATGTACGCCTCCGGCGGCCGCTTCTCCGAGTTCACCAACGACCAGAACGACGGCTACGACAGTGTCGAGTGGTCCGCCCGGCTGCCGGGCTCCACGGGCAAGGTCGCCATGTACGGCTCCTCCTACGTCGGGGCGACCCAGTGGCTGGCCACCGAGGCAACCCCCGCACCTGAGCACCATCGCCCCCACCAACACCGCCTCGGTCTACTTCAACGGCTGGACCTACGAGGACGGCGCGTTCCGCCCCGGCTTCGTCGAGCCCTGGGCCACCGCCACCCAGCTCGAGGCCGACACCAAGAACATCACCTCGTGGATCGGCTAACACCCCCTACGACCAGTTCCCCCCGATGCACCCCGGGGACCCGAACGTCCCCGAGGGCCTGGTGCAGCTCACCGAGCAGGACGTGGGGGGTCGCCCCCTGGTTCTTCGAATGGATCGCCCACCGCACCGACGGGCCCTACTGGCAGCAGTGGGCCCCGAAGCAGAACTACCCCGCATCGACATCCCCGTGCTGGACATGGAGGGCTGGTACGACGCATTCCTCGCCGGTGGGCTACAGAGCTTCACCGGCATGCCCGCTGGGGCCGCCAGCGCGCAGGCGCGGGCCAACCAGCGCATCGTCATCGGCCCCTACGACCACATCGGGTGGGGGCGCCCCGGCAGCACCGAAGCGCCGATGCTCAAGGCCCATCGGCCCGGTCGCGAACTCCCCGGTCAACGAACTAATGCTCTCCTGGTGGGACCACTACCTCAAGGGCATCGACAACGGCGTCGGCGCCGGCGGACCCGGGTCGACTACTTCCAGATGGGCCCGAACACCTGGCACACCACCACCAGCTGGCCCCCACCCGGCACCACCACCCAGCCGCTGTACCTGGGCAGCGGCGGGCACGCCAACAGCGGCGGCGGCGACGGGGGCCTCTCCCCGGTCGCGCCCTCCGCTGCGGAGCCGGTGGACCGGTACCGCTACGACCCCGCGAACCCGGTGCCCAGCGTCGGCGGCCACTCCTGCTGCGGGGTCACCACCCCCGTGGCCAGCCAGGGCCCCTACGACCAGCGCCACGTCGAGCAGCGCCCCGACATCCCCACCTACACCACCGCGCCACTACCGCAGGACAGCGACGTCACCGGCCCCATCGGGGTCAGGCTCTGGGCCGCCTCCAGCGCCCCCGACACCGACTTGACCGCGAAGCTCGTCGTCGTCCCCCCGACGGCAGCACGGTCAACCTCAACAACGGCATCCAGCGAGCCAGCTACCGCGACTCCCCCACCCGACCCACCCCGATCGTCCCCGGCCAGCCCTACCGGGACACGATCAACGTCTGCCCCACCAGCTACCAGTTCCGGACCGGTGACCGGGTCCGCCTCGAAGTCTCCTCCAGCGACTTCCCACAGTTCGACCCCAACCCCAACACCGGCGACTTCGCCACCACCAGCAGCGCCCACCAGCCGGGCGACCAGACAATCCTGCACGACCCCGCGCACCCCTCCGCGCTGCTGCTGCCGGTCGTTCCCGCCGCGGCCGAGCCCCCCGTCACCGCGGGGGCTCCGCAGCACTGAACTGAACGGTACGGAGGACTACATGGCTGCATGCATGATGACCTCACCGCGCGCCATGACCAGCCGGCGAGACCGCAGCGCGTGGAGGTCCTCCAGCGGATTCCCGTCAACCACAAGCAGGTCCGCGGCCAGTCCTGGTGCTATTCGACCAGTGGTCTTCTCGAGCCCAAGTGCCACCGCCGAGCCGCTGGTGGCGATCTCGATGGTTCTGGCGTTGCTGAACCCGAGGTACGGATAGAGCTCAAGCGCTCCCACGAGATCGTCGAATACTGAGCCAGGTAACCCGGCATCGGTGCCCGCGGCGAGTGGCACGCCAAGGGAGTCGAGCCAGCGGATGCGCTCGAGCTGGCGCGGCCCGCGATCCGGGCCCAGGCGCTCGGCGAACGGGAGCCAGTCCTGGTTCAACGCGACACATGCGCTGATACCCTCAGCCGCCATCTGCTCTGCGACCTCCTCGCGCCGGTCGTCTCTATACTCCGGGCCGCTGAGCCAAGTGCAATGTTCGATGGTGTCCACTCCCGCCCGAACCGACGCAGTAATGGCCTCGACCCCGTGGGCGTGCGCGGCAACGCGACGCCCGAGAGCGTGAGCGGTGCTGGTGATAATCCTAAGCTGACCGGCGTCGAACTGCGACTCCCACATGTCGGCGCCGCCGGGAGTCGTCTTCCCTCCGCCGGCCATGACCTTGATGACGTCGGCTCCGGCGGCGACGGTGTCCTCGACTGCCGCGCGCAGCGAGGCCGGCGACCCGTCAACCATCCCGCCGAAAAACCAGCAATGACCACCCTCGACCGTGATCGGAGGCCCGGCCGCCAGGATTCTCGGACCGGGCAAGAGCCCGGCCTCGATCTGGTCACGGATGGCGAAGACGTGCCCGTCGTCGCCAAGATCGCGCAGCGTCGTTACACCAGCCCGCAGTGCCTGCCCTGCGCGCGAAGCGATGCCGGCTAACAGGTCGTCATGGGTCGCGGCCAAGAACGCATTTACCGGGTCGGCGCTCGCGTCGAACACGAGGTGCACATGGGCGTTGACCAGTCCGGGCAACAGCGTCCCCCCACTGAATTCCAACACGGTTGCCTCAGCAGCGGCGTCCAGGGCTCGTGGCCCGACCGAAACAATGACCCCGTCCTCGACGAGGACGGCGCCGCCATGGCCGAGCTCGCCGTCCTCCACCCGCCCGAGCACGACGTGGTCCGCCATGACCAGTCTCTGACTCACGACGCGTCCTTCCGCATGGTGTCCACCGGCGATGTCGACGGGGCGTGTGGCTTCACCCGAATACTCGGGTCCCGGAGCCAACCGGTCCCCCTCCGTTTAATTCGCCTCGAGACCTCGGCCAGGTGCCGCGCATCCGCGTCGAGGTCCGCGTCGTACTCGTTCGACGAGAAACCGTCGCACGCTAGGAGCTCCGCAGCGAATCGCTCAGGTAGCGATCCCTCCGGGTCCTGAGCGTCGATGTGCCCCCGGGCCCGGCCGACGCCGTCGCGGCACTCCGTCACGCGACCGGTATAACGGAAGGCCAGGTGGGGGCGGATGCGCCACCACGACCACCTGATCGGGGCGCCCCTCGGGGCCTGCGCGCCCACCTGCGGACGACGAATAACCTCCGGGAAGACCACAGCCACCACGTCCCACAGCCCGCGGAGTCTCTGGAACGTGCACAGCCTGGCTATCCAGAGCCTCGCTGCCGAGGAGCGGCCCACACACAGCGGGACTATCAGGCCCACAGCGATGAGCCCTTTACCCAGGTTCAGTGCGACACTCGAGATATCGACGCCGACCGCGGGAACGTCTCCAAACGCCACCGCATCGAGCACCAGAATGTTGCGAAGCACGCAAGCGACGAGTTGCCCTAGACAACCCAGGCCCGTCACAACGAGGCCGACCTGCAGGGGCCACTCATCTATACGCCGCGCGTAACGCGCGCTGCGCGCCACGACACAGGCCGTCACGTAGAGAACATAGCTTTCCACGAGCACGTAGAAGACAGCCACGCCGGGCCGCTGCAGCTCCTTGGCGATGTAGTGTGTCGGGATATTGAAAGCCGCGTAGACGGCCAGCAGTACGACAGCGACGAAACTGACTGTCATGGCGAAGGACACTTCTCGGATTATCGGGCGACGATGTGAGCCGTCCTTAGCCGCCGGCAGGTAGAGCAATTGTAGCGCTAAGAAGGTCCCGATCAATGCAAGGTTCTGTCCGACCTGGAGCGCAAGTCCGTGTACAGTGTAATTGAGGTCGGGAAAACGGCGCGGTAAGCCGACCGCGATCCCTACGGCCAACGAGACAACGACGATGACGACCGGCCAGCGCGGCCCGACAGCGAGCCCGAGACGGGTCTCTCGCCACATCTGCCCAGCTTTCGACAGCGCCACTGCTAGTAGGAGCGCGATCTCGACGGCGAAAGTGGCTAGGGTCATCCCCAACCCCGGGTGTCGCCGAGCGCGAGGCCGAGGCGCTGCGCAGCCCCATCACCTTCGGGGACTCCCGCGGCGGCAGTCACCGTGGCAGCCCACTCCGAGAAGATCGTCGCGGCAGTTTCGGCCTCCCACTCCGGCGGCGAGTCATACAACGTGCCCTGCTTCGTTTGCTCCCCCAAGGAACCGCACACCAGTGCGACTCGCAGCTCGTTACTCCGGTCAACGTGCCCGAGAAACAAATGCGTCAGCTCATGGAACACGATGTGATTTCGATACGCCGCAGTCGCCGCGGACTGGTAAATCAAGAGATCCTGCGAAGGCATCGGAAACACGCATCCGAAGGAGCCACCCCGCTCGAGGGCACGCGGTTCGAGCTTGACGGGGCGCCCACGTAGCTGTCCGAGGCGCCATGCCATGTCTGCGACATCAAGGGGCGGTTGAACGTCGAGTTCGCGCAACAGGTCACGGCATCGCCCCCTGAGCTCCTGCTCGTCCACGCGGCTGCCCCTTCGTCAGCTCTGCCACCACGGGACAACGAAGTGTTCCACACACGTCGCACCTATCACAGCGAGACAGCATCACCGGCCTCCACCACCGACCGCACCAACAACACTTGGACGGGCCGTCCACGTGCACGCATCGCTCGCGTGTCACCGAACACGGAGGCGAACCAGGCGCCATCTTGCGCCCAGCCCCTATGACGCCGCTGGGGGTGGCTGGATCCCGCCCGAACTGCCTTCGTTGTTCTCGCGTACGACCTCGGCCAACATCCGATACATCGCGCTCCGCTGGGAGGGGTCAAGACCGGCCACCCGCAACGCCACATCGCGCACCTGGGCGTCGCTCATGGCCTTGCGGAGCTCCAGCTCCGCCATCACCTCCTCCTCGACCTGCTCGTCCCCGAGGAGGTACGCCACCCTGACCTGGAAGAACGCCGCCAGTCCTTGCAAGACACGCAAGGTGGGGTTCGTCTTGATGCCGCGTCTCAGCTCTGACAGATGCGACGGCGAGATGTCTGTGCCCGCCTCACTCATCCCGGCTACGACCTCCCGACCGGTGTACTCCCGGTCTTCGCTCGTCGGCCGCACGGCGGTGAACAGGTAGTTGAGCCTGTCGGCCAACGTGCGGCTACCACTCTTCCGCTCGCCGTCCTCAGGCGTGGACACGGCATCCCTCCCGACCCCTAGCAAGGGACTTGTCTCACGGTGCGCCCTGCGTTCGCGCGCCGAGCGTATCGCTCCGAAACCCGTGCGCTCAGGTGCACCGGTGCACGAGCTTTGGAAGCAGCGTGACCCTGGCGCACGCCGGGCGACGACACCGCCCGGGACGCTGGATTTCACGATCCACCGCGAAACCGGCACCATCATCTCCGACTGCACGCGCCGCACCAGCACGCTGCCCGGCCGGTGAGCCGAACGCAGCAGTGGGGAGGTCCTGTGGGGGGTGAGACTAGCGAGGTAGGCCTGGGCCGCTATCGGCTCGACGGGCTACTCGGACGCGGCGGCATGGGCGAGGTCCACCGCGCCCACGACACCGAGCACGACCGCGACGTCGCACTCAAGCTCCTCGCCGCGCCCCTGGCCGACGACACCGACTTCCGCGCCCGATTCCTGCAGGAAGCCCGAATCGCCGCGGGGCTGAACGAACCGCACGTCATCCCGATCCACAACTTCGGGGAGATCGACGGCCGGCTCTTTCTCGACATGCGCCTCGTGGACGGCCGCGACCTGGGGGCAGTGCTGGCCGGAGACGGCCCCCTGCCCGTGCACCGGACCGTGGCCCTGGCCGCGCAAGTTGCCGCCGCCCTCGACACCGCGCACCACCACGGGCTCGTCCACCGCGACGTCAAACCGGCCAACGTGCTCGTCACCGCGTTGGACTTCGCCTACCTCATCGACTTCGGCATCGCCCGCGACACCCGCCAGCCCGACACCGCCCTGACCCCGACCGGCAGCGTCCTCGGCACCCCCGCCTACATCGCACCCGAACGGTTCGGGCCCGCGTCCCCGACCGGCTCTTCCGACATCTACTCCCTCGCCTGCGTGTTGTTCGAGGCGCTCGCCGGCCGCCCACCGTTCCCCGCCACGGACCTCGCCGCGGTCATGCGCGCCCACCTGCTCGACACCCCACCCGCCGTGAGCGCTACCGCGGACCAGCCGCTGCCCCACGGGGTTGACGCGGTCATCTCACGAGGTATGGCCAAGGATCCCCGCGCCCGGTGGCCCAGCGCCACCGCGATGGTCGACGCCCTCAGCGCCACCACCCACCCCGCCATCCCGCCCCGCAGCCCCCGCGACATCCGGCGGGGTACACCACCGCGGCGAGCCGGGCCGACCGTGGCGCCTCCGGCGCCATCCCCGCCGCGGGCCGCGCCGCCAGCGCCCCGCCCGCAGCCACAACGGCCTCCGCGACCTCTGAGGCCTCAGCGGCGACCGTCGGGATACCAGCGTGCGGTGATGCTGTTCGTGGTGATGTTTTTCGTGCTCGCCGGCGTCAGCGCCGTGGTGGCTCATAGTCAACGGATACCGAACGTCTTCACGCTGCCGCCCGGCCAGCAGTGCGCCCCACACACCGTGGGGCTGGTGCTCGGCGAGGAGTACGACTGCCAGCTCGGCGCCGAGAGGATCAGCTACACCCGTACCACCGCCAAGGGGTGGGCCCCGGACAACTACGACTACGCCGGCACCATCAGCGGGCTCAGCTCGACATGGCACGACTGGCGGGAGACCTCGGCCTCGACCGCGTGCGCCGGTGTGTTCACCGGCTGGTACTCCGACCTCAAGGCCCCGGGCTCACCTCGAGTCAACGCCCGCATCACCGTGTACCGAAACCATCCCTACTCCGTCACGGTCGCCGCCTACGACGGCGCCGTCGCGGTCGCACGGCTCGCCGACTACCGGATCACCGACGACCTGTGTCCGGGCTAATAGGCCACGCCGAGCGGCGCGGGCGACACACCGCTACGGCGTGTCTCTCAGAGCAGCCCGAGCCCGAGGACGATGAGAGGCTCGAGTCATGAGCAGCACGCGCCGGAACCTGATCGACGCCCAGAAGGCGATCCTCGACCTCGGTCCTGGCTGCGGTTGCCGTCGTCGAGGAGTGGGTCCTGGTGGAGCGCCCGCAGATGCGCGACTGGAAGCACCGCACGGCGTCAGGCGAGAAGGGTGGTCGCGGTGGCCACCGTGTCCGCCCGCCGCGCCCCCGACTCGCCCAACAACACCCTGATCGCTCCGCCATCGAGTCGTAGGAGTTGACACAGGGCTACTCAGGGCCGCGGCGGGTCACCGCCGGTGACGGTCTCGTCGCCCGGTTGCGGCTCTCGCCTCGGCACGCGATCGCCGGCGAGGTGGCCGTAGCGATCGAGCAACAACGCCCGCCCCGCACGCGACGCCAGCTGGCACCGCGACGCCAGCTGGCACTGAACCAACACGCCCCGGGCGGTCGGCCCCGGCGGATCGTCGCCCGACCCGGGTGTGAACCGACACCGGAATCTGCGGTCCGGGCCCTGACCGACCCGCTGGGGGCAGTCAGCTCGAGTCCGGCATCGTCGTCGGCGCAGGACCCATGGACCGCCGCCGGGCCGTGGTGCCCCCGAACTGGGCCATCGCCGGGGCGCCCACGACGAGGGTGCGCAGCCCGGAGCTCAGCCGCGGCCACCCGGAACCGCCACCGACCGCGCCGCTCCCGCGCCGACCTGCCCCGTCCCCGCCGCCCGCCGCACCCCCACGTCAACGCAACGTTGACATGGGGTCTGTGAGTTCAACGCATCGTTGGTAAACCGAGGTAGGGGGAGGACAGCGCGGGCGACTCAGATCCTCGCGGTGCTGCGACGCACCGGGGGCGGCGCAACCTCGAGGACAAGGCCACCAGAATCCACGCGGCCCTGCGCAGTGACCAGCTCAGCCAGGCCGCGGCGTCCGTCGTGGGCTACGCCGCGGTCACCCACGCGCTCGCGGGGCTGATCAAGGCGCTCAACAGCGAGATAGGCGCGCTGGAGAAGCAGGTCACCACCTTGTTCGACGACCACCCGGACGCGGAGATCTACCGCAGCCAGCCCGGGATCGCCGCGCCGTGCTCGGCGGGCGGATGCTCGAAGAGTTCGGCGACGACGCCGCCCGCCACGTCGGCAACCACCATCGCCCCGGCACGACGGTCCGGCAGGATAGATCATCTGCGGGCAGTCACGGCCGCGCGGCCAAGCAGCCTGCGGCCCTGAAGAGGACGTGGACGACCCCGAGTAGCCTGCCGGGCCGGCCGCCCCCTCTCAGTCGGGGTGGCCGGCGCCCGGCCCAGGGGTCGGGTGCCGTGTTCGTCGGGGCCGGCGGTCGGGTGGTCGCCGCTCAAGGCCGCGGCCGGCCCGGGGGCCTTCGGCCCGGATCGGACGCCGCTGCGCGGCGAGGCGCTGGTGGTCCCCGCGGAGCTTAATCGGGCCGCTCTCCCCGTCCAGGGCCGCAAAGCAGTCTTCCCGCCCGACTCGAAGCGTGCGCGTTCCTGCCCCAGCGGAGGGGGCGTGAAGATCCTTTGCTTCTTCCCTGGACGGCGAGCCTCGGCGGCCCTCAGGCACCCGAGGGGCGGTGGAGGCAGAGAGCGCGCCTCCACCCACCGCCCCGGGGACCACCAGCCCCTCGTCTTCAAGGAGTGCCGCCGTGAACGAGACCACCATGACCCTCGTCGGGAACCTGGTCGAGACGCCGACCCTGACCTACCTCGACTCCGGGGTGCCGGTCGCAGGCTTCACCATCGCCTCCACCTCTCGGCGGTTCGACCGCGCCGAGGACCGCTGGGTCGACGCCGACACGTTGTTCCTGCGAGCCCAGGCCTGGCGCGACCTCGCCGAGCACACCGCATCCAGCCTCTCCCGCGGAGACCGGGTCGTGGCCACCGGGCGGCTCAAGCAGCGCTCGTTCGAGACCCGCGACGGCGAGCGGCGCACCGTCGTCGAGCTCGAGGTCGACGAGATCGGCCCGTCGCTGCGCTACGCCACGGCGCACCCGCACAAGGCCACCCGGGGCCCGGCCCAGGACCCCGAGGAGATCGGTCCCACCGCCTGACGCCCACAGCCGGCGGGAGCGGTCCGGTGTGTCGTCCCGGGCCGGTCCCGCCCCCACCACCCGCAGCCCACGATCAGCGACCGGGAGACCACCATGACCACCGCCGGCAGCGTCACCGACCGGATCACCAACACGCCCGAGCCCTCCTACAGCGCGCTGGCCCACACCGTGACCCGCGACGGAGACCTCCCACGATGCGCCGAATGCGACGACTACGGCGCCCACGACGAATGCCAACCCGAAGCGCTCGCCGGCCAGCCAGTCCCGATCCGCAGGTGAGCGACATGCCGACGCCAGACCCGA
>JAABUP010009431.1_pt1 | contig 11987 bp, 10 predicted proteins | sample 5559201 | NCBI WGS metagenome assembly JAABUP01 (sample SAMN10711887, study PRJNA513373) | rock metagenome | isolation source: Antarctica rocks | place: Antarctica | reverse complement strand
CGAAGGCTCGGCTTTGTGAGAGATATATGTTCGCAATATGCCAGCAAGCTTTAAAAACAGAGAATGGCAAGCAGGTCGAGGGATTGTCGATGCGTATGATAATTATGTGAGATCTAAAGACTCCATTACGAGCAGAGGGCTGTGGCAGGGTTATGTACCCCTCCACGGCTCGAAACAGGGTAGGGTTTTCAATTCATCACCCGCGTGCAAAGCACTTTAGCGATGAGATCATGTGGCGTTAGCCCACTAAAGCTTGATCGTGCAAATACCGCGCCATCTAGGCATTACTTAGGTAGCTAACAGCGGCTGTGGCCAGACATCAGGATCTCGGCCACTGAGCGGAATTCAAGTGTGCAGGGATGGATAGGATATCGAGGTGGCATCCAAGAGAGACAGGAAACCTCGCTATTCTCGAATCAATATTGGGTCATTGAGCTTTGCAAACCTAATCGATGAGCTGCACGCTCACCGCTCAGAGTAATTCCATCATTCTACTTGGTTCAAGAACGTGGAAGCATTTGGAGGATGTGGGCGCATCAGACGGGTTAAGGAATAGCGTGCCCCGCATTCGTTTCCACATGCAGGATGACCACATGCACATCTTAAGTGTTGTACCTCAGAAGTCAATTTCAGCCACAAGCACTGCCACTGTTGTACGAAGTACAGGTACTCTTGGATCCGTACTGCTGTGACACGGCCGCGTCCTTCCCAGCCTGCAATGTTGTACTCTGTAATGGAATGAGAGCTACTATTGTTATCCAATGCCATCGATGGTTTCAAAGCTCAACCCGCAGCTTTTTTAAGAGGGATCAGCACAAAGTACTTGAAGCAGTCCTTCGCTAGAGAGATTTGATCGCGATGATCTAATATGACACAATACTTTATACCCGGAGCGATTACCTTACTGATTGGGAGTTGATTGAAAAGTAGCATCGGACGTTGGTGGGCTGTAATTGCAAGGGGAAAACTCAAGTCCAAACGGAAGAATGTGCTACAACTACAGATACAAGCACTTAACTTACCCCGCCAAGATCAGCCCCGGAGCAGCAGGAAGCTACATGGACCTTAGCGTGTAGCTCCAATGATAGATTATTTCCATATTTCCGAAGCCTGCGATGGCATCGATTCAGATACTGCGATCCAACTCTCTTAAACAGTCTGAGAGCACAAGCGAATACAGTCGATACGAGACATGTGTGAGATTGACAGGTCTCAGTGACTCTACCCAGATGACTCTACAATGCCATTCCGGGAGAAAATGAAGAGAGCCTTCGGGCGTACCCCAGCCACCACCGACGGCTCCGAACTCGCCAAGGCCTCCTCCAAAGCGTCGCAGAAGGGCAAAGACACCGTCTACAAGCCTGGCGAGATGCCGAAACCCAAATACCGCGGTCCCTATAACAAGGCCCACCAAGACAAGCTGTCCGCCTTCTCGTTCGGGGATGCGTGGACTCGTCGGAAGAGCGATCAATCGCAGTACTCGCCCATGGGGTCGAGGTTACCGAGTCGGAGAGGAAGCATGTTGAGTGGCTGGAGTAGAGAGGCTAGGAGTAGGCAGCAAAGTTATGTCGGTCAGGTTGTGGAAAGTGCGGAGGGAGATGATGATGTTACCAACGGTACCCTGTTTGCGCGGCGGTCTGAGGGTCGTGTCAGCTAACAGAGTGTAGTCGGGCTATCTCGGCAAGCCACGGCGAAGGAAAACACGAGACCGCTGAGCGGACATGGCGCGCTTGAGGATTCAACGTACGTCACTAACGGTCATGTCAACGGGATCGCGAACAATACGCCGTTTACGGAAGACGAATTGACGTTAGCTCTGACCAAGAGCACGCTGAAGAGCCCAGGCAAACAAGGCAGATCATAGGGATCGGCACAAACACTTGTATATATAAGGGTTCTCTCAGAAACTGACAGTCATTAGAGCATGACCCATTGCGTCTATGTTCTCAGTCAGAAGAAATCATGAGTTCTGACTTAGTTAAGTCTTTATTACACACATCTTACTGTTACACTCTAAGGTAGCTAAAGGCAGGTGTTAAGACTAAGAAGTTAATACTTGTTGATATAAAGGTTGTAATGTATTTATACTGATAACTTCTACTTAATAACAACTTAAGTTAAACACACTAAATTCTTTAAAGAAATTCAGTCTACTAATATACTTAAGAATCTAATTATTAAAAGTGTTAAGTTAATGAGTTAACTAATTAATTTATTAAGTTAACTATTAAGATTATTAAGTTCTATAACTATTTCTATATTTATCTATGTACTTTTATAACAGAGTGTCTGTTATTATACTTAAACAGTTTATAATTATAAGTAAAGAAAAAGTAACATTAAACTTTCACAGCATCACAATTAAATCAGTTATTAAAAATCTAAATAGCACAAATTCTTTATCTTATTAAACACTACATTCTTTTAGTTTATCTCTTGTCTTCATCAGCACTATTGATGATGATGATGAAGCTTAATTATCAAAACCTTAAAATTTCATGTCTCACTTATTAAAAAACAACAACAAATCTTTAAATCATTAATATTTTAACAATTAATGCATTTTTATTAAATTTAAAGTGACAGTTTTCTTTATAACTATCTATTTTAAAATTCTTATTACTATCATTTTATCATTTTATCATTCAGTGTTCTGTTATAAAGTTATTAAACTGCATAGTTAACTGTTACAATTTTTGAATTTTTGAATTTTCAAATTTCTCACTTAAAATTTCTAGCTTGCTTAGTGTAAGCTCTCAAACCTAATTGAGATAAGAAGAATACTAAAATAGATATATAATAATGTAAAACACAACACTGTACAGACTATTTAATAATACAATAACAGTATGAATTTTTATTGATTATAAAACTAATCTTTAAGAAATTAAATGAGCAAAGTGTCAGTGTCTTATATATATCTACACTCACTTAATGACACTTAGTCACTTGTGTTAAGATCACTTTATAAACATGCTTTAATTTTAACTTTAACAATTGTCTTCTCTCTATATGCTGATTCTTCAGAACTGAATGTGTACTTTATTATTATAGAGTAGCTGTTACAAATGTACATAGTGCATATAACTCTAATTAGCTTTATGTATTTATATTATACATACAGAGTTAATCTTATACATTTAGTAAATGAGTTAATCTTACACACTTATGTAACTTAAATACTCTACTCTTTTTACTTCTTCTTTTTCTTCTTTTTCTTTCACAATTAAAGTGTCATTATCATCATATATACATCACATTCTCATTGCTTTTTTAATATCTTATTAATATATAATAGCACTTACATAACTGTTCAGACACTTTTAATCTCACAATGTCATTTAAGATTAGTATAACTGTAATTCTGAAATTTGTATTTAACACATTTCTAGAAATTAGCATCTATTTTTGATAAAGATCACAGTTATTCATGTAAGTATCAGCTTAATGATAATATTGTATCAGTAAACAATTTTACTGCAGATTTTATCTTTATTTCTTCTTCTGCTTCTAAATACATTCACACTGTCACTAGCTCTGTTTTATTTCTTTATTCTTTTACTTTTACTTCTGCTTTTAAGTGTATTTATATTATCACTAACTCTGTTTTATCTCTTTATTCTTTAAGTGTTACATTCACTGTATCTTAACTTAATAATATCTTTACTTTTATCTGTTCTTAAGCTTTGTTCACTACTTCTATTATTAAGTACAGCATAGATTCTGCATCTACTCTTAAGTGTAGTTTCTGTTTTTATTGCAGTAAAACAATCACTGAGAATTCAGAGTATGTTTATAAGATAATGAAGAACTGATGTTATAATCATTACACTATTATCAGAAAATCTTACAATCTCATAAGTTAAACATTCATCAGCAAGTTAAAAGACAGCTTATAAACATAAGTGAAGACTTTTAAGCTTATAGCACTAATCTTCAGCTCAGAGCTAGCTTTAAGCTTAATAATTCAGCTCAAAGCTAGTTTAAAGCTTAATAATTTAGCTTAAAGCACTCTGAGCTGAATCTTTTTACAGGTTTATTGAACATGCAATTTAGAAGCATGTTCAATGAACCTTTAAATCATCATTAAATGTGTTCAATAAACTTATTTAATTGCTAATATAACACAAACAGAGATGATGACCTGTTTTATGATCTACTAATGTAAATGATGACACTGAATATGCATACACATAAAAATAAGTGAACTATATTTAAGATAACAGTTATTTTAAACTAAACTATCTTCTTAATGCTTTATGATTCTCTCACATCTTATTTAATCTGCTGCTGTTCTCAGCATCATTAGCTTTTTTCAGTACATCATTCTCATTAATAGTGTGTAACTCATCATCAGTGTCATTTCTCATTTCTTTTTTATAGATGTCTTACACAAAATTGTTCAGATTTAAAGTAAGCTGTATAAGATGTGTTCTTTAATTTTGTCAGTTATAGATGATCTTCTTAACTTAAGATTTAATACATCACAGAGCATATATAAAAGTCTTTTTCATTAATCTATACAATTTATTCACTTCTGAATCTGCTTTTGATTGCAATTGATTCACTTTAAGTTAATAATCATCAACCTCTTTATCTGATATAATGTATACTTAACTCTGATGAGTTTAATAATACTGATAATGTATCAAAAAGAAACTATGTTTAGGTCTTATTTAATGATTATAGATTCTTCTTGAAATAATTAAATAATTTTCATTGTTGTGAATTTAAACAATGCTTCATAAATGAGAGCAATTAAAGCTTAATGAACTAAACATAGATACTATATAATAGTCAGCAGTGTTTAGAAACTACAGCTTAATTAAGTTTAATATTGACTTTATAAAGCACTCTGAATTTATGTAATTGACTTACTCAGTATATAATAAGAGCAATTGTGAATCTTATAAAGCAAAAGATTGTCTTTTTATTTAACTCTTATTCTGCTTAAATAAGCTAATTGATTGTCTTAATCTTAATGAAGTTACAGTTTAAGCAAATATTAACAATATGCTTTTTATATGAAGAACTGCAGAGCTTAAGCTTATATAAATGATCTTATTATATGTAAACTTAATTCTTTCTGAGATTTTCTATATCAGATAATATTAGATTTTTAGTATCTTCTAACTCTTTTAGTCTTAAGAACATGCTTAAAACTTATAATCTTCTTATTTTTATTAATTAGTTGTTTAAGTTCAGAATTAACATATCACTCAGATGATTTTGTAAATTTTAAGCTTATAAAGCTTAAAGATAATCTTGCTTCAGCTTATCTATAATAATTGCTGCAGATGTGTTAACAAGATCATAAAATCTATCTGATAATGAACAGTTAACAGAATAATGAATGTTGAGTGAAATGTTAGTTAAAGCATGATTGAAGAATGTGAACTGAGTAGTACTGCACTTCAGTTATAGAATTTTAAGAACAGTCATTAACATAATGATGTAATTCTTTTTAATGATCTTATCTGTCTTCTTTTCATTAACAATGTGTTTATATATCTTTTTCATCTTATAAAGTGTTGTTCAAATACAGTTTTTAAGCTTTTTCTGATGAATGTGCTTCTTTAATCAGAAGGTGAATGAAGTAGAATTGAATCAATAAAAAGTTTTAATGATGCTAATTTACAGTGTCATTTAAGTAAAAGAAGATTTAAAGAAAGTTTCTCTTAAAAATCACTTTTTAACTTCAGTGCTGAAGAATTTAAACAGATAAATTGTTTTAGCTGTTATGTTTACTTCAGTATAAGTCTCATCTGCAGTCACTCTTTCTCAGTTAATGTTTTAATATATGATTATAGAGACTGACACTTTTCAAGATTTAAATAACTTAAATAATTAAAAGATCTCTTATATAACATTTCTCACATAATCTTAATAGAATTGCTTAATAATAATGATAATGATTCATGACTGTCTTAACTGCACTTAAATAGTGTTTTTCTTATCAGATTGATGTTTAAAAAGGCTTCAGTCTTTAATAAACAGCTTTATAACAAGTTAATTTATCTTATAATCTCTGTACACATAATATAACACTTATTGTAAAGACTTATTATGTGAATTAAGATGTGTTCTAGCCTTATTTAATCAGTTAAGAATCAGTGTTATTAAGATTACAATCAGATTAAAGTCTGACTGAGGTTTTAAATGACTTGCTGAATCACTATTAACATAAAAACACTCTATGTTAAACTTTCTGTTAGATGAACATTGTGTGTCTTAAGTAAACATGTCACTGAGTCAGATTAAATCTAATATAAAGTAAATTTTTGACCTGATCTGATTCTCACTGAGTTAAGTGAGTTTGAATAAAGAAACCTAACCTGACTTATTGAGTTAAGCAGGTTTTCTGAAAAAACTTAATCTAGCTACTTAAGACAGAACACTAACCTGATTCAGAAGATTGCTAAAAATATTATTAGAAAGTCTGATCATGAATTCATAGCTAGCTGTTAAATTGAGTTCTTTCTATATGTTAAATTGAGTTCTTCATAGCTAGCTAGCTAACTGTCACATTGAGTTCTTCATAGCTAGCTAGCTAGCTGTTGAATTAAGTTCTTTCTACACATTAAATTGAGTTCTTTATAGCTAGCTAGCTAGCTGTTAAATTAAGTTCTTTTTACACGTTAAATTGAGTTCTTCATAGCTAGCTAGCTAGTTATCAAATTGAGTTCTTTTTAATTGAGTTCTTTATAGCTAGCTAGCTAGTTATCAAATCAAGTTCTTTTTAATTCAGCTCTTCATAGCTAGCTAGCTAGTCATTAAATTGAGTTCTTTTTACACATCAAATTGAGTTCTTCATAGCTAGCTAGCTAGTCATTAAATTAAGTTCTTTTTACATGTTAAATTGAGTTCTTCATAGCTAGCTAGCTAGCTGTTACAACAAGCTCTTTTTAGCTGTTTAGCTAGCTGTCACAACGAGTTCTTTTTAGCTGTTTAGCTAGCTGTTACAATGAGTCTTTTCTAGCTGTTTAGCTAGCTGTCAAATTGAGGTCTTCATAGCTAGCTAGCTATGAACAACACTATGAATCACTATAAGTTTTGACAACCTGATGAGTTAAGTTGAGTTCAGCTTAAGAACTTAACCTGACTCATTGAGTTGAATAATTGAACTCAACTCAACTCAATGAGTGGGTTTTCATCAGATCAGGTTCAGGTTACCTAACTTAAACAACATGTTTAATCTTAAGACTGAGATGAATTGATTGTTTCTTAAGTCAGATGTTTGTCAAATTGCTTATTCTTATAAGTAACTAAGACTTCTGCATGAGCTATCTTCAGTACTCAGTTCAGACAAATCAGTCTTAACAACTTAATAGTCTATCTTTAGAATCAGTATTATGCTTAATAAAGTAGTGAACAAGATGTGTTGTGTATCTATTTTAGCTTCATGTTATTAACATTATAACCTTCTTCTTAAAACAACTTCATCTTAAACATCATAAAAGACTTTAAAAGTCTAATATAGATATACTGAAATGTGTAAGCTTAAAATATGTATTCTTTCTTTTAAACTGATGTTGTCTGAGTTGTGAAAAAACAGTTGTGCACATTTATCTCAGTGATCTTATTTATGAAGATGCTCAGTAATCATTAACTTAACATTTATTATGAGTTTGAATGATTTAATTAGTTAGTATCTTAACTTCAGAACATTAAACTAAACCTATTCTTCAGCTATAAATGTTAAAATTGTTTATACATCTTTAATGATGATGAGATTCTCTATAATGCCTTTATGAATAACTGTCTTCAATTTGTCAGTTAACTCAGCTTAAGATAACTGCACTGATGTTACTGTTAATTGTAACTCTATACAATTGATAGTAAACAAATTCTTCAGAGCTTTTAAGATTGTAGCTGTTATTAAGTTAGCTGTTAATGTTATTCTTAATCACATGTCATAAGTTGAACTTATACTAAGGTCTTATGATCTAGTTGCTTACTAAGACTTTAAGACTAAAGCACATTATCTTCTCACTTCTGTATGAAGCTCTTCTTTTCTCTTCATAGTATTCTTCTTGTATTTAGAAATTATCAATTAAGCGTTGATCTCATTGCAAACTCATAACATTAAAATACTATTCTCATTTAAACCTGATCTACAATAAAGGCCTTGCTGTACAATTGTTAAAATCTGTACAGAATGAGTGAGAAAACCTCTATAACAGAAGAAGTTGAGTTCATAGCAGAGAAGATTTCTTCTTGAGTTCAAATATTTATAAAAGAACTACACAGCATGAAGAGTCATACAGAAGAAAAAATGCAGAACATGAAGAATCATACAGATTATCTTTACACCTTCATGACAGATTGAGTTAATTTCACATCAGTTACATCAGCAGATACAGCTGTTTCAACATCAACTGTCTTAACATCATTCTCACCTCAAGAATCAGTTAATTGTAAAAGCAGTTTCTTTATAAAGCAGTTCATGACAGTAATGAGAGTAAATTGATTTTTTAAACATTAACTTTCTGACTCACCTATGTTTGAAGAAAAGAGAGTAAAGTTCAGGCCTTGACTACAACAAATTGATATTAAGTTAAATGTGAACATGTCAGACAACACTGTCAGCATTCAGTTCTGATACATACACAGTCAGCTTAAAGAGTTGACTTTAAGTCAGGTCATGTCATGAGTTGAACTCATACTAAGGTCTTATGATCTAGTTGCTTACTAAGACTCTAAGACTAAAGCATATTATCTTCTTGTGTTTGTATGAAGCTTTTCTTTTCTCTTTATAGTATTCTTCTTGTATTTAGAAATTATCAATTGAGCATCAATCTCATTGCAAACCTGTGACATTAAAATACTATTCTCATTTAAATCTGATCTACACTAAAGGTCTTGCTGTACAATTGTTAAAATCAGTGCAGAATGAGTGCAGAAACCTTTATGACAGATGAAGTAAAGACTGTTGCTGAGAAGATTCTTTCTTGAGCACAAATATTTATAACAGAACTATGCAGCATAAAGAGTCATACAGAAGAGAACATGCAGAACATGAAGGCTCATACAGATCTTTTTTACATCTTTATGATGAATTGAGACAATCTCACATCAGCTACATTAATAAATACAGCTATCTCAACATCAGCTGTTACAACATTACCTTCTTCTCAAGAATCAGTTAATTGTACAAACAGTCTCACTTTAAAGCAGCTCACTGCAGCAATGAGAGTGAATTGACACTCAAAGTGATGTCTCTCTGACTCACTCAAATTTGAAGAAAAAAGAGTGAAATTCAGATCTTAACTACAACAAATTGTTGCTAAATTGAATGTAAACATGTTGAACAACAATGTCAGTGTGCAGTTCTGATACTTACACAGTCAGCTTAAAGAGTTAACTTTAAGTCAGGTCACATCTTGAATTGTGGCTTGTATTAAGTCAAACAAAGTTTTAAATCATATGATTCTTGAGAAGCTGATCAATCAGCTTCAGCATGTGTATAATGATCTGAAATCAAAAGAGAGAGTGACTTGTATTTTAAAAGCATTAAAACAGAAAAAAAAGCCATTTGCAAGACATCTGACCACCTTTAAACAGACATTGTTGAAAGCAAAAGACTTAAAATGAGATGATTCTGTTAAGAAGACATTTCTCAGTAACAGTTTAAATGTAATGCTCACACAAGTTCTGATTGTAACATCAATCTTTGTGTTGTATGATGAGTACATTACTTTACTGCAGCAAGTCAGTCACAATTTAAAGTCAATTCAGAAGGCTGTTACTCAAGAGTGTCATATGATAATCACTATCATCACTCAACAGTTTTATGCAAACTTTATGAACTGAGAACCTACTGAGCATGTTAGTGTAACAGCAGTAAAGACTGAGAAGAAACACAAAACACAATGAGTGTCAGAGAAGAAAGTGACAAAGTGTCATACAAAATGACTGTGCATGTGATGTGAAGAAAGTAAACATTTTGTTAAAGAGTGCAAACTTCTATTGACTGTATGATCTTGAATCATCAACATTGCTGCAGCTGAGACTGCAAAGAAGACAACAGAGACAGATAAGAACTCAAAAAAAGAGTAGCTTTTAGTGAAAGTCACAGCTGAAAGTGTATGAAATGTGATAAGAGCTGAAAGAAGTTTGAAAACCAGATGAACAGTGTTTTCTTCACTATGTCAATGTTAGTCAATAAGAAGTCATATGCACATACCTTGTACAACACAGAGTGTCTGTTCTATGAAATGATCACTTCTCACTTTGCTAAAAATTACAATCTACAGTGCATGAAGATAAGATCTCATATGATTACAGAGTTTGATGAATCTTCAAATTCATCAGTAAATAAAGTAGCTGTTGTACAAATTAATATTAACAGACATCAGAAGTCAAGAACATTCTTTTATATTGTTTTTAAGATAGTATTCTACAACCTTATACTAGGTTTATCATGAATGAAGCAGAACAAGATTATATTAAATGCAGACAGAGCCTTTCTTACAATTGAATTCACAGAAACTATTGTAAAAAACAGAAAAGCTTCTGCTGAGAGTGAGTTCAATTATGTTATAATGTCAGCTACATTCTTTACAAACCTTATACAAAAGAAAAAAGAGAAACAAAAGAAGATTGAGATGTTCTCAATCAGCATGATTGATATTGAAAAAGCCTTAACCTCACAAAAGAAGACTGACTTAAGAACTATACTTTCTGATCATTATCATGAGTTTTTAAATGTGTTTGATCATACAATAACTGAGAAGTTGCCTTTCTTAAGAGAAGAAGACACAGATCATCAGATTGAACTAAAAGAGGTGAATAAAAAAGAGTCAAAAGTACTCTGAGATTCTTTATACAACATGACAAGAGAGAAGCTATTAATGTTACACAAAACATTAACAGAACTTTTGAATAAGCAGTTCATACAAGTCAGTAACTCATTTGCTGCAGTGTTTGTTTTATTTGTACAGAAGTCAGAAGATGAACTTCAGTTCTGTGTGAACTACTGTGACTTGAACTGAATCACTTAAAAGAATCATTACTCTCTTTCATTAATATATGAAACTCTGCAGAACATCAGATGAGCTCAATGATACATTAAGTTGAATGTCATAACAGCATTTCACAAGATTTGAATTGCTGCAGAGAACAAATGAAAGATGACATTTTATACAAGGTATGAGTTGTATGAATGAATGATGACTTCTTTTGAGCTAGTCAATGTTTCAAGCACATTTCAGAAATATATTAACTGAGTCTTGCAAGACTTTTTAAATAAGTTTTGTTCAGTCTATGTGAATGATATTCTCATCTTCACTGATGAGTCTTTGCATCAGCACTGAAATTATGTACAAAGAGTACTACTATGACTTTGAGAAGTTGACTTACAGATTGACATTGACAAATGTGAGTTTGAAGTCAAGTCAATCAAGTATCTAAAGTTCATTCTGAAAGTTGAAAAGAGCATACAAATGAATTCTCAGAAAATGAAGACAATCATGAACTGACAAATCTTTAAGTCAGTAAAGAGAGTACAGAGTTTCATAGACTTTGCAAACTTTTATCAAAAGTTTATTAAGAACTTTTTCAATCTGATTATGTCAATGATGGCTCTCATACAAAAGAACACATCTTTCAAGTAAACTGAGAAAGCTGATCAAGATTTTAAGAAGCTAAAGACTATGTTTATTTCAGCACTGATTTTAGTTCTGTTTAATCATATCTATATGACTGTGATGAAAACAGATTTCTCAGATTGATACATAGATGAAATTCTGCTGCAGTTAGTGAACAATGTGTGAAGACTCTATGTCTACTATTCAAAGAAGAATGCATCTGCAGAGTGCAATTATGAGATTTATGATAAAGAGATGCTGATCATCATACAATGCTTAAAAGAGTGAGATGCAAAATTGAGAAGTGTGTCAAGTTTTCAAATTCATACAGATCACAAAAATCTGAAATACTTTATGACAGTTAAAAAGCTTACAGAGTGACAAATGAGATGGTCTTTA
>JAABUP010009426.1_pt1 | contig 11995 bp, 13 predicted proteins | sample 5559201 | NCBI WGS metagenome assembly JAABUP01 (sample SAMN10711887, study PRJNA513373) | rock metagenome | isolation source: Antarctica rocks | place: Antarctica | reverse complement strand
GCAGCGGCGCCGAAGTCGACTGCCGTTCGCACGACTTGGTAGCGTCGGTAGATCTCAAGGTGTCGCGGCGTCAAGTCGTTGAGTAACGGGTCGAGAAGTTTCATCATTGGATCCCTTGATCGAAACCAGCTATTGGTTGTCGTGGTGAGCGGCCTGCACGGGATGCCTCGGTAGGCGGGGGCGGTGCGGACCAGCACGACGGAACGCAATTGCTGGACAGTATTAGCTTGGACCGTGCCCGGACGATTCCGGCTCTGCGGACAAGGTTGTGCGGCTGGTTCTTTCGGTGCCCAGGCGTGGGTGCTGGTGAACCGCCTAGCGCGTCCGTCTCCGTCACACCCGCGTCCTGAGCGGAGTCAGCCTCGTTTGCTCGCTCGGCAGGGGAAGGCGACGCGGTCGCGACCAGGGAGTTCGAAGCGCTTGACGAACTGCTGATTAGTCGGCTCGAAGTGTCTACGACCAGCGCTTGGTGCGGCTCGTGCGTGACGTCGCAGCCCTGGAGCACCCCGCAGTTCGACGCCCTGCCCGAGTACCTTCGGGCGCCGCAGGAAGCCCTGTTCCTGGCCGCAGCGCGTGAGCTCAGCCGCTGCACGCTGGGTAGGAGGCCGCGGACGGCTGAGGCCGGGCCCGGTCTACTGCCTTTGCATGAGTCGGCCACGTCCAGATGCCTGATGCTGCTCGCCGGCGGGCGAGGACCATCACCCCATGGCTGTGATCGGTGTCGTCGTCGTCGATGTGCACGTGGCGTTCACCGACGCGTTCGCGGCCCTCCTGTCCACGTCCGCGGATCTGCGCGTCGTCGGTGCAGCCTTCGACACCGCGTCGGCCGTCGCAGCGGTGCGCCGGCTCCACCCTGACGTCGCTACTGTCGACCTCGATCTCGCCGGCACCGACGGCGTCGACGTCGTGGCAGCCGTGCATGCCCTGGCCCCGGACCTGGCGATCACGATCGTCACCGGTGTCAAGAATCCCCAACGTGCCATCACCGCGATCTGGAGCGGTGCGACCTCGTGGGTCGCCAAGGAAGACAGTACGACGACCCTTTTTGATGTTCTTCGCCGTGCGGCAGCAGGCGAAAGTTCCTTCCCTCCTGCGCTGCTCGGGCAGATCCTGCGCACCCTCGTGGCCAGTGGCGATTCGCGAAGCTTGCGCACCGGGGCTCTCTCGACACTCTCGCAACGCGAGTCCGACGTCTTGCTTTGCCTTGTCGAGGGACTGGACCGCAGAGCAACTGCTGAGCGTCTACATCTGTCGGTAAATACTGTTCGTACACACATTCAGAACATCTTCGAGAAGCTGGGCGCGCACAGCACCCTTGAGGCCGTTGCCCTCGCTGTTTCTGCGGGGGCACGGCCGCCATTGCGGGCACACTGAAGCCAGCACCGACCGGCCGCGCCCGGGTGCCACGGCCTCCGGAAAGGCCATGCAGCCGGTGCCCAGGGCGATTGCTGAGCCGCTGCACGCGTCGGAGGAGCCGATGCAGGCGTCGTAGGTGAACTCGTCCGACTGCCCGATTACCGCCTCAATCCGGATCCCTAACGTCGTCTGCGCCGGTAGGGACAGGTCCAGCGACCAAGGTGCCGGCCGCCGCGAGGGTGCCCCTTGATACAGGCTGAAAGCCGGATGGGCCATGGGACTGAGGGCTCTACTCTCCATCGACCAGGACGCACCCATGGACATCGCCGACCTGGCAGTCGAGGTCGCTACTGAGATGGCCCGCGGTGCGGGGTTAGCAATCACCATTGCGGTGTCGCGGGACGGCCGGATCGGGTTCGATGCAGCCGTCAGACCGCTGCACCTGGTGCATGTGATCGGCAGGTCCATGGCCCTGCGGCAACGGGGCAGGGAGCGCCTGCCGTTGGTGGTGACGCCGACGACGCACCCTCGCCGTGGGCCGGTCCTGCAACGCCGCCTGCAGGCCGATGCCGCATGGTGGCTGGTCCACGGGCGCAGTGCCGCCGCTCGTCTTGTGAGCGAGGGGATCGCACCTAGCAGCAGGGTGCTGCCGCTCCCGGTGCTGCCCTACCTCGGCATTGCCTCGCACGAGTGGCCGACGCGGCGCGCGAGCCAGCGGGGTGCCCTCGGCGTGCTGCCCGGCGGCCGGGTCGTCGTGGGCATCGGACCGATGTCGGACCGGTCCGTCGAGGTGTTCCGCCAGGCGATGCGTGGCTTCAACCCACGTGAGGTCGTTGCAGTGTGGATAGCGACCCACGCCATGACTACGAACATCTCGATGGCCACCGATGACTCCGTGCGGGTCGTGAGCGAAGCTCTCGGTCGTCCGCTTCTTGCTGCGATGGACGTGCTCGTGGTCATGGGCACGCCGTACGCCGCCCGGAGCGCAGCGGTGGACGCGGCGGCAGTTGGCATCCCGGTCATTACCTCGCCGCTGGACGCAGCAGCGGACTTTGTCGACCTAGTCGCAGGCGGCTCGTTCCTGACGTCGGCACGGCCGCTCGAGCTCACGACTGCGGTCGCGAGGGCTCTTCGGATGGCCGCGCGCTCCCGCGCCCTGGCCGTCGCACCCGCATCGGGCGGCCACCTCGAGGATCTCGTTGCGCTCACGAGCCGTTGTTACGCCGATGCCATCGGACGGCCGCTGAACGCCACGACGATGCTGCTGAACGGTCGGTCAACATGATCGGCCAGGTATCGGTGCAATCGCTGCCGACACAGCCGCGCCCAGTAGGCACCCGCAGCGTGCCGTTCGCCAGGACGTTCGTCACGGACGAGGCGAAGGCGGCTGTGGCAGAGGTTCTGGCGAGCGGCTGGCTCACGAGCGGCCCTCAGGTGCAGCAATTCGAGGCGCACTTTGCGGCCTACCTCGGCGTCCGGTGCGCCGTAGCGGTCAGTTCGTGCACCGCGGCGCTGGAGATCGCGCTACGTGGCCTGCGCCTGCCGGAGGGCGCTGACGTCCTCACCCCGAGTATGACGTTCTGCGGCGCCGTTAACGCCATCGTTCACGCCGGCTTACATCCCGTCCTGGTCGACATCGACGCGCAGACGCTGGTCCCGCGAGCGGACCAGGTCGACGCGGCGGCGGCGCGCAGCCGTCCTGCGGCGATGGTCGTGCAGCACATGGCCGGCTACCCCGCGCCGGTACGGGAGCTGGCAGCGGCCGCCGGCCTGTCGGTCGATGATGTCGTCGAGGACGCCGCCCACGCCCTCGGCACCTACCTCGATGACGTGCCTATCGGGCGGGTGTCGCGCGCCACCTGCTTCAGCTTCTATGCGACCAAGAACCTGCCCATGGGCGAGGGCGGTGCCGTCACGACCCAGGATGACGACCTGGCCGAGTACGTCCGACGGGTCCGGCTGCACGGCATGTCCCGCGACGCGTGGCGCCGCTACGCGCCGGGCGGCGGATGGGTGTACTCAGTGGACGATGCCGGTGTCAAGGCCAACCTCAGCGATGTGCACGCCGCCATCGGAGTCGGACACCTCCCTCACCTCCCGCTGTGGCAGGAGCGACGCTCAGTGCTCGCGGAGCGCTATGACCGGCTGCTCGCCGACATCAACGGGTTGACGCTGCCACCTCGCCCACTCGCCGGAACTCACGCGTGGCACCTGTACATCGTCCGCATCACCCCGGAGTTTGGACGTGATCGCAACGGGGTCGCCGCGGCATTGGCCGAGCGGGGTGTGGGCACGTCGGTGCACTTCACCCCGGTCCACCGCTTCCCCTACTTCAGATCATTACTCGGCGAGGACGCGTGCTCGAGGCTGGACGAATCCGACCAGGCGTTCTCAGAGGTGCTCTCACTTCCCTTGTACCCCGGGCTCGACGTGGACGACCTCCACTACGTCGCGGAGCAGCTCCGCGCAATCCGCTCGTAGCAACCTCTACATCCAGGAGAACTCATGTTCGCGCATCATCGGGACCGGCGCCCTGCTTCCGACGTCAGCACATCGCTCCTGTCGGCTCTGATCGTGGGGGCCGGAAGAGCCGGCCAGACACTTGCTCGCGCTCTGCGAGAGGCGCCGGAGTACGGGTTGCGCCCCATCGGCTTCCTCGATGACGACTCGACCAAGCGAACCGTCGCCGGGTTGCCCGTCGTCGGTCCGCTCTCGACGTTGTCGGACAGTGTCATCCGGCACCACGCACAGGTCGTCCTTATTGCCATCCCTGGTCTGTCCATCGCGGAACAACGCCGGCACACCGCCTCGGCGATCAAGGCCGGCGCCTCGGTCCGCTACCTCCCGTCGTTCCTGAACGCCGTGCAGCGCGACGCACGTGCGAGCGACCTGCGCCAGGTGTGCGTCGAGGCGCTGCTCGGCCGAACCGAGCGGGACATCGGGGAGCGCGAGGGCAGGCAGATCGTCGAGGGCAAACGGGTGCTCGTTACCGGCGCCGGTGGGTCGATCGGGAGCGAGCTGTGCCGACAGCTACGTCGATTCAACCCGGCCGCGCTCTACCTCCTGGACCATGATGAGTCAAACCTGCACCGCCTTCAACTCGAGCTCACCGGTCAGGCACTGCTCGACACCGAGGAGATCATCCTCGCCGACATCCGGGACGAAAAGCGCATCAACCGCGTCTTTGACGAGGCCGCGCCGGAGGTGGTCTTTCACGCGGCGGCGCACAAGCACCTTCCCGTGCTCGAGCGACACCCGTGCGAAGGCGTCAAGACCAATGTCCGAGGAACCCAGGTGCTGCTGGAGGCGGCGCAGCACGTCTCGACCGAACGCTTCGTGCTCATCAGCACCGACAAGGCCGCGGATCCGGTTTCTGTGCTGGGCGCGACGAAACGGCTGGCTGAGATGCTCGTCCAGGCCAACGCGCTCGGCCCGACCAGCCTGTGCTCCGTGCGCTTTGGCAACGTCCTGGGCAGCCGTGGTTCGTTTCTACCCACGCTGGCCTCGCAGCTGCACTCGGGAGGGCCGGTCACCGTCACCCACCCGGACGTCACGCGCTACTTCATGACGACCGAGGAGGCGGTCGGACTCGTTCTGGTCGCCGCCTCGATGGGTGAGTATGGCGAGACCTTTGTCCTCGACATGGGCGAGCCGGTCCGGATCGTCGACCTCGTGGCCGGCTACGCGGCGCAGCTGAACATTTCCGACTACGGCGTGGAGTTCACCGGTCTGCGGCCTGGGGAGAAGCTAAACGAGACGCTCGTGGGTGCGGCGGAGCAGTCGCTGCCGACGGCGCACCTCCGGGTACGCGCGGCGGCCCCAAGGCCGGTACCGGACGACTTCGGCGTCGGGCTCGCCGGCCTCTACCGGGCCGCCGACGAGAACGACGTCACTCAGACGCGACGCCGACTGCGCGCCATCATCCCGGAGTACGCCCCGGCGACGGCAGCATTGGTCGTCCCGGCAGCTCGCACGCCCGCCTTCGGTCATAACGCTGTCCTGGAGGGGCTCGCAGCCTCATGATGACCGGCACGCTGAGGACAGCCGGGGAATGCCTGCGCATCGAATGCGAGCTGGGCTGGGTCGAGAAGCACCTGAGGCAGGGCACGGCCGCGGAGCTGCACAGCGATGATGAGCTCGTGTCAACCGTCCGTCTTGTCGTCGAGCGGTCCAGTAACCCCTTCGATGTCGCCGGCGCCGACCGGGTTACGAGAGGCGTGTGGCGGGCCGGGGGGGCCGTCGTGCTCGAAGACACTTGCAGTTCCGGTTTTATGTTGCATTGCCAGCCCGAGGGCGACCTGCTCCTCGTGCGGGCCCGGTGGATCCCTCCCCCGAGGACGCGCGCAGCTGCTGCGGTGTTGCGGCAGCGGTCCAGCCTGCTCGTGCGAGCCGTCCTCCTGCAGTACCCGGTCCTGTGGTGGAGCGTCGTCCAAGGGCGTGCGCCCCTGCATGTGTCGGCGCTGGATCTCGGTGCGTCAGCCCCGCTGCTCGTCGGGCCTGGTGGTGTCGGCAAGTCAACCCTCGTGGAGACCGAGCTCGCCGCGGGTCACCATGCGACGTGCGACAACCTCGCGGTCACCGACGGCCGTGTCGTCTACGGCCTTGTCGAGCCGCGCCGCATCATCGGGGGTGCGGGGCGTCGCACGTCGCATGGGCGCAGGGAGGTCGCCCTGCCTGAGCGGCTGGCGTGGGTGCAGCCCGACCGCGTCGTCGAGGTGTCGCTGTCTGAGACCTCCCTCGAGGCGGAAATTCGCCCCGTCGCTGCCGATGTGGCCTGTCGCGCACTTGTCACCGGCACGTACATGGCTGGCGAGCTGCGGCGGTTCTGGCCCTTCGCGGCTGCCCTCTCCAGCGGCACTGGCCGCGGCCCCGCTGCCCCGCCAGTGCAGGCTATGGCACAGCGCCTCACGGATGCGTTGCCCTGCTCCTCGTTGAGCCTGTCGCGGGGCTCCGACGCGCAGCTCGCTCGTCTGCTTGCTGGAGCCGCCGTGGGCGCGGAATCCTGACCTGGGTCAGGACCCGTCGACAAGGTGGTTGCGTACGGCGAATGCCGCGGCTTCGAGCCGAGAGTGGACGCCGAGCTTGGTCAGGACACCCTGGATGTGCGTCCGCGACGTGCTGTAGCTGACTCCCAAGTCGTTGGCTATAGCGTGGGTGTTCTGACCGCGAACAAGCCGGCCCAGTACCTCGAACTCGCGTGGTGTCAAGAAGTTGCCGAGTCGGTGCTCGTCGGGCCGTTGCAGGCGTCGCAGCAACTGCACAACGGTGTCGGCGCCCGGCTTCGGGCCGCGCCTGTGTGCGCCTTCGATGGCCCGCACCACCTCGGTGAGGCGCTGGCTCTTACTGCAGATGGCAACCGCACCTGCGTCAATCGCTGCGAGAAGCGCTCGGCTCTCGACCGTCGCGGTGAGGACCACCACAGGCGTCCGTTGAGCTGACGTCGTGATCTTGCGGATGGCCGCCACCGCGTCGCCGTCGGGGAAGCCCAGGTCCATGACGACGGCGTCGACGCAGTGTCGCCCGATCCGGTCCACCGCGTCATCGGGGTGGTGTGCCGTTTCGACGTCGTGATCCTGCTGGCGCAGGGTCGCCTGCAGGGCTTCGCAGAACAAGACATGGTCGTCACACAGCAAGACCCTCAAGAACACCTCCCGCTGCCCTGCTGCGGTCGACACACAGCGGAATGCTCACGCGGAGCAGGGCCCCGCCGAGCTCGCTCTGGCGGATCTCAAAGGTCCCGTGCACGCTGCCGAGGAACTCAAAGACGACACCGAGACCGAGAGAGCTGCGTCCTTTCGGCGCCCCGCCGAAGCCCGGCCCGGAGTCCTCGACGACCATGTAGACGTGTTCGCCATCTTGCTGGATGCGGAACCGCACGTGGCCACCGTCGCCGGCGGACCGGATGGCGTTGTCGAGCAAGTTGCTCGTGGCGCGCCGTACGAGGATCGGATCGGCTGAGATCAGTGCGTACTCGTCCACGTCGATCTCGAGCCGCACTGAGCTCACCTGCTGCGCTGCCACGACGAGGTTCTGGATGTTCCGCCACAAGGCAGCACTTCGACGGCGGAGCGCTCGCCCAGCGGGTGCTCCAGCAGCTCGACGAGCTGCATCGCGGCTTTGGAGACCAAGAGCAGCTGCTCGTGCTGCACCGGCCCCTCCGGGTGGTCCATGATCTGCGTCAGGGCACTGATCGCCGCAGCGTGCTGCCGTGCAGCACCTGCGCCATCAGCTTGTTCGACGCAATGTTGGCGCTCAGCCCGGTCTCTGACCGTCGATCTCCGGCTCGCCGCTCCGCACTAGTCATCCAGATTTCCCCCGCCGTTCATGTTGGAGTACGGGAAGGGGTTTAGCAAGCGCTTACCCGCGTAGCCGAGCGCGCCGGTCAGAGCCAGCAGGAAAACGACGTTGCCGGGGCCGTCGTTGAAGTTGGCCATGACCTGTAGCTGGCCCGGCCGGTCGGGGGCGCCGGCCATGACCGACACGAGCAGGGCGGCGGTGGCGAAGCCGGCGCAGCCAGCCCAGCCGAGAGCGGTCGTGACGGCGGCGAAGGCGGCCGCCCCGGTCCGCCCGCTGTCGTGCAGCCGGCGGGACAGCAGGGCTGCGGTCAGGCTCAGCAGCCCGCTCGCCGCGACCGCGAGCAGCCAACCGCCGTCGGACCGGCCGCGGTGGGCTGCCATCGCGTCGAGCACGCCGTTCCAGTCCTGGTGGTCGTACGGGACCAGTAGCACCCGGCCGGCCGCCATAACCAGCGGCGCGCCGACTAGAAGGACGGCGGCGGGTCTGCCCAACGCGGTCTGGCGTCTCCTCAGGAGATCGTGATCCTGTGTCGGGAGCGTCATGGCAGTGCCTCCAGTTCGGCCGCTGTCCCCAGCTGTTGTGAGCAGGCTGGTCCCGCTGCTCGTCCGGGGCATCGGTGCGGCCCCCGGTCCTGGAGTCGGGGCTGGCCCTGACGCCGGCGGGAGTCGCGTGCTGCCATGCTCCGCCAGTGGTGGTGCCGCGAGGTCCGGCTCGTTGGGGGGTGCTCGGCGCGCGCGCTGCCGCTGCCGCGACGGTGCTGGTCGTGCTGGTGAGCTGCGTCGTCGCGTACGTCCTGGACGCCCGCCTTGCGAGCCTGGGCCGTCGTGACCTGCGACAGGGCGACGGCGCCGCACCTGTGTTCTGGCTGGCTGCCTTCGCCGACGGCACGGTCGGCGCGGCGCTCCTGCTCCACGACCGACGGCATCCCGTGGGCTGGTGCTTCTGCGGGCTCGCGCTCGCCATCGCCTCCGCCGGCGTCCTGCAGTCGTACGGCGTCTACGCCCTGCTGGCCCACCGCCCGAGCCTGCCGGGAGGTGGCTCGGCGGCGACCGTGTCCAGCTACCTGTTCATCGTCTGGCTGGTGCTGCTCGGCCTGGTCTGCTCGCTCACCCCCACGGGACGGCACCTGTCCCGGCGGTGGAGACGGGCCGACCTCGTCATGGTCGGCGCCGGGCTGGTCTGGCTGACGGCGACCCTATTGTCCCCGGAGCTGCTCAAGGACCCCTTCCAGTCGGTCGCCAACGGGTGGGGCGTGTCGGCGGTCCGGACCCCGGTAACAGCGGTGGCCCCGGTCGCGGCGGGCATGGCCAACGTCCTGGTTCTGGTGGCAGCCGCGTCGCTGCTGGTGCGGTTCCGGCGCTCGTCTGGCGACGAGCGGCGGCGACTGCTGTGGATGGCCGTCGTCGCGGTCCCCTTCCCGTTCCTGGTGGTGGCGGCGTTTGTCGCCTCCTGGAGCGGTCAGGTCGCGCTGCTGGACGTCGCCGCTGCCGGCTTCGTCGTCCTGCTGCCCGTCGGAGCCGCCCTCGCGATAAGCCGCTACCACCTGTTCGACGTCGAACGGCTGCTCAGTCGCGCGCTGTCCTGGGCCATCGTGTCCACGCTGCTGGCGGGGGCGTTCACCGTCGTCGTGGTGCTCACCGCACGCGTCGCCGGGCAGGCCGTCGGCTCCTCCCCTGTGGCGGTCGCCCTGGCGACCCTCGCTGCCGCTGCGACAGCCCGCCCCCTGCACACCGCCGTGCAGGACGTCCTGGACCGGAAATTCTCCCGTCGCCGTCACGAGGCGTTGCGGCGGGTGCGCGACTTCGTCGCCGCTCCCACGGTCGGCGTGTCGGTGCAGGACGTCCTGCGGGCCGCCCTCGACGATCCGGGGCTCAGCGTCGCTTACTGGGTCACGGACGGCGAGCAGTGGGTCAGCGAACAGGGGCTGCCCAACGTCCCCGGCGCGCGGGCCCTGGTCCTTGACCGCGCCGGCGTGCGGGTGGCCGCCGTGACGGGCTCCGGCGACGAGCAGCTGACCCGAGAGGCAGCGGACACAGCATCCGCGGAACTTGCCAACACCGGCCTGCGCGCCGCCGTTGCACTGCAGCTGGAACAGGTGCGTGCCTCGCGCGCCCGGATCGCCGCCGCTCAGCTGCAAGAGCGGCGTCGCGTGGAGCGCGACCTGCACGACGGCGCTCAGCAACGGCTTCTCGGCCTCGCCGCCCACCTGCAGGCTGGGCTGCTTAACGGCAGTCCCGACGCGATGCGCGCGGCACTTCGCCTCGGGGTCGACGAGAGCCGGGCGGCGGTGGCGGAGCTGCGCGCGCTCGCCAACGGCCTGCACCCCGCGGTCCTGCAGGACGGAGGACTGACAGCGGCACTTGAGGATCTGCGCTGCGGCTGCCAGTGCGCCTGGAGGTGGGGCAGCCGGACCGGCGCTACGCAGAGCAGGTCGAGTCGACGGCGTGGTTCGTGGTCTGCGAGGCCGTCAGCAACGCCCTGAAGCACGCTGGGGCCTCGACCGTCACGGTGTGCCTGGACGAGCAGGACTCCCAGCTCAACGTCGTCGTCGCCGACGACGGCCGGGGCGGCGCCGACGCCGGCGGATCGGGCCTGGGCGGGCTGGCCGACCGCGCCGAGGCCGCTGGCGGGCGGCTGCTCGTGCTACCAGGCCAGCGCCGCGGGACACGAATCGAGGTGTCACTGCCGTGCGGGTCGTGGTCGCGGACGACTCCGTGCTCTGGCGTGAGGGCCTGGCGCGACTGCTGACCGAGGCCGGGGTCGACGTGCTCGCCCTCGTCGGTGACGCGGACGACCTGGCGCAGGCGGTGGAACGGGAGCGGCCAGATGTCGCCCTCATCGACGTGCGGATGCCACCGACCTGGACGACGGAGGGAACGCAGGCGGCCACGCTGCTGCGTGCCCGGTGGCCCGCCCTGGGGCTGCTCCTGCTGTCCCAGACGCTCGCTATCCGGGAAGCCGAGCGACTCGCTCGGGAGCACCCGCGGGGCTTCGGCTACCTGCTCAAGGACCGGGTCGTGGACACCCCCACCCTCGTCGGCGCCCTCGACAGCGTGTCCGCCGGAGGCACGGTCCTCGACCCCGACCTGGTCTCCGCGCTCCTCGGCCGGCGGGGCTCGAAGGACCGCCTGCACGCCCTGTCCTCGCGCGAACGCGACGTCCTCGCCCTGGTGGCCCAGGGCCGGTCGAACACGGCCATCGCCCGCGACCTCGTCGTCACCGGCAAGACCGTCGAGACCCACATCGCGAGCATCCTGACCAAGCTGGGCCTCGCACAGGAGCCCGACGACCACCGGCGCGTCCTGGCGGTGCTCGCGTGGCTCGGGGAAGGACTGCGCTGATGGCTGCGCCCAGATCGCCGGGCCAGCCTGCAACTTCTTGATCCGTATTTCATACCGCGGGGTGTGGACAGGACTGCAGACCTGCGTCCTTGCAGGTCGGCTCCCCGTGTGTCGTCCCCAGACCTGTTCACGTGTTCGGCCGCTTGGCTGCACCCTGGCTGTACGAGCCCGCGGTTGGGGTACCGGCTCGAGGTCCCGGTAGCGGACCGTGGCCAAACAAGCGCTTATGGACGGCCGCTGGCAACTCTTGTGTTGTCCGCAGACCTGTTCAGTAGGTGTTGATGGAACGCGATTTGGTAGTTGTCGCTGGCGCCGGACAGCGGGAAACGCAGGTGCAGCTCGATGTCATGCTGGCCGTCGTTGCGCGGTCGATATCGCCGGTGCCCAAGATCTTGCCGGCGGCGTCCATCGCAACGACTTGTGTTCAGAGCTGAAGGTCACCGCTACTGTCGGTGCCGCCGTTACAGGTGCCGTCGGCCACTTCGGCGACGTAACCGGTCAACGTGAGCGTGCCAGCGGCCACCGGGCTGCCGCCGCAGCCGGCAGCAGCGAGGGCGCCCATGGCGATGCAGGCGGCGGCGAGGGAGGTGTGGCAAGGCGGCGTCGGCGTCCACGTGGCGGTTGCGTAGTCCGCGAGATACCAGCTGGTTGAGTTCAGGTGTTCTCGTGACTGGACCTTTACGTTGGGCCTGTCGGCCAGGTGGCGGGCGCTCGCACAAACCGAGTTACCCCAGACGTAGTTGGTGTTGGAATGGCTGGCCGTCCCTACCGTCCGAGCGATGGCCAGAGCGCAGGACGAGCGGTACGCCGACCGCCTCCCGGGCTTCGCCCTTCGGCTACGGGCGCCGCGGGCGGCGGCTGAGCTGACGCAGTCCCAGGCCGGACTTCCGAAGATCATGAGCACACGCGGGGCTGAATCTGCCTTGTGACCTGCGGGTTTGCCGGAAGGGCGCGTGATGGGTCGTGTTACTACACATCCACAGACCCAGCCGGGTTGCTCG
>JAABUP010009423.1_pt1 | contig 11996 bp, 13 predicted proteins | sample 5559201 | NCBI WGS metagenome assembly JAABUP01 (sample SAMN10711887, study PRJNA513373) | rock metagenome | isolation source: Antarctica rocks | place: Antarctica | reverse complement strand
AATCTTTAATTATGGAAAGTCAGAGGAAGTCGGGGAAGAGTAGTGGGATAGTCCCGACGCGCTGCCCGGCCCTGGGCAGCGCGGGGACTGGGCCGAGGGCAGTAGAGCGGCCCCGCGCGGGGCAGGCCAGGGCGGGCGAATACTGTCCGAAGAAGTTACGAGGGGAGGACGATCGAGCCGCCTCGTTGCCCGGCCGCTCCCGCCTGACACGGCCGGGCTAGGCAGCGCCACAGGACGGGCTTTGCCCACGGTCGTGCTTGCCGGCCACGGGGCGCGTGCCCCATCGTCCGGTGATGTTCATCGTGACCGAATCGGATGCCGCGGCGATCCGTGACGCCTTCCACAAGGAGGGCGAGCTGTCGGCCATCATCGAGCTGCGGCAGCGGTTCCCAGGGATCGATCACGCGAAGGCGCGGGCCTGCGCCCAGACCATCGCCGGCTGGCAGCCGCCATCTGCGGCGCCGTGCCCGGTGGTGCCGCTGCGTCCCAGGGACCATCAGGACGTCTGGGGTGCTGGCATCCGAGCGGGCCGAAGAACGTCCGAGGGACAGACTACTGGCAACCTTCTATCCAAGCCACCCCAGACATCCTGATGGTCCCAGCCGGCACGGGCCATGCGTGGACTTTGAAGCCCAATGCTGCCAATCCGCACCATCCGTCTTCGGCAAAGGGCGCCGCATGACCTTCTCCACCACGCTGCATAGCCGGTTCAACGCCGGGTCCAATAACTTCGACGCGATCCGGCTGGCGGCCGCGCTCCTGGTGCTGTTCGCCCATGCATACTCTCTGGCCGGGGCGCCGGCCGATCCGCTCAGCAGCCTGATCGCGCTGGGCTACGTCGGCACGCTGGCCGTTGCGGGCTTCTTCGTGCTCAGCGGCTTCCTGATCGCGCGGTCGGTGGAACGCGGCACCCTGTCCGCCTACCTTGCCGCCCGCGCACTCCGCATCCTGCCAGCGCTGGCGCTGGTGACCTTGCTGGAGGCCTGGGTACTCGCTCCCTACTTCTTCGAGGGCAACGTACCCTGGTACCTGCAAAACCTGGCGCCGGCGCATATGAAGAACGTGCTGGTGTTCGGGCTGGACCCCTGGATTGCTGGGGTGTTCCAGCACAATCCCGTGCCGTTCGTGAACGGCTCCCTGTGGACCTTGCCGATTGAGTCTCTGTTCTACCTCCTGCTGCCCGCCTTGCTGCTCGCGGCAGCAGGGCGGCGCTGGGCGGTGCTGGCGCTTTGGCTGGCGTGCCTCGCTGCCGAGCCGCTGGCGGCCGCCTATGGGTTGAACGATGCAGCGCTGGGCGGCCCTCTGTTCAACTCGGTCCGGGTGTTCCCAGCGGTCCAGATGGCCGGCTATTTCCTGGCCGGCGTGACTGCCTGGCTCTACCGGGACCGGGTGCCGTGGGACCGGGGCGTGTTCCTGGCCGCTGCCATCCTGCTCTTTGCCGCGCGCGGCGGCACGTCTGCGCCGCTGGTGCTGAAGCTGTGCTTGCCCTATGCCCTGCTCTATGTCGGCCTGGCGGGCGGTGTCGGCACGCGGCTGAAGGCGCGCATCGGTGACCTGTCCTATGGCGTCTATCTGTTCGGCTTCCCGGTCCTGAACTCGGTCGTAGCGCTGGGCCAGCAATCGCTGTCGCCGCTCACGGTGTTTGCAGTCTCCCTGCCCATCACGGTACTGCTGGCCGCGCTGTCCTGGCACCTAATCGAACGGCCGGCCCTGCGGCTGCGCCGCCGGATGCGCGGCCACGTAGGCGCTCCGGTCGGGGCTACGCCGCCAGCCTGAAAACTAGGTGTGGCAGCGTTCACAGGTAGATGCCCCTAGAGTCAATACGGTTCAGTTAAGCCCCTTTTGGAATTGCCGGATGGCCCTCCTCAAGCGGTTTGCGCGACACCGCCGGGCACTGAATAATGCTAACTGAACCGTATTGCCCCTAGAGTGCTAGCCTGAATAATTCACGAGGATTGGCGGGCATGGTACAAGCCCTTGATCCGGCGTAGAATGTGGTTCTCGAGGCCGATTCTACGGATCCGGAGCGCCATGCCCGCCAAAGTTGAGCTTATCCCTTCGCTGCCCGGCCTGTCACCGGTCGGCGGCAAGCCCGTGATCGCCCGTTTCGACGGCGGCCAGCTTTCGTCCGATGGTGGGCTGCTGGTGCTGCGTGAGGTGGAGCGCCGCCTTGACGTGGCCGGACGCCTGGCGGCCTGCATTGCGGACCCGCGCGACCCGGGGCGCGTCGTGCATGGGCTTGACGAGATCATCCGCTTTCGCTTGCTGATGATCGCGGCCGGCTACGAAGACGGCAACGACGCGGACCGGCTGCGCACGGACCCGATGTTCAAGCTCGCCATGGCGCGGCTTGAAGGCGAGACGGCGTTGTGCTCGCAGCCGACCATCTCGCGCCTGGAGAACCTGCCCGACACGCGCACGCTGCTGCGCATGGGGCGGGCCATGGTTGACCTTTACTGCGCGTCGTTCCGCCAGGTGCCGCGCCGGATCGTGCTGGACGTGGACGACACGTTCGACGCCGTGCATGGCGGGCAGCAAATGCGCTTGTTCAACGCGCACCACGACGAATACGGCTTCCAGCCTATCGTGGTGTTCGATGGCGAGGGCCGCTTCGTCACCGCCGTGCTGCGTCCGGCCAAGCGGCCGAGTGGACGCGAGATCCGCGCTTTCCTGCGCCGCCTGGTGCGCCAGCTCCGCGCCAACTGGCCCCGAGTCGAGGTCCTGCTGCGGGCCGACAGCCACTACTGCGCGCCTGAGGTGCTGCGCTGGTGCCGGGCGAACAAGGTCGACTACCTGCTCGGCGTCGCCCCCACCAGCACGCTGCGCCGTCACGTCGAGACCCTGGAAGCCAGCACCACTGCTCGCTTCGCCGCCTCGGACGGCTCGGGCAAGCTCCGCCGCTTCACCGAGTTCTACGACGGCGCCGCAAGCTGGGACCGGGTCGAGCGCATCGTCGCCCGCGTCGAGGCGGGGCCCGATGGGACAGACACGCGCTTCATCGTCACCAGCCTGCCGGACGGCTCGGCCCGCGCCCTCTACGAGCGACGATATTGCCAGAGGGGCCAGGCGGAAAATCATATAAAAAACTGGAAGCGTCACCTCGCCGCCGACCGCACCTCGTGCACACAGGCCACCGCCAACCAGGTCCGCCTGTTCCTGCACGGGGCCGCCTATTGGCTCATGTGGAGCCTGCGCACGCTGATGCCGCGCCGCTCATCGTGGCGCACCCTCCAGTTCGACACGCTGCGGCTGCGCCTAATCAAGCTGGCCGTGCGCGTCGTCGAGCTGAAGACCCAGGTCAAGCTGCACCTGCCCAGCAGCACCCCGTGCCAGTCCATCCTGGCCTTCGTTCTCGGCCGCATGCCGCGCCTGATTAGCTGAAGGGCGGGGCAGCGTGCCCCGCCGTCACCCGCTTCCGCCAACCCCCAACGCCGCCGCATCGAGCCGTCCCCAAACCACCCCCGAGGTGGTCGCGTACCCGCACGTCTCTACAACTATCACGCGAGAAACACCCGCCTCAGCCGGGAGCGGCTTCAGGCTCATGAATAATGGCAGCTAAGGCCAATACCGTTCACTTTGCAACTCGAATAGCGGCGCCGAAGTCGATGCGCGTGGTCGGCTGTGGCGTGCGCGGGCGCAATGGATAGCCGCTCATCTTGCGCTTGACCCCGCGCGGCACCTGCCTGCCTCGGGAACTCGCCACGCGCTCCTCCAAGATCTCGTCCAGCACTTCCTCATGCAGGGCGAGCCTGTCCCGAGGGGGGAAAAGCCGCAAGCAGCGGCAGCTTGCGGCGCACCACGCGCACGGCATGCAGGAACGACAGCCGGTCCGGGTCCTCGTCGGCCCGCAGCGCCGCCTCGTGCATGAGCCCGCGCACGGCGAAATGCGCCAGCAGCAAGCCCCAGAACTCCTGGCGCACCAGCTCCGCAGTCTTGCTGCGCAGCACGACCTTTGCCCCGCGCAGGTGCGTCTTCAGCTCGGCCAGCGCGCCCTCGATCTCCCAGCGCTCGTGATACAGGGCGGCCAGGTCCGCAGCGGGCGCCTGCGCCTCGTCCAGGATCGTGGTCACCAGCCGGTAGAGCGGCTCGGCGTCGGCCACGCCCTGCAGCCGGTATTCCACCACGCGCACCCGCACGCCGTTCGTCGCGTGGCGCCGGTCCTTTTCGCTCGGGTAGACCACGGAAAGATAGGACCCGTCCCCCAGCACCGTCGCGCGTGGCAGGCGCAGGTTGCTCTTCACCCGCCACAACAGGTCGACGCCGGTGGCAACTCCGGACTGCCAGAGCGCGTGCCCGAAGAAGTGCCGGTCGGCCAGGCACAGCATGCCGGCCCGAAGTGCGGGCACGACGTCATGGGCCAGCGTCGTCTCGCTGTCCGCGTAACGGCCCAGTTTGGCGCCGAACAGCACGTGCGTGCCGTTCTCCACCAGCGCCACGAAACGAAGCTGCGGGAAGGCACTCTCGCCGCGGCTCGCACCCGGGTAGCCAAAGCTCTCGCCGTTCTCGGCCGTGTCGGCCACGTCCAGGCTGGAGCCGTCCAGGCTCACCAGCCGCCACGTCCGATACCACGCCCCCTTGGTGGCGCGCGTCGCCACCGGCTGCACGACCCGCTCGTAAAGACAGCGCAGCGGCATCTCGCCCAAGCGGCTGCGCGCCTGCGAGATGCCGCTCTTGCCCGCCACCTTGACCGCGTCGGCGCCCCAAAGCCAACGCAGGCCCTCCAACAGGCAGCGCAGCACCTCACGAGTGCTCGATCCCATGTACAGCGCCATCGCGATGGCGTAGTAGACCATCACCTGCGCCGGCAGGTCGCGCTCGCGCTCGCTCGCCTTGCCGGTCTCGGCCAGGACCTGATGCACCCGGTCAGGCGGAAACGCCTGGGCGATCACGCCAAGGCTGATGTGGTCAGTCACACGAACGCCGGCTGGCAAACCGGCAGTAACACGCGCCATCGCTGTCGATCCCAGAAAACCCGACCAGTGATATAGGGCGCCTGAATGCCTAAATGAACGGTATTGCGGCTAAGGCGTCGTGCTCATGCACACCCACAAGTGGCCGACCGGCCGGAGCCTTTCTTGTGGTGTTGCTGGTGGGGGTGCCTGCTCGCGCCCTGGCCGCATCTCGGCATTGCGCTGGGCCGCAAGCCCGTCAAGAAACTTGATGTCGGGCAGTCCTTGTCCGTGTGCCGATTGCACCGCCATAGTTCCGGACAATGCAGCCGCGGCAAGGATGGGAAGTTTACACATGATCGATGCCTCCATTCAGGTTGCTGATTGGCTCAACATCGCATTGGCGGACGCGAGTGGCTCCGCCCTGGCAATCCCGAAAACGGAAAAATGATTGATGGCGCAGATCGCGGGTACCCTGGTGCAGATCGGCACAGCATCCGGCATTCGGGCATGAAATGAGGCTTCGAAATCCCCTGTTCGCGCCGGCGGACTCGGAGCGCAAAGTCACCAAAGCATATGCCTCGGAAGCAGACGCTGTGATCCTTGATCTGGAGGACAGCATCGCCCCTTCCGCCAAGGCGGCTGCCCGCAAGGCAGCTACGGATCGGCTGGCTTCGGATACCGGCCGGCCTGGCATCATCGTGCGGGTCAACCCGCGCGACACGGAGTGGTATCTGCCAGACCTTGCCGCCGTGGTGCCTCACCGGCCCGACGCCATCCTGCTGCCCAAATGCGCGGGACCTGGCGACCTGCAAGCGCTCGACCACCACCGGGAAGCGCTCGAAGTGGCCGCGGGCCTCCCGGTGTGCGGTATCGGCGTGCTCGCCCTGGTGACGGAGACGGCGGCCTCCCTGCGCTGCATGGACTACGCTGGCGTCACGCCGCGGCTCCTCGCCCTGTTGTTCAGCGCCGAGGACCTGGCCGCTGACCTCGGCATCGCGGCACGCGATGCGGACGGGGCGCACCCGGCGCCGATCGCCGCCGCCCGTTCAGCGCTGCTGATTGCCGCCACCCAGGCGCGTGTTCCCGCACTCGACACGCCGTGGCCTGATCCACGCGACCCCGCCGGGTTGCAGGCGGAGATCGCGGCGGTGGCCCGCGACGGCTTTGCAGGCAAGCTGTGCATCCATCCGGGCCAGTTGCAAGCGGCGGCGTTGGCCTTCACGCCGTCGCCCGGGCGCGTCCGGTGGGCGACGGCCGTTGTCGACCTGTTTGCGGCCAACCCGAATGCGGGCGTGCTGACCTTGGACGGCAAGATGCTCGACCGTCCGCACCTGAAGCTTGCCGAACGGATCCTTGCCGCGGCAGCGCCGGATTAGAGATGATTGTGGCCGGGTTCCAGGCGTTGGGTTTGAAGATTGACCCGGTGAACTTGGTTGCGGAGCGGCGACGTGGCCCCGCCGGCTGATCTGCCGCTCAGCACGATGGCCGGCACAGCGGCGGCTTGCGAGACACGTCCCCTACTGTTGCTGGTTCGGGCCTTGGCGATGCTTGGCGGCGAGTGGACCAGCTCGGGGGTCGTGCGTCGGCTGGACCCGGCCATGGTGCTTGCCGAGGCACGGGCACCTTACCGTCTGCAACGCGGGGGTCCGGTAGCAAAGGAACCGAAACTGCATTTCAGCCCTCGCCTGACCCGAAATGGCGGCCGGTGTCACGACTGTTTGGGCACGGGCCTTGCCGTGCAGATCGAGGCGGGGACCAGCGGGGTCGAGGCGCGCCTGCTCGCGCCGCAGGACTGCGGCCGCGATCAGCGAAGCGAGGCCGCCACCAAAACCTGAATTATTGACCCAGGGCTGTGCTGCTTTGGCAGCGGCTTGCAGCGAGAGCTGGTTCAGTTCAGCGCTTGCGGGCGCGGCTCCTCCAGGAATTGCTCGACGGCGTGGATGAACTGCATGCGGTTCTTCTCCAGGATAACCGTGTGCGTCCCTTCCCCAAGCTGCACCCAGCGCTTGTAAGGCGTGTTCTTCAACTCCGCGAAGTAGGCGGCGGTCTGGTAGGTCGGCAGGTCCGCGTCCCACTCCGCATGGATGAGTAGGGTCGGCACGGTTATTTCGGAGGGCTGATAGAGCGGCTTGCCGGACATCCAGTAATCGCGGCTGTCCTGCGCGACACCGTTCGGGGCACGCAGCACTGGCGGGGTCTGCTTGGCGCCGACCGGGTCGGTTGCGAAGGTTGCGTCGGCCCATGCCTCGTACCAACCCGGCGGGATCAAGGCGGCTTTCTTGTCGTCGGCCACGCCCATCAGCCAGCGGTCGCGCGCCGCATCCCGCGTGACAGAACGATAGGCGCCCAGAGGCGGCGCATCCTCCGGCACCTTCGTGTCGCTCAGCCATTGCGGCGCATACAGCACCAGCCGGGCGACATTGGCGTTATGCGTCGTGGTGTACAGCCCCATGATGGACGTCCCCCACGACCAACCCATCAAGCTCACCTTGGCCACGTGACGCCGCTTCATCACGAAGTCCACCACCGATCCCACGTCACGGGCGGCCGTCGCAGTGTCCACGATTGGTTTGTTGTCAGCGGCCGGGCGGTCCATTTCCGGCGGCCGGGTCGACCGGCTGTAGCCGCGCACGTCGAGCATCCAGACGTCCCAGCCGCGAGCGGCCAGCATGTCCATCATCGACGCGCCGCCGACCGGAAGATCGAACGCGGTCTCCGCCGGATAGGTCGCGCCGTGCACATACACCAACGTTCGGTCAGCGGGGAAAGCCTTCGCGCCCGCAGGATGCTTGTTGCGGACAAAAAGCTGGATGCCGGGGTCGGCGGCCGGGACCATGAACTCCTGCATCTCGACCCGGGCCGCTGCGCGGGCCGTCGCTGGCGCCAGGGCGGCCGCAGCGAGCAACACCGCCAATCCAGAAAGCTTATTGATGTATCTCATCGTTTCCTCTCCCAGTTTCTATGTGGGTTCCCGCCGCCATCCGCACCATGCTCCCTTATAGGAGAGCATCAGAAGTGTGGGGTATTCACGCCGCAGCGGCTTGAGCCGCCTCGTCTTCATTGTCGTTGGCGAGCCCCGGATACCAGCGCTCGAACAATGGACGGAGCGTGCCATCGAGCGTCCGGGTTCGGGTTTGCAGCAGCAAATGGGCGCCGCGCTTGGTCCACTGTATTTGCTGCCGCTTGGCGAAACGTTTGCTGATGACGGCGTTCACCGTGCTCTCGGCCAGGCATGAGGAGATGCGCTCGCCCGAGCGGAACCGCTCGCCGTAGTTGATCAGGCTGCCGGCGTTGCTGGCGATGGTGACGGCGAACTCGTGCGCGGCGCGCTTGAACTTGCCCAGGTTCAGGTAGCTCACCTCCAGATCGTCCACGTCGTCCTCGAAGAACACGATCTCCTCACCAGCCCGATGTTGGTTGCCGTGCCAGAGCAGCCACTTGATGCTGTCGAGTGAGACGAGCAGACGGGTGCCCTCGGCCTCGTCGTGGTGCGCGACGCCGCGGGCATACTGGCTCAGCACGGTCAGGCGCATGGTGATGTGGAACCAATCCAGCACGTGCTCGGCTTCCGGGGTGACCAGCTCGGTCAAGGCACGCACTTCCTCGCCGCCGTCGGTCAGGAACGTCACATCCTGGTTGGCCTGCAGCCCCTGGCTTTTCAGCACCTCGAACAAACGACGCTTTGGCTTCTGATCACAGCCATGCACCAGGCCGAGGTAGCGCGGCGGGCGATCTTCCGGCACCGAGCGGCCGACGATCAGCTCGAAGTTGCTCTTCCGGTCGTCCCAGTTGCGGACGTAGCCGCCGTCGAGAGCCGCCACGATGCGACCTTCCGGGATCGGCAACGCCTCCCACTCGGCCGGGCAGCCGTCGATGAAGCAGGGCCGCTCCCCGCCCAGCTCGGCCTCCGCGCGTTCCGCCACGCGCAGGGCGTGTTCCCGCACGGTCGTCCGGTTCGCGCCGGACGCGATCGGCAACACGTCGGCCAGCAGCCCGGCGGCCGCGGCATACGGCACGAGCGACACCCAGCGTGCTTCCAGGTAGAGCCGCTCGGGCGCGACATGGCTGGAGATCAGGTCCCGAAGCGGCGACACGGTGGCTGGGCCGTCCGCAGCCTGGCACGGGCAGCGGTGCAGGCGCGGACTGTCCAGCTCGACATCGCCATAGAGCGTGCGAAACACGAGCGGGTAGCTGCCTTTGCTGCGCCGGCGGGCGCCGCAGGCCGGGCAGCACCGACGTCGTTGCGACCAGGTTGCTGCCTGAGCCAGAACCGTCCGGGCCTGGACGGCTGCCAGCATTGCTTTGCCCTCGGCGATCGAGAGGCCGAGGTCTTCCGGGCGCTCGGTCATCTTTTCAAACGCGGTCACTTCCTTGGCTGGGCCGATGGCGCCATCGTCGCCAGTGATCTGGAGCAGGATGCTGACACGCATGGGGCGGCCTCCGATACCGGGTGAAACGGGCGAGCTTTCCACAATCGTCGGAGTGGAAAGCCCAAGCGGGCCCGACATGGTGCCCGCTTGTCCACTCTGCCCCGTCTTGACCCGAAACAGCCATCGGTTTGCACTCCGGACGCAATCACGCAAACTGGAGCATGGCCTCCGTCAAGCGTGCTGCTGCAGCCATCGCCGCCATCCTCGTTCGCGAGGGCATCGACTACGCCCAGAGCAAGGCGGTTTTCAAAGCCGCCAGGGCGCGGGCCGGCCTGCGTGCCGCGCCCGAACGCCGCGGCGGCGTGGACCGGCTAACCGTCGAGGAGGACTGCGCTTTCTCGACCAAGCCTACGCCCAGGACGACCGGACCGGGCTGATGCTGCAGACCCTGCTGGAGACCGGCGCCCGCGCGTCCGAGCTGGTGCAGCTCAGGATCGAGGACGTCAGCCTGGCTGAGCGCGTGGTCACCATCCAGCACGGCAAGGGCGACAAGCGCCGCGAGGTGCCGATCCGGCGCGACCTGGCCCAGTTGCTCCAGCTGCATATCGGCACGCGGCGAGCAGGGCCGCTGTTCGCCAGCCGCCAGCAGGGATCCGGCCCGACGCCGCATGTGCTGACCCGCCAACGCGTCGGCCAGGTCGTCCGCGGCGTGGCCGGTGCCGCCGGGATCACCAAGCGCGTCTACCCCCACCTGCTCCGGCACACGGTGGCCACCCGCCTGCTTGGCTGGGCATGGACATCACCGACCTGCAACGCTTCCTCGGCCATGGAAGCATCGCCACGATCCGCCTCTACGCCGAGACCACCGCCGCCACGCTGCAACGCAGCTTCGACCAGCTGACCGACCCGGCTGCCCACGCGCTGATCGCCGGGATCCGGCAGCAGCGCGGTGACGACGCTGCCCTGATCGCCGCCGACCTGCTGGCCCGGCGCCGAGCCGAGCGCGTCAGCACTGCTGGTGCATGAGGTCGAGGTGCTCGCCTTGGCGAAACCGGCCGTTGACCGTTCGCCGAAAGAATGGCCAACCCTGAGCCCGCTCGCGGGCCCTGCTGCGTTCGACGGCATCCTCCAGCCGCCAGCGTGTGTCCTCGTCGTCCAACAGCTCCGTCCGGCGCTCCAAGACGACCTGGCCGAGGATCTCGGTCATGGTGTCGAGATCCTCCAGCGCGTCCAGCGACAGCATGGCGTCGCGCCCGGCCATGAAGCCAGCCGGCCCGCCGCAGTCCTCGAGAGGACAAGCGCCGTTGCCGCCAGTGCAGACAGGATAGGCTTTGCCTGCCTCCGGTCCCAATTGGTTCTCGATGCGGACCTCGTGGCGCCAGGGAATGTTCAAGTCATACTCGTAAGTGAACCGGGCGCCCTTGCGCAGCCGCAGCGCCGCCAAAGTCACGTCGGGTGAGGATGCCGATAGCTCCCATGAGCCGTAGCGCGCCGAACGCAGGCAGAATTGGTAAAGATGGATGCCTTCCCAGCCCATCGCGACCTGGATGACGCCGTGCAGCTCACACAGGGTGCAGGTGCTCGGCACCAGCACGCGCCGCCACACCATGGGGCTGATCCCGAGCAGCCAAACCTTGATCTGCACGATCTCAGCCGCAGCGGCGTCGGCTGCGGGCGGGACAGTTTCAACGATCGCTCTGGTTTGCTTCGGCGCTCGTGTCACCCGGCCAGCTTATCGCCGATCGTCCCACCGTCGCAGGCACCCCACAGAACCTGATGCTCTCGCGCAGCAGCTCGCTGGTGGAGAACCTGAACTCACGGCTGCGCACCTACTTCACCCTACGCCGTCACCTCGGCGGCTCGTACCTTGACCTGCTGCGGTTCTTCCTGAACCACCGCCGGTTCCTGCGCAGCCGGCGTGCCGAGCGCCAGGGCTAAGAGCCCGCGGGAGTTGATGACCGGCCACGGCCATCCGCATTGGCTCACCCTGTTGGGCCTGGGACCGCTTCAGCCCCAGCGAGCCTGATCCGGGGAGGCCAGCCGCCTCCCGCACAAGACACCCTTCCAACCGAAATCCGACCCTCACAGGCCGGCGGTTTCCGCGCGTCTGTGTAACCCAAAATCGGCGAATTCTGAACCACGCCCGCTGGCGGGACCGGTCCGCCAGCGGGCCGGCGCGCTCCAACTCGACCACCAGGCCGCCATGTGGCGGGCGGTGCAGCACGACGTCGAACGCGGCGCGCGCCGGACCGATGGCGCAACGCATTGCGAGCGGCATAGCGCCCAGCATCGGCACGTCCAGTCGCGGATCGATGCAGCGCGCAAGGTCGCCCTCGATCGCGTGGACCGACAGGCCGATCAGGTCATGCGGCAGGCCAAGGAACCCCGCCGCGTTGACGCTAGCCTGGACGATGATATGGCCGGGCCCGCCCAGGACGAGCAGTGCGCCATGCGGCTGGATCGACCCGGCGAGATGGATCTGCTCCCGCTCGCAATTGGTAAGGTCCGCCTTGCCGAAGGCAGGCGGCAAGGCGTGCTTGGGCGACGAGCGTTCGGACGGCAAGCGATCAGTCTCCACGTGTCAGCCGGCGAGGGCAGCGTCCCCGTCCGCACCGGCGTCCGTGGCATAGCGGTTGAGCTTAGGGGTCATCCGGAAACAAACGAATCGGATAGCATGCGATTGTCCCGCTCGCGGATTTCCGTTGCTTGAAAGGTTTGTTATGCCGTTTGGATG
>JAABUP010009421.1_pt1 | contig 11998 bp, 10 predicted proteins | sample 5559201 | NCBI WGS metagenome assembly JAABUP01 (sample SAMN10711887, study PRJNA513373) | rock metagenome | isolation source: Antarctica rocks | place: Antarctica | reverse complement strand
TTGACCCCGAGGTCGGACTCGCGGATCGCCCGCTCGATCGAGTTCATCGCCGACTTGTCGTAAGGGGCGATCATCACCATTCGCGGTTCGGGGATCGTGATGGTCGCCAGCTGCTGCAGCGGCGTCGGCGTCCCGTAGTACTCCGCGTTCAGCTTGGTGAACATGGCCGGGTGGGCTCGGCCGGTGCGGATCGCGGCCAGCTCGTCGCGGGCGACACCGATGGCCTTGTCCATCTTGTCCTCGGCCTCGAACAGCGTTTCCTCGGTGCTCATCAGCCCTGCTTCCCCTCGTCCGGTGTGCCGTCCATGCTCGCACCGCATGCCCGCCGGATCACGGGACCAGCGCGGGGATCACGGGACCAGCACGGTGCCGACCCGCTCGCCGCGCACCGCGGCGACGATGCTGTCCTCGCCGGCCAGACCGAAGAACAGGACGGGCAGCGAGTTGTCCCGGCACAGGCTGATCGCTGTCGAGTCGGCCACCTTCAGCCCACGCGCCAGGAACTCGTCGTAGGACAGGCGGTCGTAACGCTTGGCCTCCGGGTGGGTCCGCGGATCGTGGTCGTACACCCCGTCGACGCCCTGTTTGCCCATGAACAACGCGTCGGCACCGATCTCCAGTGCCCGCTGGGCACCGACGGTGTCGGTGGAGAAGTACGGCAGGCCCGCGCCCGCCCCGAAGATCACCACACGGCCCTTCTCCAGGTGCCGGACCGCTCGGCGGGGGATGTACGGCTCAGCGACCTGTCCCATGGTGATCGCGGTCTGGACCCGCGTCGCGACACCGGTCCGCTCCAGGAAGTCCTGCAGGGCCAAGCAGTTCATCACCGTGCCGAGCATGCCCATGTAGTCCCCGCGCGCCCGGTCGATGCCCCGCTGCTGCAGTTGCGCGCCGCGGAAGAAGTTCCCGCCGCCGGTGACGACCGCGACCTGGAAGCCGTCGGCGACCAGCACCGCGATCTGCTGGGCGATCTGCTGGACGACATCCGGGTCGACCCCGATCGCGCCGCCGCCGAACGCCTCACCGGACAGCTTGAGGACCACCCGGCCGAACGGGCCCACCAGCGGCCGCTCCGCGGTCGGGTCGCCGGCGAGGTGGAGCCTTGGTCCCGTCATCGTGGAATCTCCCTCCAGTCGGGGCTGCGGCCAGCGGGGCAGTCGGGGCCGGCGCGCAGTCGGGGCAGCTCAGGCCGCGCCGACCTCGAACCGGGCAAACCCGGTGACCGTGACGCCAGCACCGTCGAGCAGCTCCGCGACGGTCGCGTGCTGGTCCTGCACGGACGCCTGCTCGAGAAGGACGGCGTCCTTGAAGTAGCCGGACAGCCGCCCTTCGACGATCCGTGGGATCGCCTTGTCCGGCTTGCCCTCCTCGCGGGCGGTGGCCTCTGCGATCTCTCGTTCCTTGGCGACGACTTCCTCGGGCACGTCGGCCCGGCTCAGGTAGGTCGGGCGCATCGCGGCGACCTGCATCGCGGTGCCGCGGGCGACCTGCTCGGCGTCGGCGCCGTCGCCGCTGTAGGCGACCAGGACACCGACCTGCGGGGGCAGGTCCGGGTTGCGGCGGTGCAGGTAGGTCGTGACCTCGCCACCGAAGTAGACCGCACGACGCAGCTCGATCTTCTCGCCGATGACCGCGTTGAGGTTGGCGACCGCCTCGGCGACGACCGTGCCGTCCGGCAGGGTGCGGCTGGACAGCTCCGCGACGTCGGCCGCCTTCGAGCTGGCGGCGAGCGCGACGATCCCGGCGGCCAGGGACTGGAACTGATCGTTCTTGGCGACGAAATCGGTCTCGCACGCGAGCTCGATCATCGAGCCACCCGCGGCTGCGACCAGGCCGTTGACGGCGTCGCGCTCGGCGCCGCGCTTCTCCGCCTTGGCGGCACCGCGAATCCGCAGCATCTCGATCGCGCGTGCCTGGTCACCATCGGCCTCGGTCAGTGCCCGCTTGCAGTCCATCATCCCGGCGCCGGTGAGGTCGCGCAGCGCCTTGACGTCGGCGGCGGTGAAGTCGGCCATCTCGTCCTCCTCGTCGCGGGCCGGTAGGCCGGCCCGCCTGGTGGTGCTGTCGTCGATGTGTGTAGGTCAGCTCATGGCACTGCGACGCCCACCCCGGTGGGCAGGGTGGGCGTCGATGGCACCGGGACGGGGTGACGCCCGTCGCGGGGCCGGCCCGGGCCGGGTGGCTGGGGGACCGCTCAGCGCGGGGACTCCCCCATCTCGGCGGCGACTGCCCCATTGCGGTCCGGGTCGGCCGCGTCCACGGCCAGGCCGGCGTTGACGAGATCGCGCGAGCCGGAGTCCGCCTCGGCCGGAGCGGGCTCGGCCGGAGCGGGCTCGGCCGGAGCGGGCTCGGCCGGAGCGGGCTCGGCCGGAGCGGGCTCGGCGGTCGGGCCGTCAGCGGGGGCTGGGGCGGGCGTGGGGGCGCCGCTCTGCTCGAGCAGCTCCCGCTCCCAGTCGGCCAGCGGCTCCGGGGCCTGGGTGGCACTCTGACCGTTCTGGCCCGTGCGGGCGCTGTGCCGGGCGAGCACACCCTGGGCCGCTGCTTCCGCGACCACGTGGGTGAGCAGCGCAACGGACCGGATCGCGTCGTCGTTACCGGGCACCTTGTAGTCGACCTGGTCCGGGTCGCAGTTGGTGTCGAGGACCGCGATGATCGGGATGCCGAGCTTGCGGGCCTCGTCGACGGCGAGGTGTTCCTTGTTGGTGTCGATGATCCAGACGGCGCTGGGAACCTTGCCCATGTCCCGGATCCCACCGAGGGTACGACTGAGCTTGTCCTTCTCGCGCTCGAGACCGAGCAGTTCCTTCTTCGTGAGCCCGGACGCGGCGACGTCGCCGAAGTCGATCTCCTCCAGCTCCTTCAGCCGCGCGATCCGCTTGCTGACCGTCTGGAAGTTGGTGAGCATCCCGCCCAACCAGCGTTGGTTCACATACGGCATGCCGACGCGCAGGGCCTCGTTGGCGATGGCCTCCTGCGCCTGCTTCTTGGTGCCGATGAACAGGATCGTCCCGCCGTGGGCGACGGTCTCCTTGACGAACTCGAAGGCGGAGTCGATGTAGCCCAGCGACTTCTGCAGGTCGATGATGTAAATGCCATTGCGCTCGGTGAAGATGAACCGCTTCATCTTCGGGTTCCACCGGCGGGTCTGGTGCCCGAAGTGGACGCCGCTCTCGAGCAGCTGACGGATGGTGACGACGGCCATCGAACGCCGGTCCTCTCTGGACGCCGACCAGCGGCGCGGTGTTACGTCCGGCCCGGAGCCGGATCTCCTGGTTGTCCGCCCCGGCGGGTGCCGCGGCGCCTGACGCCGCGACGCCACGACCGAGCCCGAAGGCCACCAGGTGGGCGCCGGTCACCTGGCGGTGACCTGACGGCGTGCGTGATGCCCGGTTGCCCGGGCTCGCAGCGATGTTAGCCGAGGACCGGGTGGCCCGACCGTGGTCACCGGTCCACGTGACGCGACGAGTGGCCGTCGTGCACAGCGCGACGGGCCGGTCCCGGCGGACCCGACCGGCGTCGATGGACTGGGCCGATGCCTCGCACCCGGTTTCGTCCCAGCAGGTCCCTCTCCGTCCCGGCGGTCGCGGCCGTCGGTCTGCTCCTGCTCTGCGCCGGACCGGCTCCCGCGAACGGGCTCCGGGGGCCCGGGTCGGCCGCTCCGCCGACCGCTGCCGAGTCCGCCCGGATGGCCGGGGTCGGCACGGCGTCCGGAGCGCACGTTCCGTCCGACGCTGTGCACGGCGGCCCGCCGGTCGCGCAGTCACTCGCCGACCGTTCGCCGTCGTCGACGACAGGGTCTCCCGGCCGGTCGGCGACGCCGGCCAACGGCGTTCTCGGCGGGTCGGCTCCACCGACGACCGGTGCGCTCGCCTCTCGTCGGCCCGGGGGCATCGCACTGCCCCAGCTGTGGCGGTGGCCGTTGCTGCCCGCGCCCCGGGTCCTGCGCGCATTCGACCCGCCCGACGAGCCTTGGTTGGCCGGGCACCGGGGCGTGGACCTGGCCGCCGTGCCCGGCCAGCCCGTGCTCTCCGCGGCCACGGGGGTGGTCGTCTTCGCCGGACCGCTGGCCGGGCGGAGCGTGGTGTCGGTGGAGCACGGCGGGATCCACAGCTCCTACGAGCCGGTGATCCCGCTGGTGAAGCCCGGCGACACGGTCGTCGTCGGGCAGCCGGTCGCGGTGGTGGCACCGCTGCCGCTGCACTGCCGGACCCGACCGTGTCTGCACTGGGGGGCCTTCGAGAGCCTGTCGGTGCCCCGCCGCTACCTCGACCCGCGGAGCCTCGTGGGCGCGGGCCCGGTCCGCCTGGTTCCGCCCGACGGCGGCAGCCACTGAGCGTGGGAACCGGCCGGGATCGGCCTCACCGGTCCGCGACGGCCGCCCGGCGGAGCCCGTTCGAGCCGGTTGCGTCGGTAGGCGCCATCGCGCCGGTTGTGTCCAGGAACGCGACCGCGCGGGCCCGATCGTCGTGCCCACCGCCTCGGTGGCCGGCGCCGAGGACTGTGCGGTCGGTACTCATCGGGGTCCCTTGGCGTTGCGCCGCACCCAGGCCCGGGTGGCCGCCGAGAGCCGCCAGCCGCCGTCGACGGACTCGACGACGCCGCCGCTCGCGAGGCGACCGAGCGCGGCCAGCGCGGCGGCCGGCGACCGGCCGGTCCCCGCGAGCACCGCCGCCAGTCCGGTCGGTCGAAGCGGGGCAAGCACGTCGAGGACGGCGGCGCTGTCCTCGTCCAGACCGGTCCGCGGGTCGCCGGCACGGTCGAGGGCCAGACCGGGCAACGGCTCGTGGCCGGGACCCGGCACCCCGACCTCAGCCGACCCCACCTCAGCCGACTGCGCATGCGCCGGCCCCGCCTCGGCGGACACTGTCGCGGCGACCTCGGCGGCGTCGCTCACCAGCACCGCCTCCGCATCCCGCACCAGCCGGTGCGTCCCGGCGGACAGCGGGGAGGTCACCGGGCCGGGAACGGCCATGACCACCCGCAGACACCCGTTGGCCCAGGAAGCGGTGTTCAGGGCGCCGGACCGCAGCGCAGCCTCGACCACCACGGTGCCGGCGGTGAGTGCGGCGATCAACCGGTTGCGGATCAGGAACGCCCGCCGGGTCGGGAACGCGGCCGGCGGTGATTCCGAGACGAGCAGCCCCTCGTCGCCGATCCGCTCGAGCAGCGCCCTGTGTCCACGCGGATAGAGCACGTCGATGCCGCCGGCGAGCACCGCGACCGTCGGTCCACCAGCGGCGAGCGCCCCACGGTGCGCCGCGCCGTCGATGCCGTACGCCCCGCCGCTGACGATGGACCAACCCAGGTCGACCAGCCCCGCGGCCAGGTCCGCCGCCACGGAGGACCCGTAGGCGGTCGCCTCCCGGGACCCGACGAGCGCAACCGAGCGCGCGGTGGCGGTGGACAGCGGAGCCTGGCCGATCACCCACAGCGCCACCGGGCTGCCGCCCCACCCCTGACCGGAGCGGACCGCGTCCAGGTCGGCCAGACCTGCCGGCCACTCTTCATCCCCGGGCACGATCACCCGGGCGCCGGCCCGGACCGTCGCCTCCGCCAGGGCACCGGGGTCGGTGAGCGCCAGCCGTCGCCGGTACCTGGCCGCCGCACCCTGCGGGAACGTCCCGGCCGGCACGTCGCCCTCGACCAGTGCGCGCAGCGCCCCAGCCGCACCCACCCGGGCGACCAACGCGCAGACGGCCGGGTCACCCGGATCGGTTCCGGCCGCGAGCACCGCCCGCGCGCCGCGGTCGGAGTCGGGTACCGGTCCCACAGCGGGCGAACTCAGCGGGCTGGCGGTCATGCCCGGACCGCCGACGTGCCGCGCAGTTCCCCAGCGGTCTGTACCTGTGCCACACCCGGCCGGTCGACCTCCGCCAGATCGGCCAGCGTCCAGGCGACCCGTAGCACCCGGTCGGCGCCCCGTGCGGTGAGCGCCCCACTGGCGAGCTGGTCGGACAGCGCCGCCATCGCATCGGGCGACGCCGGCCAGCTCCGGCGTAGCTCCGGCCCCGGGACGTGGCCGTTGCAGCGCCACGGCGTCCCGGCGAACCGGGTGATCTGGCGCTCCCGGGCAGCGGTGACCCGGGGACGCACCCGCGCGGTGGACTCGGCGGCTCCGAGATCCGCGCGCAGCTCGGCGCGGGTCGGTTGGACCAGCGCCCGGTGGATGTCGATGCGGTCTCGGATCGGGCCGGACACTCGGGACGCGTAACGACGACGCGCCAGGGGTGCGCAGGTGCACCGGTCCCCCCGGCCGACGAAGTGCCCGCACGGGCAGGGGTTCGCCGCGGTGATCAACTGGAACCGCGCCGGGAACCTGACGGTCGCCTGGGACCGGGCGATGACCACCTCACCGTGTTCCAGCGGCTGGCGCAGCGCGTCCAGCGCACCCGGGCTGAACTCGGGAACCTCGTCGAGGAACAGGACGCCGTGGTGTGCCATGGACGCAGCACCCGGGCGCGGCATCCGGGATCCCCCGCCGACCAGTGAACTGACCGTCGCGGTGTGGTGGGGTTGCCCGTAGGGCGGTCGACGGTCCAGCGGCCGGTCGGCGGACAGCGCGCCGGCGACCGAATGGATCGCGACGACCTCCAGCGCATCGGCGACAGCGAGGTCCGGCAGCAGGCCGGGAAGTCGCGCAGCGAGCATCGTCTTCCCGATCCCCGGCGGCCCGACCAGGCTCAGGTGGTGACCGCCCGCGGCCGCGACCTCGACGGCGAACCTGCCCTCCACCTGGCCGGCCACGTCGGCCAGGTCCAGCTCAGGACCGGCCGGCCCGGCGTCGGCGAAGGTCGGGTCGACGCCGTCGAGGTCTTCTCCGGCCGGACGGCCGTCCGGGTTGTCGACGCCCGGGACCGGGTCGCCGCGCAGCAGGGCGAGCACCTGCCGCAGCGAGGACACCGCCAACACGTCCAGGTCCGGGACGAGTCGGGCCTCTGCGGCGTTTCCGGCGGGGACGAGGGCACGTGTCCGGCCGGCCCGCACGGCACCGAGCAGCGCGGGGAGCACGCCGCGGACCGCCCGGACCCGGCCGTCCAGACCGAGCTCACCCAACACGACGGCGTCCCGACAGGGCGCCAGGTCGAGCCGACCGGCGGCCCCGAGCACCGCCAGCGCCACCGCGAGATCGAAGTGCGACCCGCTCTTGGGCAGGGTGGCCGGGCTCAGCCCGACCGTGATCCGCCGGTCCGGCCAGCCCTCGCCGGAGTTGACCACGGCCGCCCGGACGCGGTCCCGGCTCTCGGCCAGCGACGCGTCGGGCAACCCGACGAGGACGAACGCCGGCAGTCCGTTCCCGAGGTCGGCCTCGACCTCGACGATCCGCCCGTCCACCCCGACGACAGCGGTCGACCAGCACCTGGACAGAGCCATCTCAGAGCACCCCCCGCCGGTGGTCGACGCTCGCGGCGCCGCGGGTCCCCCGCAGTACGGCGATGACGTCGACGCGGACCGCGGGCACCCGAAGGCCGGACGCCGCCAGCCACCGGGCGGCCAACCGCCGCTGACGCCCTGCCTTGGCTGCGTCCACCGCCTCCAGCGGACTGCCGTAGGCCAGGGTCGAGCGGGTCTTCACCTCGCAGACGACGAGGGTGTCCCCGTCCCGGGCGACGATGTCGATTTCCCCCACGGCGCAGCGCCAGTTGCGGGCCAGCACCGTCATCCCGTGCGCAACGAGGAATCTCGCCGCCACATCCTCGCCGTACCTGCCGATCGCCTGTGCACGAGCCATCGATCCGCCACCTCCTCGGGAAGCAGCCTCGACCGGGGAGGGCACGGTCCGGGCTTACAGCTCTCGGGCTGTTGACGTCGGCCATCGGCGGGCCGGTCCGAGCGTGCCTGTGGACGGCGACCGCCCGGTGTCCGCCGTCCAGGCCAGCACCGGCTGCGCAGCCGAACGGCGCCGACCCGTGGGTCGGCGCCGTCCGATGAATCCGCAGGACCCGGGACCCGGGACCCGGGCGGGAACGGTCAGCTGGTCAGGCGGAGCTGGTCTCCGGCTCCGACACCGAGACGAGGGTGACTTTCAACAACCCGGCGGGCGCGGTGTACTCCACGGAGTCGCCGGCGCGGTGACCGAGCACGGCCTTGCCCAGCGGGCTGTCCCAGGTGAGCACCGCGTGGGTCTCGTCCTGCTCCTCGATGGAGGCGACCACGAAGGTCTGCTCGTCGTCGCCCGGGAAGCGGACCACGATCGAGGACCCGATGCCCACGGTGCCGGCCTCCTGGTCACCGTCCTCCCGCGAGGGCATCGCGAGCAGCTCGTCGAGCTGGATGATCCGCGCGCGGACGTGCTCCTGCTCGAACTGGCGCTCCAGCGCGACCGCGTGGTCCACGGAGTCACCCGGCCCGCTGAGCTCGTCCACCCGCACGGTGAGGTCGCTGATCCGACCCTCCAGCTCGGCGCGCTCGGCCTCGAGCCGCTTGCGCGACCCCGCGCTCGGCCCCGGGACCTGGCCGTTGGACGCCGTCGGCACGCTGTCACTCATCTGTTGCAGACTCCCTTGGTCGGACCGTCTCGCGTGCAGGTCGCCCGCGCGGTGGTGGCGCACGCGCTCGGGAAACGGCTCCCGCGTGGCGGCTTCCGGGGCGACTGCCCTGGCGGCCCGGCGCGCAACTGTAGACGCGGACGGCGCCCTCCGCACAGCCGACCACCAGCGTCCGGAGCGCTCACCGGCACGCTCCCACGGTGGCGGTCCGGCTCAGGCGTACAGGGAGTCCACGAGCTCGGCGTACCGGGTGGCGACAGCGCGCCGGCGCAGCTTCTGCGTGGCCGTCAGCAGACCGTTGTCCTCCGTCGGAGGGTCCGGCATCAGGGCGAACCGCTTCACCGTCTCCCACTGGCTCAGCCGTGCGTTGACCGCATCGACCGCGCCGGAGAACAGCTTGCGGACCTGCTCGGTGTCGACCAGCTCGGCATAGGGAAGTTCGCCCAGGCCGTTGCGCTCGGCCCACCCGCCGAGCGCCTCCGGGTCCGGGGCCAACAGGGCGGCGCAGTAGTTCCGCCCGTCGCCGACGACCATGGCCGAGGCGAGGTACGGCGACTCGGCGGTGAGCAGGTTCTCCACCTTCTGCGGTGCGACGTACTTGCCGTTGGACGTCTTGATCAGGTCCTTCTTGCGGTCGGTGATGGCCAAGTAGCCGTCGCGGAGGTTGCCGATGTCCCCGGTCGCCAGCCAGCCGTCGTCGCCCAGCCCTGTCACGCCCGCACCCGCCGGATCGCCGTGGTAACCGCGCATGACCGAAGGTCCCCGCAGGAGGACCTCGCCGTCGTCGGCGATCCGGACCTCGCATCCGGGGAACGGCCCCCCCACCCGACCGAATTCGTTACGCCACGGCATGTTGACGAACATCGCGCCGCTGGTCTCGGTCAGTCCGTAGCCCTCCAGGATGGGGATGCCGGCGATACCGAACCACCTGCCGAGCTCGGGATTGAGCGGTGCGGCACCCGAGACGAAGAAGCGCAGCCGCCCGCCGAAGCGCGCGCGGATCTTCGCGAACACCAGCCGGTCGGCCACCGCATACCGGGCACGGAGCACGGCGGGGACCCTTCTGCCGGATTCCTGTAGCCGCTGCACCCGGGCACCGACGGCGAACGCGGACTCGAACAGGCGCCCTCTGACCGGCGACGAGGTCGCGGTCTCGGTGATCCGGGCGCGCGCCTTCTCGAAGATCCGCGGCGCCGCCGCGACGAAGGTCGGTCGCTGGGCGACCATGTTCTCCACCAGGCGGTCGACCCGGCCATCGACGGCGGTGACCATGCCGGTGGCCAGCTGGGCGGCCAGCAGCACGTTGGCGAACGAGTGGGCCATCGGCAACCACAGCAGTTGGACGTCGTCGGGCCCGAGCAGGTGACGTTCACCGATCGCTGCCGCCTGGTAGGTCCAGCAGTCGTGCACCAATCGGGCGCCCTTCGGCCGGCCGGTCGTGCCCGAGGTGTACACCAGCGTGGCCAGGTCGTCAGGACCGAGCTCGGCGACCGCCCGGTCCACAGCGCCCGGGTCACGGGTGAGCAGGCCGGCGCCGGCGTCCTCCAGCGCGTCGAGCGTCGTCGTCCAGGATTGCGCACCGTCCGTGACGGCGGACGCGTCCCCGTCCGCCCCGGTTGCCGGGGGGTCGATGACGACGACGCGGCGCAGGGCGGGGAGCTGGCCGCGGGACGCCTCGAGCTTGGCGAGGATGGACGCGTTCTCGACTATCGCCACCGTGGCACCGGAGTCGGCAAGGATGAACGCCGTGTCTTCGAGGCTGGTCGTCGGGAAGACGCCGGTGCACGCCCCGCCGGCGGCCATGATCGCCAGGTCCGCGACGATCCACTCATAGCGGGTGCTGCATGCGAGCGCCACCCGGTCACCGCGCCGGACGCCGGCGTCGAGTAGGCCCGCGGCCAGGCGGCGGACCCGCTCGTCCGCCTCGCGCCACGTCACCGATGTCCAGCCCGGTCCCCGGCGGTAGCGGAACGCCTCCGTGTCGCCGGACGCGGACACCCGGTCGGCGAACAGTCGGGGCACGGACGGTGCCCGGGCACCGAGCCGCCGGATGACACCGTCGTCCACCGCGTCCAGGTCCGGGGACACGGCACGCCCGCCCGACTGACGCTGCTCGCCCGCCGACGGCCCGACGCTGCCCCCGTCCGCCCGTCGCGCGGCGCCCGGATCGGTCCGGGACGCGCCGGGAGCACCCGACCCGGGAACACCGGACCCGGGGAACGCGCTCACGGGACCGTCCGGTTCCGGACCGTTGTCTGCGGAAGCAGTGCGCTCGGCGACGGTCATCGCGGTCTCCCTGATCTGCCCGGTTGCCCGGGCTTCGGCGGTCGAGCCTCGGTACCCGCCCGTGCCGCCGGCCGCGCGGACCTGCTGCCCGGAACCGTCCGTACCCGAAACCGCACGTAGAGCCTCGGGACGGTGCCGCTGACGGCGGGGACACCTCGGGACCTCAACGGTGCCGCCGGACCGCGGCCGGGGCACTGACGGCGCCGACGACGTACCGGGACCGACGTTGTGCGGGTCCACACCCGCTGGGCAGCTCTCAGTGCGAGCCGGGCGTGGTGGTCTCACCGGTGGACAGCGCCGCGACGAACGCCTCCTGCGGGATCTCCACCCGGCCGACGGTCTTCATCTTCTTCTTGCCTTCCTTCTGCTTCTCCAGCAGCTTCCGCTTGCGGGTGATGTCCCCGCCGTAACACTTGGCCAGGACGTCCTTGCGGATCGCCCGGATGTTCTCCCGGGCGATGATCCGCGCGCCGATCGCGGCCTGGATCGGCACCTCGAACTGCTGGCGCGGGATCAGCTCCTTCAGCTTGCTGGCCATGGACGAGCCGTAGCCATACGCCTTGTCCCGGTGCACGATCGCGCTGAACGCGTCGACCGGCTCCCCGTGGAGCAGGACGTCGACCTTGACCAGGTCCGCGGTCTGCTCCCCGGTCGGCTCGTAGTCCAGGCTCGCGTAGCCGCGGGTCCGCGACTTCAGGGCATCGAAGAAGTCGAAGACGATCTCCCCTAGGGGCAGGGTGTAGCGGATCTCCACCCGGTCGTCGGACAGGTACTCCATACCGATCAGCGTGCCGCGCCGGGACTGGCAGAGCTCCATCACGGTGCCGATGTAATCCTTCGGGGTCAGCACGCTGGCCCGGACGACGGGCTCGGCGACACTGGCGATCTTCCCGTCCGGGAACTCGCTCGGGTTGGTGACCACGTGCGTCACGCCGTCGTCGGTGTCCACCCGGTAGACGACGCTTGGCGCGGTACTGATCAGGTCCAGGTCGAACTCGCGCTCCAGGCGCTCGCGCACGATCTCCAGGTGCAGCAGGCCGAGGAACCCGCAGCGGAACCCGAAGCCGAGCGCGACCGATGTCTCCGGGTCCCACACCAGCGACGCGTCGTTGAGCTGCAGCTTCTCCAGCGCCTCCCGCAGGGCCGGGTAGTCGGTGCCCTCGACCGGGTAGAGGCCGGAGTAGACCATCGGCCGAGGTTGGGCGTACTCGGCCAGCGGATGCTCG
>JAABUP010009420.1_pt1 | contig 11998 bp, 12 predicted proteins | sample 5559201 | NCBI WGS metagenome assembly JAABUP01 (sample SAMN10711887, study PRJNA513373) | rock metagenome | isolation source: Antarctica rocks | place: Antarctica | reverse complement strand
AAGCCGCCGCCCGGTTCGCCGACCTGAGTGGGGGCGCGGCCGAGGTGTAGGGCGGGCAATGCACCGCGGACGGCGTGCCACGGGACGGGCGTGACGCCAGGCCTGGGCGCGTTCCCCGGGCGCAAAGGTCACATCGCGCGCTTCCATGGCGCTGAAGGCATGCGGCGAAACGACTACATGCCGGAGTCCATAATACGAAGGGCGCTTCCGCTAACGCCGTCGTCCGCTTCGCTATGTCCGCTACCCTCTCCGCGTGATCGGTGGCACGCGTACGGGAAGCATTGTGGCGGACACAGCGAGCCATCGACGATCGTGGTGCAGTGAATAGGTATGCAGTACTGATGCGCCTGAGTACGCGGCCTATCGCCAGCACTTGGACGGTATCGTTGGGGCCTGCTGATATGAGCTATTCTATAGGCTGAAGAATGTTCATAAGGGTGGGGAGCATGCGGTGCCAGCGGTGTGAGGGGGAGCAGTTCGCCAAAGCTGGATTCGATCGGGCCAAGCGCCAGTTGCACCGCTGTACGACCTGTCGGCACCGCCAGACCGCGCGCTGGTATCTGCGTTTTCGTTTGCCCTATGCCGATGTGTCCGAGCTCTTGGCCGAACGTGGTGTGCATGTCGATCCGTCGAGCGTTTTCGACTGGGTGCAGCAGTTCACCCCGCTCTATCAAGACGCAGCGCGCCCGAAACGCCGGCGGGTGGGGCGGCGCTGGAGCATCAATGAGACGTATGTGCGTATCGCCGGTCAGTGGCGCTACGCGTTTCGAGCCATTGACGAGGACGGGCAAGTCATTGATGTGTACGTCAGCGATGTGTACGTCAGCCCCACGCGTGATACGTCCGCGGCAACGGCCTTCCTGACGCGAGCAATCGAGAGTAGTGAGGGCACGCCCTACCGCGCGACGACCGACAAAGCCCCGATCTACCCGCCGGCCTGCCAGAGATCGAGCACATCACTGGCAAGATGGAGCAACAGCGCATCGAGCGCGACCATCAGCATCTCAAGGGCCGCATACGCTGTATGCGCGGGTTCCGGACGCTGCCCTGTGCCCAGGGTGTCTGCGAGGGACACGGATTCGTGCGCAATCTGCGCGATGGGTTCTACGATATAGCGGCTCCCGTTGGCGATCCCCGCATGCCTCAAGCGCCGCGTCTCGTCCGCGCCTGGGACACGTTGACCCTCGTTTTAGCCGCAGCATAGCTGTCCCTCCACCGCCGTACACCAACGCGTCCCTGGACTTGTATCCCCTTCCTCACCTCAGCACGTCCCAACGACACCCTCAGCAGCGCATCCACCGCCGCCACGCCGCCCACCCCTTTGCGGTAGACGTAGGGGCGCGTGACGGCCACCCGCCCGAAGATGGACAGGTAGGCGCGCGTCCGTTCGCCGTGATACGGACGCTCCCCCCCGCCGGGTCACGCTGGACGTCCGCAGCTGTCGTCGCCGCCCGCGTGGCTCGGAACAGCGCGAACCAGCGGCACCCCAAGGCCACCACCTGGCCCAAAAGCCGCCGTTCCATCGTGTCCGCGGTCACGCTCTGGGCCTCCGCACTCAACACGCCCTCCACCACCGTCTCAAATTGTGCGCGCAGGTCGTGTACACTCGGGGCCGGGGTGGCAGGCATCGCTGATCTCCTTTGGCTCGATGGGTTGTGAGCACGCTCATCGTGCCGCAGTCCAGCCCACCTGTCACCTCTCCTTCTAACTCAGATGAAACACACCCCAATCCAGCGCGTTCACGCCCGGCGGCGGCACCTGCTCGTGCGCCCACACCGCCCACACCGCCCACAGCGTCACCGTCGGCAGAGCGTCGTCGGCCCGTGAGCGGGGCGGCCGCATCTCCACGCGCGCCCAGCGCACCGCGATCTCGGCCGTGCCTCCTGCCGCCGCACCTCCAAGGCGTACGTCCCCCACGGGCCGCGCCGCCACCCGCGCCCGCAGCAGGCGCGTCGCCTCCGCCTCCGCGTCAGGGTCGTCCACCAGGGCACGATCCTGCGCCGCCCGCACCGCCAGATCCACATTGGGCTCCCGCGCCCGCCGGAACACGTCGTCGATGTCGCACGCGCGGTCGCCCTCAGCGATCCAGTGTGTCGTGGGGCAGCTCCGCGCCGCCGTGTTGGTCGCGTCCAAGCCGCCCAGCCACTTGCAGCTCTCCTTCTCCGCAATGGCGCGGTCCCGCCGCCGCGCCGCCACCCCCCGCTCCCCCACGGGCTGCGTCCACTGCTCCTGCGCCAACACCCCCTGCACCACGCCGTCCGGTGTGAGCGCTAGCGTGCTATGCACCCACAGTCCCTCCATCACTGTCGCCCTTATGCGAAGGGTCCCGCCGCTGGCTTACAGGCTGTCGGTGAGTGTCATCACCAACGTTTTGAGCGCTGTCGTCATCGCGCCCCGATAGGCCGTCCGGTTCGCCACGCGGAAGATGAAGCGTTTCCTGGCCTCTGGGTCCGCGCGCCAACGGGTCCGCCCCGAGTCGTCGCAGGTGACGGAGATCGGCTCGAAGGTGAACGCCGCCCTATCCCCGACCTCGGCGAGGGGGACAATCTCCCCGTCCAGCGTCACCGATAAACCGACGGAGTGCAGGAACCCCCCGGTGCACCACATATTGCGGAACTCGGGGCCACGCGCCGCGAAAATGGCGCGCGTGTCCGCCGCCGTCAGGGCCTGGAGCCACGATGTGTCCGTCGCGCGACTGAGCATGGAGGCGAAATACCGCTGCAGCCCGGGAGAGAGGTGCGGTAGGATCTCGTCCTGGCGGAAATCGTACCAGGTCGCGTACTCACGCACGACCCTTTCGCCGATGACGGTTTCGAAACACGGCATCCAATAGATCGGGCAGTCGACATCGAATATCGCGCTGTACGCAGCCGCGTTGAGTTGCACGTTGTACTCGTGTTCCGGGACGGCGTCCGGGTCGGGCCAGCCCGTGCCGGCGTTGAGGTAGATGGCGGCGCACTTGTCGCGGAACAGGGCAGGCTCGCGGTTAGCGGCGAGCGCGATGTCGCGACAGGAGCCGACGATGTGGATAACCACGGGGGCGGTCGCCTCGCGTAGCGTCCGCACCACGAACGCCGCCCCGCCCTGCTCCGACGCGGGGGCGTCGTCCTGACGGTCGGCGGCCGCGCGCATCGGCCGCGACGAGCCGACGGCCACCGGCGCCACCACCCCCGTCAACCGGCTTAATTGGGCCACCGCTTCAATATCGGGCGCGCTCTCGGGCAGCGCGGGCGGCGGATAGTCAATCAGGATTCCTTTAAGGTCGAGGCGGCCTTCCACGGCCAAGGCGTACACGCAGGCAAGATCCCAGTGATCGTCGGGGTCCGCGTGGGGGCGGAATAAGTCCGTCTGGTGGAGTGTCGGGACGGGAGCGGGCGCGTGAGCGAACATGGGCAACTCCTTGTCTTTTTGTCTGTGGGTCTACTCTTTTATGCCGGAGGTCACCACGGAGCGGGCGAAGTACGATTGCGATCCGAACAGGATAGCGGCGGGGATCAGGCTCAGGATCGCCGCGGCGGCGAACACCTGCCCGTAGTCGGTTTGGTTGAACTCGCCGAACATCTGGGCCAGGACGATCGGCGCGAGGAACATGTCTTGACGCGTTGTGACGAGGAGCGGCCACAGGTACGCCTGCCACTGGCCGGTGAATAGGAGGAGGCCGGCGCTGATGAGCGCCGGTTTGGAGAGTGGCACGTACAGGCGGAGGAAGATGGTCCACCATCCGGCGCCATCGACCCGCCCCGCTTCAACCAACTCCCGCGGGATGCTCAGGAAGAACTGGCGCAACAGGAAAATGGCGACACCGTTGCCGACCGCCGGTAGGATAAGTCCGGGGTATGTATTCTGGAGCCCCCAGGCGGTGAATAGGTTCGAGAGCGGCAGGGCGATGACCTCTTCGGGGATCAGGAAGGCGAACACAATAACGGCGAATAGGGCATCGCGCGCCGGAAGACGCATGGCGCTGAGCGCGAACGCGGCCATCGCACACACGATAAGCCCGCCCGTGATGGACGCCGATGTGACGATGAGCGAGTTGAACAAGCCGACGCGGAACGGTCCCGTGAGGACGGCGACGAAGTTGTTCAGCGTCGGCGCTGGAGGAATAAACGTGCGCATCGAGAGCGGCGCCAGGGACGCGAAGATCTCTCTCCCAGGCCGTAGGGATCCGGCGATGAGCCAGAGCGTCGGCGTGAGCCACACCACGGCGATCAGGGCCGCGACAGCGGTGAGCGCGGCGGTTCGTCCCCCGCGCGTGATGGCAGTCCTCCTCATCGGGCCGTCCCTTTCTGCTAGTCGCGCGACAGAAACTTGAACTGCGCCACCACGATGATCATCATCACGGCCATCAGAACCAGCGCCTCGGCCGCGGCGAGATGGATGTCGCCGAATATATACGCTTGTTGGTAGACGTCATACATGATGAGTTGCGTGCTAGTGTTGGGGCCGCCCCGCGTCAGGATCGCGACCGGCGCGAAGAGGAGGAACGCGGCCACCGTATCCGCGACCAGGACGAACGCCAGGGGGCGGCGCATCAACGGGACCGTGATGCGCGCGAAGCTCGTCCAGCGGCCAGCCCCGTCGATCGATGCGGCCTCGTAGAGGTGCGCCGATATATTCTGCAACCCCACGATGAGGAACACCATCCAGAAGCCGACGCCTATCCACGAGACGACGACGACCAAACTCGGCAGCGCCTGGCCGGGCAAGTTGAGGAACGGCTGAGGTGGTATGCGCGCCGCCGCGAGGAGGGCATTGATCAGGCCATCCGGGCGATACGCAAATCCCCATAAGATAGCCGACACCGCGGCGGGGACCGCGACCGGCGCGAACACGATCACGCGAAAGATTGAGACGCCGGGGAGACGCTGGGTGAACAGGAGGGCGAGTGCGAAGGCGAGGATAATCTGGAACGGGACGGTGATGGCCACGAAGAGAAGGGTTGTCCCCACTGTCTGGGCGAATGATGGCTCGCCCAAAAGGAACTGGAAATTGCCCAACCCCGCGAACGCGCCCGACGGGCCGCGCAGGCTCGTCACGACGAGCCAGACCGCGGGGAGCACCCTGAACGATGCGAGCGCCGCCAAGGCGGGCAGGAGGAACAGGACGGCGAGTACGCCCTCCCTCCGCCGTAGCGACGAAAGGGCTGCACTCGTCGCCCGCGCGCGAGGCGTCACGGGCTTCGTTGTGTCCATCTCTACTGGGATGGCGGCTGAATGCGGGTGAAACTCGACGCCAACTGGGCCTGCGTGCGGGTAAGCACGGTCCTGGGGTTCACCCCGTCGCGTATGTCACTCCACGCGCGACTGACGAATTCCTCCAGTTGCAGGTATCCGAGGCTGCGCGGCCTCCGCACCGCTGTGTGGCGCGATTCGTAGCGGATGAGGGTATCGACGCCCCGCATGGCGGGGTTCGACGCCGCGAGTTGCTGGACCAGAGCGCTCTTAGCGGCCTCGAGGTTCGCCGGCAGTGGGAACGTGGCTGCGGTCTGGAGACTTCCCTTGGTGGTCAGGCCCGCGTAGGCTAGGAGATCGAGGGCCACCTGCCGATGGCTTGAGTTGGTGGAGATACCCCAGTGCCACGACTCCGACGGCGTGACCGGTTTACCTCCGGCGAAGTACGGTTGGGGCGCATAGCCGTAGTGCAGCCCCCTGGCCGCGTTGAAGGTTGGGATATTCCAGGGCCCGGCAACGATGAAAGCGAGTTGCCCCGCCGCGAAAGCCGCAGTGGTGGCGGCCCCATTGGGGAGGCTTTTCGGCGCCGCACCCGTGCGGTAGATACTGGCGTACCAGCCGGCCGCTTTTTGCCACGCCGGATTGGTGATATCGACGGTGAGTAAGTTCTTGCCGGTCACGCCGGGTCCGCCGCCGAGCGATTCGGGGAGAGGTTGGAGTTGGTAGTAGCGATCGACCTGCTCGAAGTCGAAGCCGTACTTCGCCCCCGCCTGCCGCGCCTTCTGGGCGGCCTGGATCGTCCGGTCCCAGGTCCAGCGGTCGGTCGGCGCGTGCCCTGGGGGCTGGATTCCCGCCTTGCTCAGGAGATCTCGGTTGTAGAACAAGATTTGGGTCGAGTCCCAGATGGGCATGGTGCGCAGGCGCCCCTTGTACGTGGCGCCGTCAATGTCATTCTTGTTCAACACGCCGGCCATTTTCGACGAGAACGGATCCGTGAGATCGAGCAGGTAGCCGCGCTCCGTGAAGAGCGGTATATACGTCGGATCCACCATGAACACGTCGATACTGGAGCCGCCGGACGCGAAGCGTTGGACAAGCGTGTTCTGGTAGTCTACGAACGGCACGCCCTGGAATTGGATCTTGACGTTCGGGTGCAGCTTCTCATAGCCGGCGAAGACAGGCCGCCACCCCGTGTCCGTACCCGTACCCATGAATTGGAGCGTGACGGGTTGGTCGGTGGTTATCCGGTGCGCACCATCAGCGGCACGCGCGCCAGGAGGTAGGCCCGTCGCGAACACCACGAGGCCGAGTAGCAGTAATATGGAGAGTCGCCGGCTCAAGCGAGGGTGTGATACAGTTGGTCGGTTCATGTCGGTTCCCACTCCCATGGCGCATAACTCCTTCGTTCCTATTAGAGAGCGTGATTCGTGACCTATGCTCAGTAGATGACCTGTATCCGTAGAATCGCTGTCGTGTCTACAACGCCTCCTTACGCTCTATTCTCCGTCCGCCTCCGTCCGCGCAGGTTTCATGGCGACCGCATCCTCGCCGGCCCGACCGTACTGGCGCGGCCGTCCCACTGGCGTGACTAGCGTCGCCAGCCGCGCCGCTTCATCCCCGTAGACCCCCTGCTCTCAACTGTCGCCTGGTCGCGCCACACCATAACGCGACCTTTGGTCTATGGTACTACCGTGCTGGCCCAGCGTTACTACGATAACACCGAAGTAGCGGCTTGTCAATACCGCAGCAGTTCGAGCTCAACAAGGTAGCTCGGAAGGGTGCCCGCGTGGACCACCCTTCGTGAGCAAGCGTGCTCTTGTCATACGAGAGAGTTGTGGCATCACCGGCAGTCCAGTCAACTCCTCCTGTCCAGGGCTTATGCGTGAAGGAAATTGTGCATCAGAAAGGGAAGGAGCAGGGTATACGCACGATAACAGAGTTGAGCCTGGAGCACTGGTCCGCCGCGGATCACCCGTGGTCTACATAGAGGACATCGTCCGACCGGCTCTGTTGCACGACAGTTCACCTCGCAAACCCACTGACGCACAAGCCGTGTCGTCCCGTCGTCCTGTCCTCCCGCTATTGACAATCGAGCGATTTGCTGCCATAATCGGTGTGGTCCTACCTGTGACCCAAGATGCGGCACCGATGAGCAGAAGGTACCTATGCGTATTACGTCGATCGATCCTTTCGTCGTGCATGTGCCGCTCCGCGGCGAAATCGCGGACTCGATGAGTAAGCTGCATGTGTGGAGCTATCCGGGACTCACCATCACGACCGATGAGGGCCTGGTGGGGACAGGCTTTACCGGTACGCAAGGTTATGGCGACCATCTCATTCGCGACGCCATCGCCGACGGCTACGGGCCGCTGCTCATCGGCGAAGATCCCCGGCAGGTGCGCGAGCTCATGGAGCGCCTCCACCAGTCCATGTTGCACTGGGTCGGACGGGCCGGCGTCACGACGATGGCCCTGGCCGCCATCGACATAGCCCTGTGGGATATCGCGGCGCTCGCTGCCGGCTGTCCGCTTGGACAACTGCTTGGGGGGCACAAGTCGGGCGCGATGCCGGCGTACAATACCGACGGCGGTTGGCTGCACCTCAGCGATGACGAGTTACTGGTCGAAACGGGCCGCCTTGTGGAGGACGGATGGCGTGCTGTGAAGGTCAAGATTGGCCATCCCGACCCGGCCATGGATCTGCGCCGCGTCCGTGCGGTACGCCGCCATGTGGGGGATGACATCGCGGTCATGATCGACGCGAATCATCGGTGGGACCGCGCCACCGCGCTCGAATGGGCGCCGCGGTTCGACGACCTCCATTTACGCTGGTTCGAGGAGCCATTATCCCCTGATGATGTGGCCGGCCACGCCGCCCTCGCGACCAGAATGCGCACCCCGATCGCACTCGGGGAGCACTTGTACTCGCGCCTGGCGTTCAGGGACGCGGTTGACGCGCGCGCCGTTACGTACATCCAGGTGGATGTGACGCGTGTCGCCGGTGTCAGCGAGTGGCTCGATGTTGCGGGGCTTGCCGCCTGTCACGGGCTCCCGGTGGTCCCACACGCCGGGGATATGGGTCAAGTCCACCAGCACCTGGTCGCCGCGACACCCGCGGCGATTGGGATAGAATATATTCCATGGACCCGTGAGCTGTTCGAAGATCCAATCACGGCCAAGGATGGGCAGGTCCTCGTCCCCCAGCGCCCGGGCGCTGGGACGACCATGCGGCCCGCCTTGTTCGCAAAATATCGCGTGGCGTGAGGGGGACGATGATCGAGAAGATCGAACGCTCGACGCTCAGCGAGACGGTTCTGGAGTTGTTGGAGGGGAAGATTCGGATCGGTGAGTTCACCCCCGGATCGCGTCTGCCGCCAGAGCGCGACCTGGCGGCGCGTTTCGGCGTGGCTAGGGGGCCGGTGCGCGAAGCGTTACGCGCCCTTGCCCTGGCCGGACTGGTAGACATTCGACCCGGACGCGGCACCTTCGTCTGCGACACGCCGCCTGCCGCCCAACCCGGCGAGTCCCTCACCGAGATCCTGGCCCATCAAACCAAGGGGTTGCGCCAGGTCTATCATGCGCGGCGACTCATCGAGTCGGATATGCTCGTGCTCGCCACGGAGCGGATCAACCAGGAGCATTTCCGCATGCTCGATGGGTTGATGGAACGCATGCGCGCGATCGCGTCGCGCGATGGCGATCGCCAGGCCTTCGCCTACGCCCACTACGCGTTCGATACGGTCGTCGCTGAGGCCGCAGGAAATCGTGTGCTCCTGCACATGTTCCGGCAAATCCGCGAATGGGAGCTTTCCGCGCACCAACAGATCCTACGCTTACCCGGCGCGATGCACAATTCGATCGTGCAGCACCAGAAGCTCCTGTCCGCGTTGCGCACCGGTGACAAAGAGGCGGTCGCTCGTGCCGCGCGGGAGCATTTCGACTCTGCGGAGCATCTCATCGATATGGTCGACGTAGCCTCTTGAGAATGTATCGGCCCGGTGTGGTGAAGCGGCGCCTCGGCAAGGCCGAGCGTCGGCGCCAGTGGCGCCGCCCGGGCCGCCCGGGCCGCGTGATGTCGCTGTTGCCAGGGCTGGACGTGAAACAGTGCGATAGGGAGAGGTGCAATGGGCGAGGTGTGGGACGGAGTAGGCGCCGAAACGGCGGGGTTGGTGGGGCAGGTCGCCCTGGTCACGGGCGCCGGGCAGGGGATCGGACGCCACATCGCCTTGGCGTTGGCGCGCCAGAGCGCGACCGTCGTGGTCAATGACGTGCGGGCGGATGGGAAATCCGACGAAACGGCTGAGGCGATCCGCCGACTGGAGCGGTCCGCGCTGGTGGTCCAGGCCGACGTCAGCCAACGTGCCCAGGTCGATGGGATGGTCGAGCGCATCTTCGCGGCGTATGGTCGCCTCGATATCCTTGTCGCGAATGCCGGGGTTAATATCTATCAGCCATTTCTCGAGATCGAGCAGCGGGTCTGGGACCTCACCATCGGCACGGATCTGACCGGGGTCTTCAACTGTGCTCAAGCCGCAGCCCGGGCGATGGTGGCACGCGGACAGGGGGGCCGTATCATTGTGATCAGTTCAGTTTCGGCCGAAACCGCCTATGCCACGCAGACCCATTACTGTGCCGCGAAAGCCGGCGTGCAGATGCTGGCGCAAGGCATGGCCCTGGAGCTAGCGCCCCACCACATCAACGTTAACAGCGTCGGGCCTGGCTGGGTTGAAACCGAACTCACTGCCGACTACCTCGGCGAACCGTCCGTGCGCCGACAGGTCGAGCGCACCATCCCCTGGGGACGCGTGGCACGGCCTGAGGAGGTCGCCGCGGTCGTTGTCTTCCTGTGCTCGGCGAGCGCGAACTACATGACTGGGGCACACCTGCGGTTGGACGGTGGCCTCATCGCGGGGCGCACCAAGACATAGGGTGGCCGCGTAGCTCCAACAGCTATCCACCGGCAGGGAGGAGATGTGTTCCACGGCCATACGCCATGATCGACACGTGAGATACGGAGGGTGCATGACGACGATACCAGAGATTGTGATTAGCTGTGCCTCTTTCTCGTTTCCGCTGCTCTCTTTACCGGACAGCGCACGCATCGTCCAAGCCTGCGGGTTCTCGGCCCTTGACGTGTGCGGGCACGCTGGCTACGGCAACTTCGACGCCATGGTCATCGAGCAGGACCCAAACGGTTTCGTGCGGCAGTTGCAGGCCATCAGGGAGGAAACCGGTCTTGGCCTCACGGATCTGTTCGTGACGTTCGGACAGGGCTTTGCCGACCGTCCCGTCAACAGTCCGGATGAGGCGACGCACCGGGAAAACCTGCGCCGCTTCAAGACCATGGCGGGGGTATGCCAGGAGAGCGGCATACCCGGTGTCACGCTGCTCCCAGGGGTCATCCATGAGGAACTGGGGGCCGATGCGTCGCTGGAGTTGGCGGCGCACGCACTGATCGAACTTGTCGCGACCGCCGGTGATGCCGGACTGCGCCTATCCGTTGAGCCGCATGTGGGATCCGTCGTCGCGACGGTGGAACCGACGGCGCGGCTGCTCGAGATGACCCCGGGCTTGACCTTATCTCTCGACTATTCACACTACGTCGCCGCGTACGAACCTGTCGAAGCCATCCACACCCTGCTGCCCTACGCAGGACACTTGCATGCGCGTCAGGCCAGCCTGGGCCGCGTGCAGATGAGCCACCGCACGGGTACCCTCGACTACGGGGACATCGTGCATCGCGCGCGCGACCTCGGTTTCATCGGTTCGATAGCTGTGGAATACACATGGCAAGAGTGGGAACGCTGCGACGAGGTGGATGTCGTTTCGGAGTCGATTCTCCTGCGCCAGGTGCTCGAACGAGCTCGCAACTCGTAGCACGGAAGCGTCAGGATTGGGAACGCAAATGGGCTGTAGCAGGCGTCAGCCTGCGGCGGCCCCTGCCTGATGGCGCCTACGCCGCCTGGAGCAGCGCACACATCTCGCCCCAGCGCTCCTGGAATAAGCGGCGCTGATCGGCTAACAGCCTATCCGAAAAGTAGTGGTTATGATCGCCGTTCCGCTGGCCTGCCTCGTTTCGCAGGCCAATCGCACCGAGAAGAAGGGCTACAACTACCGCGCCTTGGTGCGGCTGGCGGCGGTTCTCATCAACTATCGTAAGCTCCGCCATGCTCACGTACTTTTCGGATAGGCTGTTAGCGTGATCTACCCTCGTTGTGGCCGCCTTTCCCGGCAAGTCCCTCTCACGACCCCGCCCGTTTCACGTTATATGCGCAAGACCCATGACTGGTAACGTCTGCGGGAAGGGCAGTTTCGTCTCACAGTGAACCCCCTCTATTGACAATACAGCCCGTCAGCGCCTCTTTGCCTCATACCCGTCACCCCCCCTGCATCTTTTGAGAAACGACCCTGTATATATCCGGATCGGGTGCCTAAAGTCGTCTTCCCGCAGACGTTACCAGTCATGGCTCTTGCGCATATAACGTGAAAACAAGTTGACCCAACTAGAGGGGCGCGACCGATACATGGGCATTGGCGGGCGCTTTAGCCCCCGTCCCCTACGACGTCGACGCGCAGCCCGGACCCAATTCACGTTATATGCGCAAGAGCCCCAGTCATAAGGACAAGTCCAACCACCTGGGCGTAGCTGCAACATGTGCTGACAGGCCAGCTAACAGTCCCCGATGCGTTCGCTCTGTGTGTCCTCAACGGGCGATGAAATAGTTGCGCCGCACCCTTTCGACGCGCCTTTGAGATACGTCGGCGACACCCTCACATGCCCGTACAACGGCGCTTAATCACGCAATCAGCGAACGCCGTTGCTGGTGC
>JAABUP010009415.1_pt1 | contig 12003 bp, 11 predicted proteins | sample 5559201 | NCBI WGS metagenome assembly JAABUP01 (sample SAMN10711887, study PRJNA513373) | rock metagenome | isolation source: Antarctica rocks | place: Antarctica | reverse complement strand
GACCCTTCTCGCGACCTCGGGCACGTTGATGGTAAGAAGTCGACCGCTACAACTACTTCTCCTACACCGGCAGGTCTGGATCGAAAGGAGGATGGAGGGCGGGAGGATGGGGGCAGTGGGGGAGATGGTGTGATGGGTCATGATGCGGAGACGGGGGTGACGAGGGAGGCCGGGGAGGGGAAACAAAGAAAAGAGGAAGGGAAGGGCGACGGGAAGGAACGGGAACGGGGAAAGGTGGAAGGGCAGGGGAAAGAAGCGTGTGAGGATTGCGATTGACTTGTGGGATAGTACCAGACACCATCAATCTGTGAATAATCCAGACACGTGTTCCATCAACGAATCAACGAGCGAAAGAGGCCCCTCATATTTCCCCTCGAGCACCTGAACATGTTCACCGTGGCAACTCTACGCTGCCGGTTACAATTACAACGAAGTGATGGACGACGGAGTCCGTGTATTTCTGCTCTCACACCGGAAAGCGCCCCAGACAAGCGACGACTCTCCGCTCCGGTGCCAAGTTCTGTGATATCAATATACGAGCGTTGCCCTCCTAATATACTACCCGCTCTAGCCATGCCGTCCGTAAATCATCATCGTCGACCGTATCGCTCGCATTGCAGCTCGCCCAGGAACGGTGGCGAAAGCCGGTCTAGACCTTTGTGAAGCTCGTCATCCGTTGTCAATGTAAGAAAATCCCCCATCTTTGAATACAACTAGCGAAAGAAGTTTTTTCCCACCACGTCAAGGTGGCCTCCATTTCCCCGACCATAAAAGACAGCGACACAACACCATTTCGCCCAGTGCGCAAACCGGCTTACCTCCCGTGGAAAGGAACAACGCCTTGCTTCAAAGATCACAGGGGTATCTCTCCTTAAGATTGCCCAAAACGACAGGAAAGAAAATCAATAACGCCAATTCCCACCTCTTGTAATATCATGCATCGTAAAATATTACGGACTAGCGTCTACAGTCTTTCCCATCTTCTTCCAAAAAGTTAGAAACCTCGAGCTCTTTCTCCTGGCCACAGGTCTATGTCCATCGTCTTCGCTGCTCATGGCACCTGCGTGGCCATTGGTGGCTGAAGTCTTCACATCACTGCCCTTGTTGAGTTCTGGATCGACAAACTCATGCCCACTACCCAGCCTTTCCACATCCACTGCACTTGGTGTTTCCTTGTGCGTGGGGCTACTGCAACCGCCACTGGTATGGAAACTCTTGTCGTCGCTGTCTACAGTAAGGAAACTGGTGGCTTGGGTTTCGGTTGGTGAGTAAGGCTGTGAATGAGTGATGCTAGTTTGAGCGCCCGAGGAATCACGATTGTGACTTGGAAGAAAAGAGAAATGACCGGTTGATGGGTTCGCAGTATAGCGTGCGGATCGGTAGTTGTATGTATCACTGCCTCTACATTCTCGATGCGTAGGATCGCCTCCGCCTCCATGTCCACCACTGGTGGCAAGGAGGACACCACCATCAGGATGTGGGGTGTAGGCGGCAATTACGGCGTTAGGCTTCCGAAGTGTGTCTTCAGGTCCGTGGCCTCCAGGCTGGACATTCTCATCTGTCGAAACCGAGGTAGAAGATCTCATGTCAATGGCAGGGCCTAATTGCAGCTGACTGGGCACTGTGTTACTCGATCGCCTTGTCGAGGTAATCGGATTCGCGGCTGGGTACGCACCTGAAGAGCGACGAGAGTATGAGGTCGAGTCTGGACGAGAGCTAACATAGCCTGGTGGAGGACCAAGAGATGAACGGCGGGAACCTTGAGATCGCGATTGAGGGCTCAAGTCAGGTGTCTTGCTAGTGGTAGGGTTAGGAGTCCCTAAAGCGAGGCTCGTTTCCCCGTTCTGCTCTAATTTCCGTGGACTCTCTGATGGTCGTGGAGCACCAGACGTGACTCTTGATGCGGGTAGTCCCTCCGGATGCGAAAATTCAGGTTGATTAAACGAGCGACTTGGGCTTTCCGACCGTGAAGACATTGAATCTTCAGACAGGTTCTTACCATTCCCCGTCCTCGTCTCAACCATCAAATTGCTTTGTTGGATTTTTCCATCCCAGATCTCATGGTTGGCTTTCATCTCGTCAACAGCAAAGTCCATGGTAGGAAGAATCTTAGACAATCCCTCGAACAAAGGACGTGCAAAAATGTTCATGAAGCCGATCTGTGAGTTAGCAAGCTTGATCAGATTTCCAAGCTCTGGGGGGCCACCAAATAAGGTTGTCGGCACACCAATCTTTGTCTCCATGTCTCCTTGATGTGCGAATTCGAGCTGGAGAATGTCGGCCCACTTGGCAGCTATGTCAAAAGGCCGAGCCTACCTCTCTGTTAGTAATGGCTTTTCCACATCAAAACAAGCAGACATACTACGTTGCTAATATCAGCACATTTGACGAGCAAAGCGCATACGAGTAACCGGTATTCGTCAAGTTTTTGGGAATTACACCCCTCCGTGCCCCTGTTTCCAATCGCTTCTGTCAGGTCTTTCAGATCGGACATGTACTTGAAATGCAAACCCATGTCTGTTGCCAGAATCGAATTAATCATAAGACCACGCATGCTGACGTCTTCAAAGGCTTGCTTCCAGTAGCGTCGGAGGATTTGCGAATAGGCTGCGCAATGAAAAGACTCGAGCACAGATTTGTCGTTGTAGAGCTGTGCGAGTGGCGCCTTGAGTGCCACAAGAAATGCATTGTTGACGCCTGGGTGGCCAACGTCATGTCCAATCGCAGAAATCAAGAGTGTGAGGGCATCGATTGGTTTCAGCAGAGCTGCAACTGGAGAGACTGGTTGGTTGGTGTCCGGCGAATCCCTGGAAGCCGGATAGGGTGGTATGGTGCCGAGCTGGAGGAGAAAATAGAAGATTGCTTGCATCACATCGACCACGTGGCGAAAGTTATGATAGTGGACAAACGAATTGTATGCAGCACGGCTGGCCAAGATGAAATTCTTCAGGTCAGCTGCAGGTGTTTCGTCAGTCTAACGGGTCCTTGCAGGTTGCCATGATTGCGCGTTTAGTCGAAGAACCTACCGGCAGATAATCGCCATTTTTCGAGATCAGGCATGGCCAATGCGTGGTGGAGCATGAGGAAAGCCGCCTGGACAAGCTGCTCTTCCGAATACTCATGTGCGGAGAATCCCCAGGTACCAATTGCTGTCGCCAAACTCGAGGTCTCGCTATGATCCATGTTGTATAATGATCTGAAACATCTGTAAGATCTCCAGTCTATACGAGAGAAGGAATGAAGTGTAGAATACCCAGCGTTGAAGCCATGCGGAATATGATCGGGATTGCAAATGCCTGTTACTAACTCAGAGACCCTAGGTCTGTTCCTCAGCGGATGTCCATCAACTCGCCAGTCATGGCAGAACTTGTAGAAAGTGGGTACATACATATCTTCCAGCATGTAGGCGTAATTATCAAGCCCAATCCATGAACGCTTTCGGACCAGGTTCGCAGCAAGAGGTTCCGTTCGCTCCTTCGAGGCATAATTGCGCGCACGGTATGCATGCGCGGTCAAGCCGTAGACTCGATCGGGTTGTAAAGGGCTGACAAGGACATCAATTGCACCGGCGTCAAGACATTTCTGTAATCGACGGGGATTCACAGTAGGTGCAATAAATGTTAGATCTTTGTGACTCGAGGGGCTGGATTCGCCGGGCATATCCAAGCCGCCAGAATAGGGGCGAGATGGACGAGCGATAGGGCCTCCGGAACCAAAGGTAGTGTTAATCTCCCAGTTATGAATCATGGCGATGGGAACGACCAATGTAGAGAGCTTCAGATTCGAGATCTCCGAAGCGATATGCTGCAACAGAGTGAGACCATAGTGGTCCTTCGGCTCCGTGACCGTGGAGATGAGTTTGTGCCCGGTAGAGGGGAGAGTGTTGAGTGCGGGAAACGTCGATGCGAGAGATCCAGGCGCGCGACGACTGTTGACCTCGATTTCCACGATTGTTTCCATGATAACAAGCGTGGGCTGGAGATTCGCGTTGACGGATTCGAGCTGTACCAGCCTGGCCATGCAAGTAGAACTAGATGCGCAGGGATACACTAGATAGCGTCAGCTTTGGACTCAAATCTAGGGGTCTGCGCCCTTGGTCTGCGCCATTGCGAGATGTGCACTTCGTGCGGTCTATCGAGTTTGTAAAGACATACCTCCATTAAAGGTGGCCAAGATACTCTTGAGGTTGTTGCGCACCTCTGCGTCTTCGGTGAGAATGATGTCAAAGCAATCTGGTTTCCGATCTACCCATGAGCCTCGTTTACGTAGTTTACTAACGTCCGGTCCGTTTTTCTGGAGGTGCTTCCCGTCGAGGTCCTGACTGACTCGCTTGTCGACATATATGACATGGTAAGCCGCATGATCCATGGCGGCTTCTGGCGGTTTTTAGTAAAGATGGAAGCTTGCAGATACTCAGCCGCCTTGAATTGACCTCGTGATATCACTCAAAAGCTTTTGCCAACCTTGTGAAAACCCACCTTGTATTATTTCGCTGACACCAATCGAATCAGCAGGCCAATTGCCCCCTCAGCGACTATACGATTCAAACGATCGAACTATACAGTCCCAGGAAGTGAAATTGTGTCCATCCACTGGTGAAATCACCGCGGGTCCTTGGCAAACGCCTTACGGTTGTCACCGACTCCACGAAGGCTGCCACTATCGCGCCTTGTTGGTGGCGAACGAGGTCTAGTGTTGTCTACCCGGTAACGGATCGTTCAAAGATGTGAGTCGAGACTGATGGCAGCAGGAAGCGCTGTTGGTTGGCTGAACGCTTGCGACCACACGGGCTCACCCACGCAATTCTACGCCAGTATCAAAAACGCTCAGCGAAGGACGTTCGAACGGGGAGGATCAAGGATAGTGTTCGGGGATTTTCGTTCAGTAAAGCGTCGCAGCAGTGTCGTGTCCAGATTGGCTTATAGTACAATAGCATACGAGAACCTCCTTGTCCCCACTGGCCTCGTCCTAATTCCGCACGCAATATACAACCGACCTTTTTCTTTTTGAATCCCAGGGACTTCGAAAACCTCGTGACGTTGCTGTATATCATACACCAGTGGCTGTAAGCGGCGCCAGCGTCGCGGCGAACAAGACGTCGGACCTATGCATAACATTCGGTTCGAGAATATGCGAGCACGCTGGGCGGTTGAAGCATTGGAGGACGGGGATGAAAGATGGGTGGGCAACGGCAGTGTCGGTGTCGGTGTCGGTGATGGTGGTGGTGGTGATGGTGATGGGGAGATGTGAGCGACGACAATGGTAAACATATGGTACACCAGTCAATAACATGGGAAGCGGGACCGAGACTCTTTGCTTTGACCAGTTTGGTAAGGGTAAGGGTAAGGATGGGGGTTTTGGTTCAGTAATGGTACTACTAAGTACCTAAGCAGGCAGGTACGGTAGGTAGGTACTTCCGTAGGTAGGATAGGGCAGGGACGGGTACGGTCGGGGCAAGCGCTAGGGACGTATTCGTCCCCTTCCTTGCCCTTGAGGACCGCAGTAAGTAGGTAGGCACTACGTACCTTAGCACCACGACTACCAAGCAGATCCGACAGTTAAGGGAAAGAGGTACCTTTGGGGGGGAAACTACTAAGTCTACAACTTCAAGACTACAAGATGATTTAGGCAGGAAGTAGGGGGGGGACTGAGGTCAGCAAGTACCTTATGTACTAACTACCTAGTACGGGAGACGGACGTTCACGTTCTTTCCTCTCGTTCCCCACTAAGCGCAGGGCTAAGCTTCTATTCCTTCCCAGCAACGAAACCGAAGCCCTTTACTCGTACAGTACAGTCAGTACTTTAGGGAGCGTCGGGGCAGTTACAGTAGTTCACTACGTGCGGCCGACAGGGGTTCTGGATAATGGATAATGGATAATACCCGACTCCACTACTGACGGACTTTCCCCAGGGGTTATCATCGGACCGTCCTGTTTCTGCCAATCAAAAGGCGACCGGATTATCTCATCGGTCCGCTTGGGCGTTGGAGGAAACTTGTGGCGCGACTCCCTGACGCTGTTTCATCGAAGCTGTGGAATCTTCTTTTTGTGGGGGAAGAAGCCAACAACCCAAGGGGGAAGGAATAGAAAGACTCCGGTCCCAACTATAAGAAACATGAAAAAGAGTTGTTATTATTATTATGATTATTATTCTATTATCATTATTATTTCAGTCGCGTGTCTCGGGCCTGGCAAAGTTAGACATTGTTTGTACCGTGATGCTTTATCTCGTTGTTTAATTGAGTTCGTTGATGCTAAAGTACCTTGTACGTGTGCGGTGTATGTACACAGTACCGCCCTTGAAGGGGTGATCATCCCACGATTTTGCGAACGCCCAAGTGCCCAACCCCTGTCCCCCGCCATCTGATCACCTTACGTCCAGCCCATCGGTAATAATGACGTGATGGCGTTGATGGGCGTTCAAAGGTTCAAGCAACAATTTCCTAGGTATCAGAAGGAAGTGTAATGGTACTTACTATACCTCCGTGGGACCGTGCTACGTAGCCGGGGGTTTTATTCGTTAGTACAATCGTCAAATACAGAGTGAAGTTAGCCCCTGGCTGTGGCTTCCATACTAACAGCTGATACCCCGGATTACCGTACCTACCAGTACTAGTACTAGTACACAGTAGTACTCGTACTGCCCCCCGCCCCCCTGGTCTCATACAATTGTTGTCTCGTCCCATTCGCCTTGTAACTCAGTACGGAAAGGATGATCTTTTGAAACCGATCCTTACCCAGTGTATCATCGCTCATCATCGTTTAAACATCCCCAACCAACCCACCCCCACGTATCGTCGTGAAATCTTGCTCTTTTCCCGCCCTGCCGCGCGTGCTCTGTATGGCTCGCTACTACTCAGCCCCATGGACCACCGTTGGCTGTCATCCGTCCCCCGCCGACGACATCTAATATAATTATCCGGAGAAAACAGGGCGACGCCCGGCATCAGGGTCAGCAATAAATGCACCACATCTTGCTGCTTGCAGCGATGCGACATGCACGTAGCCACCGCATTTGCCTACGTGCACAGTACCGTGGTGCTGCTCCGGGGAGAGCTTGAGCCAGCCGGACCGCAAACACATCCGCGCGTGTCGCTGTGCGGCGTATCCCCTGACATGCCCTTCTGTGCATTGGGAACCTGTAAGCCACAGTGGCCGTGACGTTGGACCTGATGGATCCTACCATGCAGCAGCATATGCATATAGGCGAACACCCCCAAAGTGAGATCCCATCGGAACAGCAGTGCTGCATAGGGGCTCCGTTCCTAAGTTTTCCCCTATCGATAGGATAATAGTGCTGCGAGGCCGCCCTGTTCTGAAGCATGGATCCCGTTGGGATCGGATGCTGTGATGTGCATGGAGTATCATAGATTCATGTACCATGCGAGTTCTGATAGCTCCGACGGCTGTTTCCGTGACAGAACGCTCTGGCGTGCCTTCTTGTTGCGCTACATGGCGGTTGAACTGTAGATGAAAGCATTACCCTCGACCTAAATGGTTGGTGGTGTTGCAAAGCCGCAATTCGGTTGGCCCGTCGAGGAGGAGCTGAGGTGTGGTGGCTTACTTTGTGTCGGATCAAAAGAATCTCTTGTCCAGAAGTAGTTTGTGCGCAGAATGGATCCCCTCAAGTGGTGCAGAGATGCCGATCATGCTACTTGTGCGCAACGAATTTGTCACATGGATGCAGAAGATGTGGATTGAACAAGGGCTGATAGCAACACCTGTGTATTTGGTCGGGAGCAAACCATCGACGACTGGTAACCTCGTCGTCCCACTAAAATAAAACCATAACAGCATGCAAGCGCAAACGCCCTCGATAGAAATAGGATGACTAGGAAAACATGTCCGCATCCAGATCTACATCCCTCCCATCCTGTCCCCTCCTTGACTAGGAAAAACGGGCCACAATACACAATCGCCCGAGAAGAATTCGACCCCCAAAGGTACGCCCCAGCACCAATTGGAAGAAAAAACACTACGCCTCCGGTGCATGTTTTCCAAGGCCCTTTGAGCCAGTCACGACAAGATACAAAGCCCCTGAAAGGATCCTCGGCGAAGAGTTGACAACAGCATTGTCGATGTTTCAGGTAGGTCATGAGAGATCGAAGGTCAGTTCCTCCGTTCTCGTTGTGGACCGAAATCGGCCTCCGTGACCTTGCGCTCCTTCCGTGACTTGACCGAAAACTCCGCCTTAAGTGCCAAATGGTCACTTGGAAAATGATGGTTGGGAAATCCGGGAACCTTGCTTAAATATTCCTGGTCCACGTCCCCAAGCACACCCCTCACCTGGAGCGCATTTGCCGAATACCAGATATAGTCAATGAAGCCCGTGAAATTGGGAGTGTAATTTGTGAAGCTGAGCTCGTCCGTACCGTTATAAGCCGACTTGAGGCTGAATGGATGTGCCATACCATCACGAGTGAAGTTTCCATAACCGCGGTTTGACAAGTCGGAGTGGTCGCCAGCCAAGCAGCCATGAGTGATGAGATCGTAGACACCAGAGCCAGCAGCAGAGTTAAAGTCACCACAGATAATCAGCGGTATCTGCGGTCCGGAGGAGTATTCAATGGATGGACCAGGTTCAGGGGCAGGCTCATTGGGGGACTCAGAGACTGTTTCACCGTCGACTTCGGTATGTCGGAAGGCTGCTTTGTCTGTACATGGCGGATGTTTCGCCCACTTGTCGGCTAATTTAGACAACTGCTCCAGAAGGATTGCCACTTGAACAACTTTAACGTCTTCGTAGACAGGGTCCCAGTAGATATGAGCGTTGACGACAATCAGCCTTGAACCTGAAAGTCGATTCTCAAAGAACGTTACGACAGCAATGTTATCTCGCGGCATGACGCGATTGAACGTATCATGTTCACCTTTCATGTCCGGTCGATTGATAGCGGTGTTTGCGAAGTCGATGAGATGCTTGTCCAGAAGTATATATTTGCTGGCCTTGTAGAAAGTTGCGCATCCATCAACCTGTCTGGCCTCCTTCTCCGCCATTGTCTTCGCTCTTGACTTTGGCCAGAATACACCTCGATAATCATTGTATGCTAGCTCCTGTCGGAAAAAACCTTCGTAGTTTTCCTGGTCAACCTCTTGTAAGCATACAATGTCCGTGTTGTTATCCCTGACCTCCCCAATGATGACCTCTTTCCGGTAACTCCAGGCCAAAACTGTTGACGGCGTATAACCATATTGAGAGGCTGTGGCGTACTTGTCGCACAATATGTTGTATGAAAGAGCCGAAACAACCTCCTGAGTGGGAGTATCATCTAATATGTGCCAATCGCGTTCATTTGGAGGGGTACCACCTGTCATAATTCAACAATGTCATCGAAGTGTTCGGGGATCGAGACAGATAAGAGAGTCTTACCTGTCATGTCTTCCCTAAGGTGAGTCACAAGAGCCTTGGTACCGTTCTGCACAATCTCCTCCTTTAGACGCTCTTCCAAAGGGTTCCCTTCAATACCTAGCGTTTCCAGATTGTAAAGGTAGCCAATCTCAAAAGGAAGTAATCGGATGTTATTGTCGAAGAGCAAAAGCGACTTCATGTTAACAAGCATACCAATCTCTGCCGGAATCTCCACCAGCTGGTTGTTTGAGGCATCCAGATGAGTAAGATGTCTTAAATGCCCTACTGCTGGGTGAAGCCGTGTGAGCTTGTTGTTATCAATGAAAAGTTTCCCGAGGAACATGTAGTCCAAAAACAATGAGGGTGAAAGAGCTCGAAGGCCCTGCCCACTGAGGTCCATGGCGTCCCAATCCTGCCGTCGAACCTCCCCTTTCGTTGTTGTTCGATTGCGTTCTACATTTTCATCCTCTACTGGTGGATCCTCTGATGATATCTCCACTAATCCTTTGCTGACTCGCGTTACACCCTCCTTTTTACAGTGATGATGCGGGTTCGAGATGGACTGTCTTGCTTCTGCAACCAACTGTAATTGATTCTGCCAGTGCTTGCTGATAGCTTCGTTATTCCCCGATTGGCCATTTATCGAGCTGCCATTATGGAGGTTGGCGGGTGTGAAATGGGGAGTAGCGTTAGACAATGTCCCTGAAGAGAATGTATGTTGATGACCAATGCCTGCATGACCGCCAACGTGGTTTTGCTGATGATGATGATTCTGTTGCCCGTGGTGCTGCTGGTGCGTTTGGTGCTGGTATTTATGGGCCATGTTCATTTGCATATACCTCTGATGCCCCTGGCCCCCATTCATCATCACATGCTGTCCTTGTTGGTGACCTTGATTGAACATTCCGTACGGGTTATGAGAGGAGGTTTGTGAGACCGGAGAACGTGAAGGAGATGGCGTGTCGTTTGTGTAACCTCCCCTGCCACTATTCACGGGGGATCCGTTGCGGGGTAAATGGCGTTGATGATGGTTCTGTTGGTTGTGCTGGGTATAGTAGTACTGTCCAGCCCCAGGCTGCTGGAACCGGTAGGCACCATCTGCCATCTGGCAGACCGGGCGGATCGACAGAGGATTCTATTCGCAGACCTCCTGGATATGTAGTGGGAGTATCTGTTGCAAACTTTGGGGCTGTGGGAGGATAGGGCTTTCGTGAGAGTCTTCGTTCGATCATAGATTTGTTGTGGACGTGCTCGAGGACGTAGGGCTCGAATCTCTTTGGCAACGCCAAAATCAATAGGAGTTCACCCTTTTGTCTGGACGTCTTGCTGTGACGAGTCCTTCGTCGGTATCCGTCTATGGGACGGATGTGGCTGTGCTCGTTATTCACGCCAAAGTTACCCTTTACCGTTCCTAGTGTAGATTCGCTCTAACATTCAGTATTGCAAATGTAAGAGAGGATCTATGAATGCGATGTCAACGCTTAAGAATCTTGCGACTAGTGCCGTGAGGAACCCACGAGTTCAGAGATACCTCCACAGCTTGGTTTGCTTCTTTGCTCTATCTATTAGGGGAGCATTTGGCCCTGATAGACTATTTGAGTGCCTTTTATGTCCAAGGGATCAAGGCAGACGAAGTGAATGGCGTTTGATTGTTTGCGGCACTGTTGTGTTGCGATGGTCCAATTCTCACCAGTGATGTTCCCAAAGTCGTCTAGTGCGGCTCTGGCGGCTAAATGACTAAGCAGCCTTAGTCGTAATTAACCAGAATTGTAGAAACACATGTAGATAGATGCCTGAATGCTTGAATTTCACAGGTCTTTACGCTGATCAGGAGTAGAGTTGGCATATCACGGGCTCGTCGTGTTATCTACCGACATGGGTTATCATCAGGTCTACGGCAGCATTGACATCAGTCTGGTGGGGTTTGAAGCACAACGATATAATGCGAATATTTGCTGCACCTCCGCAAACACAAAGCTGCTGTCTCACTTCAACGGTCAAGACTCTGGTATGTATGTACCTTAGCCTTGCGCGTGGATGGCCGCCTCTCTCAAAAGCTACTTCCTCCCTGTAAACCCAACTCAGACCTCCAAACATCCGAACTAGATAACACTATCCGGCTACTCGAAACTCGTAAAGTTCGGAACCAGCTTCGAAGCCTGTGTAGGTATCTAGGGGGTCAGGAAACTGGTGCTCCTAAGCGAAGAATCGCCTTGTTCCTGGATGGCGAGTCCAAGTAGGTAAGGTAAGGTAGGACGTAGGTATCACGGCATGTAGGGGTATACTGTAAGCACTAGGAACGGGTGCATCTCCGCAAGCAAACTCCACAAATGCTCCCTCGGCCCCAATTTACGCAATCTACAAAACTATCGATTTACTTTAATTCTGAACCATGGCTTGAATTACTCGCACCTGTAAACTCACTTACTTCAGCCTGAGGTTTGAAGAGATTTCGATGCTAACCCTGGCTGACCCACAATTAATCTATTTAATCATGGCTGGAGCCGGACCTCTTTTTTTCCCCGACACGCCGCAGCGTTCTTATAGAAGCTCATCGATTTCTTCCGTCAGCCAACAATCCAGCAGGGTCAAATCCAACAGTCTAAATCTATCAAATTCGGTGTTACAGTCGCGGCATCGTCACAAGTCTCATGG
>JAABUP010009414.1_pt1 | contig 12004 bp, 13 predicted proteins | sample 5559201 | NCBI WGS metagenome assembly JAABUP01 (sample SAMN10711887, study PRJNA513373) | rock metagenome | isolation source: Antarctica rocks | place: Antarctica | reverse complement strand
GTCATAGCAGGTCTGTACGAGCAGGAGCACTTCAGCCTCACAGCTTGCTTCGCCAACTTCCTCGCTCACCCATGGCACTTGGAGGTTCTGTTCTGAAAACCTGCAGCATTGCCTGTGCTGCCATTCCTCTATCTTCTGTCCAATTCAATTTGGATCTCGAACCTCCGACACCTTGACAGTGAGATCAAGCATGCCAGCTACGTCGAGATCCGCAATCCTGACCAGAAGATCAATGACCGCTTGCACGACTTGCGCGGAGACCTGGCTGATTTCCGAGCTCGAGTGGCAGGGACTAACACTTATACACCATCGGTACTAGCGGACTACTACGACGATTTTCCAATGATTTTGAACAGGCACCACCAGTCCTTCTATTCACCCGCGGAGAATCACCAAGTGATGCTGGACCAGGCAGCGAAACTCGAAAGCTTACTGATGGACACGTTCCAAATTCTGATGAGCTCACTCAACGTGCGTGATAGCCAGATCAGCATTGAACAAGCGCGCCGCGGTACTCTGGTCGCGTACCTGGCCTTTTTCTACGTGCCTTTCGCATTTGTGACTGGCGTGTTCGGGATGAACATCAAGGAAATCAACGGCTCGCCGCTGTCGATCTGGGTGTGTATCGTCACTCTGGCCGTGACGATTGCCCTCACTGCGGCTGGTTTTCTGGTCTATCGCAACCGGCTACTTGTGGCGAAGATCGTGAAGGGAGGGCGCAGATACTTGATGGCCGTTTATGATTCTGCGCGTGTGACCAGACTGACCTCTTGATCACCAGAGAAGTCTTTCCCATGAACTGCTACAGGCCAGGCGGGCTCTATGATGGAGTTTGGCACGGGCGAGGTTGTATCGAGCGAACTTAAACGTCCATAGCTAACGGAGCTTTCATGGCACATATCATGACGTCCGCCGGATGTGACCAACATATCACGACCAGGGACGGTCGGGTCAGGATCTTCACGCCTTTTAAGAAGGCGCATGGTTTCTCATCAACAGGATTTGAATGGCTCTTGTCAGCGAGCTCAGCCGACGCGCAACTCGCTCAGCGTAGGAATAGCAGCCATCGCACCTTCTCTCTCCACCGTCTTCGATGCCGCCAGCGTCGCGAAGTCCAACGCTTTCAAGTAATTGAAAGACTTGCCCGTGTCTCTCGCTCGCTTCACAGCATACCCGCCAACGAAGGTGTCACCTGCGGCTGTCGTGTCGACGACGTTGACCTTCTTTGCTGCTACCCGGCCTGACAAGCCGGAGGCAGTGGCGTAGACCAGGCCATCTCCTCCTAATGTGATGATGACTGCATCCTTGACACCCTTTTGCAAGAAGTGTGATGCTAACTGCTCGGGAGAGTGCGACGCTGCCGCATCACCAGCCAGTAGCGCAGACTCAGACTGATTCAAAATCAACGTATCAATGTCTTTGTAGATAGCATCCGGTAGTATCTCCGCCGGCGCTGGATTCAGTATGACATGCTTGCCACTCTGGCTAGCTTTGCGTACATTGTGCAACACCTACCTCTCGTCAGTCCCACTCAGCAGGCTCTCGCGAAGGTCAAACTCACAACTTCCAATGGCATCTCCAACTGGATAACCACCACCTCCGCCTCCTCAGGCACCAGCTCCCACGCCGCCGAGTACTCCTCACTAAAAGCATAATTCGCATTCGGCGCAAACAGGATCCGATTCTCGCCCGTAGCATCATCAACAATAATCATACTCACCCCCGTCTTCTGCCGCTCCAGCTTCCGCACATCCTTCCGATCAATACCCTCCCTCTCCAATGCCTTCAGGTAATCCGCTCCGAAACTGTCATCGCCCACTTGACCCACCATCGAGACTTTCACGTCTTCGTCCGCTAGCCGCGCGCACGCTACGGCTTGGTTGGCGCCTTTGCCGCCGAATCCGGTATCGAAACTGTGCGCTGTGAGGGTTTCGCCGGCGTCTGGGACGCGGGGGGTGCGGATTATGAAGTCTACGTTGAGGGAGCCGATGACGGATACGTGGTGGGGTGCCATGGGGGAGATGTTCAGGTAGTGTTCTGAGCGTGGAGGTTTGAAGGTGGCGAAGTGTTGGGTTATAGGTGGGAGCTAGATGGGAAGATTGAGGTTTCAATTATGGAGTACATATTCATTTGTACCAGTAATTATTGGAGTGGAGTTCATACTAATCAACGCTAGTACAGCAGTTCTGGCAATCTGGTTCCAATCTCTCCATCATAGCGCTCGCACGCGACCCTTCAAAGCCGTATGTCCTGCGCAAATTCCTCTTTCATCGCGAGACACTGTTCCCGCGCTGCTATGCTCGCCACCAGAGGTATCTTGTACCACCCGCCCAAGCAAAAGCCGCTTCACCAATTCTTCGGATCGAAGTTGGCCTGATCGGCCCCACGCTGCCCATCGCGAGCCGGTGTCCCTGCCTCGTACCGGTGCGCGAATGACCGGTTGAATCCGCCCGACTGATCAACGCCGCCTCTGCCACCGCTCTCCACACCGTCCCACGGCATGGTGAGGTGCCCCGCCTGTGCGTTCGCGGCTCGCCCGCCTCGCGCCTCGGAGACAATCCTCTCCAGCCCACGTCGGTACGCCGGACCACCACCAGCAGCAACCCCACCCGAGTCGCCGTAGCCATACGCAGCGTTACCGCCGCCTGCCTTCTGAGCTCGAGGCGCCGCGGACCGGCGCCCGGCGTGCTGAGCCCCCTGCTCTACCTCCCACCCGCCCTCCCGGAACCCTTGGCTCCCAGCTGCGCTCCCACGCCCTGCTCTCCTCTCACTGCCGCCACGAGCGAAGCTCGCTGCGATAGCGAATCCCGAGCTGCTGATCGCGCTCTCTTCGCGCGAGAAACGCTTGCTGTGCCCCATCTGCCCGTCTTGTATAGCCCTCCACTCATCGTAGCTAACGTCTCGCCCGTTCGGTGTGCTGTATGGGAGACTGATGTGTGATTGCGGCGGCGAGGTGCTGGGCGATGCCGCGCGGCTGAGCGGATGCGGCGAGATCCAGCCTTTGCCAGCGAAGACCGTGGTGTCTGGAAGCTTTCTATGCCAGTTGTATTCGCCGTCAACGTTGTTGGTCCGAGCGCGGGCGCTGGACGATGCTTGGCTCTGTGCGACTGATGCCACCTTCACTTTCGGTGTTGTATATTCAGAGTCGCTGTATGGAGAGGCCTTCTTCGATCTTGCCGCAAAGTCGTAGTCAACCGAAGGAGCTCTTAGCTTCGACCGAGACTGCTTCGGCTCATTCACCGACGTGGCAGCTTGTACCCAGCCTTCACCGACCACTCGAAAGCCGCCACTGGACGGCGTCTTTGCATCTGGCCGGTCTTTGTTGACAGCCTGAAAGTTACGATCTGGAGCTCGCTTGCTGTGTGTCTGCTCATTGGCGGCGCCGACGGACTCGCGATGAGATGTAGCTACCGTGTTCTTGCTGTTCTGGCTGATGCTTCTAACGGCTTCGGATAGGCTCTTCATGGACACGATCGTAGAAGGCGCCTTTGATGATTCCTCGAACAGGCCGCCAAAGCCGAAATCGGAGTTTCGCACCGATCCCTCCGCCGAGTATGCTGGTGTGACTTGTGCAGGCGGTTTGTGCTTGGGCGTCTGGTGCTTCTTAGACGACGGTAGTGCACCACTCATCAACGCTTCAGCTGCCATCTCGGCGACCTTATTCCTCGATGGAGGAGCAGGCTCAGGCTTGCTCTTCGAGTGCTTCTCCGGGTCGCTGGCCCACTTCACTGATTTCTCCTGGGAAATCTCTGACACTTGTGTAGGAGGTTTTGACCCTTGAGGCAAGTTCGGCAGCAGTAGAAAAGCTTCCTGTCCGTCTGTGTCGGTGATGCGGACAACGCGAAACTTCTTGTCATCTGCTGAAGGAGCCGTGAATCGCAGGCTCGCCGATCTTAATGACGGCTCTGGTGACGGTGATCTTGGCTTGCTTGGCTGACGCTTGCTGCAGTGCGGTCGTTTGTTAGTAGTACAGGCCATGAGCGCATGAGTAGCGCAATACGTACGGTGGGTTTGCCTTCGTCGCCTGCACCTCTGCTTCCTTCCGGTCTTCATTCTTTGTCTTCACGTTAAGCGCACCCTTGACTTTCGGCACGAAGAAACCCTTCGGCGCGCTCTCCTTCGCCTTCTTCGCCTCGTACTTGACACTCGCCTGCGATTCATTGTCAGCCTCATACACAGAACGCCTTCCCCTCTCCACCTCAGCAGCAGCGCGTTCGGCAACGGCAGCGCGGCCAATCCTCTTCAGCAGGCTGGCTTCAATTGGCTTCACGGCGGTGGCGCCTGACGGTCCAGTAGCTCCCGGTCCGGTATTCGCGCCCCAAATGGTGGGACATCGGTCGTCGATGGCGGATCCAATGCTGCTGCTGACGCTCCAGTGTCCCGAACGCGGTCCATTGTAGGCTGAAAGTCCATGGCTTGGCGCGACTGAAGCTGGGAAGAAGTTGGGCTCGAAGGAGTCGTCAATCGCGGAGCCTAGATCGGACGCCATAGTGAGTTCATGCAGTTGTGTGTTTGTGAAGTGTTGAGGGTGGCGTTGTGAAGAGGAGCTGAATTTGAAGGGGCTTGTGGGATTTGTTGTGACCTTCGCTTAGCCCACGCACGGACGCGCGTCATGAAGCGTTGGGGGACCAACATGGTCGAACAGGACTTCTCCCTGAGTTAGCGGAGGCCATGTCACTCGGAAAGCAATGGATCAGAGCATCGTGTCAGCCACGAGCAAGTGAGACGAGTCCATGAGAGCAGCAAAGCTTGATCATCTTACAAAGTCTCATAGTTTGGCCTTCTCTCGCTGCTTCTCCCGCTCCCACGACCTCTTGATCCACCAACTTCTCACGTAGCTCCAGCACCCGCTCACTGCAGCCAGTGGAGGGCAAAACAACAGCATCCAAGCCCACCATTGCGGATGACTGCGCTGCACTTCACTCATCACCCTGTCAATCTCCCGCTTCAGCTCGTCCTTCTCGCCATCGTTCCACACCACGACCCCCGCACCTTTCCCGCGCCGCAAGCACCGCTCTGCCTTATCCCGCACATCCCACTGCGCCGCGACGCGGTTCTTCGCATCCTCTTCGGTAAGATGAGAGTCTCGTGCGCGAAGGCACTGCATTTGCACCGCGGGGTCTTTGACCGCAACAACCATAATGGTCCCGCACATCGGTTCCCACCCGGACTCAAATAGCAGCGGGACGTCCAGCACCACAGCCCACGAGCCTCGCAGGTAGGCGTAGATCATCTGTCTGTACATCTCTCGCCTGACAGCAGGATGCACAATCTTGTTCAATGCTTTCCGGTCGCCGTCCTTGCCTTCCCCGAAGATCCTCCTGCCCAATGCGGGACGGTTGAGTGGTCTGCCTTTGCCATTGTGACCTCCTTCCCCACCGCTCTCGGGTGTAGCCTCAACAAGGAGATCGGGTGTTGATGGGCCGAAGTGGGAGACGATCTGGTTGTAGCCTGACGTCCCCGGCTCGACGACCTGGCGGGCGATCTTGTCTGCGTCCACCACGGGCAGGTTGTAGGGCGGCAGGGCGAGAAGGGAGGAGACGGTGGACTTGCCGGTCGCGATGCTGCCGGTCAGGCCGAGGAGCAGCATTTGTGGTCTCACTTATCTGTATCCTGTGCTCATGGTTCAAGGTTCACGTTGGAGAGGCAGCTTACTCAGCTCGAGCGTCAACCACGGCTGTTTCATCTTCCCGTCGCGACAAGCGGCACGTTCCGGCCCTAGCACGCATTGGTCACCTCACACAAGACATACATGTATGGGTCTGTGGATGTACCTTGAGGAAGGCAAGCAATACTCCATACTACTGTTGATGTCCGTCCAACGCACGCAGGCTCTTTGGATATACTGCGACTCTTCGATTCCGAATCGTTGATGACACGGGGACTTCGAGTGACGCGGAAGCCAGGAGTGACGATGCATAGGAATGGACCAGGAAGGCGTATGCTGTCGACTCTCAGGGCAGGAGGCAATAATGCGCACATGAGGACAGCCCCGGCCACACGCGCTCAGCATCGGTGCTGGCCAAAGACTTGGAAGCTTATCAACTGTCTGCGTTGAGCGAACTGGCCGTATGCTGTATCACGTTTGCTGCGCGCGTTTGTGCGATCTAGAGAGACCCACTGATCGCGCCTTCCGCCACCATGGTAGGACTCCTACACAGTCTCATCACGAAAACACGGTACGAGCCGACCTCGAGTGTCTACACACCCGCAAGTTGCAACCGCAATGGATGTGGCAAGCTGCAGCTCTGCTCATGTCGTGCGTGCATTTGGACATTGAACAGGTCGCACCACCTCGGTCGTCCTTGCCGATTCGCTCCTTCCGATTGCACAAGCAAGGGAGGTCTTTCAGCTGTTCGTAATAAGCCTGACATCTACATGTACACTTCCACCTCCCGCTGGTAACCTTCAATTTGCACCTGCGATTAGATGTCCTAACCGGTACCAAGGTCACAGCAAAGATATACGAACGAGCGGAATTCCTCATGTCAAAGACCAGCATCAACCTCGGCCGTGTCCTTGCCGTGGCTGGTGGCATTGTCGCACTGTTGCTGCTGCTCTTCACCCTCAGCCCAGGCATAGCAGCATCACAACTACGCCTACCCGAAAACAAGAGCTCACTCAAATCGGGTGCTGATGGCAGTGGCAGCCTCGATAACATACAGAATGCTACGCTTGGAGTGAGTTGCTGACACGCTATCAAACGCTGAATCAGCTGATGGTGCATCGCGCTGACAAGAGAGTAGTTCCAGAAGATCTTCGCGATCAATCTGCCTTCACGGACGGACCACCGAGATCAGATGTCCCTCGCCGCACACTTCACTGGCATGCAGATCGATTACGTTAACGGAGTGACCGAAGTCGACACACGGACGCTTCCACCCGGCGGTGACCCGAACGCGCGACTTGGGGTTCTGGGCAGTTGGAGAGCGCACCTGAACGTCATGAGGAAGTACGTACACCGAACTCGCTCATGGAGCTGGTTCGCACGCGATTCTACCAACCACCTTCTCCAACATACGGAGGTGTGATGCACGAGGATGCTGGGCCTGGGTCTATCTGGTAAGACCTTCGCTAACGGGCAAGTAGGATCGTGGAAGAGAACATCACCAGTGCGATGGTGTTCGAGGATGATACCGACTGGGACATCCGCATCCACTCACAAATGCAAGACTTCGCGAGAGCGTCGAGGCTTCTCGTCCAACCGTTGCCCGGGACATCGGATCAAATGCTGGATCTGACCTACCCGGAGCCTGGCGAAGCACAAGGCGCGCTCGACTTCGACATCACCAAAGAAACGACGACCGAGCCCACCTCCTCACCGTACGGTGATATCGATCGATGGGACATCTTCTGGCTCGGTCACTGCGGCGCCCGCTTCCCGTCTGCAAGCGACAAGAACACCCCTATAGGCCGCGCTGTCATCCTCAACGACGTGACAGTGCCGGAGAAACAGCACATCGACAAACAGCTCATCCAACAATATCCAGACCACACCCGCGTCGTGACTCGAGCCCACGACAACGTCTGCACTCTCGCCTACGCCATCTCCCTCCCAGGCGCCCGGCGCGTCCTGTACGAGCTCGGCATGCATAAGATGAACGGCGCGTACGATATCATGCTGAAGGAGATGTGTGATGGTCGGAACGGGCGCCGTATCCGGACCTGTTTGTCGGTGCAGCCGATGCTGTTCCAGCACCACCGGCCGATAGCCGCCAAGTCCAGCTTCAGCGATATCGGGAAGCGCGAGGGTGGCTACAGTGCGACGGCGTTTACGAGGAATATTCGGTGGAGTACTCGGGTGAACTTTCCGAGTTTGATAGAGGGAGATACCAATTATACGGATCTGTTTAGAGATGGCGAACCGCGGCCCGACCTTCACTTCGTGTGAGCGATAGCTGGGAAGAACATCGATGTTTCATTGGAGGCCGGTAACGGGTTCGTGTGTTCTCGTACTGAAGCGTGGCGTCTGGGGAGGTCTTCGAGGGCGTATCTACATGACGGGATGATGACACGTCGGGTCACAAAATATGGCATGCGCGGCTTCCGTGGCCAGATATAGAGCAAGAATGTTTATCATAAAACGTAGCTCGCATAGCGGTCTACAGTGACGGTATCTGCTATTCGGCCAAGACCCAAATCAGCCGCCACGATATTGCAAGCTCTCAGCAAGTGCCTCCAACATAGCCTCGCCACCCGCTCGACTGACTCCGCGCAATCCCGCCGAGACGAAGGACAGGGTTTTGTTGAAGTCCTCCAACACTCCCATCACGGCCTCGGAAGAAGCAGCGCCATTAAGTAGGAGCGGCCAGACATCTGCCAAGCTCTCGCAAAGCCGCAATATGTCCGTGATTGCACTCTGGATAGGCGTCAGACTTGTTGAGAGCATAAGACTACTTTTGAGACGTTTGTCGAGATTCGCCCAGATCTCTCCCATGGCATCGATTCCTTCCGCTGCTTGCAGTTGGACACGTAATTCGTGATTGAGCGTTGCAGCTGTAGTGGCGATGTGCGCGCGTAATGCGTCGAGGAACCAGAGAAGTCGAGTACGGAGACTCAGCGCAGTTTGAAGCCCTCGCGCAAGGTCTCTGCAGCCCGACTCGAGTTCTCGGATGTCGAACAGCTGCGGACGTAGCAGGTGAGCGGCGAAGTCGACTTGCAAGAGTAGGCTGAACGCGGCGGTGTATGTGGGCAGGTCTTTCGAGCGAGTCACGTTCTGGACGGGCCAAGGAATGGCATACGTGAGCTTGAGCCGATCGAGCTGCTGTAGGAAAGGTCGGCTAGTGAAGACCTTGCTACCACTTGTGATGCCGACGTTGATACAATGCGCGTCGACACCTGGTGCAGTGCCGAGTGTACTTTGTGCCAGCCTGGTGAGTAGGAAACGATCGTCCCATGTTTCCGGTAGTCGCTGCATACGTTCGATGAGCGGCTCCGCGAAGGCTTGTAGAAGCGTGCCGTCCCGTCCGAGGAAGACGTAGTCCAGTGCCTTCACAGTACGTAGCAGGCCGTCCAGTAAAAGTCTTTTTATTGAGAGATCAGTGGCTGGGCTCAGCGTAGCCATCCAATCGGCGAGACTCGCACGAAGTAGGTCGCCTAATGAGATCAGTGGGCTTGACTCCAGACATCGAGTGATGCTCACGAAGTCCGGCGCTTCATGCTCGATCGTGGACCCGGCCGTCTCGTCTTCGCTCTGCTGGCCTAAGAGCTTGATGAATGCTCTCGACTTGCCCATCCTGTATAGTCGTTCTACGAAGGGTTGCATGATGCCCGGGGCGCAGACGCTTCCGTCAGGCAGTAAGCGCAGAGCAAATTGCTCATGCCACACCTCCCCCAGCTCGCAGTCTCTCTTCCTCTCACACACGAAGAAGTCTTCGCCGTCTTTGCTAGGCGGCGTGCCGGAGAGTGACCAATCCAGCACCGACCGCAGGTACGTACGCAGCCCTGCAAGCAGTGCTCGGGCGACCACAGCAAACAGCTCTTCGTCGCCCGCCATCTGGGCAATGCAACTCTCCTCGTACAGCAGATCCAGCAAAGCGAATGGCGACATCTCGCCCACACCAGCCGAGATATTACGGGCGATGATCTCGGAAAGTCGGGTCGTTGGTCGTGCCAAGGCCTCGACCTCCCGTCGCAGGTCAACGAGGCTGACAATACAGTCATACTGTGGCTGGGCATAGCGTCGCTCGAGGTCTACGATGTGAGAGTCGAGTAAGGTCATGCTCTGCTGAAGAGCAGCTTGCACGGATTGTAAGTGCGTCTTGCTTTGCTTCCCGAGTAGCCACTGCCGGATGAAGTTCAAACGCGTTCCAATTTCCGCAAACTGCACGAGCACATCATGAACGACGATGCTCGACGCAGTGGTAGTAGTGACTCGCTTCGTTATGCCCACGGCACTGTTGACTGGGTTCAGGTCGAAAATGTAGGTGGGTAAGCCGTGCAGCATGCTCAGGACCTCACGAATGACAGTAAGCTCAGAATGCACTTTCAAACCATTGCTGCTCCACTCTTTGGACAGCGCCTGCCTCGCGGAGCGGACTCCGTGAAGAAGGGTCGCATCGGATTGGACAATGTGCAACCGTGCGAGCCCAGCAAAGTCCTCTTCATTGTAAGACGTAGCTTGCGTTGAAGTAGTCGGCTCTGAGTTCGAGTCATCATCTACCGCTACGTCGTCCCCGCTCGAGTGATACCCTCGCTCCACATCGTCCCATATGTCGTCGTCGGTAAGTGGATCGTCGGCCACGATCTCCTCCCAGGTAGGCTCAGCCGGCTGGATGGAAGACCTTCTCAATTGGCCCAGGCTTTCGACACGTGAGTGCTCCCATGGACGATCCGTGAGCTGAAGCAACAGTGACAGGAACTCCGGGGTCCATCTCGTCTTCGGGAGCGAGTCAAGGCGGGATTCCAATGCTTCGCCCAAGTCATCTCGGTTGAGAACGCCGAACTTCTCGATCAGTCCGGCGAAGCGCTCGTTGACCTCGAAGGGATTGGTGCGGCCACGGCTTGAGTCTTTGAGCTGCTTTACGGCCCGGTCTTTGAGGCTTCCAAAGAGGCTATGATCCCTTGGGATGCCGGTGATGCTTCCGATGAGCCCTTCCGTAAGCTCGCCAATCGTGGCCGCATGCGCCATCTCTCATGGCGGCCGTTGTTCCAAGAGTAGGTGCTTCATGCCGAGAGAGTATTGAAGCTGAACGAGTGTTGTAGTCGCGCGACTCGCGTCGTAAGAAAGCAATGACTTTTTCGGGAAAGTCGCAATGCACGATTGAAACAAGCCTTTGCGGGTGCACGGCAGTGGCGTCGCTACCCCTTCCAAGAAGTGGCGCATGAACGGATGGCCAGGCTGTCTTCCAGGTTGTTTTCGGTACAGCAATACTGAACATTGTCAATTCAGCGGCGGATGGTGCTGGAGAATACCTGGAAGAACCGGAGTACGATGAAGTTAACGTCGGCGACACATGGCACTCAATGAGTAAGGCCTCCAGCTCTTGGACGACTACGCACAACCGAGAAGAAGTCGCAACAACAACATGGCGATACCGAAACCGATCCGCTTGCTGGCGGCAGCGTGTATGGCACTGTTCTTCTTCCTGGTCATACAGATCGTACGCAGCCCTGGAAAGGTGAAGGGGCCGAATTTGGACGTTGGGAAGTTGGCGGACATGTTTCGCGACCCAAACTTGGACGGTAGGCTTGGACACTGCGAAGAGGGACTGGAGGGCTCCGAGCTGATGTGAATTACAGAGACTGGGGAGCCACCGGAGCCACTGCATCGAGTTCAGGGCGAGAATTACGCGCCGGGCAACCAGAACAGCGACCGTATTAACGCCACTTTATTATCCCTGGTCCGGAACAAAGAGCTTGAGCAGCTCATACAGTCGATGCAGGATCTTGAGCGGACGTGGAACCACAAGTTCAACTACCCATGGACCTTTCTCAACGACGAGCCCTTCACGCCGGAGTTCAAGAAGGCCACGAAAGCCAACACCAACGCCGAGTGCCGCTACCTTGAGATACCGAAAGAGCACTGGGAGGTCCCGTCATGGATCAACGAGGACCTGATGCACGAGTCGGCGAACATACTCGAGGAGCACGATGTACAATACGCCCATATGAAGTCATATCACCAGATGTGCAGATGGAACAGCGGGCTGTTCTACAAGCACCCGGAGCTGCAGGATATCCAATACTACTGGCGTGTGGAACCGAACGTCCACTTCTTTTGCGACGTCGACTACGACGTTTTCCGCTACATGCAGGACCACAACAAGACGTACGGCTTCACCGTCAGCTTGTACGACAGCCCTTGGACGGTCCAGACTCTGTGGCCCGAGACGATGAAGTTTCTTGCCTCAGGCAACAGCCATCTCTTGGCGCAAAACAACGCCATGAACTGGCTGACAGACAAGGAGCGCCGGCCGAACCACAACCATGACGCCAACGGCTACTCGACCTGCCACTTCTGGTCCAACTTCGAGATCGCCGATATGAACTTCTGGCGCTCCCC
>JAABUP010009411.1_pt1 | contig 12008 bp, 14 predicted proteins | sample 5559201 | NCBI WGS metagenome assembly JAABUP01 (sample SAMN10711887, study PRJNA513373) | rock metagenome | isolation source: Antarctica rocks | place: Antarctica | reverse complement strand
CTGTATAGGCTTGCTTATTATCTCAGAATGTATCATCTGCATTGTACAATGTTGTACTCTGTTATTTGAGAAATTCATTAACACATTTTGCTTCTGTCTCAATAAAGCATCTGCTCTCTCATTCTGCTTACTCAGTAAGTATAGTATGAAGAAGTTGTATTACAACAGTATTAAAGATCATTTCATTTGTTGCTCTGTAAGCTTTTTAACTGTCATAAAGTATTTCAGATTTTTGTGATCTGTACAAATCTGAAAACTTGACACACTTCTCAATTCTGCATCTTACTTCTTCAAGCATTGTATGATGATCAGCATCTCTTTATCATAAATGTATGATCAAACAGAACTAGAATCAGCACTGAAATGAACATAGTCTTTAGCTTCTTAAAATCTTGATCAGCTTTCTCAGTTCACTTAAAAAATGTGTTCTTTTATATGAGAGCCATTATTGACATAATCAAATTAGAAAAGTTCTTAATGAACTTTCAATAAAAGTTTGCAAAGTTTATGAAACTCTGTACTCTCTTTACTGATCTAGAGATTTGTCAGTTCATGATTGTCTTCATCTTTTGAGAATTCATTTGTACACTCTTTTCAACTTTCAGAATGAACTTTAAATACTTGATTGACTTGACTTCAAACTCACATTTGTCAATGTCAATCTGTAAGTCAGCTTCTTGAAGCTGTAGTAGTATTCTTTGTACATAATTCTGATGCTGATGCAAAGACTCATCATTGAAGATGAGAATATCATTAACATAGATTGCACAAAACTCATTTAGAAAGTTTCACAAGACTCAGTTGATATATCTCTGAAATGTGCTTGTGTAAGGTTTCACACCTATTCATCTCAGATAGGTATCAGAACAGGTTTATGACAGTGTGAGGTATAACAATGCACAGGCTATTCAATGATAAAGTGAGACCATATATCTTAATTGATGTCAAGACTAATCTCTGAAGAGTCTTCATCTTTAAAGAAGCTTTTCTTATATGAATTCTCACTTAGCATGCTTAGTAACATGAACTATGTCTGTATTCACTCTGACAATTGCCTTCTCTTTTGAGCGCAGATTCTTTGACACCTTCATAGAGCTGAGGTATCATAATGTCATTGTTGCATTATGATCACAAGAGTGAATTCCTGTTGTTGTGTCATGCTTGTGTGAGTGAATTTTTGTTGTTTGATTTGCTTAAGCTTGTTCAGGCTTAGTGCACTTGTTGTGCTGACAATGTTATTCACTATCAAAGAGCACAAGAATATATTTTCTTTCTTTCTTTCACTTTCTTTCAACTTCTCTTTCACACAACATCAACATCAACTGCCTCACTGTCACTATCTTGTTGTGTTGTTTCTGCTTTTAAACTTATATCACAATGTCTATCAAAAGCTGAATCTTTATCATGACTTCTGTGAGTTTCATATGTGTCTTTTGTGTGTGATACTGACACTGACTTCAGAGTCATTCTTGCAATAATGCTTGTGACTGTGAAAAACACATCGCTTCATTTAATGTGTCTGTCACTTCAGCAAAACATGTTTGTGTTGCTGTTGCTATGTTATTGTCTTTGTCATCAGAAGAAGTTGACTCTTCACATACTTCTGTCAGTTTTATTTCTTTTTCTGTCACTGTGACACTGTTGACCTCTCATTCTCATGATCCCTTGATTGCACTCATCTGTTTCTGCTGTCTTTGATGCAGCAAAGTCATTGTCATTCTGTCTGACCACAAATGTGAAGTGGTGAAGAATGTCTGATGCAATCAGTGTTTCAAGAACTGTAAGGCCTGCAACAGCATATGTAAGACGCTGATGAAACACTGTGTTTGATTAACAGTTCTACTAGATCTTAACTGAGTTCAATGCTCAAGTCAACAGATTATTCACTGCTGCTGTCATCATACCTGAGAAAAAGAACGCAGACAAAGAGCTGATTCAGCAACAGACAAGCTATATCAAAGTGGTTAAGACTCACTTACATGTTGCAAACTGTCATGATCTCAGAAAGAAACCAACATCAATGATAAAGATAAAGCTTCTGCAGCTTGAGAAGTCACATTGTCAAACCTGTCTCTTTAAAGACATGTTTGATTCATATTGTGCTGTGGTATGTTGTCACTTTTCACTCATTATACATGCTCTTACTGACATTTTTCAGAACAATCTTTCTGCTTTAAAGCACATTGTCATCACATCTGCTGAGTCTGTGAAGAGAGAAGATAACAACAAATCAGTCTCATGATAGAAGGGGCTTTGTTCACACTTCACTGATGCTTTTCTTTGATTTAGTTGACAGTTATTCTCTTGAGTCCCTAGTGTACTTTTAAGTGCAATTGCTCTATATGGGCTGAATACAGCTTCTTGCCTTTGCCTTTGCAATGTTTCATCTTTGATGTCTTTTCTTCATTCTGACATTGTACATTTCATGTAACTCTGATGCATTATCAAGGTCTTGTTCAAAAATTCACTGATCATACTTTGAAGAATAGTCTATTCATTTAACCTTATATCACAGCTAACCTTTTCTGCATTGCTTTCTTAGAATTTTCTCAACCTCATATTCTTCTTTCTTGTTGATCAGTTTTGAAGAGGGTAACACCTGCATTATCTTGTCATCTAGACGTTGATTGTAGGGTTTGAGGTATGAGACATGAAAAACATTATGAATTCAGTAGTGAGTAAATAGATATAGGCAATACACTTGCTTTTTAACAATATCTTGTATGTGAAATGATTCAGTAAACTTATGTGAGAGTTTCTTATTTGAGCGTTTCTGACTCAGATTTTTCATTAACAACAGAACTAAATCGTTCTTGTTGTATGTTTTAGACTTGTGTCTTTGATTGTAAGCTTTGACTTATGATGCTACAGTACTTTCTCATCACTTTGATAGCTTTTTACAAGCTTCATGTAGTTGCTTGACTCTGTTCTTAGCTGTAGGCACCTCTTTTTCTCAGATGTTGTTCTCAATGTTGTAATGAATGAAAGCATTATATTCTGTCATCATGTAGAAGAGACTACACCCTAGTGTAAACTGCTTTGTGTTTATATATACAAATTCTGCAAGAGGGAGAAGCTTGACTCAATTGCTTTGTTCTTCATTGCAATAGCATTGAAGGTAGTGTTTCAAGGTTTGATTTTGATGTTTGATTTGTTCATTTGTCTGTGAGTGAAACATGATGTTAAGTCAGTGCTTAATCTTCATCTGATAGCATACTTCTGATCAGTAACTGCTTGTGAAGATTGAACCTTTATCAGACACTATTTCTTTGAGAGCTCTGTAGCAACATACTATCTTCTTGAAGAATATATCAGCTAGTTGCATAGTGGTGAGTGTCTTACTGATAAAAATGTATTGAGTTATCTTGGTGTAGCGATCTACTACCATCAGAATTGCATCATAAACACTATCACTGCGCTTGCTTGAAGGCATGTCAGTAATTATGTTCATAACTACCTTCTCTCAAAGACTATTTAAATGGGGTAGTGCCTGCATTTCACCATATGAACAATGTTTAGACACTTTCACCCTCTGACATATGTTGCATGAGAAGACATACTTCTTGACATCTTTAGTTAATTTTGGTCAGTAATATTTGCATGACACTAATTCTAGTGTCTGCTCAATACTGAAGTGTCTCATCAACTCATTGTCATGATGATGCTTCAGTAGTTCTGTTTGAACTGATGCTTTAAAGGGTATATATAATCTTTTCTCATATTGAAGCAATTCAGTCATATTGAACACTCATCTCAGGCCTTCAACATTCTGACTTCACTTATTCTTTGCTATTGTCACTTTTTGCACTTGAACAAAGAGATTATTTATTTGCAAAGAACATACTAACAATAGAAAGAATTCACTACTGTCATCATATACTGTTTTGTGACTAGTCAATTCTGAGGCTAGTGCACATGAAACAAGTTGTCTGCAGTCAACAGTTTCAGCAGCAGAATTAAGTGATCTCACTATGCTGTGTTCACAACAGACTGACAGTTGACTGCCTTTTAGTTCTCTCAGTGTATGTTAACTGAGTTGAGGTTTCTTAAGCCTCATGACAATTTGCTCTTCACAAGCTTGACAAACTGTTTTAAGATGACTGATAATTATCAGAGACTTAAACATAGTTGCAGGCATAGCTGCTAACTTTCTTTGTAATGTTGACAAGAGTCTATCAATGTTTTCACTGATGGCCTCAACATAGTTTGAGCGCCTCAACAGCACATCTGCAGAGTTTGTCTTGTCTGATCTGTGCTTAATCACAAAATCAAAGACAGCAAGCCTTACAGCTCATTGTGTCTGTCATTCATTCAATGTTTTAACATTCATGAATCCACATAGATTATTGTGATTCATCAGAACTTTCACTGAGTGAGTACTTCTCTCAAGGTAGTGATGTCACTGCTTAAATGCCTCAACAATGACTAAAAGCTCAAGATCATGTGTCTCATAACTTTCTTCTGCTGAGAACAGCTTTCACAATCAGTAAGCAACAGAGTGTCACTGTTCTGACATCTGCAACTGAGAGTAAATTCTCATCACTGTGTGTTCAAAAGCATCAGTCTTCATTCAGTTCTTGAGCTCTGAATCAAAGTGAACAAGAATGAGCACTGTCATAAAAACTTTCTTAAGATAGTCAAACGTCTTTGCAGCACCTTCTGACCACTCAAAGAGCTCTGTTTTCTTTTCATTCTTACTGCCTTTCAATAGACTCATAAGTGGGCTCACAATTTGCAAATAGGCCTTAATAAAGTGTCTATAGAAGTTAACAAACTTTAGAAAGACTTGTACTTTCTGAAAGGTCTTGAGGGTCAGTCAGGTTTTAATAGTGTCAATCTGTTGTGAATTCATCATCATCTCAATGATTGACACTATAAATCTCAAAAACTCTACAGTGTCAGTAGAGAAAACACATTTTCTCAAGTTGACAAACAGCTTGTAGTGTCACAATCACTCAAGTATTTTACGTACATGGCATTTGTGTTCTTCTTTCAATTGTGAGTATATGAGGATGTCATTCAAATACACAACACAAATAAAGTTCATATGCTCTGCAAGTTCTCAATTGATATAGGCTTGAAAGGTTGCAGGCGCATTAACTAGCTCAAATAGCATAATTAGATATTCAAAGTGACTGTAGTGTGTGCAAAATGCCGTCTTTCACTCATTGCTGACGCATATGCAGATACAATGATAGACATCTTTAAGATTTAACTTGATGAAGATCTTAGCATCACTTAATCAGTTTAAAGTTTCACTGATCAACAGCAATGAGTGATGATTCTTCACAGTGATATTGTTTAACTCACAGTAGTTGACACACAGTTGCAAACTACTGTCTTTCTTTGAGGTGAATAACACTGACGCCTCTGCTGAACTAACAGAATGCTGAATTCAACTCTTTGCTAAGATGTCATTTAGATAGCTTCATAGAACTTGAAGTTTCTTGTCTGACAAATTGTATAGAGGGCTGTGTGAAGGATTCTTCTCATTATTGTCAATGACATGATTGTGCTTCTCATGTGCAGAAAGATGTTCTGCTTCAGACTTTGAGAAAACATCAGCATAGTTGACATATGCCTGAGGTGTAGATGGCGCTGTAGCGGTGCCTTGCAGGCGTACCGTCAGCAATTTGAGTACAGATCAAAGAAAAGCGCAGGTTACTGACCTCTCAGCTGTCTCTTTAAATTTGTTCAGATCTTTGAGGCTCAATGTCTGCAGATTGATGTCAAAGTGTCAGCTGCGCAACTCACAGTCAATATGAACTTGTTTCTTTTCTAGAGCTGATAGGCTCATTATCAGGTCAGATTCATCCTTTTTCAAGACATAGAAGACATGTTCACAGTTGTGTTTCTGATCTCAGCTATCTCTTAGTCAGTACTTCATCAGATATGCCTCATAGCAATAGATGAAGTGACTTCTCAGAAGAAGAAAGTGTGGTATCTCTGTGTTCAATTTGATCATCTCATTTGTGGCAGTGAAATGCTGATTAATCACATTGAATTCAGCACTGATATTCAGAAAAAAGATGTCTGATGTTTAACTGACCTTCATGATAACAGTTTCTTCAGCTATAATGCTGAACACAGTCTTTACTTTTGCTCTTCATTGTGTCAACATTGAGATCTCAACATGATATTCTCTTTTTTTAATGAAGTCATTGAGGATATGTGAATCTTATTTGAGTTGTTCATTGACGTTGTGCAATCACTTGAATAATGATCTTTTTCTTGACAGCAGTAACAGGTTACATTCAATCTTGTTCTTGAGTGAAAGAAAGATGAACTTAATGTCACATTGATGTTATTTCATTGTCTCAATGATGTCTGCTCAGATAGTCTTCAATTAATAGAAGAGAACGCTCAGCCTAAAGTATTTCTTAAACAAGAATCATCAAAAGTCTTCTTTAACTTCATAGTGTCAGATGTGTGAAGATTGCTCTTCAGCTGTGCAGTCAGAGCTATCAAGCTGTTCTGCTTGTTTAAAAGATCTTAATAATTTAATAAAATCTTTCTGATTTCTGATTGCAGCTTTGTGAAGAAGTGCATTATCAGCTGTTTCTCATTGTATGACATCAACTGCACTTTCAAGGTGCTGAGATAGGCTGCAAAAGTGTGCACACTTTGACTCAACTTCTGTACAGCCTCAGCGTATGTCTGCACATTATGCAACTGATGATTCACTGAGTTTTCAACAAAATTGAGAAGGTAGTTGATGAAGTACTCTCATGAGATATTCTCAAAAGAAACAGTTTTCTGATGTCAGTATCATGCATCTTGTGATTCTCTCATCAAAAACTGCATGATGTATAAAATCTTTGCTTCATCCTTAAGAAAGTTTTTGAGCATCAGGTGAAACACTGTCTCTGCACTGCATACAAAGTTGAGATGTTTCTGTACTGTCTTCTCAGTATAGATGTTCAAATGCTCTGAGCAGATGTTTTTCTTCAACATCATTGCACTGAGGTAGTTCTCTGCAGATTGCTTGATAAAGGCTATGAATTGAGTGTGCTTCAATATAAAAAAGGTATAATCAGTCTTCAAGTCAGAAGAGTCATCAACAAGCAGCTCATCAGTGTCTTGACTTTACAGCACTTGAATCTTTCTCTGAACAAATACAAGACAACATTTCTTTAGAAGCAGATTTCTTTTCTTTTTCATCTGTTTCAACTCATTGTTTAAATCTTGTATTGTAGATGTGAAACTATCAGTCTCACATTGCATTGTTTGTGATGAATCAGCTGAAAGTGGATTTTCTTCAAGAAGGTCATCAGATTCTGCATAACTTCAAGTTTAATGAGATAAACTTGATGTGTGACTGTCACTTTGATGGTGTTAACTTCTTGTCTGCATATTGTCACACAACAGACTGTCAACTGAGAGAGATTTGAGAGATTAAAATTGTAAGGTTTCACATCTATTCATCTCAGATAGATATCAGAACAGATTTATAACAGTGTGAGGTATAACAATGCACAGACTATTCAATGATAAAGTGAGATCATATATCTTAATTGATGTCAAGACTAATCTCTGAAAAGTCTTCATCTTTGAAGAAGCTCTTCTTATATAGGTTCTTGCTTAGCATGCTTAGTAACATGAACTACGTCTGTATTCACTCTGACAGCTTGAGACATTGACTAGCTTAAAAGAAGTCATCATTTATTCATACAACTCATACCTCATACAAAATGTTGTCTTTCATTCATTCTCTATGACAATTCAAATCTTGTGAAATGCTGCTATGACATTCAACTTGATGTATCATTGAGCTTGTTTAATGTCTCACAGAGTTTCATATATCAATGAAAGAGGGTAACGATCCTTCTGAGTGATTTGGTTCAAGCCACAGTAGTTCACACAGAATCAAAGTTCACCTTCTGACTTTCATACAAATAAAACAGACACTGCAGCAGATGAGTTGCTGACTTGTATGAACTGCTTATTCAAAAGTTCTGTTAATGTCTTGCACAACACTAGTAGCTCCTCTCTTGTCATGTTGTATAAAGAATCTCAGGGTACTTTTGACTCTTTCTCATCTATCTTTTCTAGTTTGATTCAATGATCTGTGCCTTCTTCTCTTAAGAAAGGCAACTTCTCAGTCATTGTATGATCAAACACATTCAAAAACTTGTGATAATGATCAGAAAGTATAGTCCTCAAGTCAGTCTTCTTCTGTGAGGTTAAGGCTTTTTCAATATTGGCCATGCTGACTGAGAACACTTCAATCTTCTTCTGTTTCTCTTCTTTCTTTTGTACAAGGTTTGTAAAGAACATAGCGAACACCATAACATGATTGAACTCACTTTCAGCAGAAGCTTCTTTGTTTCATATGATGATTTCTGTGAATTCAACTGTAAAGAAGGCTCTGTCTGCATTCAATATAACCTTGTTCTGCTTCATTCATGATAGACCTAGTATAAGGTTGTAGGATGCTAACTTAGAGACAATATAAAAGAATGCCCTTGACTTCTGATGTTTGTTGATATCAATTTGTACAACAGTTACTTCATTTACTGATGAATTTGAAGGTTCATCAAACTCTGTAATCATATGAGGTCTTATCTTCATGCACTGTAGATTATGATTTCTAGCAAAGCAAGAAGTGATTATTTCATAGAACAGGCACTCTGTGTCATACAAGATATGTTCATATGACTTCTTATTGATTAATGTTGACATAGTGAAGAGAGCACTGTTCATCTGTTTCTCAAACTTCTTTCAGCTTTTATCACACTTTATACACTCTCAGCTGTGACTTCTGCTAAAAGCTACTCTTTTTCTGAGTTCTTCTTTTCTTCTGTTGTCTTCTTCACAGTCTCAGCAGTGACAATGTTGATGACACAAGATTGTACAGCAGACAGAAGTTTACAGTTCTTAATGAAGTGGTCATTGTCTTTGCAGTGCATGCATAGTCATTTCATATGATGATTTGCCACTTTCTTCTCTGACACTCATTGTGCTCTGCATCTCTTTTCAGTTTCTGTAACTGTGACAACCCTGTGCTCAGTGAGTTCTCAGTTCATGTTGTTTGTGTGAGATTGTTGCATGATAGTAGTTGTTGTTGTATGACACTCTTGAGTAACAGCCTTCTGAATTGAGTTTAAGTTGTGACTGACCCGCTGTAGCAAGATACTGTACTCATCATATAACACAGAGATTAAGGTGACAATCAGAGCTCACATGAGTGTTGTGTTGAGACTGTTATTAAGAAATGTTTTCTTGACAGCATCATCCCATTTCAAGCCTTCTGCTTTCAACAGCGTTCATTCAAAGGTGGTCAGATGTCTAGCAAATGGTTTTCTCATCTGTTTTAAAGCTTTTAAGATATGAGTTGCTCTCTTCTTCAATTTTGAGTCATTGTACATGTGCTGAAGCTGATTGATTAGCTCCTCAATGATTGTACAGTTTAAAACTTCATTTGGCTTGATACAAGCCGCAATTCAAGGTGTGATCTGGCTTAAAGTCAACCCTTCAAGCTGACTGTGTAAGTATCAGAACTGCACACTGGCATTGTTGTCTGACATGTTCACATTCAATTTAACAACAATTTGTTGTAGTCAAGGTCTGAATTTCACTCTTTTTTCTCTGAACCTGAGTGGATCAGAGAGACATCATTTTGAGTGCTGATTCACACTCATTGCCGCAACAAGCTGCTTTAAAGTGAGACTGTTTGTATAATTGACTGATTCTTGAGAAGAAGGTGATGCTGCAACAGCTGATGTTGAAATAATTGTATTTACTGATGTAGCTGACGTGAGGTTGTTTCAATTCACCACAAAGATGTAAAGAAGATCTGTACAAGCCTTCATGTTCTGCATGTTCTCTTTCATATGACTCTTTATGCTGTGTAGTTCTGTCATAAGTATTTGCGCTCAAGAAGAAATCTTCTCAGCAACGGTCTTTATTTCATCTGGTTTAAAGGTTTCTTTGCTCATTCTGCACTGATTTCAACAATTGTACAGCAAGGCCTTTAGTGTAGGCCAGGTTTAAATGAGAATAGTATTTTAATGTCACAGGTTCGCAATGAGATTGACGCTCAATTGGTAATTTCTAAATACAAGAAGAATACTATGAAGAGAAAAAAAAGAGCTTTGTACAGAAGTGAAAAGATAATGTGCTTTAGTCTTAGGGTCTTAATAAGCAACTAGACCATAAGACCTTAGTATGAGTTCAACTCATGACATTGACACTCATTATGCTCTGTGTCTCTCTTCAGTTTCTGTAGTCATGACAATGATGTGCTCAGTGAGTTCTCAGTTCATGTTGTTCATGTGAGACTGTTGTGTGATAATAGTAGTTGTTGTACAACACTCTTAAGTAACAGTCTTTTGAATTGAGTTTAAGTTGTGACTGACTCACTGTAGCAAGATAATGTACTCATCATACAACACAGAGATTAAGATGACAATCAGAGCTTGTGTGAGTGTTATGTCAAGACTGTTATTAAGAAATGTTTTTTTAACAGCATCATCTCATTTTAAGTCTTCTGCTTTTAACAGCATTCATTCAAAGATGATCAGATGTTTAGTGAATTATTTTTCTTTCTGTTTTAAAGCTTTTAAGATACAAGTCACTCTTTTCTTTAATTCTGAGTCATTGTATGCATGCTGAAGCTGATTGATCAGCTTCTCAATGATCATACAGTTTAAAACTTTGTTTAACTTAATGTGAGCCACAATTCAAGATGTGATCTGACTTAAAGTCAACTCTTCAAGCTGACTGTGTAAGTATCAGAACTGCACACTGACGTTGTTGTTTAACATGTTCACATTCAATTTAACAACAATTTGTTGTAGTTAAGGTCTGAATTTCACTCTTTTTTCTCTGAATCTGAGAAAATCAGAAAAACACTGTTTTGAGTGCTGATTCACACTCATTGCTGCAATGAGCTGCTTTAAAATGAGACTGTTCATACAATTGACTGATTTTTAAGAAGAAGATGATGTTGCAACAGCTGATGTTGAAATAGCTGTATCTACAGATGTAGTCAACATGAGATTGTTTTGATTCATTACTGTTGAAATAAGAAGGCTTCACAGGGGATTTTCAGTTCTATTCTGATCTAGCATCAAAACTTGCTGTGTCACGTGACACTGCTTAGTCAGCTCACACAAAAGTCAAGCTGTTGATGCAGACTCTGCATTCTAGTTAGAATATATGAATTGAACAGTCATTTCATAGAGGTCATACTTCAATAGGTTATGAGCTCAGCATTCTGCCTTTATATCTCAAGACATTAGTCAGTCATTCATTGACCTCACTGTCACCGTCTTTTGACAGTGTCTTTTGTCATTTCAATAGCCTACCTGAGTGCTTTCTCAAACAACCTCTTTTCATTGTTACTCAATATTCTTGATTTTGACATTTTCATCATTTCAATAGCTCACCTGAGTGCTTCCTTGAATGACTCATTGTTTCAATAACTTATTTAAGTGCTTTCTTAAACAACACCTTTGTTATTTTGATATTCTTGAATGACTCATCATCACAATATCCTCAGTTGACATCTCTTTGCTTTTTTGATAGTCTTTGTGTTTTGGTGTTTTGTTCTTGACAACTCACATAACCATGACTTTCTTGAACAGCATTTTCAACTTTTTCCGTCTTGCTGGCGCTAGTAACTATGCCTCATGAGCCACTAATGTCAAGTTCATCCTTATGAACAAAGATCTATGAGCTGTTGTTTCAGGCACATCTTCTGAACCAGTTGTTGAACTTGATGATGTTGACACTTTGAACTTAAAGTTCTTGTCTGAATACATTGTCTGAAGTAAAAAGAACAACAGAGCATGTGCTACTATAGCACTGTCATGTCAGAATGACCTTAAGAGATTCATTCAAGACCTTTCTGCATGTCAGATGTGGTTGAAGCTCAAGAAGTTGTATGAGGTTCAGGGCTTTAACGTCAGATACCTTACGTTTATGACACTTTTAAGTCATCACTACAATTTGTCTAAGTTCATTGAGAACTATGTTGATCAGCTAAAGACTTCATCACAATGTTT
>JAABUP010009409.1_pt1 | contig 12010 bp, 13 predicted proteins | sample 5559201 | NCBI WGS metagenome assembly JAABUP01 (sample SAMN10711887, study PRJNA513373) | rock metagenome | isolation source: Antarctica rocks | place: Antarctica | reverse complement strand
TGCTGCTCCCGTTGGTGCTGGTGGCCTTCGCCGCCAACTCCCTGATCACCCGACACGTGGTCGGCAAGGACCTGCTGGATGCGGGACTGCTGTCCGGCGTGCGCTTTATCGCCGGGGCGGCAGCCTTGCTGGGCCTGAGCCTGGCCCGGTCCGAGCGTCCGGTCGTGGGCCGGGCGAACCTGCTGCCTGCCCTGTGGCTCGGCATCTACGCCGTTTGCATCTCCTACGGCTACCTCCATATCGGAGCCGCCGCCGGCACCTTCGTCTTCTACGCCAGCGTGCTCCTGACGCTGGTCGCGGGCGATCTGGTCCGGCGCATACCCTTGCCCGCGGTCAGGCTGGGCGGCGCGGCGGTGTCGCTGCTGGGCATCGGGGTGCTGGCGTCGGGCTCGACTGGGACGGTGACCGTGCTGGGGGTGGTCCTGCTGGCCGCCACGGGGGTGGCCTGGGGGCTCTACACCGCCGCCGGGCGGGCCACGGCGGATCCTAGGGTGGCGACCACGGGGCACTTCCTGGTGCTGGCCGCGGTCCTGGTCGTCCCCACCGTCGCCGGCGGGGGTGCGGGTCTGCGGGTCACGGGACCCGGCCTGGCCTGGGGTGCCGCGATGGGAGCGGGGACGACCGCTTTCGCCTACGTCGCGTGGTACGCCTGCCAGCGCTCGCTGTCCGGTGCGGCCGCTGGCACCGTGCAGCTGGTGATCCCGGTGATGACCGCGATCGGCGCCGTGGTGCTGCTCGGTGAGGTGCTCTCGCCGCGGCTGCTGCTGGCCGCTGCCCTGGTCCTCGGCGGGATGTGGCTGGGTCGGACCCGCAGCGCCGTACGGTCGGCTCGTCGGGGCACGTCGAGGTAGGCGACGCAATCAACGGGGCAGCGTGCGCGTCCTGACGGGAAAGGAGGTGGGCTGTGGACGCGCAGGACCAAGAGGCGTTCCTTCAGATGACCCTGGCCCACCTCGACGTCGTCCACGCGCTGGCCCGCAAGCTGGTGCGGGACCAGGCCGAGGACCTGGTCCAGGAGACCTGGCTAAGGGCCTACGCCGCGTGGCCGAAAGGGCCGCCCCGCGACCCCCGCGCCTGGCTGGTGACGATCTGCCTGAACACCGCCCGGTCGTGGTACCGCAGGGACGCGGCGCGCCCCGAGGTCCTGCAAAAGGGCGCAGGAGCGACCGCGGTTTCTCCCTCCGACACCGCGGCCGAGGCGATCGGACGGGTGCGGGCGCAGTCGGTGCACGACGCCCTGTGGATGCTGCCCGAACCCCAGCGCATCGCCATCACCATGATGGACCTGGCCGGCTTCACCGCCCGCGAGGTCGCTGAGCTGACCGGGTCGCCGCGGGGGACGGTGCTGGCCCGGGTGCACCGCGGCCGCAAGTCGCTGGCGCTCGGCCTGACAGCGCACGCCCCGGACGAGGCAGCCTCGGCCGACCGGAGGCGTCATGAGCGCTGACCTGGGGCCGGACCACGACAGCGAGGCGGAGGCGGCGCGGTTCCTGGGGGGAGCTCTCTCGGCCAGGGCGCACCGAACCTTCGAGCGGCACCTGGTCGGCTGCGAGGCCTGTTGGCGGGAGGTGGAACTGGGTCGCTCCGGTCGCCGCCTCGTCGAGTCGGCCAGAGAGGTGGCCCCACCTGAGCTGCGCGAGCGGCTGCGGGCGCTGGTCGCGTCCGAGAGTGCCGAGCCCGCCGCGAGAATCGATCGACGAGGACGCCTGGGCCGCTGGCTGCGTCACGGTGCTCAGGCGCACCCGTGGCTGCTGACCGGCGCAGCGGCGCTGGTCGTGGCCGTGCCGTTCGGGGTCCGGCAGGTGGGCCAGTCGCCGGCCGCAGTCGGGCAGCCGGTCGCCATCAGCCAAGCCGTGTCAGGCTTTCGGGAGCACCGGCTGCCCGGAACGCGACTGCCGCAGGCCCCGGCGCCGGACTTGGCAATGCTGGGCCTGACGCCTGTAGGCGCCGCAGCCGGGGCGGTCGCAGGCACCGAGGTCACGGCGTTCTCCTACCGTGATCCCGCCGGGCGTGACGTCATGGTCTACCTGTCCGCGCAGCCGTTCCCGACGGCTGTTGGCGCTCGACGGCTGGCCGGCCACGACCGGCCCGACGGGCCATGGGTGGCCACCACCCGGGACGTCACCGTCCTGTGCGCACGCAGCCCGCACGCGCTGCTCCTGCTCAGCCAGGACCGACAGTTGGTGCTGGACATAGCCAACGTCCTGCGAATCACGTGAGTCATCGTGCAAATGGGCTATCCATCTGGGTGCACCAGATCTTTGGGATCGACGCGTGACGAGGGCGCGTTGTGGCTGGTTCGCTGTGGGCCAGGCGGCCAGAAACACTCGCCTACACCACCACCGGGCACCCAGGACCGGCCTCCCGGCCCTACTTCCGGGCTCTCGTCCACGTGCACCCAGCGAAGCCTCCTGCGCTGGGGGCACTCAGATGGATAGCCCTTTCGTGCAATCACCCAGGCCGCTCCGGAGTCCTGGCAGGTGGGGAAGGACCCCGCTCACGCGCGAGGAGCCGCATGACCAGCACGACGATCCCCGACACCAAAAGCGACACCTCTAGCGCTCACGAACGACGGCTGCGGGGCGTGTGGCTGATCACCGGCTCGGTGCTGATCGGTGTCCTGATCGAGGGGCACGTCCTGGCCTTCTACTGGTTCCCCGCGCTCGCCGGCCTGACCTACCTGACTGCAGCAGCTGTCAGCCGCAGCCGAGGCACGCTGTGGGCGCCTGGGCTCATCGTGCTGTCGGTCGGCCTGGCGGTGGCGCTGTGGCTGGGTTCGGGCCGTCCGGCTGACAGCTTTGAGTTCCTGGCGCTGGCCGTGATGTCGCTGGGTCTGGGCGGAGTGCTCGCCGCAGGGATCGGACAGGTCCGCGGCTGGGCCATCACGCCCATGAGCGTGGCGCTGTCCGTGCTGCTGTTCGGCGCGTTCGCGCTGCTGGAGCACCAAGGGATCAAGCCGTTCGCCGGCCACGCCTGGCTCTACATCGCGCTGCTCGGCCTGTGGGGGGCCTACGAGCTGCGCCCGGTCCGACAGACCTGAGCTGTTGACCGCCGCGACCGACGTCGGCTACCTCGCCGCGTTCGGTGGAGGCCTGATCTCGTTCCTGTCCCCGTGCGTGCTGCCGATCGTCCCGGCCTACCTGTCGGTCATCACCGGGCTGGACATCGCCGAGCTGGAGCACGGCAACCGGCACCAGCAGCACCGGATCGCCCGTGACACGAGCCTGTTCATCCTGGGCTTCGCGACCGTCTTCACCTGCCTCGGGTTGACCGCGACGACCCTGGGTCATGCCCTGCTGACTTCGCAGACCACCCTCACCCGGCTGTCGGGCCTGCTGGTGCTGTCCTTCGCGGTGTTCTTGCTGGGGTCGCTGGTCCTGCGAGCACCCTGGCTCTACCAGGAGAAGCGGTTCCACCCCACGCTGAGCAGGTTCGGTCCGTTCGCCGCCCCGATCGCCGGTGCGGCTTTTGGCTTCGGGTGGACGCCGTGCATCGGGCCTGTCCTCGGGTCGGTCCTGGCGCTCGCTGCGACCCGAGGCGACGCCGCGCAGGGCGCCGGACTGCTGGCGGTCTACTCCGCCGGGCTGGGGGTGCCGTTCCTGGCGACAGGCCTGGCGTTCGGCCGGCTGGCGGGCGCCTTTGGCTGGGTTCGACGGCACTTCACCGCCCTCACCGTCGTCTCGGCGACCTCGCTGGCGCTGTTCGGTGTGCTGCTCACGCTGAACCGGCTGACCTACGTCACCAGCCAGCTCCAGGTCGCGCTGGGCCACCTGGGCCTGGCCCGGCTTGTCTACCTCGGCTGACCACTCCAACCAAAGGATCACCATGAGCAACAGCAACAGTGCGAACCGGGTGGGCAAGCCTGGGAAGGGCCGAGGAGCCACGGCCCGGCGGAAAGCCGCGCGCCGGCGCACGCAGACCCGGCTGGGCCTGGTCGCCGGAGGGGTCGCCGTCGTCGTGGCTGTCGCCTTCCTCGCCTTCCAGGGCAGCAGCGCAGGAAGCAGTGTCACCACGACCGCGGCCTTCTCGCTGCCGGCGCTAAACGGACCGGGGCAGGTCAGGTTGGCGGACTTTCGAGGTAAGCCCACCGTCGTCAACTTCTTCGCCTCCTGGTGCTCGGCGTGCGACCGCGAGCTGCCGGGCTTCAAAGCCGAGGCGGACGCGTTGCAGGGCAAGGTCACCTTCATCGGGGTCGACTCGCTGGAGACCGGCGACAAGAACTTCATGCCTGACCGGCACCACCTCAAGGGCTCGTTCACCGCCCTGGCCCAGGACGTCGCGGGGGCGAACGGCAGCGGCCTGCACGACGCACTCGGCGGCGGCAACAGCATGCCGCTCACGGCGTTCTACGACGCCAACGGCGCGCTGCTGTCCGTCCAACGGATGGCACTGGAACCCCAGGTCCTGCACGACCAGCTCGCGGCGCTCTACCACCTCTCGGCGTAACGGGCTGGACCAGCGACGTTAGCGAGTCCTGGCCACGAGACCCTCCCACCTCCCGCGAAACGCAGCTGGTCAGCCCTGCTCCAAGCGGCCGGGGCAGCGAGGAGCTTGAGGTGAGTGAACAAGGCCCAGCGCGCCATGCAATCAAGGCTGGCTGTGCCGCGTCCAGGTAAAGGGAGAGCCGTCGTCGAGGGAGAGCCACATGTCCACAGCACCTGAGGGAACAGTGCGGACGGGTCAGCGACCGACCGCCGCGGTCGGACCGCCGTTGCCGTCCGCGGTCAGCCTGGCGCGGGGGCTGGCGTTGCTGCGTGGCTTCCTGGGCCTGGTGTTTCTGCTTAACGGCCTGGCGAAGCTGTTCGAGTTCCATGCGGTCACGATCGGGCCCTACGTCGGGAACCTCATCGATCGCAGCGACACCCGCTTCATCCTGAACATCGAGGCCAACAAGAACGCCCACCACGCTCTGCCGGGCATCCGGCCTTTGGTCAACGACGTCTTCCTGGCCCACTTCGGCTTCTGGCAGTGGATGTTCACCGCTGCCGAGCTCGGCATCGGGCTGCTGCTCGTCCTGGGCCTGGCGAGCCGGCTTGGCGCGCTGCTCGGGCTGCTGCAGGTCGGTTTCCTGGCCGCGCTCTATCTCAGCAACGACAGGTGGGTGTTCGAGCAACCGCTTGAGGTCGTGCCGCTTCTCCTGCTGGTCTGGCTGCCGTCAGGTCTGGTATGGGGACTGGACGGCACGCCCGGCGTGCAGGCCCGGCTGCGCGGGCGGTGGCCATCCTGACCGCGCCAGCAGGTGTGAAGCCGGCAGCTCGCGTGCGGCTGCTCGACGCTGCCTCGGCGCCGTTGCCGACCCGCCCGTACTTCGCCGAGGGCGATCCTGGCCCCATCGCGGCGTCCCTCGCGCACGTGCCCGACCTGCTACCGGCCGCACTGTCCTTTATCGGCGCGGCCCTGGGGGGTTCGTGGCTACAAGCGCGTACCAAGGAGATCGTCATCCTGCGGGTGTCAGCCCTGGCCGGCTGCCGCTACTGCACCTCGGCGCACACGGTCGTGGCGCTGGACAGCGGGCTGACCCGCGAGCAGGTGCGCAGCCTGCGCGGCGAACTGCCGCTCGCACCGGCTTTCGATGACGCGGCCGACCTAGCGGTCATCGGCTGGTCCGACGCGGTGCACGCCGGTAGCGAGCTGGACCTGGCGGCCGCCCACGAGCTGCTTGCGGCGCACTTCGAGGACGGCGTGGTGGTGGAGCTGACCGTCTGTGCAACCGCCACGCTCATGCTCAACCGGTACGCCACGTCGCTGGCCCTGCCGACCGCGCCGCAGACGCTGTCTCGACTGGCCAGCGAAGGCCTTGCCGGGTGAGCACCGCCACGATGACCCGACTGTCCGGCGCGGTCGCGGACGCCACAGTGTCCGGGCGGCTGTGGTTGTACAGCAATTACCACTGCAACCTGGCCTGCGCCTACTGCCTCACGGAGTCTGCTCCGCGCGTCCCGCGCCGAGAGCTGGCCGGCGCCCGCATGCTGCAGCTGGCGGAGCAGGCCGGACTGTTGGGCTTTACCGGCCTCGGCGTGACCGGAGGTGAGCCCTTCCTGCGGACCGACCTGCCGGAGCTGCTGCGTGAGCTGGCCGGAGAGCTCCCGGTGCTCGTGCTGACGAACGGGACGCTGTTCACGCGACGGCTGCTCGACCGGATCGCCCCGCTGGCCGGCCTGCCGGTTGCCCTGCAAATCAGCTTGGATCGGCCGGACGCCGACGACAACGACCTGCTGCGTGCACCCGACAACTTCCGCAAGGTCATCCAGGCCATCCCGCGACTGGTCGAACGCGGACACGAGGTAAGAATTGCCACCACTCTGCTCGAGGAGGACGCGGCGGAGCTCGCCCGCCTGTGCGACCTGCACCGCAGCCTCGGCGTGTCCGACGAGCATCACATCGTCCGGCCGGTGGTGCGCCGCGGGCGCGCCAGTACGGGCGGGTTGGGCGTGCCGGCCGTGGACACAGATCTCCCTCCCGAGCTCACCGTGACCGTCGACGGAGCGTTCTGGTCGCCCTTCGGGCCTACCGTCACCTCAGGGGTCCTGGACATCGATCTGCTGGTGACCCGACGCACCGACCCCTTGGCCGACGCCGTCGACCGGCTGCTTGACCTCGCCGAAGGGCGGCCGCCTGGCGACGACGGGGTGCTCAATATCCGTTGAGGCTGAGCTGTCGCGCCCGGTCCGGGCGCTCACATTCCGGCTTAACCAGCCGAGCCGCCCCCGGTGTTGCGCTGGGCGGGCAGGCCGGGTGCGAAAACCCCCCCAGATCCTCGACCAATCGGTCCATTCGCACTGGAACGCCCCCTTCTAGGCCGGCCGGATTGAGCAGCTCGCTGGATTTGTCAGCTGGGAGGGCAGCGGCATGCCGTCACGGCTGGCCCCGAGCCGCAGGAGCATGGACACGCGAGAGGTCTGCACCGGCGGAGCCCCGTTGCAGACCGCCCCGGGGCCTGGCTCAGACCCGGCTCCCAGGCACGGCCGGCTGCCGGTCCCGGAGGTGCCGCCGGCGGACGATGCGGCGCAGACTTCGTCCAGCCGATCACCCCGTGCAGCTCATCCGCTCATCGGCATGAGCGGACGTTGCGGCACCTGCCGAGCGAGGTCATCGGGTCGCCCGAAGCGGTCGGAAGCGCAGGGCCTGGGGGACGCACGCTGACGGTGCAGACCTCCGCCTACCGGCGCCTTGTCACGTCGACGAGCGCGGACAGGCGTCGGGCTGCCGTGGCGTCCAGAGTCCCGTCCAGGAGCGCGTGGCAAGCACGTTCGACGAGGTGTACGTCAGCGGGCCCGCCCTCGTGTGGCGGTGGGCTGGCCGCAGCCTTGCTCACCAGCCGTTCGAGCAGTTCCGCATCCCGCTTCGGCAGCGGGAGCTCCAGCACCGACCGCGTCCCCTTCAGGACGACCCGCGCCGCCCACGGCCGCCCGGCCCGGGCGGCCGCCTCGGCGAGCAGCAGCGCACTCTCGGTCAGGGACCAGGCAGCCCAGACCCCCTGACTCTTTCCCGCCCAAAGCAGCACCGTGTCGGGGAGCGCCGAGGCCGGATTGTTGAGCACGGCCTCGAGCAGGAGTCGCTCACACGGGCACAGCGCCTGGTAGCTGTCGCTGAGGTGCTCGGCGAGGTCAGGGTCGTCGGGCTCCTCAGGTAGGGGTGGCAACAGTGCGAGCAGCGCCAGGGCCTCCTCGTCGTCCCCGTCGAGGAACGCCTGCAGAGCCAGTCGCAGTCCCAGCACGGAAGTGGGGTCTACGCCCGGGGCTTCCTCGAGCGGCGCGGGTGCCTGCCGCAGCTCGGTGTACGCCTGAGCTGCTCGCGTGGTCTGCCCGTGGTCCAGCAGGAGGTTGCCGACCTCCGCGATTACGTACTCATCCGGGGTGCCCTGTGGCTCGGCAAGAGCGTGCATGTCGCGCGAGCTTGCCTGCACTAACTCTTCAACGGAGGCCGGCAGTACTTCGCCGCGAGACTGACGTTGCACCAGGTCCGCGGCGACGAGCGCGCTGCGCCAGCTGACCGCACGGGGCCCGTCGAAGAAGTCGGGCGGGCGGTCGCCAGCTCGCTGCCCGAACACCGGGCGGCCGTTCGGCCCCCGCAGGACGACCCGCTGCCGGCGGTACAGATGGCGCCACTGCACGGCCTCGAGCAGCGCCTTGCGCAGCGCAGCCCCGTCGTGCGGGGCGTACTGGGCCAGAGCCACGGCTGCGTCGTGAGCCAGGTGCGCGGCCGTGGCCGACTCCCTCGGGCGCGCTGGCCGCTGCCCTTGCTCCACCATCAGCCGCGCGTCGAACAGCCTGGTGAGGGTGGTCTCGCACAAGGTGAGCAGGTCGGCAGCGGCGGCTCTGTTGTCCCCGATGGGGTGGGGCAGTGCCCGTCGTCGATCATCTCCGAGCGCCTCGAGCATCTCCTCGAAGTCGGCGAAGAAGCTATTCAAGTGCTGCTCAAGGTCCCCCAGCGCCGCTTCGGACATGACGACTCGCCCGGGGAGGAAGAACTCGTCGTACAACCAGGCCAGGAGCTGCGGGGCGCCACCGAGGTCGTGCTGCACACGTGACAGGGCGGTCTGTTACCGGCGCTTGTGCTTGTCCAGTGAGCCGGACCCTCGCGCGGCAGCTTCCGCCGCGGTCTGCACGAGCAGGCTGCGGGCGCCCTGAGTCTCGAAGGACAGTTCCTGCCGCTCCCAGAGATGGCGAGCTTGGGTGGCCAGCTCCATCAAGGCGGTTGCTGGTCGCCCTGCGCGGCGCTCCTCGTTGTTGAGCAAGTGTCCTCCTCCTACACGCGAGGCCGATCGCGCCCTGCGGTCGCGACCGGCCTCGGGCGTGATCCTGGTCAGTCCTCGACGAGCCCGGCTGGCTCGAGGTGCTGGTCGATCAGACCGAGGGCCTCCTCCGGGGTCAGGGGCTCCTGCCGCTCCAGGATCCGCGCCCCGATCTCGCTGAAGGCCCGCCCCAGGTTGTCGACGATGCGGCCCTCCAGCGCGTCCTGGTTCGCACCCCGAGCCAGCGCGGCCCGCTGGTAGGCGGCGATGCCGGCCGCGATGCGCTCTGCTGCGACACGCACCTGGTCGATCACCCAGTCCAGGAGCGCCTGCGCTGCTGCCCGACAAGCGTCGAGGACCAGCCCTCGCAAACTTCCCCACAGCCACTCGCCCAGCTGCTTGATGAACCCGTTCATCTTGCCCACCTCCTCGGCGGGGGTCCCTCCCCCGCGCAGATGTAGGCTGCATCTGTTCCGTGACAATCTCAAACCGCATGCGACATCGGGTTGCGAAACTCAGCGCAACAGTGGGTCATCCTCTGAACCGCTAGGCCGCGCGCGGCTCCGACGGCCGGGTCGTCGCCGCGCCGGTAGCGGCTGGCCTTGACCTTGCGCTTCCCGCCCTGCCCGCTCGGCCGCCCGCGCTCGACCAGTACGAGCAGCTGCTCCCGCTCATGACGCGCCAAGGCGCTCTGCACGGCGCGCTGGCCCAGCCGCGCACCAACTCAGCCACCGCGCGCCAGGGCAGCGCCACCCGGTCCGTCCCACGCCGGACCCCGACCTCCGCGGCGTACCTCAGCACCGCCCGGTCGCTGTCCAGCAATCCGCCCCGCGGATCTGCGGCAGGGGCCTTGAGGGCGGCGGCCTTGCGACGCAGGTGCGCCAGCATCCTGCGGGTTCCACGGTGCCTCGCGATCCTCGAGCCACTCAGCGGCTTTGTCCCACGCAGCGCGAAGCTTGTCGTCCACCTCCTTGTTGGCCCGCGCCGACGCGTCCAGGGCTCAGGCAGCGTGGATTGCAGGACCGGGTGTGCTTGGGTAGCAACCGCTCAAGCATGAGCGGGCGCTCCCACCGCTCTCGAAGACGTCCCGAAATCGCTCGTTTGTGCGCCGGTCCAACAGCAACTCCGATCGCCTGCGTGATCGGCGCGTTCCTGAGCGTGCCGCGGTGACTGCTCGTGTAGCGCAACTGGTGTCCGGTACCTATGTCTCCTGTCCGGGTGAGGTCGGACGTTTGCGGTGCGGTGCGGGTCATGGCGCATCTGCTGGGCTACGCAAGGGTGTCGACGACCGAGCAGAATCCGGACCTGCAGGTCGACGAGCTGACCGGGGCGGGGTGCTGGAAGGTGTGGACTGATCATGCGCCGGTGGTGTTGGACCGGCGGCCGCAGCTGGAGGCGGTGCTGGAGCAGTTGCGGCCGGGGGACACGCTGGTGGTGTGGCGGCTGGACCGGCTGGGCCGGTCGTTGCGGCACCTGATCGAGGTGGTGACGGGGCTGGACGAGCGGGGGGTGGGGTTCCGGTCGCTGCGGGCGAGCATCGACACGACCACGGCCGGCGGCAGGTTGGTGTTTCACTTGTTCGGGGCGCTGGCGCAGTTCGAGCGGGAGATCATCCGGGACCGTACGGTCGCCGGGCTGACCGCGGCGCGGGCCCGAGGCCGGGTCGGCGGACGGCCGTACAAGCTATCGGTGGAGCAGGTCTGGCAGGTCCGCAGGATGTACGACGCCCGGGAGCTGACGGTTGAGCAGATCGGCGCTGTGCTGGGGGTGAGCCGCACCTCGATCTACCGGGCGCTGGGTAAGGGCACGCGGCCGGCGCCCTCAGCCGCAGTACGCGCCCGCGCGGCCTCGCCAGCCCGGGGCCCGCTGTGGTGCAACCAACCTTGTCCGCTGCCCCCTGCTGGCATCCGCATGTCGTGGTCGGGCGGCGCTGACGGGAGTGTGGTCCTGGGCTTGCTGTCAGGCTGGTCGGGGTTGCAGCTGGGCGAGCAGTTCGGCGCCGCTCCAGGTCGAGTTGACCAGCAGCCGGCGAAGGGTGCTGAGCGGAGCGTGCGGATCCATCGCTAAGTCGGAGAGCTGGAACGCGGTCCGGTAGCCGGCAGCCCGCAGTGGTTCGAAGTCTGACCGGGCCCAGGCGCCGTAGGGATAAGCGAAGTGGTGGACTGGCTTGCGTAGGACGGCCTCGAGCAGCTCCCGCGGCTGGTCGAACTGCACCCGGTAGTCACCCGGCCCGTACTGGTCGGCGCGGTGGTGGTCCCAAGTGTGTGCGGCGACAGTCATCCCGGCATGGTCTAAGCGGCGCAGATCATCGCGGCTCATCCACCCAGGTTTGTCCAGCACCACGGTCATGGCGAAGAACGTGGCGGTCATCGACCGTCGACGCAGCTGGGGCAGCCCTTCGGTGATCTGGCTGCCCTGACTGTCATCGAAGCTCAGCAGCACCGGCCGGGCCGGCAACGCCCGGCCGGTCAGCAGATGCTCGCGGTACCGGTCGGGGGTGATGGTGGTGTAGCCGGCGCTGGCCAGAGCATCGAGCTGGTCGCGGAACCGGTGCGGAGGGCAGATCAGGAGCCGGCGAGCGTAGCCGGCGTCACCGGGCTGCCAGTCCCGCAACTGATGCCAGCACAGCACCGGCACTGTGGCCCGGGCCGCGATCACCGCCGGCTCCGGGGCCGGTGGGTGCGCCGACCCCTGGCCGGCAGAGCGGGCCCGTGGTGCGGCCAGCGTCGGTACCGGTGGCCGCGCCGGCGCAGCCGCCGGCCGGGGGAGCGCTGCACCGGCGCACCCGGCGACCAGCGCCCCCAGCCCTGCCCCGGCTACAGCAAGGAACCGGCGACGGTCCACTTCACGCGCCGAAGCCATTCAGACTTCTCCTTCGCGATCGCCCCCACGCCGCGTGGTCGGGCCCCTGTGTGCTCCTTGCTGGCGCTGCTCTGCTTCAGCGCACAACGATCGCCGGGCCGGGCTACCTGGCGGAGTAGACGTCGCGGCCGAATCGTGGTAGCCCGGTCTGCGCGGCGAAGCCGAGACGGGGCAGCCGGAAGGCGTCTTCGATGCTGGCGAGCAGCGAGTAGTGGTTGTAGCCGACCGAGGACGTCGTGCCGGGCGTGGTGTGCCGGGACAGCACGACGGCGCCGACGCGGCCGCCACCGGGCCCGACGATGCCGGGCAGTGGGGAGTTCGGGCCGGCCATCTCACCGCCGGAGGCGGTGGCGTCGGACTGCGGGCTGTCGGACTCGTCGAAGGTGACGATGAGCAGGCCGTCCTGGCGGTAGG
>JAABUP010009408.1_pt1 | contig 12013 bp, 13 predicted proteins | sample 5559201 | NCBI WGS metagenome assembly JAABUP01 (sample SAMN10711887, study PRJNA513373) | rock metagenome | isolation source: Antarctica rocks | place: Antarctica | reverse complement strand
GCCTACGTGCACGTCCACGACGCGGGCTTCTACGGCGCGCCCCGCGGCGGCGGCATCAGCCAGTCCACGCTGTTCCTGCTCGAGGCCGTCGCAGCCGGCGTTGCCGCCGTCGTGCTGATCGTTGGCTGGCGGGTCCCCCTCGGTCGGCGGCCTGCCGCCCACCGGCCGCGCGGACCGGCGCGCCGATGGCCGGCCGGTCCCGGGCCATCTGGTCTGCCCTGACCGCCGGCTGCCACCCGCGCCGCCTGCAGGCGGCGCTGGAGGCCGGTGACCCCCGGGCGCACTGGGCGGTGCTGTTCTGATCGAGTCGGTCGTGGCCCGCAGTTGGTTGTGCCGGTGCCGCCCGCCCGGGGGTGAAGGGGTCAGCCGCCGTTGAGCACGCTGTCCTGCACTCCGGCGGGTGGGCAGGCCGCCTGGACCGCGGCGCCGAGCTCGGCGGCCGCGAGCCGGCCCAGCGACGCCGGCAGCGCCTGGACAAAGGCCCGGACCGTGCTGCTGCCCCGGATCCGCACCCCGTCCTGGGCGCGCGGGTACCGCAGCATCCCGGGCGGCACCTGGCCGGCCGGTTGCACGGCGTCGTCGGGCATCAGCGCCAACGGGTAGGCCGGGCCACGCCACGGCCAGTGCGCCAGCCGGGCGGTCACCGCGGCCTGCACCGTACCGACCTCCCACCACCGGGTGCTGAACCACTCCTGCAGCGGGACCTCACCGGTGTAGAGCTGCTGACCGTAGCGGCGCAGCGGCTCGGCCACCGGCAGCACGGTGGCGACCACCAGACCGCCCGGGCCGGCCAGCACATGCGCCATCCGGTGCTCAGTGCCCGGCGCCAGCCGGTCGTGCAGCACCACCCAGCCCAACAGACGCAGCAGGTCCAGCTCCCGGGCCAAGTGCTGCTCCCGCCGGATCTGAGTGCTCAGTTCAGCCTCCACCGGCCCCTGGCGGTAGCGGGCCTGCACCGCCACCACGGCTGCGATCCCGCCCAACCCACCAGCCAGCACGATCAGCAACCCGAGCAACCAACCCACCAGCTGGCCGGTGGCGATCGCGGCCGACAGCAGGCCGACCCCCAGGGCCAACAGCACCACCGCGGCTACGGTCAACGCAGCGGCGGCGTGCAGCCGCCAGTCCCGCTGCGCAGCCGGGCGACCGGAGATCCGCGCGGTCCGCAGCCACCCCCGGGCCTGGATCAGCGACCCGGCCGGCCCCAAGTCCACCCGCGCCCCCGGCGTCAGGTACGGCACCCGCGGGCCGTACCCGGCGGCCGCACCGATCCGCAGGCCATCATCTGGACCCTTGCTCATGACGTCTCCGTCCCGTCGGCTGCAGGCACCGGTTCAGCATGCCCGCCGCCGACCGTCCGCGCCCACACCACCGGGTTGCTCCTCGGCTGCCGAGCCACCGGACCGGGGGTTCATCCGCTGGGCGGCCCGCCGGCAGCGGACAGGTAACGCAGCTCAGTGCCGCCGGCGGTGACGGCGAGCACCATCAGGCGTTGGGACAGCCCGGCGGTGCCTTCACTGTTTGCGGCGAGGGACCTGCGGTAAGCCTGATGGAGCTGGTCGACGGCGCGCAGCGCCTCGGGGTAGGTGTCGGTCCGGGCCAGCGCGGGGCGGTCGGGCAGGTCGTAGTCGCGGACTTGGTAGCCGAGGGCATCGGAGCTGAGGGGGCTGGTGTCCTCATGGGTGCTCATCGGCACACAGTCCCGTCCTCGGGCAGGGTCGGACAGGATCGGCGGCGCGCTGTGGACAACGGCCGCCGGTGGCCCGGCCCCGTAGGCCGGGCCACCGGCCTGCTCAGGTCCCGACGGTCAGTTCTTCGGGCTCGTCCAGGATCGCCGCGAGGGCCTGGGCGCGGTTCCAAGCCAGCAGGTAGCAACGCAGGGCGGCGCTGCTGTGCACCCGGACGGTGACGGCGCCGACCACGACGCTCAGGACCGGGCCGCCCTGCGCTGGCTCGATGGTGACCGCGTGCTGCTGGCCGCCGAACACGGTGCACACCACAGTCACGTCCTGCCGCCCGTCCGGTCCGGCGACCTGGGGGGCGGCTGGTGCGGGGCAGCCGCAGGCCCTGGTGGTGCGCGGCGGCGTCCCGCCAGGCCCGCACGTGCGCGGCCAGGGCGTCCCGGTCATAGAGGTAGGTCAGGCAGTCCCCGACCGTGACGGCGATGTACGGCTGGTCGCCGCGGCCGCCACTGGCGTGCGCGCGGGCGTCCACGCGCCGCACCCCGTGGGCGCTGACCTGCACCGCGACCTGATGCCCACGCGGCACCGGCCGCACCGCGGCCGCCGCCGGACTGGTGTTTTTGGTGGTGGTGTTCTTGGTGGTGCTGGTCATCGCTGGCCTCCCTGTCCCGTCCGCCGAAGCGGGTTCGGGTGGGCCGGTGTCCCCCGGCCTTCAGGGCGGTGGGTTCACCCCTCCGCCGCAAAGCCGCCCGCAGGGGCCGCAGCGGCTCACCGGACAAGGGAGCAAGACCAAGAAGCTTCCCGGCGCAGCCTGACCGAGGAAGGATCTTCGGTGGCCCTTGTCGGGTGAGGAGCGGCCCCGCACCATCCGGGGGGCAACCTGAGTCCGATGGAGCCGGCCGCAGGCCATCCGCGCCGGTCCCGCAGGGACCGTCCGTAGTGGCCGTCCGATGGGTTGGCCGTGCTGGGTGGGGTAGGATCAGTGTTCAGAACCGGCGGTGAGCCGGCGGATGCGTAGGGGGTGCAATGCGATCAGCCGGAGGCTGCCCGCGAGCCCACGACAGGTCCCCGAGTGGTTCGTGAAGCAGGTCACCGCGGTCGCGGGTGACTCCCCGTGCCATCGTGCGTCCTGGAGGCCCACATGGACACGGCCTGGACGGTTCCCGACGGGCACATCGCCGTGCTCGGCGACGCCCCGCGAACCCGGGACTCACGGCACTTCGGACTGGTGCCCTCGCCGGCGGTTCTGAGGGTCGCCTGCCGGACCTGGCGGGACCAGGGAACGGCGTGAGGCTCCCGGCGTTGATCTGGGCCGTTCTGCGGGGCCGGGCGTCTCGGACGCTGGCGTTGCTACTCGGGGTGTGTGTGGCGACGACGAGCTTCGCGGTCCTGACCGGGTCGGCGCGGACGTCGCGGCTGGAGGTGACCGGGACGGTCGGGGCGAACTTCCGTTCCGCCTACGACATCCTGGTCCGGCCAGCCGGGTCCAGGGAGGCCGTTGAGGCCCGCCGCGGGCTGGTCCGCCCGAACTCGCTGTCCGGGATCTTCGGCGGGATCAGCCTCGGGCAGTACGACACGGTCCGTTCCTTGCCGGGCGTGGAAGTCGCCGCGCCGGTCGCCATGATCGGATCTGTCGTCCCGAGCGTGGATCTGACCGTGCTGGTACCGAAATCCGTCGGTGGGCACCGCGAGGTATACCGGGTCTCGACCAGGTGGACGGCCGACCGGGGGCTGACGTCGCTGCCCGACAGCTCGTCGTATGTGTACGTCACCCCCCAGGCCCTGACGTCCAACACCACTCTCCCGCGGCGTGACAGCGAGGTTCTGCCCGGCGTTGGGCAGCGGACCGTCTGCCCGGACGCCCGCACGCAGCCCGGGCAGGCGAAGGGCCCGTTCGACCTGGACTACCGCTCGCAGTTCTCGTGCTGGTCGGAGATCAACGGCCAGGACGGGCACGGCGGCTTCCCGGGCATCCCGGCAGGCCGGGCTGGCACGATCCTGGGGCATCCTCTGCCAACGCTGATCGCCGCGATCGACCCCGTCGCCGAAGCGGCCCTGGACCACGTCGACAAGGCAGTGGTCCAGGGACGGTTCCTGCGGGGCACGGACCGCCCCGACGGCGTTCCCGCCCAAGACTCGACCGTGGACGCCGTACCTGTCCTGGCGGCAACCTCGACCTTTGTGCAGGAGACGGCGCACTTCACGGTAGAGCGGCTGCCACCCACGGCCGTCCTGCAGGTGCTTGCCGGCACCGACGCGGTAGCACTGCAACGCGGCCTAGCCGGCCTGCCCGGACAGCTGGTCACCCGGCAAGACGTCACGGCCGACCAGGCCTACCAGCAAGTACTCGCCTCTCTGGCCGGGCACACCGCCGGCAGCCAGCTGGGGATCGACGTGGTGGACGGCTACCGCTCGGCTGGCCCGGTCGGCTACCGAGCCCGACCGGACGGCCACCTCATGCCCACGCCGGCGCGCAACCCCGGCTCGGTCTGGGCGTCGCGGTACGCGTTCGACGGCTACGTGAACACCCCCGCTTCCGCGCAGGACCAGGGGTTCCGGCGGCTGAGCGCGCACGAGGGAGTGGTCAATCAGGAGCACGGCACACAGATCGGGCTTCCGGTGCTGCGCACCGTCGGGCGTTTCGACCCGTCCCGGCTGCCCGGCCTGAGCAGGCTGTCCGCGGTGCCGCTGGAGACCTACAAACCGCCGGTCGCCACCGGCGCGGACCCCGCGAGCAGGCGTGCGCTCGGCGAGGCAGCCCTGCAGCCCAACGCCGACCCGGCCGGTTACCTCGCCAGCCCGCCGCTGTTCCTGACGACCTTGGCGTCGCTACCGGCGTTCACCAACCCGAACCGCTTCGACGGCGGCGACTCGCAGCGACCAGTGAGCGTCATCAGGGTCCGGGTCGCCGGTGTCACCGGCCCGGACCCCGTCAGCCGGGAACGCGTACGCCTGACCGCGCAGCGGATCACGGCCGCGACCGGCCTGGACGTCGACGTCACGGTCGGGTCGTCCCCGACGCCGGTGACCGTTGACCTGCCGGCCGGCCTGTTCGGGCGGCCCCGGCTGGCCCTGTCCGAGGGCTGGGTGAGCAAGGGCGTGGCGGTGCGGGTGCTGCAGGCCGTGGACCGCAAGAGCGTCGCGCTGTTCGGGCTCGTCCTGCTGGTCTGCGCCCTGTTCGTGGGGAACGCCGCTGCCGCCGCGGTACGCGGCAGGCGCAGCGAACTGGCGGTCCTGGCCTGCCTGGGCTGGCGGCCCCGGCGCCTGTTCGCGCTGGTACTGGGCGAGCTCGCCGCCATCGGTCTGGCGGCGGGGCTGGCGGGGGCGGCCCTGGCGTGGCCGGTCGGGCGGCTGGTCGGCCTGGGCACCGACCCCCGCCTGGTCGTGCTGTCGGTCCCGGCCGCGGTGGGGTTGTCGCTGCTGGCCGGGGTCGGCCCGGCGGCGCGGGCCGCCCGCTCCGACCCCCTGGCCGCGGTCCGCCCGGTCGTGTCCGCTCCCCGCCGCGCCCGGTCGCCCCGGGGCATCACCGGCCTGGCGGTGTCCGGGTTGCGCCGCACCCCGGGCCGCACGCTGCTCGCGGCATCGGCGCTGGCTATTGGGGTCGCCGGGCTGACGGTGGTGCTCGCGGTGACCGTTGCGTTCTCCGGCGCGGTCGTCGGGACCCTGCTCGGTGACGCGGTGTCGCTGCAGGTCCGGGGCGCGGACGTCGCGGCGGTCGCCACGACCATCGCGCTGGGCGTACTGGCCGTCGCCGACGTGCTGTACCTGGGCGTGCGGGAACGCTCCGCGGAGTTCGCGGCGCTGCTCAGCGCCGGCTGGACCGACACCCAGGTCGCCCGGCTGCTGACCACCGAAGGCGCGCTGATCGGCCTGCTCGGCGCGGCCGCCGGAGGCGCCGGAGGGCTGGCCCTCGCGGCGGTGCTCGTCGGCGGTGTCCCAGCAGCGGCCTGGCAGGCGGCGCTGCTGGCAGTGGCCGGCGGGACACTGCTGGCGGCGGGGGCCTCGGTCGTACCGGCCGCCTCGGTACGGCGGCTGCCGCTCGCCACCCTGCTGGCCGAGGAATGAGCGGCCCGGGGGCCGACGAGGGCCTGAGTGTGCAGGTGACCGGGCTGGTCAAGACCTACTCCCCGGGCGCCCAGGTGCTGCGGGCCGTCGACGGGGTGGACCTGGACGTCGCAGCCGGGGAGTTCGTCGCCCTGACCGGCCCGTCCGGGTCCGGGAAGTCGACCCTGCTGCACCTGATCGGCGCCCTGGACCGGCCGGACGCCGGAACCATCACCGTCGGGTCGATAAACGTGACCGCGCTCCAGCGGCGGCGCCTCCCGGACTACCGTCGGCGCGTCGGGTTCGTCTTCCAGCGCTACCACCTGCTGCCGGCGCTCACCGCCCTGGACAACGTCCTGGCGCCCGCCCTGCCCCGCCGACCGGGCCGCGAGCAGCAGGCCCTTGCCCGGGAACTGCTGGGGCAGGTCGGCCTGGGCGGTCGGGAGGACGCCCTGCCGTCCCGGCTGTCCGGCGGCCAGCAGCAACGAGTCGCCATCGCCCGGGCACTGTTCCAGCGCCCCGGCCTGCTGCTCGCCGACGAACCCACCGGCAACCTCGACCAGCACACCGGACAACAAGTGCTCTCGCTCCTGACCCAACTACGGTCCGAACGCGGGACCACGATCCTGCTCGTCACCCACGACCAGAGCGTGGCCGAACAGGCCGACCGAGCCGTGCAACTCGTCGACGGCAAGGTCCAGGAACGGCTAGCCCACGACCAGAACGTGGCCGAACAGGCCGACCGGGCCGTGCAGCTCGTCGACGGCAGGGTCCAGGAACGGCTAGCCCACGACTCGCCCTCGACTAGCCCCGATACCGACAACTTTGAGCGGGTGAATGATGCGGACGGCGCTGCCGGCTGGTCAGGTGGGGCCGGACCAGAGGCCCCGGCTCCAGGGCCGCTGGCGTCGCGATGGCGGTCAAGCTGATGGAGTCCGCCCAAGCCCGTTGGCGCGCCGTGAACGCACCCCACCTCGTCGCCCTCGTCCACGCCGGCACGGCGTTCGAGAAGAGCAAGCTCGTCGAACGCGTTGACACCGGTGACCGCACCAGCACCGAGGAAGCAGCGGCATGAGCCCCGCGACCCGAGGCCACCTACACCACATCGACCTATGGGTGCCCGACATCGACCGAGCTGCCAGCAGCTGGGGATGGCTACTAGGTGAGCTCGGCTACCAGCCGTTCCAGGACTGGCCCGGCGGCCGGAGCTGGCTGCTGCCCCCGACCTACCTCGTCATCGAGCAGTCGCCGGCCATGCTGCCCGGCCAGCACGAGCGCACCAGACCCGGCCTGAACCACCTCGCCTTCTATGCCGGTGACCGCGGCCACATCGACGCACTCACCGCCGCAGCCCCCACCAACGGCTGCAGGGCCCCGGCAAAGTCGCGTTGTGGGGCGTGTCGCGGGGTGACACGCCGGTGAGGGTGTAGAAGCGGACGAACACGGCCCCCGTTGGTGATCATGACGGTTCCTACGCCTTCGTGATCGACCAGGGCGGGTGCCGTGTCCGTGTTCATATCTTGTCCGATCCCGGCCGCTGCCGGCCAGCCCCGCTCGCTCGATGGCGTCAGCGGGGTGGTCCCGCCGGATCTGTCGGTGGCGTTACGGGCGGTGCGTGATCCGCGGGCTCGTCGTGGCCGTCGCCATCAGGTCGTGGCGGTGCTGGCGGTCGGGGTGTGCGCGGTCCTGGCCGGCGCCCGGTCCTACGTCGCGATCGCCGAGTGGGCCCGGGACCTGCCGTGGGCGGTGCGGGCCGGGCTCGGCCTAGGCCGCCGGTCGCCGTCGGAGTCCACGATCCGCCGGGTATTGCAAAGCGTGGACGCCGACCAGCTCGATCGGGTCGTCTCGGACTGGCTGGCCAGCCGCACGTCCCCACCCTCGGCCGGCCGGCCGGGCCGTCGAGTGATCGCGCTGGACGGCAAGAGTGTGCGCGGTGCCCGCCTGGGTAGCGGCGGCGACAAGGGCCGGGCAGTGCACCTGCTGGCCGCCTACGACGTCCGCACCGGCGTCGTGCTCGGGCAGGCCGTGGTCGACGGAAAGACCAACGAGATAAGCGCTTTCGCACCGCTACTGGACCGTCTGGAGCTGTCCGGGGTGCTGGTGACCGCCGACGCTTTGCACACCCAACGCGGCCACGCCCACTACCTGGCCCGGCGCGGTGCGCACTACCTGCTGACCGTCAAAGCCAACCAGCCGAGCCTGCTGCGCCAACTCAAGGCGCTGCCCCGGCAAGCACGTCCCGATCGCTGACCAGAGCTCAGGCAAGCGTCACGGCCGGTCCGAACACCGCAGCATCAAGCTCACCGCTGTCAGCACCGGGATTGGCTTCCCCCAAGCGGCCCTGGCCCTGCAGATCACCCGCCGACGAAGGTCGTCCACCGGCAGCCGGTGGAGCACCGAAACGGTCTACGCCATCACCGACCTCACCGCCGCGCAGAGCTCCGCCGCTGAGCTCGCTGATGCGCTGCGCGGGCACTGGGGCATCGAGAACCGGCTGCACTGGGTCCGTGACGTGACCTTCGCCGAGGACCTGTCCCAAGTCCGGACCGGACAGGGACCCGCCGTGATGGCCACCCTGCGAAATCTAGCGATCAGCCTGCTCCGCAGCGCCGGCGCGAGCAACATCGCCGCCGCCAGCCGACACCTCAGCCGACATCCCGCTCGCGTCCTCCCACTGCTCCTGTAACAGCCAGATCAACTTTGCCGGGACCCTGCCAACGGCTGGACGCTCATGTTCCCCGATAGATACCCCCACGCAGGAGGACCCCAGCACTACGCCACCTACATAAGCGACACCGACGGCTACGAGGTCGAACTCGTCGCCGAGAACACGTGAACGACCGATCGACGGTACTGACTATTGCTCCGCAGTGTGTGGACACGCTGACGAAGGCTCGGACCGGGAAGGTGGCTAGCCCGCGCACCGCGCAGGGGAACGGCACACAACCTCGCGCCGGTAGTCGGCAGGTCCGCGAGACCGGTGAGGGGCTCGGCGATCAAGAGGCAGATGTGGGCTATGACGTGACATCGCAGCGTGGCCGGCTGGTCGACCTGCTGATCGAAGCCGGGCACGTTCGCAGCGAGCGAGCGAGCGGGTGGCCGAGGCCTTTCGGCCCGTGCTGCGCCACCCGTTCCTGCCGACGAGGCGATCGTGACCACGTGGCAGAGCGACGGTCGCCCTACCAGTTCGGCCTCACAGCCAGCCTGTCGGCGGAGATGTCTGAACAGCTCGGCCTCGAGCCGGGCAGCAGATGTTGGAGATCGGCACCGAGGCCCGGCACAGACTGGTTCGTTGTCCGTGCCCGTGATCGCGGCCAGCAACTCGGTCGCGGTAAGCACGGATCGCCCTCGACGGATCGACAACTCACGCACCGAAGATCGGCGGCTACCGCCCAACCCCTACCCGACCGCCCAATCCTCATGATCACCTGGAACCAGCGGGAGAGCCCAACATTCTCGGCTCGTTCACTGCCTGGAGCTGCGTCAGCAGTTGGGCACACTCCTTCCATGGGGATGCTGAACTCGCTGCAGGCACTGGACCGCCGCGTCCTAGGCGCCGGATCTCCGCAAGCACGTCGTGAGCGTCGACGGCTGCTCGCCGACGCACGCGCCGGCCGGCCGGTGGACATCGAGCTTGTCCAGCAGAACCGGCACTGGGCCGAACGGGCGCTCTCACCGCAGTACCGGCGAAAGCGCCTCGGGGTGACAGCTGCCCTGGCGGGGTCTGTGCTCGCAGCTCTGGTGCTGGTGACCGCACTCACCAGCGCCGACGTGATGGGAGGGGCAGGCGGTCCTATTGGCGGCTTCCTCGGTCAGATTCTCGCACTGCTTCGCGAACGCGACGAAGCTCGCGAGGTTCTGCAAGTCCTGGAGCCAGGTGTCGCCCCTGGACTTTCAGCACGCCCATGAACAGGCCAGATGACGCACCACAGAAGGCTTGGCGGCTTGACGCAGCCCCTGCGTGAGCCGTCATCCGGCATCCGGGCGGCCGATGGCCGAGCCAGGCTTCCCGGCGAGGCGCAGGGCGCAGGAGATCGTCGCGCGGGAGGCACCGAAGCTGCGGACGAGCTCGGTGATGGACTCCCCAGACGGTCGAAGCGCCTGGACCTGGTGCACCTGGGCGTCGGTCCACCGGGGCGGCCGTCCGCGGTGCCGGCCCCGGGCCTCGGCCGCACGGCAACGGCCCGTTCGTGCATCAGCTCCCGCTCGTAGGCCGCGAGGGAGGCGAAGATGCCGGCCAGTGCGCCAACTACCGCTACAGGTCACGACTACCAGCCGCATCAGATCGATGGACCGCGCGGGGCCTGCCGAGCCCACAAACGATCGTCCATCGGACGTCCAGGTAGCTCGGCCTGGTGCGGCAGCGCTCTGGTCAGTGGCAGCGGGTCCTCCTCGGGGAGTATTCAGGAAACGGGCTATCCGTCTGGGTGCACCAGTTCTGGGATCTACGCGTGACAAGGGCGCGTTGTGGATGGTTCGCTGTGGGGCAGGCGGTCAGAAGCACTCGCCTACACCACGACCGGGCACCCAGAACCGGCCTCACGGCCCCTACTTCCGGACTCTCGTCCACGTTCGTGCAGCGACACCTCCTGCGCTGGGTGCACTGAGATGGATAGCCCTTTTCAGGAATGGTGACGGTGCCTCAGGAACAGTTGTCGTGCGGGCGCGCGCACTTGCGGCGGTGGCGGCGGTCGGACCTCGAGGCGCTGGTCTCCGCGTCCAGGGCCTCATGGCGGCACCTGCAGCCGTGGATGCCTTGGGCGCAGAACGAGCCGGACGAGCAGTCAACGCTGCCCTACCTGGACGGCGCGGAGAAGCAGTGGGACGCCGGTGATGCGTTCCAGTACGCGATCGTCGGCGCCCTTGCCAGCTCAGCCGTTCTTGGGTCCTGCGGCCTGATGCGCCGCATCGACGAGGGTGGCCTGGAGATCGGCTACTGGGTGCACGTTGACCACACCGGGCAAGGGCTCGCGACGGCAGCCGCAGCCGCTTTGACCTCTGCTGGCTTCAGCCTCCCCGATGTCACGCACCTCGAGATTCACGTTGATCAAGCAAACGCGCCGAGCCGTGCAGTGCCGGCAAAGCTGGGCTACACGCATGCTGAGACGCGCGGTCGAGATCGGCAGGCACCCGGCGAGACGGGCCAGGACGAGGTCTGGCGGCTGACTGCGGATCAGTGGTCGCCGAGCAGGGCGGGGGCGATCTGCAACAGCAAGCTGCGGTAGCAAACGGTGGCCGCGCCTGACCGAGACCAGGGGACTACCGGACGCCGGAGGGGTCGCACTCCCCGTCCGAGGTCTTGTGTCGAAGATGATCGTTTACCGGAACTTGGCAGTTCGCGGATGGCAGGGTGTTGGCAATGAGCCTCGGGCAGTTCGTCACAACCGGTGCGCCGGTGCGGCTCGAGGGCGGGGGCCTCGTGCTGCGCGAGTGGACCGAGGGCGATCTCGACGTCATGGTGCAACTCTTCGACGAGCCGATCGTTGCTTGGCGTACGCCACTGCCCTCGCCGTTCAAACGGCTGGACGCTGAGCAGCGTCTGGCCCGAGCTCGTCGGCGCGATCCCCTGCTGCTCGCGGTGACCGTCGAGGACGAACCACCGCTGGGCGAGGTGATGATTACGTCGCAGGCGCACCTCGCGTACATCATCGGTAGGCAGCACCGAGGGCAGGGTCTGGCGTCCCGTGCGCTGCTGACAGCCGCCGACTACGCGTTCCTCATGCTCAGGACGCCCGTGCTCCGCCTCGAGATCGAGCCGGACAACCACGCCAGCGCGGCCGTTGCACGGCGTGCCGGCTTCGCGCCCAGCAGGGCGCCTGCTGCGACAGTCGAGGACAAGGGACGCACCTTCACGCTGCAGCTCTGGGAGCGCCGGCGCGAGCCTGCCGGTACCGGTTGACGATCGGCCCACGGGACAGCGGTCGGCTTAGCGGGGGTCGCCGCGGTCGACGTTCCAGTGTCGGGACGGCGCCGCGAGCCGGGCGCCGTCCTGGCGGGGTAGCAGGCTGAACCGGCTGATCACGCGTTGGCCGCCCTCGTAGTCACCGTAGAGCAGATCGACCGTCAGCAGGGTGCGGTCTTCGATGGCCTTGCGAACGGCAGTGAACTGTTCCTCCAGCGGGTCGCGCAGGGCGCCCTGCCAGAAGCCGACGTCACCGGCAGGCACGTAGATGTCGCGGGTCAGCCGGCGAAACTCAGAAACCGGGGGATGCGGGCGGTCGCCGGCCATCTGTTCGGGATGGATCACCCAGCCGTGCAGGACGGCGATGCCGTCGCCGATGTTGCGC
>JAABUP010009407.1_pt1 | contig 12015 bp, 14 predicted proteins | sample 5559201 | NCBI WGS metagenome assembly JAABUP01 (sample SAMN10711887, study PRJNA513373) | rock metagenome | isolation source: Antarctica rocks | place: Antarctica | reverse complement strand
ATAAACGCGACTTTGTTGGCTTGGATGGAATGTCCAGATCACTGCAATTCGAAGTTCGAGTTCGGGTCGAGCGGAAATATTTGCACGTGGATCTGTAATTTTTGGCGTCGGATGTAGCTGATGGCGATGATGAAGGCGATGGCGATAATTGAGAGGATGAATCCAGATCAGCTCATGTCTGAGAGGGTTTGGGCTGGTTGGTGGATGGTTGATCGGTCTTAGGGGGAAGATGCGAGTAGGAAGGCTCCCACGGGTCGGAGGATGTGAGTAGCGTGAAGTCTGCGCTGGAAAATCCTTTTCTCAACCTGGGTATCGTTGTACAGATGTTTCATACGTGTTGAATCATGTTTGAGTTAGGCTGTTGACTCTAAGAAAAGATTGCAAGGAGAGAAGAGGTATATGAAGACGATGCACATGGTTCTGTATTGGAGGAAGGCTGCTCCACCCAAAGTTAGCTGTAACCCCGCGTCCGGCTCGTTCCTCTGATATGATAGTTGGCACTGTCACACCTGAGATAAGCGCTCGGTATAACCTTACCCAAAGGATCGGGTGGAAGACGAGATGAAGTCACTCACGGAGATGATGGCTTGACAGATGGTTTGGATACTAGGAGAATTGCTGCTAGACTCCAGACGCCAGTTCAAACTCGATAACAGAACCTATGTTGAAGTGACATTGCCAAACAAGTACGATTGATGACAGGAATTCGAAGATTCAGAACCACAAACATCGCAAATAAAGCATCCAAGCAACAACGTAAGGCCACCAAGCAAGCAGACTGGCCCAGAAACTGCTATCTCGCTCCTTCTCGGCCGTACCATGAGTTGAAAGGGATTCTGGGACTGCATCCTCAGAATTAAGCAAAGCCTCCATCGAGTCTTCGTACAGGCGATGAGATTGGATTTCCCTTTGGTATCTCTCTACAGACGCGTAAGGTATGTCTTGATAGTGGAAGGAATGATCGAGCATGGCAAGATTGTCGTAGATATTGGAATCCATTGGGGTTGTGACAAAAGCATTTTCCATGTTCAGATAGCACAAGAAGGCAGTCGTCCTTGAAGATTCGAGAGGCTTTTACGAGCTTTTGGAGGGGGATTCCGTCGCAGAGCGCTCAGTTTGAGTCCCTTGAGAAGTCGTAGTCGTCCCAGCCTTCTCTTCTTCGTCCTTAGAGATTCCCTCTCTTTTCGGAAGTTCCTCCCTCTTGTAGACTTCTTTGGCAATCTTCTCCACGAAGTGGTTAATAATCGGAGCAGCGGCGATGAAAATTCCGGCGTCGGCAATTACACTGCCTGTGCTTGGCAGGTTCGGCATGAGCGGATTTGATAGTGGGATGCAGGAGTTGGAAGGTTGAGGAGTGGTAGAGAGAATGGCCCTGTGATGAGATGGGAGCGTCGCCTCTGCGGAGAAGAGAAATCGAATGGATGACCTTGAGTCTTTGAGGGTCAATGATCTGGTGCGAAGGGTACGGCGAAATGGGATGGATCTGGGTGGCGTGATGAGGAAGGTTTTATTGAATACCTTGCTGCTCGATGGTTTCGGTGAGTAAAGTTAGAGCTTGAAGGCGTCTGTCAGTGCTTGATATAGGCATGCAGACCCGATGAAACAAGGAGATGCCCATCGGATACTCGAGCTCAGGGTTGGACAGCTGAGGGGCGTCCCTCGAACAAGCGCTTGGGACTTCTATATTTGTCGTGCTGCATTAATATAGACCAGGCTAGGTCGTAGGAGTAGCATGCATAGAACAGACTGTTGGGTGTCAGGACATACCGAGAAACAGTTTAAGTACAAGCGAGTCGCTACGTACGCAGTGTCTCAATGATAGGTAATTATGGTTCGAGGTGGGGTAAATCGGATCCCCATTGTTGGAGCGGTGGTGCCGAAGACAACCATACTGTCGGTACGCCTCACGGCCCACCGCGCGTGGTCGAGATGGTGCAAACACGATCAGCCAATTTTCTCCTGTTCCCGCTTGCCTACGACGCATTCTGCTACCCTCTATCGTTCTCTTCTTCAGTGTCGTACTCTTTTCTCCTCGCGTCCATCTCTCTGCCGCTCCTTGGGATCCTCGCCTCCGCGACACTAATTGCAAGCCTCGGGACGAGGTAGTCTTCGACCAGTGACGACGAGGTGTGGCAACAGTGAAAAAGCTGAATGGCACACAGAATAGGTCGCGAGTGCGATTTCCGGTGTGTGTATCTAACACGCACACGTCACAAGGAATTGGCCATCCGGGTGGGTGCGGGAAAGATAGCCACGTATGCTATGAAAAAGCTTCTGACATAGTGAAGAGAGACAAAAATGAATAGCTTGATTCGTGAGGAGATTTGATCTATTGAACATGAGACCATCGAAAGTCCTGTAGAAGCACGAGCGCAAGCGTAAATCGTTTGCTCAAAGCCCGACGCTAATAATTCAAACTTAAGCCAGACATGGAGATTCCGGCTGATGGTTACCAACGTGATTGGAGTGGCGCACTTCTGAAAAGTCGATCATGATGTCCCAAAAGCAGTACTCCCGAATAAATTTAATTCATTCCCCAACGCAAGCATCGAGCTTCAAATGATCCTGCAAGCAAATGAGCCTTCTTTCATACAATCGACTGAGGGCTTTACTGACGCTAGAGTGCGGAAAAGCTTCTGTAACGTCTTCGTTGCTGTGAACCACCGGAGGCCACATCTTGTTCAGTAGACAGAAGAGCAGGAAGCAAAGTAACAGGAAGCCTCCGGTAGCACCCCATAGAATAGCAACCGTGACCTTCTCGTGATATTTCAAATCTCTGGCGGCGAGATTCGTGCGCACAGAGATAGAGGTGGGGCTGAGGACTGGCATGGCGAGAATGATTCGTCGCGTTGCTCGATTCTTGAAGGATTTAGTCCTTGGGACTGAGGCTAGTGCTAGAAAAGCTGTAGGATATTACTGTGCTCTTCTCGGTTTTGGGAGGGATATGCGATGGATGAATGTGGATGATGTTACGCAGTCGACAACTGATGATTTTGGTGTTCGTACCGTGATGAGTCCGGGCGTTTGTAAACTGGTGGTTAGCGGTCATTCTTACGCAAGTGATGCTTAGATCTGGAGAACGTAGGACCGTAAGATCCCAGGGGAGAGGATCCAAAGAAAGCATTGGATATTGTGGCTGGAGAGTTCTTGTTGTTTCATTCTGATTGGGAGATGTTGAATCCACGGTAATAATAGACTCAGCGCTTACTCTGGGCAAAGTCTACAAGATAACTCGCTAGCTTCTGGATCTTCTCCATTCCGACAGCGTTATAATTCGACGCCCGTATGCCACCGACACTACGGTGGCCCTTCAGTCCTTGGAGCAGCCTCTTCTCAGCACCCTCTAGGAATTGCTTTTCAGTCGCGGCATCTCCAACCCTGAAACATATGTTCATCCGACTGCGTACAGTCTTATCATTCACTGGTTGGTAGATTTCGGGGTTGTCGTCTAAGATGCGGTAGATCTTTTCTGCTTTGGCATTCGAAAGAGCCTCTTGCCCAGCTAATTTGGAACTGCCATGAGTCAAAAGCGATCCCCGCATGACCTCACCCGCTATCCAAATAGAGAAGATGGGCATAGTGTTATACAACGAATTGTTCTTCGCGATAACTGGCCAGCTCAAGACCACAGGCGGTGACCAAACACCGACGGCATGGAGGAAAGTTGGAGGCGGTACGGTCGCCAGCAGGTCTTTCCGGACAATTGCCAAAGTGATATCAGTGATCCCTACCAATCAAATAAGCGACCGCCTAGCAAGCTGCGGTTAGACCGACGAACCAATGTTTTTCTGCGCTCCGCCAAAAATTACACCGAATTTGCTTACGTCCACTGGTCGACTCAAAAAGTTTGAGCTCAAGTCGGCAACTATGATTCTCTCATCCTCGCCTGTATTTGTTTCGAGGCTTTTAGGAAAGCTCGGAAACTCAACACCATCTACTGTCTCATTGTCTAAAGGGGTCAGCATGAAATATGAAACGATTCTGTAGTTCCACCTTTGTGTTTCCAAGTGCAAACTTACCGCAATAGTATACGAACGCACTCGTAGGTGACAATCTCCAATCATCTTCAGGCGGTATAGTCCCAAATTTGCCATCCTGGCGTGCGTCTGTTGCAACGTTGACAAAGCTATGCCCCAAAGGTTCCAGTAGATTTGCCGCCTCTTGAGAGGCCTTCAGTGACCAAGAGCCAGTCACGAGATAGTCCAGTCGTAAATCTTTGTGAATTCCTTTTCGTACCCTGCGTAAGATCGCCTCTTGATCGCTTCCGAGCTCTTTCTCCGCTGCCCTTCTTCTCTTCTCAACCCACACCGCAACCAGATTGAAAACGACAGCTGAGAATTCGCCCGAGCCGCCTCCATGCATGAAAAGGACCTCATAATTATCTGGAATGTCGAGCAGTGAGATCAAAGCCTCTTTCGTGTCTGCGAGAATCTTTGTCGCTGTAGGCGACCTGTGAGAGATCTCCGCGAGGGATAGCCCGCTGTCTTCAAAATTGACAAACGCTCGAGCGCCCGACTCGAGGACTAACGTGGGCAACTATGCAAAAGAATTAGAGATACCCTAATACTGCAAAGTTCAGGAATCGAACCGGAGCTGGCCCAGCGCCAAAGTACGAAAGGTCTTCCCTTCTAACCATCTTTCATGAACCAGATTCTATTAGCCAGTGATTTCAGCTAGCAGCAACGTATGCTCGACTGGTGAAGTAGGAGTACTGCATTTGCTCAATAAGATTGAGACCGTGCTTGAATAGTGAGAATCCGTTCCGCATTCCTGCGGTGACTTAAGAGACATTTCATCTGGTTGTGGTGGTGGATTGCTGGATGGTGATTCCGTATTAGTCATCGATTCACCACCGACCTTTCGTGCAGGACCAAATTTCTCTCCGCCTCTCCGCAAAATACAGTACAGCCTCGAAGCAGTTGAATCCATTGCGCAACTCCCCCTGATGGATCATTGCGCTCATGATGCTTGTATCGTCCCCTCGCACCTAGAGTCTGGATTTATGCTAATGGTACACCAGAAACGTGGTAGGAACTCGTTGGTTCGGTCCAGTGCTCGAGCATTTACGACTTCGACACGGGGCCGCTATGCAGACGTGTTTCCCTCCCAAACGGAGGATCCTGCCTCGGCTGCGATGCTCTCATCCCTTGAAGCCTCCCCGCAAGTATCTCAGACCTTGACGGAGAAGGTAGTCCAGCGTCACGCCCAGGGATTGGCAAAAGGTCAATACGTCAAAGCTGGAGATTACGTGACGTTGAGCCCACACCACTGCATGACACACGGTACGCTTTGCGGCGCAATGTGCAAGCTACTACCCTAACGCTGACGATATTAGACAACTCATGGCCTACTGCGTTGAAGTTCATGTCAATTGGAGCTACAAAGATCCATAATCCAAGACAGGTCGTGATGACTTTGGACCACGATGTTCAGAATAAGAGCGAGAAGAACCTGAAGAAATACATGCAAATTGAGAATTTTGCGAAGGCGCAGGGTGTCGACTTCTATCCGGCAGGCCGTGGCATTGGCCATCAGATCGTGTGCGAAGAGGGCTATGCGTTCCCAGGGACAATGACTGTGGCTAGTGACAGCCATTCCAATATGTATGGGGGGCTTGGCTGCCTAGGGACCCCGATCGTAAGATCTGATGCCGCGAGCGTGTGGGCAACAGGAAAGACATGGTGGCAGGTCCCGCAAATGGCAAAAGTTATTCTCACTGGGACCCTACCCAAAGGCGTCACTGGCAAGGATGTAATTATAGCACTAAGCGGTCTTTTCAACCGGGATGAAGTGCTCAATCACGCAATCGAATTTGTCGGATCCGAGGAAACAATGAGCAGCTTACCAGTTGATGCAAGATTGACTATAGCCAATATGACCACGGAATGGGGCGCACTCAGCGGACTGTTTCCAATCGATGGCACTTTGGAAGGTTGGTTGCGTGGCAGAGCCACAGTGGCAAACATGTATCAGTCCACGGAGCTAGCTGGTGCTCTGACCTCCCAACGTTTCTCTCATACCCGAATTGATGACCTCTTCGCCAATCCCATATCTGCAGACAAGGGTGCTACTTACGCCAAACAGCTGTACCTCGACCTCTCGACGCTGTCTCCTTACGTCTCTGGGCCCAACTCTGTCAAGGTAGCCACGCCGTTGTCGGAACTAGAAGCACAGGATATCAAGATCAACAAGGCGTACTTGGTCTCTTGTACGAACAGTAGAGCGTCTGACCTAGCAGCTGCCGGCAAAGTATTCAAGGATGCCGCAAAGACTAATGACGAGAAGGCAGCCAAAATCCCTGATACTGTCAAATTCTACATTGCAGCGGCTTCCATGCCGGAACAGATAGCTGCTGAAGAAGCCGGAGACTGGAAGGCCATGTTGGACGCTGGTGCTATAGCACTCCCTGCTGGGTGTGGGCCCTGTATTGGACTAGGAACGGGCTTGCTTGAACCCGAAGAGACTGGCATTTCGGCTAGCAACAGGAATTTCAAAGGCCGAATGGGTAGTCCTGCTGCAAAAGCATATCTTGCCTCGCCAGAAGTAGTCGCGGCAAGCGCTTTGTCTGGAAAGGTGTGCATTTCAAATAGATCTCTCTTGCACCTATCTAACTATCAACATGTGCGAATCAGGCCTCAGAAAGGCTCTCGCAGATCGGTCTGGTGAGCTACATTGATGCTGAAGAATATGCTGACCCTTGGAAACTATCAACAGATATCCGGCCCAGGGTGGTACGAAGGGCCCCATGGCTCAAAAGTCGTTATGGGAGAGGGGGAACCTGAAGATCGCATGATCACTGCTGAAGAAGCCCTAGAGAAGATCATTGGTCAATTGGATAATGTCATAGATAATGCCGAGAAAGAATTGTCAACGGAACAAGCTCCCACGCCAGCCAAAGAGATCGACATACTCCCAGGCTTTCCAGAGAGAGTCGAAGGAGAGATCGTCTTCTGTGATGCTGATAATGTCAATACTGATGGAATATATCCTGGGAAATACACCTATCAAGACGACGTCACGACACAAAAGATGGCAGAAGTTTGCATGGAAAACTACGATCCAGCCTTCGGTACTATCGCACGGAAAGACGACATTCTTGTCTCTGGCTTCAATTTTGGATGTGGATCTTCGAGAGAGCAAGCTGCAACTGCAATACTTGCAAAACAGATCCCACTTGTGGTCGCCGGCAGCTTTGGGAACATATTCAGCCGTAATTCTATCAATAATGCTTTGATTACAGTCGAGGTACCGCGGTTGGTGAAAAGGCTACGAGAGGTGTTTGCATCCAATACTGCGCCCCAAATCTCGCAACAAGGTATTAAGGAACCATCGCAAAATAGAGAATCTTTATATTCACCTCCGCCCGCTCCACAAGCTGTCCCAAAAACGGAAAAGATGCTTACAAGACGTACTGGCTGGCACTTTGACTGGAATGTAAAGAACAGCACTGTGACAGTTCGAGAGGGTGAGACTGGACCGACTTGGGTTCAGGGCGTTGGTACACTTCCACCAAATGTGCAAGAGATCATTGCTCGTGGCGGACTAGAAAAGTGGGTAAAGCATGAGATCAAAGCACTCGATTGAGCAATGCACAAGAGGAAATATTGCCTTCGAAAACCTACCCTGATTACTAAAACTCAACCTGATAGCTTGGCTACCAAATTTTAAGCGTACGAGGAAATTTTTCAAGCCTGAAGAGCCTAAGCGCCTGTCAAGCTCAGAACAAAGTCTCTGGGGACTCCAAGCCGTAGGAGAGACGCTACTCGCTATGTGGATCAGAGAGCTCATAATTTCCGGCTGTGCGACAATCATCCTGTCGTGGAAATCCGACTTCGAGCATCCAACACAGTCCTAGCTTCTCTGACTCAGTCCTAGTTTCTCGAACTCATTAACTCCACAATTCCACAACGTCCTTGTGGAACTGTGATCAATTCTTTGAGAAAGGGAAGGGTTATCTGTAGTATGAGAGTATATTGAGTTAGGCTTTCAGGACACAGCAAGTGCCACACCTACCTTCATATACTTATAGAAACAATGGCGAATTTGGGCAAGTCTGTATCCACGTCCTTCTCGTGACTACAATTTCTCATGCAAGCCACGAAGCTTCCGACCTCAAAAATCACTTAGCCATCCCCCCACACACCTTGGAGGGATCGAAAATTCGCGATAGCTAGCTTACGCTCAAGCTTTAGATCTACGAGCTCCCCCTCCACATTTTCACGACGGCGTAGATAGCGCTCGCGTCTACGCTGATCATCCTCGAGTCTTAATATATTGGCGATTACTTCGAGCGATTCGACTCGCGAGGCGATCGCATCAGCCCAATGAGCAGAAATCTTGTCTTCGGACTTGCGGAAGCATGGGACACAGAGCGTCGGGGCGGTGATCCAGTTAGTATGAACCGCTCTCAGCTCGTCGTGGCAATGGCCTTCTTGTTGGCCGCGGTAGAGATGGCAGTGATCTAAGGGTTCGAACTTTTTGGCATGCTTGCACTGACAGTGAAGCCATATGATTCCTTTACTATGAGTGTAGCCATAGTCAATATTTGTCCTTCCTGAAACTTTGGGGATGCAAGGGTGTACAGAACAGGGGGATACTTACCACATCTTTACCGAAAATTAGGGCTTTGACTAGTTCTTTTAGTGCTCTGTTGTTCAAAGGTTCGGATGTTGTGTCTGAGCTTCGATGGTGTTTGAAGTCAAGCTGAAGTGCACTTATAAGAATGTGTGACGAAGCTAAGTATGATTCGGCTATGTCTGTCCTCACAAAGGCATTGAATTTTGTCTTAGTTCTTCGCTTTCTCTGTAGGCATTGTCCTCGACATGCAAATGACAATGAAATCACCAGACAATTGTTGCCTCTTTATCTAAGCTGATGATTGTACTTGGCTCTTTACAAAGCGGTTGTCTTCTGCGTTGATGGGCCTTGTTACCGTTGTGGCCTTTTAGCTCATGCTCGATACCTACAAGAGGCACTCGGTACCGCGACTTCTTCACATCTCCATCCCGTGGTGCTTGTCCCTATTCGAAGTGTGGATCCGCTCATTCCTTCGCCTTTTTGTCGTGATCCTTTGCTAGACGCAAAGTGCCACCTCCAAATCCGGACAGAGGGATCAGAACGATAAACTCACTCATGGATCCGTGGATAATTCCAGCAGGCCCTGTTGCCGACCACGAAGTCAGCTCCGGGATGCCTGTTGAATGCAACCACCGTCGTCAGCGCCACCCTCCTCTGCTACAAGCTACTGAGTGGATGAAGGCCATGTATAGTAAACCTGCATGTCAACGCCGAACTTCGAAACCACACACAACGCCAAACAATACCAGTGTCAGGAGCCAGGGTGCCGCCCTACCAACAAAGGAAAGACCATTGATTAGGGCACCTGCCCGTAGACATTCGAAGGTAAAGGTTCGACGGCCGCAAATTCCAGAACGCAAAACATCATTTGCCACACGAGCTGGAGAAGGCACTACAAAAGCACCAGTGAAGAACTTCTCCAAGCCGTTGCCGGCTCCCCCTGTTACACGGGGTGCCGAATTTCCGCGCATCGATTACGGACCAGTCGACTTACGCTCTGCTTTACATTCGCATCCTCCCAGCGATGAGGAGGTAAAGTACTCAGTGTGGCTGAGCGAGGGATGGCAGGTGTGGAGAGAGAAGAAACAGGTGGAGTTTGTCATGATGAATGGGGCGCAGGATGGGAAAGGATTGAAAGGCAAGTCTTCGAAGCACAAGCTCGCCGAAAAGCCGAGTTTCGCTGGGCTCAGGGGTTTGTATAATCGTAGGTAGGTCGTTTGATCTCAATTGAATCAGCTTTTCATCCTAACTTTAACACATTTTCCAATGCTTGACTTTGGTACACAGTGCAGAAGAGTTGCCCCATAATCCTTCATGTGACACAAAGAAGATCTCCTTTCGCAATCAGAAGCAACACTCTCTTGTCTTACGAGAATGGCCATGCTCCTGTCGCCTAGCCATTGTACCCAAGGTCACAACGTCGGAGTTTAATGGATAGTCTCAAAGCGTCCTAAAGCACAGTGTCTCTGTCATTGCAAATCTTTCACTTGAGGTTAACATTGTGTTATGACAAAGCTACAGCCAAATTTGACATGTCATCTCATATATAATCACACTCTTCCTTTCCCTCCCTGCTTTTCTATCTATCAACCCTTCTAACCCTGGCTTCCCCCACCTGATAGACAGATCCATCTAACCAACAGACTCGTCCTCGGCCAGACCACTCGCAAGATCTATTCGCTTTGGGATTCCGTTCGACATGGAGCTCGATATCTTAGCGAAGGTGTGTGTTGACCGGCTAGAAATGGAGAATAATGTGTCTGCTCCAACATCCGGCAAGCCAGCCGCGGCAGCAACTTCTACGCCCTCCGAATCAAGGCCCAGCTACCCATTTCTCTCCCACAAACCCAGTGTGGCCCCACGCGATAATAGTCAAAAGTTGCAAGTACTTGCTGGGATAGCCGCTCAGCTGCGGGATTCATCACCGGTGAATGATCCCACCAAGGCAAAGACAAAGCGCAACTTAGACGATCTCGATGAAGGACAACAGCACAAGAAGAAGCGGCGACCCAACAATGCAAACTACAAGAAATTGAGCGTTGCCACTATGATGAACCACATGGAGCTCGAGGACGCTGCCGAGAGCCGCAACTCCACAGCTCAGGGTGTGTCACAAAGAATCTTCACACCTTGTAGCCCACCAGGACCAATGCCTGTCCACAAGCTCCTCGAGATTGTTGGATCTGCATTGCTCTATGGAAACCAACGGTACATGACTTCATCTCAAATAGAGCAGTGGATCCGAGATCATATCCCATCTTACCGCGACAGCGCATGGAATTGGTGGGCAGGTATTCGTCGGCACATGTCGAAACATGGAGGGTTTGTCAGTTTCGACAATCCTAAGGGAGCTGGCTATGTGTGGATGGTCAAGCCAGGGGCTGAACATCTTTTCGGAGGTGGTCACACGCCTCGGAGGATTGGGTCAGTTGAAACGGTCTCAGCTGCGCCGGCTTCCGATGGTTCTCTTTCTATGAATCGTGATGGGACAAATGGGTATTCAGGCAATGAGACATGTCAGGACGATGACACGGAGTCTGAGCTTTCCTCAATCGACAAAGAGCTAATTGGCGATACCGAGGCCGTTGCCTCCGAGGCATCGATCACTACTACTCGAGCGGAGGCAACGATCACCACTGCCCGAGCTACCACTGCCCTTGAAGCCTCACTTGGTGTGACTTCAGTAAGAACCTACGGAGGCAAACCTCCCTACACCACCTTAATTCTCACAGGAATGGCTCTTGTCTCCTCTCCCGACCACCGAGCCACAGTCTCCCAAATCTTCGAATGGGTATCCTCCCACTTCCCATTCTACAGCCTGGAAACCAAGCAGTGGAAGAACTACCTTCGCTGCGAGCTTAGCAGCAGCAGATTTTTCGACCAGAAACATGCGATGGCGACGAAAGTTGATGGCGATAAAGGCCACATGTGGACATTTGAGCCTGCAAAGAAGGGACAGTTTCTGGGCTTTCTCAAGGACTCGATTAGGGGGTCAGCGGCGAACGTGTTTGCTTGTTCGCAGTGCAAGGAACATGTCGCTGATAAGAGAATGCTGAAGAGACATTATGGTAAGCATCATTTCGATGTCTGATTGATGTGTCCTCAGAACGTGGCGAGAGCAATTGGAGCTTGTAGGAATTGCATTTCGAAGCAGGGCGATGGAAAGATTGATAGTTCGTTGAAGTAGATTGGACGGAGTTCGGGCGTTGAAATCCTACACTAGGGATGTGCGATATAGCTACTCCGTGTTCCCCCGTGTTCCCCCTCTACTCTTTAGAATTTGCATCAAGTGCAACCATAGACTGGCTGATTCTAACAAATTGTTACCATCTCGTGAGCTCATCTCTCAATAACTATGCAAGATTCATGGCAAAGTCATTGGAGTCAAGAAATTCCAAGGCCGTGAACAGGCCAATAGCAATGAATAGTCCCATCTGA
>JAABUP010009405.1_pt1 | contig 12017 bp, 13 predicted proteins | sample 5559201 | NCBI WGS metagenome assembly JAABUP01 (sample SAMN10711887, study PRJNA513373) | rock metagenome | isolation source: Antarctica rocks | place: Antarctica | reverse complement strand
AACATATTATCTGTGTTATATGATGTTGTACTCTGTTATCTGAGAGATTCATTGACACATTTTGCTTTTGTCTTAATAAAGCATCTGTTCTCTCATTCTGCTTGCTCAGCAAGTATAGTATGAAGAAGTTGTATTGTGACAGTATTAAAGACCATCTTATTTGTCACTCTGTAAGCTTTTTAACTGTCATAAAGTATTTCAGATTTTTGTGATCTGTACAAATCTGAAAACTTGACACACTTCTCAATTCTGCATCTTACTCTTTCAAGCATTATATGATGATCAGCATCTCTTTATCATAAATCTTATAATTGCACTCTGCAGATGCATTCTTTTTTGAATAGTAGACACAGAGTCTTCACACATCATTCATTAACTGTAACAGAATTTCATCTATGCATCAATCTGAGAAATCTGTTTTCATCACTGTCATACATGTGTGGTTAAATGAAACTAAAATTGACACTGAAATGAACATGACCTTTAGCTTCTTAAAACTTTGATTAACTTTCTCTGTTCACTTAAAGAATGTGTTCTTTCATATAAGGGTCATTATAAACATGATCAGATTAAAAAAGTTCTTAATAAACTTCTGATAGAAGTTTGTAAAGTCTATAAAACTCTGTACACTCTTTACTGATTTAAAGATTTGTCAGTTCATGATTGTCTTCATCTTTTGAGAATTCATTCATACATCTTTTCTCACTTTCAGAATGAACTTTAAATACTTGATTGACTTGACTTCAAACTCACATTTATCAATGTCAATTTGTAGACTGACTTCTCAAAGCTGTAGTAGTATCTTTTGTACATAATTTCAGTGTTGATGCAGCAATTCATCAGTGAAAATGAGAATATCATTCACATAGACTGAACAGAACTTATTCAGAAAGTTCTGCAAAACTCAGTTAATATATCTTTGAAAGATGCTTAAAACATTGATTAGCTCAAAAGAAGTCATCATTCATTCATACAATCTGTACCTTATACAAAATGCTGTCTTTCATTTGTCTTCTACAGCAATTCAAATCTTGTGAAATGCTGCTATGACATTTAACTTAATGTATCATTGAGTCTGTTCAATGTTCTGCAGAGTCTTATATATTAATGAAAGAAGATAATGATTCTTCTGAGTGATTCAGTTCAAGTCACAGTAGTTCACACAGAATCAAAGTTTCTCTTTTAACTTCTGTATGAATAAAACAGATGCTGCAGCAGATGAGTTACTGACTTATATAAACTGCTTGTTCAAAAGTTCTGTTAGTGTTTTTTGCAACATTAGTAACTTCTCTCTCATCATGTTATATAGAGAATCTCAGAGTACTTTTAATTCTTTCTCATCTATCTTTTTTAATTCAATTCAGTAATCTATACCTTCTCTTCTTAAGAAAGGCAACTTCTCAGTCATTATATGATTAAACACATTTAAAAACTCATGATAATGATCAGAAAGTATAGTTCTTGAGTCTGTCTTCTGTGAGATTAAGGCTCTTTTAATATCAGTCATGTTAATTAAGAATATCTCAATCTTCTTCTGTTTTTCTTCTTTCTTTCATATGAGGTTCAAAAAGAATGTAGCTGACATCATAATATGATTGAACTTGTCTTCAGCAGATGCTTCTCTGTTTCATACAACAGTTTCTATGAATTCAATCATAAGAAAGACTCTGTCTGCATTCAATATAATCTCATTTTGCTTCATTCATGATAAACTCAATATAAGGTTGTAGAATGCTAACTTAAAAACAATATAAAAGAATGTTCTTGACTTCTGATGTTTGTTAATATTAATCTGTACAACAACTACTTTATTTACTGATGAATTTGAAGGTTCATCAAACTCTGTAATCATACAAGGTCTTATCTTTATGCACTGTAGATTGTGATTTTTGACAAAGCAAGAAATGATCATTTTATAAAACAGACACTCTGTGTTGTACAAGGTATGTGCATATAACTTCTTATTGATTAATGTTGACATAGTGAAGGAAACACTGTTCATCTGTTTTTCAAACTTCTTTCAGCTTTTATCATATCTCATATGCTTTCAGCTGCAACTTTCACTAAAAGCTACTCTTTTTCTGAGTTCTCATCTGTTTCTGTTGTCTTCACAGTTTCAGCTGCAGTAACATTGATGATTCAAAGTTGTACAGTCAGTAGAAGTTTGTACTCTTTAACAAAATGTTCACTTTCTTCACATTACATGCATAGTCATTTCATATTACACTCTGTCACTTTCTTCTTTGATCCTCATTGTGCTCTGTGTTTCTTCTCAGTCTTTGCTGCTGTTACACTGACATGCTCAGTAGATTCTCAGTTCATGAAGTCTGTGTAAAACTGTTGAGTGATGATAGTGATCATCATATGACACTCTTGAGTAACAGCCTTTTGAATTGACTTTAAATTGTAACTGATTTGCTGCAGTAAAGTAATGTACTCATTGTATAACACAGAGATTGATGTTGCAATCAGGGCTTGCATGAGCATTACATTTAAACTGTTACTGAGAAATGTCTTCTTAACAGCATCATTTTATTTTAAGCCTTTTGCTTTCAGCAATGTCTGTTCAAAGATGGTTAAATGTCTTGCAAATGACTTTTTGTCATGAGTTGAACTCATATTAAGGTCTTATGATCTAGTTGCTTACTAAGACTTTAAGACTAAAGCACATTATCTTCTTGCTTCTGTATGAAGCTTTTTTTTTCTCTTCATAGTATTCTTCTTGTATTTAGAAATTATCAATTGAGCGTCAGTCTCATTGCAAACTCATGACATTAAAATACTATTCTCATTTAAACCTGGTCTACAATAGAGGCCTTGCTGTACAATTGTTGAAATCTGTACAGAATGAGTGAGAAAACCTCTATGACAGAAAAAGTTGAGTTTGCAGCAGAGAAGATTTCTTCTTGAGCTCAAATATTTATAAAAGAACTACACAGCATGAAGAGTCATACAGAAGAAAGAATGCAGAACATGAAGAATCATACAGATTATCTTTACACCTTCATAACAGACTGAGCTGATCTCACATCAGTCATATCAGCAGATACAGCTGTCTCAACATCAACTGTCTCAACATCATCCTCATCTCAAGAATCAGTTAATTATATAAACAGTCTCTTCATGAAGCAGTTCATGATGACAATGAGAGTAAATTAATTCTTTAAATGTTAACTTCTCAACTCACCTATGTTTGAAGAAAAGAGAGTGAAGTTCAGGCCTTAACTACAACAAATTGATGTTAAGTTAAATGTGAACATGTCAGACAATGCTGTCAGCATTCAGTTTTGATACATACACAGTTGACTTGAAGAGTTGGCTTTAAGTCAGGTCACATCTTGAATTGTGGCTTGTATTAAGTTAAACAAAGTTTTAAATCATATAATCATTAAAAAGCTGATCAATCAGCTTCAACATCTGTACAATGACTCAGAATTGAAGAAAAGAGTGACTTGTATCTTAAAAGCTTTAAAACAGAAAGAAAAATCATTCACTAAACACCTGATCATCTTTGAACAAACACTGCTAGAAGCAGAAGACTTAAAATGAGATGATGCTGTTAAGAAAACATTTCTTAGTAACAGTCTTAATGCAACACTCATGCAAGCTCTGATTGTTACCTCAATCTCTGTGTTGTATAATAAGTACATTATCTTGCTACAGTGAGTTAGTCACAACTTAAACTCAATTCAAAAGACTGTTACTCAAGAGTGTTGTATGACAATTACTATCATCACACAACAGTTTTACACAAACAACATGAACTGAGAATTCACTGAGCACACCATTGTCACAGTTACAGAAACTGAAGAAAGACACAAAGCACAATGAGTGTCAGAGAAGAAAGTGACAAAATGTCATACAAAATAACTATGCATGTGCTGCAAAGACAACAGCCACTTCATTAAGAACTGCAAACTTCTGTCTGCTGTATGATCTTGTGTCATCAACATTGTCACTGCTGAGACTGTGAAAAAGACAACAGAAGAAAAGAAGAACTCAGAAAAAGAGTAGCTTTTAGCAAAAGTCACAGCTGAGAGTGTATAAAATGTGATAAAAGCTGAAAGAAGTTTGAGAAACAGATGAATAGTGTTCTCTTTATCATGTCAACATTAATTAATAAAAAGTTATATGCACATATCTTGTATAACACAGAGTGTCTGTTTTATAAAATGATCACTTCTCACTTTGCTAAAAATTACAATCTACAGCACATTAAGATTAAGTCTTGTACAATCACAGAATTTGATGAGTCTTCAAACTCAGTAGTAAATGAGGTGACTGTTGTACAAATTGATATCAACAGTCATCAAAAGTCAAGAACATACTTTTACATTGTCTTTAAGTTAGCATTCTACAACCTTATACTAGATCTATCATGAATGAAGCAGAACAAGATCATATTAAATGCAAATAGAGTTTTTCTTACAATTAAATTCACAGAAACTATCATATGAAACAGAGAAGCTTCTGCTGAGAGTGAGTTCAATCATGTTATGATGTCAGCTATGTTCTTTACAAATCTCATATGAAAGAAAGAAGAGAAACAGAAGAAGATTGAGATATTCTCAGTCAGTATGACTGATATTGAAAAAGTCTTAATCTCACAGAAGAAGACTGACTTGAGAACTATACTCTTTAATTATTATCACAAGTTTTTAAATGTGTTTGATCATATGATGATTAAGAAGTTGCCGCCTTTAAGAAAAGAAGACACAGATTATCAAATTGAACTAAAAGAAGTGAACAGAAAAGAATTAAAAGTACTCTGAGATTCTTTATACAATATGATAAGAGAGAGATTACTAGTGTTGCAAAAGACATTAACAGAACTTTTGAATAAACAGTTCATACAAGTCAGTAACTCATCTGCTGCAGTGTTAGTTTTGTTTGTACAGAAGTCAGAAGATGAACTTCAGTTCTGTGTGAACTATTGTGATTTAAACTGAATCACTCAGAAGAATCATTATCTTCTTTCATTAATATATGAAACTCTGTGAAACATCAGATGAGCTCAATGATACATTAAGTTGAATGTTATAGTAACTTTTCACAAGATTTGAATTGCTGCAGAAGACAAATAAAAGATGACATTTTGTACAAGATATGAGTTGTATGAATGAATAATGATCTCTTTTGAGTTAGTCAATGTTTTAAGCACATTTCAGAGGTATATTAACTGAGTCTTACAGAACTTTTTAAATAAGTTCTGCTCAGTTTATGTGAACAACATTTTGATCTTCACTGATGAGTCACTGCATCAGCATCAAAATTATGTACAAAAGATACTACTACAACTTCAGAAAGTTGACCTATAAATTGACATTGATAAATGTGAGTTTAAAGTCAAGTCAACTAAGTATTTAGTGTTCATTCTTGAAGTTGAAAAAGATGTACAAATGAATTCTTAAAAGATAAAGATCATCATGAACTGACAAGTGTTTAAGTCAGTGAAGAAAGTACAAAGTTTCATAGACTTTGCAAACTTTTATTAAAAGTTCATCAAGAACTTTTCTAATCTGATTATGTCTATCATGACTCTCATACAAAAGAACACATTCTTTAAGTAAACTGAGAAAACTGATCAGAGTGTCAAGAAGTTAAAGGTCATGTTCATTTCAGTGTCAATTCTAGTATGATTTGATCACACTTGTATGATCATGATGAAAACAGATTTCTTAAACTGATGCATAGATGAAACTCTGTTACAGTCAATAAACAATGTCTGAAGACTCTGTGTCTACTATTCAAAGAAGAATGCATCTGCAGAGTGCAATTATAAGATTTATGATAAAGAGATGCTGATCATCATACAATGTTTAAAAGAGTGAGATGCAGAATTGAGAAGTGTGTCAAATTTTTAAATTTGTACAAATCACAAGAACCTGAAGTACTTTATGACAGTGAGAAAGCTTATAGAGCAACAAATGAGATGATTTCTCACATTGTCACAATTGTCACAGGTTTGCAATGAGACTGACGCTCAATTGATAATTTCTAAATACAAAAAGAATACTATGAAGAGAAAAAGAAGAGCTTCATACAGAAGCAAATAGATAATGTGCTTTAGTCTTAAAGTCTTAATAAGCAACTAGATCATAAGACCTTAGTATGAGTTCAACTCATGACATCACCTTTTTCTTTTTCTTTAAGGTTGTGCTTTAAGCTTCTGAAAAGGTTGTTGTACAGTTGTCAATGTCTGTTAACACATGTTTTTCTGCTTTGTACAAGTAAGGTTTGCAGATGAAATTTTTTTCATTGCTTGCGTGATTTTCTCTGACAATTCACTTAAGCTTATCTGTCAGTGAAGTGAGTTATAAATCTCTTACCTCACATACAACTTTTCTTTTTCTTTCTTCTTCAACTTCTTCACTGACACCTTTTGTATGTAAAACCTTTCTTGATTGAATATGTCAACACTGACTCTCATACAACAAGCTTAGCAGCAACAACAACAACAACAACAATTATTATGTAAGTGTCATACAAATATGTGTCTCTGAGCTGACAACTTGTAAAGCCCTCATTTTATACAATGCTTATGTTGCTGCTTTTGTTTTTGTGAATATTGATGTCAATTCTGTTCTCTTTGTTAATCAACAGCAGCTTGCTTTGTATGCTCACTCTTGTCAGACAATAATCATTCTCACTCTGCTCAGTGACAACATTCTGTTTGTACAAAACTATATCACATTGCAGCAGATGAGAACTCATTGACTGTTATACATCAATGCAATTCTGATTCAGAGTCAGAGTGTGTTGGTTTTTAACAGTTGTATTGACTGTCAAAAATGTGATATAACACTCTTTTTGAAATGTTGTCATATGTCAAAACATTTCAGTGAGTGTTACAGCAACTGTAAGTGACATGATCACACTGTTCATTGCTCTGTATGCAACAATGATGTACTCATTATCATCTCAGACAATAAGAACAACAACAGTGTTGATGAGGATGAGTGCATTGCTAGATCAAGGCAGATTGCATTGACCTCACTGCTGACAAGAACAGTCATTATCAACCTCAAGGTTTAGGTATGTACAACTTCTTTTTTCTTTTTTTTCTTACATTGTCTCTAGCATAGGTTTAGTTGTATGAGCTGTGTATGACATCTGAGCTGTATGCCTCATCTCTGCATGATGTTCAGAACAAGTAGCTTCAGCAAAATTAAGAAGACAACATTAGTAATTAGCATAGAAATAAATTAAATAAATTTAACACTAAATTTTGAACTCTGTACAATTTCTCAAACTCATAAAGCACTTTAGTCTCTCATGACATAATCTCATCTTTCAGGCTTCTGCTCAATGTTGATAAGGTCTTTGAAGATCTTCTTGCATACAGTTAAGATTTAGTCACCTCAGGTTGCATTAACTTTTATTGATTTAATGTCACTGTGTCTTTCAGGGTGAATGTCAGTTCTCATGTGAGTCAGATATAATTGACTCATTTTATCAAGTACTTCTTCTTGAAATCTTCTTTACATTGTACAAATCTCTTCTTCAGAATCTTCTTTATCTCAAACTCTTCTTCATTGCTTACAATTTGTGATGAGAGTTGTGAGTCTGTCATACACTGAGAAGAAAGAGTGTTCATAACTGCTGACTGAAGCATGACTGAGTGAAACACATTATGAATACTCAACAGTGTGTTCAAATAGAAGAAATGTGAGTTAATCTTCTTAACAATGATGTACTTGACATTCTTCACATTAAACTTCTTGCACAGACAGTCTGTACAAATGTTCTTAAGATTTAGTCAGATTTTGTCTTCTTTCTTGAAGTCATAAGACTGCTGTCTTTTTTGATTCATCATTTTCTTCTGTATCTGCTGAGTGACAGTCATAGTCATCTGTGCTCACTTTATGACTTCTTTCATCTTTTATAAAATCTGATCAGCTTTCTATACTGAACTTTTTGCAGATCATACAGACTTCAACTTCTCAAGTAGTTGTAGAGACTTCATGTGATACTCATAAGACAAGAAGAAGAGACTCACCTCTGTTAAGATGAAATTATGATTGTTTATGATTAGCTCAGTCATGAGAAGCAGGCTTGCTCAGTTGTTCTGACTATAATTAAAGAACATATGAATGTACAGCTCAACATTCTGATTCATTCACTCAGTTGTCTTGTCAGTTTCTGAGTGATATGCTGTGAACATTCTTCATACAATCTTTAAAAGTTGACAGACTCTCTTTCATAGACTGCTCACAAACTGAGTGTCTTGATCTGAGACTATCACAGTAAAAAGCTCATGAGCTCAATAGAAATGTTGTATAAATGTCTGAGTCACTCATTCTGCAGTCATATTCTTGCACAGTTTCAGTATTACTTTCTTGCTAAGACAATCTGTAATTATCAGAAGGTTCATACAACCCTCACTTGACAGTAGATCTACTACAAAGTCAATGAATATCTTCTGTCAAATCTGCTTTAATACAGGTAGAGGCTTCAAGAAGCCTTGTCAGCAGTCTTTTCAGTTATTGTTTATACAGCACTTGTTACAATTTCAACAGAATGTACAGATGTTCTGCAACATTTCTGATCAAAAGAATTGTTATAATAAGAGAGCATCAGTCATGTTTCTTTTTGAGTGTTCAGTTATTGTTGAGTCATGTGTATACTGAATAAGTTTTGTACAAAGCAATTCTGAGTTTAATACTCAGTGTCTTTCTCAAAAGAGCAACTTTTCTTCACTGCTCAGAGAGCATTTTGTTATGAACACTCTCATTCTCAGTACAGTAGAAAATGATCTTTGTTTCTTGTGAATTGACTGACAAAGCTCATTGTACAACTCATCTTCAGCTTCAGCATTCACTCACATCTGTTTGAGGTCTGTGATCTCACTGAACAAGTTCTGATCTCATATGAGCACAGAGATCAATATGTCTGCTATTGTTATTGAGACAGCCTGTATAGGCTTACTCATCATCTCAGAATGTATTATTTACATCATATAATGTTGTACTCTGTCATTTGAGAGATTCATTGACACATTCTGCTTTTGTTTTGATAAAGCATCTGCTCTCTCATTCTGTTTGCTCAACAAGTATAGTATAAAGAAGTTATATCACAATAGTATTAAAGACCATCTTATTTGTTGCTCTGTAAGCTTTTTAACTGTCATAAAGTATTTCAGATTTTTGTGATCTGTACAAATCTGTCACGAGTTTGCAATGAGACTGACGCTCAATTGATAATTTCTAAATACAAGAAGAATACTATAAAGAGAAAAAGAAGAGCTTTATACAGAAGCAAAAAGATAATGTGCTTTAGTCTTAGGGTCTTAGTAAGCAACTAGACCATAAGACCTTAGTATGGGTTTAACTCATGACATCACCTTTCTCTTTTTCTTCAAGGTTGTGCTTTAAGCCTCTGAAAAGGTTGTTGTATAATTGTCAATGTCTGTTGACATGTGTTTTGCCTGCTTTGTACAGGTAAGGTTTGCAGATAAAAAAAATTTCATTGTTTGCGTGATTTTCTCTGACAATTCACTCAAGCTTATTTGTCAGTGAAGTGAGTTATAAACCTCTCACCTCATGTACAACTTTTCTTTTTCTTTCTTCTTCAACTTCTTCACTCACAACTTTTGTATGTGAAATCTCTCTTAATTGAATATGTCAACACTGACTCTTGTACAACAAGCTCAGCAGCAACAACATCAACAACAACAACAATGTAAGTGTCATATGAGTATGTATCTCAAAGCTGACAGCTCACAGAGCTCTCATTCTTTACAATGTGTATGTTGCTGCTCTCATTCTTGTGAGTGTTAATGTTGATTCAGTTCTCTTTGTTGATCAGCAGCAGCTCATTCAGTACACTCATTTTTCTCAGACAAGGGTCATCATTGTGCTGCTCAGTGTGAATGTCTCATTCATACAGTAATGTATTACACTGAATCAGATGAGAACTCATCATTCATTGTACATCAATGCAATTCTGATTCAGAGTCAGAGTGTGTTGATTTCTGTTGATTGTATCAACTGTCAGACACATGATATGACACTCTTTTTAAAATGTCATTGTATGTCAAAACATTTCAGTGAGTGTTGTGATAACTGTAAGTGACATGACCACACTGCTCATTGTTCTGTACACAACAATGACATTCTTATTGTCATCTTGAACAATGAGAACAATGGCAATGTCAATGAAGATGAGCCTGCTGCTCAGTCAAGGCAAATCACATCAGCGTCATCAGTGAGAATGGTCATCATCTATGTCGCCTCTTAAATACATACAACTCTTCTTTCTTCTTTGCATTGTGCTTGTCTAGTCATACAGACTGTGCACAACACTTATAAAGCCTAGTTGTATGAGCTGTGTGTGACATCTGAGCAATGTGCCTCATCTTTTTGTGATGCTTAAAACAAATAGCTTTGACAAAATCAAGAAGGCATCATTAGTAATTAGTATAGAAATAAATCAAATAAATTCAACACTAAATTTTGAACTCTGTATGATTCTTTGAACTCATGAAGCATTTCAATCTTCTTGTGTATGATTAAGATTTAGTCAACTCAGATTGTATTAACTTTCATTGATTTAACATCACTGTGTCTTTCAGAGTGAACGTCAATTCTCATGTGAGTTGAGTATAACTGACTCATTTCATCAAGTACTTCTTCTTGAATTCTTCTTGATGTCATACAAATCTCTTTTTCAGAATCTTCTTTATCTCAAACTCTTCTTCATTACTTACAATTTGTGATGAGGGTTGTGAGTCTGTTGTACACTGAGAAGAAAGAGCATTCATGACTGCTAATTGAAGCATGACAGAGTGAAACACATTATGAATACTCAACAGTGTGTTTAAACAGAAAGAATGTGAGTTAATCTTCTTAACAATGATGTACTTGTCATTCTTCACATTAAACTTCTTGCACAGATAGTTCATATGAATGTTCTTAAGATTTAGTCAGACTTTGTCTTCTTTCTTAAAGTCATAAGACTGCTGTCTCTTCTGATTCATCATTTCTTTCTGTATTTGCTGAGTGAGAGTCATAGTCATCTGTGCTCACTCTGTGACTTCTTTCATCTTTCATACAATTTAATCAGCTTTCTGTACTGAACTTTTTGCAGATCATACAAGCTTCAACTTCTCAAGTAGTTGTAGAGGCTTCATGTGATACTCATGAGACAAGAAAAAGAAGCTTCACTTCTGTTGAGACAAAGTCATGATTGTTTATGGCTAACTCAGCCATGAGAAGCAGGCTTGCTCAATTGTTCTGACTATAATTTGAGAATGTACAAATGTACAGCTCAACATTTTGATTCATTTGCTCAGTTGCTCTGTCAGTTTTCAAGTGATATGCTGTGAACATTCTTCATACAATCTTCAAAAGTTGACAGACTCTTTTTCATAGGCTGCTCACAAACTGAATGCCTCAATTCAAGACTATTGCAATAGAAAGCTCATGAGCTTGATAGAAATGTCATACAAATGTCTGAGTCACTCATTCTGCAGTCATATTCTTGCACAGTTCAAGTATTACCCTCTTGCTAAGACAATCTGTAATTATTAAAAGGTTCATACAACCCTCACTTGACAGTAGATCTACTACAAAGTTGATGAATATCTTTCACCAAATCTGCTCTGATACAGATAGAGGCTTCAAAAAGCCTTGTCAGCAGTTTTTTCAGCTGTTGTTTGTACAACATTTATCACAATTTTGACAGAATGTATGAACATTCTGTAGCATCTCAGGTCAAAAGAACTGTCATGATAAAAGAGCATCAGTTACATCTCTTTCTGAGTGTTCAGTCATTGTTGAGTCATGTGTATACTGAATCAGTTCTGTACAAAGAGATTCTGATGATGACACTCAGTGTCTTTTGCAAAAGAGTAGCTTTTCTTCATCACTCAAGAAGCATTCTGTTATGAATACCCTCACTTCTAAAACAGTAGAAAATGATCTTTGTTTCTTGTGAATTGTCTGACAAAGCTCATCATACAACTCATCTTTTGCTTCAGCATTCACTCACATCTGTTTGAGATCTGTAATCTCACT
>JAABUP010009403.1_pt1 | contig 12017 bp, 14 predicted proteins | sample 5559201 | NCBI WGS metagenome assembly JAABUP01 (sample SAMN10711887, study PRJNA513373) | rock metagenome | isolation source: Antarctica rocks | place: Antarctica | reverse complement strand
TGGACAAGAGACGAGAGCGACGAGAGCGATCTTGTCTCTTCAATGTCAGCGACAATAGAGGACCTCAAACACCAAGTGGCAATCTTGCAACGGCTACTGGATGCTCGTGCTCCGCCGATTTCGACACGATATGCGTGCCGAGCTGTGTCTTGCAAGAAAGATTTCGGTAAATTGGAGCATATGTATAGGCACATTCGCGACCAGGAAGAAGACCCTACGCATGAGCCACTTGCCGACATCATCAATGAAACCTATTGTGTGCTTTGTTCCAAGACGTGCAGCAGACCATGTGAGCTTGTAAAGCACGAGAAACAATTCCATGGTGAGACGTACATATCAAGGATTGATAAGTTCGTGGGAATCGCGAAGCCTCTGTCGCCTCCTTCGAGCACTTCAGCAGCGTCAGAGGATGTGCGAAGCAGGTGAATATCAATCCTGTTGGGTACATCGCCGAAGCTGACTTATTTCAGTTCTGACATGGACGAGAAAGTCTTTCGCAGGGCCTTACAATCAAAACACAAGTCCAGTCGTCGTCCAATTCCGTCTCCTGTCGAAATCGATTCATCGATGGAATTGGCGAGCGTGCAACCAATACGGCGCATCAGCCCCAATCGATCAGCAGATGATGCACCGGTGCCTGAACGGTCGGAGGGTGACCCTGCCTTAACGCACGCGATGACACCTCCCATGGTGGTGGGGCCCACAGCCATCAATCCGCCCTTTTGGGCCGGCCGGGATCAAATCCCACCTACACTCGAACAGGATTCCACTTCCACTCCCAGTGTCTTCCCCGCTCCTTCGGATCTCCCGGGGCCTGGTTCCTGGGATCGCTTCTACGTCAACGGGCATGGCTTTTGGCAGTGGGACGGCTTTTACGTCGATGAGAACGGCATTTTCCAATGGGATGACTTTTACGTCGGCAAGAATGATCTACTTCAGAATGTTGGGCGGGATAGTTACATAATCTCCACAGCACCGTGCCTACCGCCAACTGAGAGCGAGTTTAGCGATAGTCGTGGTTTTTTGAGGGCGCCAGTAGATTCGTTGGACTGCGCTGGGGATGCAGAAGAAAGCGGGTAGTGTTTGGTTCAATGCTTAATCTGATAACAAGGGCCGTGGCAGCTACGTGAAGATATTTGTATTCGGATTGAGAGATGTAAAACCCGAACCTGTAACTCTGACACAAGCCGAGATGGAATCCCATCACACATTTTCAATACAGCAACAGGATCCCGTAGCCGCCGACATCCTTGACAGCAGGATATTGGCATGCCATGCTAGCATCATACACCACGACCGATCCGTTCTCCTGCGGAATGTCCTCCATTGAAGCGGTCGAAACCGTGGTAATATCCACCAGATGTGATCCCTTACTGATTCGAGGGAACCCAGAGCCCCCCTCAATAACGATGATCACAGTATGCTTTCCCTGGGCGGGCGGCCGGTGGATCTGGGAGCTATCTAAGAACTCGTGGAAGAAGACCAGTCGGCGGTTTCGAATGAGTTTGTCTCTCAACACTTCTATCTTTGGCTTCAGCGCCTAGTTCTTTAGGTCAGAACGAATGAGTATTGTGCAAGTTCTCTGCTAACCCACCGTCTCGAAATATTCAAAGACAGCGTCGCAGTCGCCATTCCATTCCAGCTCCGTCTGTCGCTGATACCGCGATCGTTTGGTATTGGGCGATGTACAATGTATGCGCACCGTCTCGACCAATTTTGTATCTATGTTGCCCAGCACGACAATACCCGATTTTCTGAGCACATCCGAGGGGTCCATTTGTTCGTTGGAACTCCGTTCCATCAGCGTCTGAGGTGTCGTCGTCGATGAGAGCCATGTCTCTGGCTCTGCGCTACTGTGGTGGGGCACTTTTCCGACTGCCGAGGTTGGCACGTGAACAGCAATGCCCGTGAGATCGGGCGTGGCAAGCATACCATTGCCAATACCGTGTCTTTTGAAACTTCGAAATCAGAGGCAGGAGGGTCAATGGAGTCTGTAGTAATGAGTCACTCATCAAGTTTCTGTTGAGCTCTCACTGATTAGTATTTCCGAGGATCGCAATAATCTCGCCAGAACGCACCCGTACACGGTGACCGTTGCGGGAATCTACCTTCAGGATAAGTATATACACTGTTGGCCTTAATAGCAGCATGGTGGGAGAATCAAAGTCTGACGATGACGGCAAGACAGCAGAGCTAAAGGGAGCGATAACGACTGAAAGTTTCCCGGGGACGTGCCTCACAGTTGAAGGGCCATCAGAGTTAAGAGACTGGAGGTTCGAAGCGATGTCTTGACGCTCAGCGACGATGCTACCACTTAGGAGACATCCCGTATAAATGCCGCAGCGCCTGGACCGACATGCTCGAGAATCGTATCGACGCATCCAAAATGGATGTCAGAGCCTCGGGCTCACACCCTACAGGGATGCCACGAGGCTCCCTCCATGCATCCCAGAGCATCCAAACTGGCAGCACCGCATCCCGGATGGGATGCCGAGGTGCCAACAGTCACGTCGATCCCAATAGGGAGTCAGGAGGCCGGACTCTCCTGATGCCAGAATGTCGAGGCTGACGTCGACACATCCCATCCGGATGCCAGACTATCAAAACTAATCATGCAGGTGCTGCCACATCAGAAGACATCCAGTACGGTAGCGTGATGCCCTGGATCGTTGGAACACGCCACATAGCGACGCCAACTTGTGAAAGAACTCCCCATCGGCAAAGAGATCTCCAAGGTATATGATTCCGATCACATCCCACAATCTCAGTGTCGCTTACAGGCAGCATATATTGTACTGTTCATTTTTCATTCGAGTCGGTTGCCTTTTGACTGCCTTACGCTGTGCACCGTGCGCCTTGAACCTACATTACATCTATTGCAATGCATCCCGTCCTGCATTAGCCGTAAGCACCTTTATCGACCTTTCCCTTACGTCCATGGTTTCCAAACCCCGGTCAGATATCCTGCAGGTCATTGGGAGGAACACGATCGACGGTTGGCCCTACTGCATGGAATTGGGCTTCCACCCACCCAATGCGTGGTGGGAGACGGAGGCGGAAACCATTCTTCAAGGCCAAGACCTTATGTTGATAGCATAAATCGTCCGATTTGGCCTCTGCCGATAGGATTCGCTCCGAGGTGCCTTGCAACACCGAACAGAACCTTGGCTCGACCAAATCCTCCTTCGCCTCCGCTGTACCCGGGTCGGAGTCAATCACCAAGCAGAGGCCGAGCTCAACAGATGCCTCAAGATCGAAAAGATATTAGATGCGGTAGAACCCATCCGTCCTTCATCGCCTTCCAGCTGGAACTGGAAACCTTTCAAAACACAAGAGCAAGCTGACCCAGGGGAGATTGCTACCAATATCGACGAAGGCAGCCGGTCGCTCTTCCGAAAGGTCCCCTTCACGTACAGAATCCTCTTGGTATCCGATGGAATACTTCAACCAATCTTCAAAGTACGTTGCGGTCTAGAAGGTAAGTCGAATCCACTGCTGCCATTGACCTCCCTGATGCTATAGGCAGGAATTTCGCAACCGAAGTACATTAGCTTATCAAGCAATTTCGCCCTCTCTTCCGTCAAGTTCTCCTCGAGGGACCATTGATCGTCTACGCTTGAATCTTGAAATCATCACCGGACCGTTGAGGCAGCTCTTCCAAAGTCGGTCCCTTGTAGAGAGACTACGCGTCCTTCCCATGCTGGCAATCCGCTTCGACCTCACCTACAACCGTCTTATCGAGGAGATCGATTGGAGACGACCCTTCAGCACCCGGCTTGACGTGTTCGACGCGTTAATGGCTGGTCATCCCATGGAGCGACTTGCAAAGAAAGCTACTGTATTTGACAAATACGACCTAGACCTTCTCTGCCCTGCGGGCTTCAAAGCACGCGACGCTCATCTGCATTATCTGGACACGGAATCGAATGCAATTACCCGAGAGTACGCGGAATGTCTCTTAGTCCATCCACCACTAATGGACCTCTTCCGAGAGCTCGTGAAGGTAAGCGGACCATAGGTGCAGGCCGCTGATCTAGCTGATTTTATGTCAGGAGCTGTTTCGCCTTCGCAACTGGTATCGTATTTCTGCTCTCCTGATCGCCCTGCGCGAAGCTCATTTCGACGAGTCAACTCTACCAAGTTACTTTGATCTCTTAGACCCCAGCGATAACTTTGCTGCCTTCCGAGCTCACATGGCCGCACAACTAGGGCTTCCGTTTCTACTTCCGTACGTCCAACACTACACCATTCGTGGAGAAGAAACCGTAGTGAGAGAAGTGTTTCAATTCCTGCTTTACAATCTAGAGGCCAATCCAGAGGCGGTTCTGGCTTCATCTGGCTGTTCTACGAGGGAATATGGGTTCTTGCGCTACCTCTTGCCGTGTACCTACGGTCGATAAAAAGAGGGCATAGGAAGCGGAGGCATAATGTACGACTGAACCAGATAGACCTTAAAATCACCAGGAATCTACTTGATCCCGTCGAAATACTTGGGCACAAGTGATGTATGGTCCCAGCCTTCTCCCTGGCCTGTATCTGCCCCCTAGTCCCTTTAATCTTGGACGTACAAGTAGACCCAACCATGTTAGGAATCCAACGCGGTAATCCACTCCGATCGAGTAAGAGGATGATCTACAGTACTACATCTGCGCTAACCCTGTGGCATCCATAATGGGTGCCTCGACGCGGAGAAACAATGTTTGGAAGTGACCGAACTGGTCCTCGTCTTTGAGCTTGCTCGTCTTGTCCCGCTTTGACCCAACAGCTCTCGATGGCCAAGGCCTTAATAGATCAAACTGTCCTTTGCAAATATTTCTTGCCAGCAGGCGTCATCTCATTCATCGCTCCCGCCCCATCGACCTCCTCGGAACGAAAACCTCAGCATACCCCATACCATGAACACTCAAAAGCATACCTCATGTGCGCCCACGTGGCAGGGACGGATTGAGACCACAAGAGACGCGTTGATCGTTTTTGAAGCCTGCCTCACTAGATATCTTCACCACTGCCTCCGTCGTCCGACAAAGGCTGAATTGCCGCAGCTTATTGCCAGTGGGAACGTATTTATATACGACGAAGCGACTTCGGGTATGAAAAGATGGACAGACGGCATATGTTAGAGTCCAAGTCGAGCGTTGCCCAATTTTTTTGTTTATCGCCAACTCAGCAGCCGTCTCGCTCTCGGGAAGAGGAGCGCTAGGCGGAGTGCAAGGAGACACATGACAAATATATGTGAAAACCCCAATCGTCCTCTCGTTGGTTCCTTGGTGGACTCTTATGATTTCAAAGAAAATGGATTGGTTAAAAAAACGATAAGCATCAAGGTACAAGATGCACATTATTACCTAGTTTCTTACTATTCTTTAGACGATGCAAACAATTTAACCACCCCCAGAGATGACAGTCTCCTGAAGGACATTTGCATCCGGGAAGCTTTACTCCATCAACTACCTTTCAAAAATGACCTTAATGGTGATGGTACGTGGACAGGGATGAAGCTAGATGCCTATCCATCGTCATGTCGAGGTTCTTACCCGCAATACTATCCCCAAGGTCTACCCTATTTAATGCCACAATACCAAGTACCTCCGCAGCAGGCTCCCACTATATATCAGTCTGATCAACACCCATTCCAGCACATCAATCACGCGTTGCAGTACCCAAATGCTCTGCAACCAGCTTGCCTAAATCAAGATCCCTACGAGGACCACACATTTTTCGAGGGGAAATCTTACCGTGTAGACTTCTATGGCACGAAACCTTATACTGCGACGAGATCTAGATATAGGCAAGCCGCAACGAATAAGGCGGATGTTAGAAGCTCTCGAATTAGGAGGCGAGTGGCGGCAAGCAAACGTCAAGTCCGCATAATACAATACGACTAACAACCTCCCGCAATCACTATGTAACAATAACAGAGACAGATGGACAAAGAGATGCAGGAGCTTTAGATATAAATTGCTGCTCTGAAGTACAAATTATATAACCACAAACCCTGGTCGTTGCACGTCCTCTAAAGGAATTGCCGAACTTGCGCGGTCTCCCTCGGTGAGGACCCAGAAACGGCGTCATCTTTCTCTTCGCGATTATCTTTCCGTCCAATACATACCCGCCTTCAAACTCCTCCTCGTCTAAAGGCAAGGGGGACGTGAAGCGGTGGCGTTTAATGCGACGCCCCAGCGGCCGTTTTTCGCCAGCGTCGGTTGTCCTTTATCTCCGCTCCCTTGTCTTCCCACACTCTTACTTTCTCCCTCTCTTCTTCTGCCCAATGTCCTTAATCGTCTACTCTTTTAGCCCCATCCCAGTTGTCCTAACCACCTCTTTTCTTATTAGCAGAGAGCGAGCGGCTTAAGAGGGGTTAGCGGATTTCCATGCTTAATTGCTCAAGCCCTAGATTGCAGCGTTAGCTCGGCCAGATCAAGGTCAAGAGCAGAGCACCAGCCTTACTAATATTATTTATGATCTCCCATTCCTCCTCATGCTATGTTAAGCCTTCTATGATAGCCGCTGCTTAGTGATCGTCTCCGAGGACGGTCTATCTACGTCGGTGCTGGCGTAGAATGACGTCGGGAGAGGTCGCGCGCTCATAAGGTTCGGCGGGAGGTCCGGTGGGAGTTTAAGCGTTCGGGTAGGTATGCGTTGGTGACAATTCGTTTAGATAAGATCCATAGAGTTGAGCAGTACCCACTTCAGACTCAACGCTCGTGGCCCTAGTGGACGTGCTGGCCTCGCTGGTCTCAGTGCCGTTATCCTCAACCACGATAGCAGCCGATTACGACTCAGCGCTCATCTCCTCTTCGACCGCGAGAGGCCTTGTGCCTCCTGCACATGAACCTACGCGTATTCTCCGCCAGACACGTCAGCCCATTGAAGACTGGTTTGCATATAGCTCCCACTCCGAACATCATACATTCGGTCATGTCCAAGAAGGCACGTTATAAGATCTCAACATCCTTTAGCTTGTACTGGAAAGCTGATTGGCATTCAGCGGGGAGAATTAGCGCTTGAAGGAGAAGAGGAATATCTGCCAGGCCACCTGTTCAAAGAGGAGGATCACGACAGATGGATAACCTGCAGAGGAAAATTGATTACGATCTATAAACCTACAGCAGCGAAGAACTCTGCTCCGTTCTGGGAATGGGACAAACACCAAGACGCCACAAGCCGTATTCCCGAAGGACACAAGGTTCGAGTGGTAGACGGATAAAGCAGACTATTACTGCCAATCCCTTCCTCATATATTTCGGGGCCACCGCCCAACATTTACTCACGCAGACTGTCAGCGTAAGAAGGGCTATGAATACAAGGTGCGCTGGAGTACATGGCTGCCTAGGAGCGAATTAGGGAACGCCCAGCGGTTGCTGCAGGAGTTTGAGGTGAGACACCGGGCGCAGCGAGGAGGCAAACGGGGCAGACCGGCTCGTGCAGACAAGTGTCGGTGACCGTTTAGTTTTGTTGTTCGCAGAAGAAGTATCCACGTTCTTGATTCTTTCTCAGGCGATGAGAAGTTCCCAATTTTCTATTTTGTCAGTACGGGGCGTCGGTCTTCCCTCTTGTCAAACTTTACATCTCTACCTGTTTGGCTCGATAGAGCCCAAAGCGTCAATGCCAACATGATATCCCTGACTGCATGTCCCTTGTAGCTCAGTGACGCTTGACGCGGCAAGCCCATTTCCAAAGCGAATCCCTTCCAGTTTCAACAGAGTCCAAACAAATGCCTGCCCTTGAGCCCGAGAACTTTTCTTTCTCGTTTCGCAGTTTCTCCAGGAGTCGGAACATCTGCGGAGAAGTACAGAGAAAATACGCAGTTCTGTATTATGCTGAAGACGTCCTCCACTTCCTAGTAGAATCAGGACCATAGTTCGAACCGCAGCATCTGAAGCCATAGGGCCTCAGCATGGTATAGAGGTAAAAAGTCCTGAATATAAAGGCACCAGTCATCATCCCACCTAAGAGCGCAGATCGCGAGACAATATTCCCAGTAATTTGGATACCAGCCGGCCTTCTCCCAATCGATAATCGTAACTTCAAACTCATCTTCGAGCATCTGACCTGCATTGATACAGCCTTCCCGTGGAGCAACTTTGCGAACGATTATATTTGCCGCCCGTCTCTGCCAACAACCTTTGTGATCTCCCATTCCTGCTCTTCAAGTGCGGCATTTTAAGCATGCGACTGCGGAGGAAGTGGTGGAGTGACGGCACTGGGAGAATTTGTGACCGCTGCTGCTCCGTGGTCATCTTCGCCAACGACTCGCCCACATGGATGCTGGGGTAGAGCGGCACTTGGAGAGGTCGGGCGATCGATGGGTTCGGTGGTAGGTTCGGTAGTATGAGTACTCAAGCAACCGTGCGCCTCTGCCTGTTCCCTGGGGGGGAGCTTTGGAAGGCTGCAGGGCCAATCTTCGACTGTAAGCTCGTGACCCTGGTAGGACCGCCAGTCTCGCCAGTCTCGCCAGGCTTTTCGTCGTCATCCCCAACTACGAGAGGATTATCTGAAGCATGTCAGAGTGAAGGCCTGGAAGCTGGTCAGAAAGGCAGGGGGCTCACCTTGACTGTCGCCAGTCTCACTGGATCGACTTGAGCTTGTTTTATTCTCGTGTTGCTGCAGGTCTTGCAGAGATGGCGGTCGTTTGAAGAAAGGCTCTGGTGAGCTGGATTCCTTGGACTGATTTAGTCAATCCTTCACCAACCGATGGCTTGCTTCTGCCCGAATTTCAGTACTGGTATACACTTGGCAAGTTCCGAACAAACCATTATCCGGTCGATATAGATGTAACAGACTATGTGGCCAGAGTGGTCTCCTTCGCTCGAGCTTTGGAAGGTGAGGAAGGCATAAGGACATATGATTTTGTGAAACTGGTTGTGGCAGCGTCGGATTGGGGTTACTGCGGTCGTTGGAAAAATGATGATGTTTTGCACTTGGCCAAAGTTCAGGTCGAATCCTTTAGCCTTGAAGGTGGCTTCGCAAGTTTAGCATTAGGGTCCTGAGAATTGATAAGCTTTGGCGCCGGTCACTCCTATCCGCCTCGTCAAGCTAGTCCTAATTTGGACCAGCGCTTGATACGCGTTCTCTGATGCCCTGGTTAGGCCTTCTCCAGCCACAACGACACGTTCTTCCAGTGACCAGTAAATGTGGCTCATTCTGCTCCTTCTTGACCCGGTGATATTTATACCATTTTCGATGTCTCTTCACACTACGAATATCAAATACCAATAGCCAATCTTTGAGTCATTTAGTGACGACATCATACTGGTTCACATGAGCTTGCTTTAATAAAAGCTTTACGGGTTGTGCGTAGCCAGCGCATAGTCAAGAGATATCTTGCGACGTGCCATACAGCCAGCACTAGTCGGGGCTTCGTCGAGGAGGAGTCGCTGTCTCACTACAACGCATCACTATATTACCCAGTCCACCTCAACCAGACAATCTACAGTAGATACAAAATTATGGCCAAACTTGCCTACGGAGGATCCTCCACAGTTTGGCTTTATGAAGATTTGATGTATGCTCCCTAAATCTTATTCTAACGGTCGTACCTGAACAGTGGCAGTGATCAGACCTACAAAACCCTGAAAATTGGCGTTTACAGAAAGTCTGAGAGCCAGGAGGTCAAGGTTCTAAACTATTTGAAGGAGAATAAGTCATCCCACGATGGTCGATACTGCGTAAGAAGGGCTTGCAACTCCTTTAAGATTCAGATCCCCGGTGGCCGTCATCACTGCATGGTATATGAGCCCCTAGGGATGAGTTTATTGGACTACGTGACTCGTCAACAGGATCACGCCCTCAGTACCGCGGCTGTAAAATGGGCTGTGACGTATCTGTTACAGGCTGTTGACTATCTCCATACTTCCATTATGGTACATACAGGTATACGCTTGGAATCCTATAGATCTTCGCCTTCACTGAATGATCTTCTTATAGACATTAAACTTGACAACATCTAAAACACACTTCCAGATGAAGAGAATGCAATCCTTGCAAGCTTCGTCAACGCTGAACGTATAGAACCGAGTCCTCGGAAATTCATCGATGAGGCTCGCACAATTTACACCACTCGACCATTAGAGTACGGAGGCATGATGACTTTTCCAATATTAAGTGATTTAGGCACGGGCATGTTCGGCCAGGAGGAATATGAGGAAATAATCCAAGCGATTCCTCATCGTGCACCGGAGGTAATTTTGAGAATAAAATGGAACTGCAGCGTAGATATATGGAATCTGGGAGTTTTGGTCAGTGGAGCTCTTTCTTATTGGTGTCGTTATAGTCCATACACCCGCCTGCTGACCTTCCGTAGATCTGGGAGCTTCTCTTCGCCGAGCACTTATTCGGAAGCGAGAACGAGCAAGACTGTCTTACAATAATAATTATATATATGGGCCCTCCACCGTCAGAATTGTTAGAGCGGAGTCAGCTTCACGAACATTATTTTGACGATCATGGTAAGTAAACATTGATCTACATCTAAAAGCGATGTTTTTGACGACTGTCAACAAGGGGATTAGACTAGAAGGAGAGACGGATATAGAGATGTTTCTGGACTTCATTAGGTCAATGCTTAATTGGGTACCTGAAAAGAGGAAAACGGCTGCCGAACTGGCAATGCACCATTTCGGTCTAACGCCTGCACGAGACTGTGGAAAGGGAGGTCGAAGGCTTGATGGAGGGAAGAGCGAAGACTCGTGGTGGCTATCTATTCCTTTGACTACGAGGGATAGTTAGGATTTTCCTTCCACCGAACGGGTTAGGACTGGACGAAAGCTTCTGAGATAGCAGCGTCTATGTATCTGATGCGGTACCAGTCTTCATGAGATGTGTCATAGGCGAGTCATGATTCATTAAATAAAGCTGTCCAACCCTTTGGGCAAAGCGTAGAGACTGAATTTTGTATAGGACGCTTTGATATACTGCAAGGCTCTCGCTCTCGTTAAAACCTCACATGGCCGAAATCATTGAGGAGTTTCTCTCCATCCTAATTGCGCCACTGTTCTGGGCAAAGGCGCATCCGATGGCGGTGTAGCTCTTGCTGCACAAGATATCGTGGTGGCCCGTATCGTTATATTTTATGTGCAAGACATTGGCGACGGTCTGGCACTGATCCTCCAGCTCTGGATCAGTGGGGACTCCGCACAGCCAGGTGATATAAGACAGGTCGAAGGGGCTGTCGCCGTTGAGGTTGCCAGCACTGACTTCCTGGCCGGGCGTGATGACCTGAGCCACCGAGCCCAGGTTGAGCTCGTGGGTTTCGTTGGAGCCGTGGTCGTCGTTACCGGTGAGGGCGTTCGCTTTAAGTTTAACAACGTTAGAGTTGAGCTGAGGAGCAACGAGAAGGCGGACAAAGCTAGTTATCGGCCTCTAGTGAGCGGCTGAGTCTAAGCAGCAACCGGCCGAGCCTAGAGAGTAGATCCCGCACACTGCGCCCCTGCAGTGCCCCACGTGGCTTGGGGGCGAAAGAAAGGAAATTCCAAATTTGTGTGTTTAGGTAGCACTCTAGGCAGCACTTCTAGGCAGCAGCACTCTAGGCAGCCATCAGGCAACACTCGGAGGCAACCATTGAATCGTTTTGAAAATTACCGGTCAATACCGTTAGGTCGCTTACACATTTCAGGCACCAAAAATAATAAGTGAGAACGCCGCCTAAAACGGCGCCGAGACCATCTCGAATCGGGGGCCTTCTCACCTGCACACAGAGTATCCGCGTCTTGTCCAACGGCTCGCTGGAGCCCGGCGGCCCGTCAACCCCGAAGCGCGTTGCCGCGGGGCATTTCTACGAACCATACGAACCTTCGCACCCTCGTCTGCTTGCTGGATCCATCAGCGCCGAGGGAAGATCACTTCTTTCCCTATAGACTGGAACAGGTCTTGATAAGGAAATAGCTACGATTGGGGCGAGTAAGGAGGGATGCAGGCGATGCAGGATGATACATAGGAAAAATGGGGACCGGGTTCCGACCGACCACATTCCTTCGCAGCCGAACGTTGATTGGCCGTTGAGCTTGGAACCCCTTTCC
>JAABUP010009401.1_pt1 | contig 12020 bp, 13 predicted proteins | sample 5559201 | NCBI WGS metagenome assembly JAABUP01 (sample SAMN10711887, study PRJNA513373) | rock metagenome | isolation source: Antarctica rocks | place: Antarctica | reverse complement strand
ATATAACTATATAAATTTTAAATTACGTCGATTTACGAAATTTATATAACTATTAAAAATACCCCTAAGTTAGGGCGGTATTATAAATTAATATAATTTACTATATAATTAATTATATATTAATATTATTTAAACTAGTTTATTCGAATTTATTTAAAATTATTCGAGATTATTCGAAGTGTTATATACGGATTTTATATTCTTAATCGAAAGTAAATATTATAACGATCTCTAGAGCTAATATATAAATTTAATAAATTTACGTAATTTTTCTATATTTTTTAATAAAATACGAGTTTATTAATTTATTAATATAAATAATAATAATAAAAATAATAAAGAGAGTAAAAAAGAAAATCTTTTAAGAGATTTATTAATAAATAAAAAAATTAAAGAAGAATAAATTCTAGCGACTAAATAGATTAAAGCGTCTTAAGGATAAAGTTAAAATTCTAAGAGAGAAAATAAGAAAGGAGGACGATATATTATAAACAAGACGTTAGAATAGGACAATTTATATTCGTACGAATTATAAGTTTGCCGTACCCCAACGATGTTGCCATTTGTCGACCAGACAGTACCAGCGCTCTATATCGAAAGCTTCCAGACAGAACTCGCCAATTCCTAGCCATCGCTCGACCCTCGAAAATTGCAACCAGAAAACGTGTCAAACACCATCCGTAGTACCCTCGTCTCGGTAGCCGTAGGATTCATACAAGAAATTTTCGCAGAAAAGCCTGCTGAGAGCTAACAATGAAGTGCTGCGGTTTTCAAGCTGTGGCTTAGTTGCACCTTGTGGGCGAGCTCGACGTTCCGTTACTTGGGGACCACTTGGTGCAAGACTGCTAGCATACCATCGTCGGCGTCAAAACAGCACTGCTAGCTCCGATGAAAAGATGTGCCTTTTGACGAAGAACGTCGCTGTTGAGACGATGGGCCCGATTCTGACTCAAGAATGCAAACAACGAGTTTCTCGTCCTGCCCAATGAAACTCCTCCCTCCGAAATGCGGCGGCCGAATGACACACTCGATGGCAAGATCGAATGCGCGCTTCAAGATAGCCGCAAAAGTCGCTCTTTCCTCATCCCCATCTTCTACGACATCAATTTCGACGGCACAATTCTCAAACTCCCAATGTGCCGGTACTTGAAAACCAGCTTCGGCGCTACGGCCGAATGTGATCGGTTTCAATGACTGGCCTCCCATTGGAACGCTCATGATGGCTTCACGGCAGACTTTATAAGTGAGAGGTACTAGTTGGGGTTCTCCTGGTGGGTTTTGGCCCCAGCATCCTACTGTGATGGCATTAGAGGCGTTGAGAAAAGTGGGAATTATCAGAGGATTGACCATGGTAAATCGAGAAGACAGCGTTGAATCAAAAATGACGGCGAATTAAAGGTCGGGACGGATCCTTTTAGAGAACGAATTTTATTTCTTTCGGCTCCTTTCGCGGCGCATATACAGTTACGAAATAGCAGTATTAATAGGATACACCCCATGCCATCCAAGCGGAAGTAGCTGCGCTTACGTTTGAGTTTACAACGCTTAACCTGTCGCAATGTCCTACCACGCCAATCTAGGTGTTCATCTCCGTCCAATTGGCACAGCTCGCATCCAAAGAAAAGACTCAGTCGCCAGTACGTGAAAACAGACGTAACAGAAAATATGTTTCCGTTCGGTGAGATGTGAGAAATAGGCGTGAGATGTGAGAAATAGGCATTGTTTCAATATTTTGGGTAAGCAACTCTCTTGTATATCAGTCGCATACTCACATCCTGGCTTTGGAGGGCCATGTCTTGAAGTAGTGGCTACCTTGCACCTGTCGCAATTCCATCGTGAAAGACGTCTCATATTCAGAGCAAGGCCTAGATGTCCGCCAAGGAAATGTGGCGGGATAGGACCAAGAGATCTAATACGACCTGCGGGCATCGCTTGGGGTACTACCGAGAATAGTCCTCCACTATTTCCTTTGGAAACTCCAATGAGAACCTATTCGTGGATGACCTTCGTGAAGAATGAGGAACAAGCAAGAAATCCTAATCAGTTGGAAGCTTTTCATGGGCAATCCTGTCGGCCCGAACCTTCTGCGCCGTTTTCAGTGAATTTTTACCAAGACTCACAGCTCCGAGCACATATCTTGCATCGAGATTCAGGACCAAGTCAGGCCCTTTCATGGCTCCCCCGAAGCTGAGAGTGGGTATTGCAGGCCTCGTCCGCATGGGAAAACGGCATGCATTGAATATCCTGAAACGAAGCAGAATTAGTTGCTGCAAGCAGTCCAGACGAAGCCGAAATCACGTGGGCGAGGCAGTATCTTGAGCCTTTTGGAGTGACACTGTACAAGGACTATGGTGAGATGTTGAGACACGGGGGATTGCAGGCAGTGGTGACTGCCTCAGTAACGACGGTACATGCCGAGCAAGCCATCAAGGCAATGCAAGCCGATAAGCACGTTGTTTGCGAAAAGACATTGAGCACGAGCGTTGAAGTAGTAAGATTTCCCCTCACTCATTTCGGTGCCTTTTTGTGTTCGTATTTGTGTATGTGAACAGCGACGGATACCACCATCTTGTCAGTCTCAATCGGTAGTTGATGAAGCAAAGAAACATCCTAATCTTAAAGTCATGTGTGGCTTCTCCCACCGTTTTGACACTTCTTACCGCGATGTCTAGGACAAAACGGACTCTGGTATGATCGGAAGGCCATCCACTTTCCGCAGTCAGACATGCGACAAGCTAGACCCAAGCGGCGTTTTTTCCCCTTATGCCGGATTCTCCGGTGGTATCTTTGTCGACTGCTCTATCCACGATATTCATCTGGCTTGTTGGTTTTTCCGGCAGGACTCCACAGTCAAGTCTGTTGTTTCGAGCGGAATTACAGCCGTTTAGCCAGACTTGCGCAAGCACAATGACCGAGACAACGCTGTCGGGAGTGTGGAGTTTCATGGCGGGCGAATTGCTCATCTGTATTGTTCTCGGATGATGGCGGCAGATCAGGAAGACTTGACGGAAGTCGTCGGTACGGAAGGCAAGTTGACCATCAACATGCAGCCGCAGACCAACCTCGTCAATATCTATGAACCATCCGGCATCCGAAGACAGATTCCAGGGACGTACTATGGTCGCTTCGAGCAAGCCTTCGTGACCGAGGCCAACGAATTCACGGCTGCCTGCCTGGACAATTTCATGCTGCCGGTGAAGTTAAGTGGAGCTGTTCAAGCTCTTAAGGTTGAGTGCGCGCTGCAGGAGAGCTTAATTACAGGCTCAAAGATCTGGTACGACGAGACGGGAAAGATAATAGAGAAAGCACGGTTTTAAAGACAGATAGATGATAGGCTCGGGATCTGGAGCTCGGGCAAAGTTAGACATACAGATGGGGTCATGATAATGTAGAGAAAGTAGATGAGAACAGATAAAAGCTTGGAGGTGCATCAACACTACTTTTCCAATATTCTAAGGTCTTCCTTTTCTCCATAGTCAGAACACCTTAGCTCAAAAAAAAACGTTTGAGTCCGTCGGATTCATCCAGCGAGAAGCTGTTCAATGCTTTAGTGGTATCTTCGCTTGTAGATTGAACAATGATCTTCGCGGACTGTGCGGGTAACCGTAGAATAGGAATATGAAAAGGTTCCACTTTAAGCAATCTAGATACTGCGAACGAGAAGTGTATGTAGGGAGCGGTAGAAATGGTTGACAATGAACCTGGAGATCGGGCGAATTTTTTCAAGGGGACAACTATAGCGGGACAGGATCACTGAACGAAAGCTTCCACCTCGCATAGCGCGTGATATGACGAGGTACCGTTGTTGGCAAGCTGATCCCACACGATGAATGTGGAGGATGGAAAGAAAGAGAGGGGATATTTACAAGAACGGATGCGTATGTCAAGTCTTGGATCAACGCTAATTCTAGCAGCCCTACGGAAATTGGAGTCATTTGTAACTTTATGAACTATTTCTACGGACTCCTGTCCTCTCTTCCTCTCTGAATTACAGCAGCTACTTCGCAGACCTGCTTGACACTTCCCTCACAACACACTGCATCCTCTAGAATTGCTCGTCTCTGACCCGCTATGCCTCCCGCCAAAAAGCGTAAGATTGCGCCAGCTTCAGAAGCCGAAGAGAGCGTCCCTCCAGACCAAGCAATTGAATTGGGACCACGACCGTCAGATAGAACTCCCATGCCCGAACAACACGCCACCATCGAGGAAGATAGCTCCTCAACAGACAAAACCCAAGAGCGTCAAGAACGCTTCAAAGCCCTCCAAGCCCGCGCCCAAACCTCCGCCCGGAAGAACCTTAAAGAAGCAGCAGCCGAATCACAACGCCTAGCCACAGATCCCAATCTCCTCTCCTCCCTCTCCCGCAAACAAGCCATAGCCTCGCACAAACTCCTGAAAGCCGACACCGACGCGGATGGCGAAGACTTTGAGCGGAAACGGGCATGGGACTGGACGATTGACGAGTCAGAGCGATGGGAAAAGCGGATGGAAAAGAAGGAGAAGCATAGGGAGGATGTAGCATTCCAGGACTATACGCAGGACGCGCGGAAGATTTATAAGAGGCAATTAAGAGAAATGAAGCCGGATATGGAGGGGTATGAGAAGGAGAAGGCTGCGGCTGTTCAAAAGGCCGCTCTGAGTGGTGGGCTGGAGATTGTCGAGACGGATGATGGGGAGCTGGTGGCAGTGGACAAAAATGGCAGCTTCTACTCTACGGCAGACAGTACGAATTTAATCGAGAACAAGCCAGAAAGAGCCGCGGTAGACAGACTGGTGAATGATCTGAAGAAGGCTGAGGAGACGAGGCTGCGGAAACGGAGAGATAGGGGCAAGGGAGACGACGATGGGGATGTTACGTTCATTAATGATAAGAACAAGCAGTTTAACCAGAAGCTGGCGAGGTTCTACAACAAGGTGAGTTCTAGCCTGAATCTTGTAGCAAGTGCTATGCTAACGTATGCCTAGTACACTGCGGAGATCAGAGACAGCTTTGAGCGTGGAACAATGATATAAGGGAGCTGGGGCATGGTCTTGATAGGCCTTGCATGTGATCATGATTCTATCAATGTACAATACCCTGGGTATCCGCAGCTCAAGATGCATATAGTCCCTACTCGGACGCCGAGATATTCTTTTCAGCTGCCCTCAGAATATTTCAGTCCTAACTTTATGAGCGAACCATCACCCTTGCGCCGTAGGAGTCTCCTTCCTCAATTCCTCCATCTCCTGCTCTTTGGTCTTCAACTTAGCTCTCTCCTCTTTTACCATCGCCTCTACGGTCTTCATAGCCTGTTTCAACCGGTCCAGCTCCTCTCCCTCTCTCTTCTGGCAGTACGGATTCTCTGGGCTCGGTGCATAAGGGATCTCTGCCGTCCTTTCTCCCTTCTGCTTGATCGTCGCCTGCTTGGAGCCCTTGGAGCCTTTAGCACCACGAGCTGCTGGTGGAAGTCCGGATGTAAGGATGTCGTAGAAGGGCTCAACGGGCTCATTGAAGATGATCTCTTCGTAATTTTGCGCTACGATAGTATCGCGGCGCTCTTTCTGACCTTCGATATCTCCATCGTACGGGTGCAATTTGAGAGCGTGCCAGAGTGTCTGGGCTTTCTCGTTCGACTCAGGAACAAAATAGAGCTTCAGTTGTACTTCGAACTCTCCCCATCCTGATTCGGTCACTTCGAAGGGCGGGCTCTCGATCATGCGGCTCGAGTTGGCGTAGGTCTCGTGTAGCTTGAATTGCACCTTCTTCAGCCAGTAGGAGATGTCCTCGCCATCAACACCGCGGACATAGACGGACCATCGGTGTGTATGTTCAGGATTGAGGCCTGCAGGGCGGTTGTTTGGGTCGATTGGTTTTGCTATAGAGCCGTAGACTGAGATAGGTATTAGCTAAGTGATCATGGGTAGGCATGAGTACTCATCGAAAAATTCAGAACTCACCGAATGGCCGATATATTTGGACGCCCTGGACACGCTCTTTAGCAAATTTTGGGGTAGGCATGGTGGATGATACTGCAGCTAGGAGGGATACCAAGCGGTTTTGGGATGTTTGGGGTAAGAGTGATGAGAAGTGAATAGGGTCACACAAAGAAAACGACAAACCTTGACACGCTTCGTACCTGCCGGAGCTGGCATCCTCTCAGAAGTGAATGGAGAGGAGGGCCTCTCCCACAAATCGGATTGCTTCTTTGTCAAGTGCGACCTCAGTCCACCATAATCCTTGGCTCCGTGCTGGAAAGGGCGTATAGGGAAGACAAGAAGAGTCCCGCTTTGTACAAGTGAGGGGAGGAGGAACAGGTAGTGTAGATCAAAGATCCCCACCTTGAGTAAGACTACGAACCCCTGCGTTGATCTCTCGGCTGACCTGCCGTTGCAAGCAGCGTATTGATATCAGTTCGCTTTGCGCTCCCAAATGTCAAACACGTTGTATATCATCTCGGCACTCTGAATCGCCTTCTGGAGCACGCATACTGTCTTTCTAATCACCTCAGTTCTTGCGAAGTCGTCGATTCGAGACCAACGATATGGCGAAAAAGATTGTGGTAGCTGGAGGGAATGGCTTTCTCGGTACAGCAATGTCACGTCCCAATGCTGGATCAGGACTGACAGCCTCTAGGATCGCGAATTTGTAAAGTCGCAGTCGGCAGAGGCTGGGACGTGACCTCCATCTCCCGCTCCGGCGAGCCCACCTGGTCAGCAGTCACATCTTCACCCAACGCACCATCATGGGCGTCCTCAGTCAAATGGCAGAGAGCGGATATCCTCAAACCGAAAACCTATAAACCTATGCTCAACGGCGCAGACGCAGTCATACACTCAATGGGTATACTACTGGAAGCAGACTACAAGGGCGTGGTCACAGGGAAAGAGTCGCCTTGGGCAGGATTGTCGAGGGCTTTCAGCGCTACGAAGGGAGGGAGTCAGAACCCATTGACGAGGAAGGAGGGAGAAGAGCTACAGCCGCAGGAGATGGATGGGCAATTGACATATGAGCTTATGAATCGAGACTCGGCAATCACACTGGCTCAAGAAGCCAATCATCACTCTGTGCCCTCGTTCGTCTTCATATCTGCCGCTGCTGGGGCGCCCATGTTACCGAAACGATACATCACCACCAAACGAGACGCAGAATCCACAATTGCTTCCTCTTTACCTAAAATACGCAGCATCTTTATTAGACCAGGGTTTCTTTATGATTCCTCGCGGAAGTTTACGCTACCCATAGCATTTGCTGGCAGCGCTGGGAACATGGTCAACTCTGCGCTAGGAGGGAGGTTGACATGGATTGCCGGTGGAGCGGTGGAGAAGCCGTTGAAAGCAGACTTGGTTGCTGAAGCAGTGATTGAAGCAATCGAAGATGGTGATGTGAGGGGAGTGGTAGCGACAGAAAAGATCGAGGCGTTAGCGAACAAGGCATGGAGAAGAGAGATGTTGTGAGACAACCGCAGCTGATCGTTGGTCGCTCCGTTCAAACGATGCATAGCGCTGGCGTTTGGGGACAAGGGCAGCGAGCAAATAGATGAGCCTTTGATGGTCTTCTTTGTTCTCTATTTCTAAATGTATAGTTTTGAATGATAATTCAGGAGGTACTATGCTGCATGAGCCATTCGTCTCCCACTGGATATCTGATTCTCCGTCACTTTGGTGGGTATCTTCACTCAAAGTACTTAACCCTCTCCTCGATCGGCTGGAAGGTCTTCTCTCCCGGCTGCCCAGTCGGCTTGCCAAACACCAACTGGCTCTTCAAGTTCCAAGTCACAGGAACACCGTACTCGGTCTGCAGACGGGCATCGATAAGAGGATTGTAATGCTGAAGGTTGACACCCATTCCCTCAGCCTCGAGAGCGGTCCACAGCACATATTGATGCATGCCATTGGTCTGGTCCGACCATTGTGGGAATTTGTCCTCATAGGTCTTGAATTTCTCCTGGAATTCTCGCACCCTCGAAGTATCTTCGTACCACAGGACGGTACCGTAACCGGCTTTGAAGCCTGTCATCCTGCCTTTGGCGTGCTCGAACGCCTCGGCCGGTAGCATGGCCTTGTAGACTTCCATGATGATGTCCCACAGCTGCTGGTGCTTCTCCTTCAGGACGACGACGGCACGTGTGGTTTGCGAGTTGAAAGAGCTGGGAGTGTGCTTAATGGTGTGGGCGACGAGTTCTTTGATGCGGGCATCAGGAATGGTGGACTCATTCGTCATTTGATAGAATGTACGGCGGTTCTCGACCGCAGCGAGGAACGGCTTTGCGTTTGCCATTACGGATCTTGAGGCCGATGAAGAGTCTTGTGGTTTGGGGGATGTATGGAAGTGGGAGGATGATTGTGAGTTGACGTTGGAAGAGATAAGAAAGGCGGGGAGCACGCGGCCTTTATAGTGGGGGAGGAGTGCGCGGACGGACTGAGTAGATTGCCTACGCAACCGAGTTGCCATTTCCTTCACTGCGGGTATTTGGAAGGCAATGGCTAGGAAGAGTAGGAGCAATGCTGTGAAAGCGGTAGATTCGCGGCGCATGCTGTGCGACTACCCTTACTCCACTAGTATTGCAAGCATGAATTACTTTATACTAATTCTCCGCACTTGTCGGCATGGCTCGCAATGCGATGGTCTCTGGGTAAAGTAGGCTCAGTTCGGTTGAAGAACATCTCTGCAAGATTCGGTGACCTAAATTTCGCGTCATGGTTGAGTCGGAGTGAAAAGGGCTTGGTCATCTCTTGGCAACATTCTGTCAGCTGGAAAACCTCCGCGCGCTAAGGAGAAAGCTCCGATCGACTTGGCAATAGTTCTAGTCACAACAATCTTCCCAGATTGAGCAAATGACTGAGTTACCTTACTTGCCCATCGAATTGATTCGTCTGCTCTAAGTCGAGAGCACATCTTTCTATGTTTCCAGCCATGGTAAACCCTATCACCCTCCGCCCACCAAATACCACCGACCTCCCGCAGCCCTCATTCGCATCCCCAACAACCTCCTGGCTCTCCGGGACATGGCATGTAACGCACTCAACCCTCCCCATGTGGAAGTCGAAACGCAACGTCACCATCACCTACAAAGAGCTTCCACCCTCAATACCTTCTCCATCTCAATCCTCAACCAACAAGCTCGACGACATCGTATCCTACCAAACCCTCTCCGGGGACAAAGTCAAAACAGTCAAAGGCGTTGATACGGCCAGCGGTCCAGATACAGGGGCTTGGGACTGGCGGGGTAAAGGCTGGCTGATGATTGCGAGCAGTCATTGGGAGGTGCTGGGATGGGGAGATCTGGAGGGTGATAACCAGTGGGCTGTTACGTTTTTTGCAAGTACGATGTTTACCCCTGCTGGGATTGATGTCTATTCAAGGACAAAGGAGGGTCTGCCGGAAACTGTCATGACGGGTATCGAGGAGGCTTTGGCGGCCATGGAGCACGATTCGGTCCAAAAGCTAGCCAGGGAGGTCTTTGAGGTGAAAAGAGATTGAAACATCCAAGACCTGGGAAGGGTAGCATGGCTATCATTCTAGCAGCGAACAGCCAGATGGAAATTTTCCGATGCCAGTTCCAGCGCAAGCATCTCGTAGTATTTGGCTTTTGGCATGATACATGGCCTAGGACTCGGTTGTGCACACAGGGCTGAGAATGCAAGGACGGCCCAGGCACCAAGTGGAGATGGCTTCGGCTCACCCATGGCGGAACTCCGAACATGCGAGGTTAGATACAGGTAAAGCAAAGTGTTGGAAATTTACAATAGAGGGGTGACTGGTGTTTGTGATTCTTCTTTCTAGATACCCCTGGCAGGCCTCGCGGCCGTTGCTTCGTTACTTATCCAAGATCATCAAGCCAGTTGACAAGAACTCTCGTGCGCTGCATTGCCTTTTTCCGTCGCTGTGTACCAGCCGCCATCGATCAGCTGCTCCTCCAAGTTCCTCCAGTACTCAACTTTTATCCCAGTTGGGCTCTTCAGATCCAAATCACCAAGTCGAGCTTCGATAGTGCCTTTACCATTCATCGGAACCTGTACAAAATGCTCAGCCTTAGTCCGAATTTACATACCTTATGGGAAGTCTACCTTCAGGAACAATGAGCAATCTCGCAACGTCATAGCAGCCAGAAATTTCGAAGACGTAAAGTCCGCTTTCAATACACCAACGGGGTCCAGATCCAGCTGTAAGTCCCTGAGCCGGTGGAGAAGCGGGTTCTTGTACAAGAAGTCGGCAACTTGTGTCGGCAATGTTCTCATCTGCTCTCTGCTGAATTTGCTGTCCTCCAAAGGTCCGAGGACATGTGGTACAATTTCGGCGACTCTAGCTTCGTCGGTGGAGACCAGGTCAAGTGGACAGAAACTGGCGAGGTTCGAAAGTTCTCCATTCGCCTTCTTCATCGCTCTCTGTGCGCAAGTGCGGCATCGCCTGGACCCAGCTGGAGCGGAAGGGGATTGCACGAGCCACTTCGGCTTGAATTCATAGCACTCGAAGGAGTCGTCGAAGATCCAAGACATGTCCGTAATAAGGCACCCATGCTTCTCATCTTCAGCCAAATAAAGCCCATGCCGCTTTTCAGGTCTTCTGCCAACCTTTTCCATCTCGCGAAGATCGGCGTTGCATTCTCTCAGTAGGTCTCTCGAAGGCTGAAAAAGGACTGCCTGCACGAGGCTTTCTTCTGGGAACAGTGGGCTTATAACGGTCTCATAGTGGGCATGGGATTCTGCGACAGGCACAGTGGTCGAAAGGCTCTTTCGTAGACGTACGAGCTTTCCTTCGAGAGCTGGGTTGAGGTACAAAGGTTCTGTCTCCGTTGGTGGTGGTGTCAGTGGGCCATACTCAGAATCCGGGTCTGCACCGATGTCTGGAATAGCTGATTGTATCCTGTAGACTACATTCGCGGCGCCTTCTGCGAGGTATTGGAGTCGAACGTCAGAAAGTCCTAGTCTAAGCATGTTCGTTTGAAATGTGGGATGTAAATGCGTTGATAGTCAAGGTTGATGTCCATAGGTGTGAGCTTGAGGAGGGGTCTTGTTACTTAGAGAAGCCTGTTGCCTTGGGCAACTAGATTTATTACAGCTCCAATCGCAGTGCTTTCAGTATCCGGAGGTCAACGAGTAGTAGGATACCGGTTCCGGTTTTTTATAAGATTGCCGGCTTTTTACAAGATCAACGTTTCCTTATCTATAGAGTGAAAAGCAATCACATCCAGTAGCAAGTACAGAGGGAGTCTTTTCCAGCGCTGCTTGAAAAAGAAGAAAAATAGACAAGCACGTCACAGAAAAAGCCCGATGCAAGATTTCGAAGCAAGGAGTTGCCAGCGTAGTTCTATTTCGAAAGCGAGAGTGAGTATCAATACAATATAAACGACCAAATAAGGTGGCCACCCGGTATAAAAAACATAGGCTCATGCCCAAAGCATCGTAGTGAGTTGAAAGAGGCAAGACCACAGGAACGAAAACAACGGATGAAAGATGAGGCTTTTTGTGAGAGAACTTATATCAGATAGGGTTAGGGCTAAAGCCTTGGCGTAGAATCATTGACTACAAACACGGCTTGAAGTTTGGCTACCATCCGACTGGGACCGTTTCTTATCGTGGTCCACCTTCTGGCCAGGCCACAAGACATCCTTTCTATAAGGACAATGATGTTTCTCGCGTTGGCAAGGATGCTTGCTTCATGGCCATTCACAGCCATCCGGATTGCGGGTTCGGGCCTTGCCCTGAGCATTCCAGCATCTACGGCATCTTCCGTACTCCTCCCACGTCCAGCGAGGCATCAGGGATTTGGTAATATTTTGAGCTTCGACAATGTGTGTCAGGGAGGGTTCGAGGGGTATCGCCTGTACGGTGACGACCGAGGCAAGGACGAGGAGGCCGGTAGTAAATTGCATAGTGGCTATGTGGAGAAGTCAGCATAACTTAAGTGAAACCAAGGAATTCATGTATGTATAGGTATGCTGGTATGTGCTGGTAATGTCAAGTTTGTACAGTGATCCGCTTGCAGATTGGTATGGGACTTCAGGTTCAACGAGAGGTAAAGGATGAAATCGTACATTGGA
>JAABUP010009399.1_pt1 | contig 12021 bp, 15 predicted proteins | sample 5559201 | NCBI WGS metagenome assembly JAABUP01 (sample SAMN10711887, study PRJNA513373) | rock metagenome | isolation source: Antarctica rocks | place: Antarctica | reverse complement strand
AAGCGCACGGCCGTCTTTTTGGGAGCATGACCGACCTCCGTTGTGCGCATGCTGCTGCTTTTAAAGCAGGGCAGCAGTGCTTTGCTTCACTCCGCAGCCATGGAAAGCGCGTGCCTGAGACAGTTTTTGGTTAACTGCAGATCAAGCCTCGCGGGACGGCACGTCTCGAAACTGCAGATGGCTAGGCCGCTCCACAAGGCCAGTGCATGGGCACACAGGAGCAAGTCTGCACAAGGTCACGCACACAAAGATAATTGGTTGCAGCCTCGTCACAAGAGTCGAGGTCTGTCCATACAGGTGTCAAAACCCCAGAGCTGCTTGACGCTGGAGCGCGCGCGTGGCAGGGCGCATGCCTGCCCAATGCCAGCCGCTGCCAGCCATTCGTGTGAGGCAGCAAACGCAGGGCCCACATGAGTTTCTGCATGGGCGCCTGCGAGACCAACATGCCTCGCGGCCAGAATGTGGCCACCTGCGCCCACTTCTGTGTTTGCGTGTGCGCCCAGTCCCAGCTCCCAAAACGCATTACCACATAACCAGCACCAAGTCCAAAACCACGCTCTCAACCTTGACAAGCCGGCTCCGGCCAATGCGTCGCCCCGTCAGCAAGTGACATGCCGAGGACGAGTCATTCCAAAGGGACACGCGTGCTCACCGAAAGCAGCAGAGGTGTGCAGCTCGCACCAGCACACGTCAGCGACAGACGCGGCCTTGCCGGCACAGCAGGGCGCGGCTGTTGACGCTGCCAGGCGGCCTAGCGGGAGCAGCCCTAAGCCCGGCCTGCCGGCATGCTCTGCATGCTTGCAGGCGCTCGATGCGCTGCGGAGCAGGGTCCTGCGTGGAACCCTGGAACCCCTCCCGGCCCTATGCCTCCTCCTCCTCGTACTCGACCTCCTCGGCGGCCGCGTCCTGGTACTGCTGGTACTCGCTGACCAGGTCGTTCATGTTGGACTCGGCCTCCGTGAACTCCATCTCGTCCATGCCCTCGCCTGGGCGCGCAGGCTTCCAGCATTGGGTAGGATTCAAACCTAACCTAACCTGCCCGACCCTACCCATGTTGAAACCGGCCTCCGTGAACTCCATCTCGTCCATGCCCTCGCCTGCGCATGAGAGCGAGTGCACATAAGGCTTAGGGTGAACAGAGTGCGGATTAGAGTGCGCGCGGGCCCCGATGTCGCCCGCGCGCACGAAGCAGCACGGCTGGCATCACTGGCACCAACAGGACGCGCGCGTCTGCGGCGCCCAGGCGGGCGCGCCCTTGCACACGCGGGCGCGCACCTGGTGTGCGCCTGTGCGCCACTGGCAGCAGGTGCATGCGAGCCCGGTACCCCGCGGCGGACGTTGCGGGCACTGGCGGGCGAATGGCCCAAATCTTTCTATTGTATAACGGCGTGGTATAGCAAAATCTGGAGCGATGTGCGGGACAGCACACGCCGCTCCACCAGCGCCCGGGCGCCCGGGGGCGGAACGCCGCGCTTGTTTCCCCCGACGCAGTCGAGCGCGCTCAGGGTGGCGGTCACCGATGCGGGCCTGCCCGGCAGCGGCTGCGGGCCGCGCCCGGGGCGCATTGGTGTGGGGCGCACCCCACTACCAAACCTACCCCTACCCCTATAACCTGGGGCGCACCGGTGTACCAGTGCAGGAAGGCCTTCCGGCGGAACATGGCCGTGAACTGCTCGCTGACGCGCTTGAACATCTCCTGGATGGCCGTGGAGTTGCCCACGAACGTGGCGGCCATCTTGAGGCCCTTGGGCGGGATGTCGCAGATGGACGACTTGACGTTGTTCGGGATCCACTCCACGAAGTACGACGAGTTCTTGTTCTGCACGTTCAGCATCTGCTCGTCCACCTGCGCGCGCTCTGCCCCGCTGAGCGCACGGCCGCTCGCCTGACCATGCGCACTTTGGTTCTGCAGCGCCTGCGCGCTGGACTGGTCTGGGCCGCCAGAACCGGTCAGAGTGCAGACATGGAGGCACCTACAGAGGCCCCGACTGACGCGCCGTGTGCGTGCGAGCGCGCCACAGTCCAAGCACGCGCACACTCACTTGCACTCTGCTTTCAAAACGCAAACAGGCTATGCAGAGACCGGAGCGCGCGGCGCAGGGCCCAGTGGCACGCGAGCGCGCGCGCCGCACGGCGCGCGTGCGTGGGTGCGGCTAGGGTGCGCGCGCCTCCTTGGAGGACATGCGGCCGCGGAAGACCGCGGAGGCGGTCAGGTAGCGCCCGTGCCGCGGGTCGGCCGCGCACATCATGTTCTTGGCGTCCCACATCTGCTGCGTCAGCTCGGGCACCGAGAGCGCGCGGTACTGCTGGCTGCCGCGGCTCGTCAGCGGCGTGAAGCCGACCATGAAGAAGTGGAGCCGCGGGAAGGGGATCAGGTTGACCGCCAGCTTGCGCAGGTCCGCGTTCAGCTGCCCTGCGCGCGCGCGCGCGGGAGCAGGATCGGGTCCATTGCCAGCTTGCGCAGGTGGCCGCGTTCAGCTGGCCTGCGCGCACGCAGCGCAGTTGAACGCGCAGCGCGCGCGCGCGCATGGCGCGTGTGCCATGCTTGGGCGTCGGCCAGGCGGCGAGGCCTGGCAGGCATGTCCATATGCCTTTCAGCGCGCAGCGGCGGCCCCGCTGGTGTTGCGCAGGGTGTGTACGCATGCAGCAGCATGTCGGCAGGCCGAGCAGACTGGAATGCACATATGTTATTTGTAGTAAAACAAGCCTCACATGATCTCATGACCTGTCGCGGCACGGCTCTCAGGCTGGGCACACAGGGGTCCGACATCCATAACCCATGCTCGAGCGGGGCCGCGCCAGCGGGCGGCCGGGCCGCGCGGCCGCACCCGGGAAGCGCAGGCAGCAGGTGATGCCCGACATGACGGCCGAGATGAGGTGGTTGAGGTCGCCGAACGTGGGCGTCGTCAGCTTGAGCGTGCGGAAGCAGATGTCGTACAGCGCCTCGTTGTCCAGCACCATGCACTCGTCCGCATTCTCCACCAGCTGGTGCACCGACAGCGTCGCGTTGTACGGCTCCACCACCGTGTCGGACACCTGTATAAGTATAGGCTTAGGTTGCGGCTCCCATCAACGCGTTCTCCACCAGCTGGTGCACCGACAGCGTCACGTTCTACGGCTCCACCACCGTGTCGGACACCTGCGCGCAGCGCACCGCTGAGCAGCCTGCGCTTGGCTTTCAGAGTGGGTACTTAGGGTACGGCTCCGCCACCATGTCCGACACCTGCGCGCAGCGGGCCCGGCGGTGGGGCGCGGCGGCGGGCGGCCTGCGCACGGCCTTCAGGGTGTAGGGTTAGGGTTCGGCTCCACGGTGTCCAACACCTGCGCGCAGCGACCGCAGCGGTGGGGCGCGGCGCTGTGCAGCCTGCGCACGAAGTTCAGGGTATAGAGTTACGGGAAGGGAGAGGGTGGCAGCGGGCGCGCGCGCCTTGGGCGAGGGCACCACGGAGAAGGTGAGCATCATGCGGTCCGGGTACTCCTCGCGGATTTTGCTGATCAGCAGCGTGCCCATGCCCGAGCCCGTGCCGCCGCCCAGCGAGTGCGCGACCTGGAAGCCTGCGGCGCCGCAGAGGCTGTAGGGTAAACTCGGGAACGCCAACCCTGTGCCCTGACGCCAGATGACCTGGCTCCAGCCTGAGTGACCTGGGTGGCCTGGACCATGTGTGCCCACAGCGCCGCCACAGCCCATGCGACCAGGGCAGGAGAGATGCCCGCGCTGTGCTCCGTGCGCGGGCCTAGCGCCGGGCGCAGACCACGAGTCCGCGCAAGCCCAGCGATGTATAGCGTGCCAGCCTGCGCCCAGCTGCAAATGCACCTGGCCTGTGCGGCTCAAAGCGGGCAGGCTGCTCACAAACGCAAACCACCACTGACTGCCACTGAGCCGATGCAGAGCCTTCGCACAACAGCTAGCTCTTGCCCCCCGCGCGCCTCGCGGCAGGCGCGCCAGGCCGGCCCAGCCCGGCAGCTCTGGTCCAGCGCTGCCGAGACAGGCGGCCGCAGCCGCTCGGAGCGCGGCCGAGGCGGCCGAGCGCACCCTGCAGGCAGTCGCAGCCCTCGGCCTCCTTCCGCACGATGTCCATTACGGAGTCGATCAGCTCCGCGCCCGCCGTGTAGTGCCCCTTTGCCCAGTTGTTGCCTGCGCCCGTCTGTGCGCAGCCGCATTTTACGGCCTCAAACCCAGCGGCTGTGCGCCTCAAGCCCGACGCCTGTATCTGCTGCTCGCAACACCTCGCGGCCTGGCCGTGGCTCCATGCTGTCCAGGCGCAGTGACCTGTGTCAGTTGCCCGTGCAGGCCGTGGCCGACCGCGTGCGTGCGAGGAGCGACGCAGGCTGTCTGCTTGAGCAACCAGCTTGCCGGCCGGGCGGTGAGAGCTGCTTAGCAGCTTGGCCGAGGCGCTCCCGGCAGCCGCGCGCACAGCGGCGCCGTCAAGGCGCGGCTGCGCTGCGCAGTGTCGCAGGCCCGCGCCTGGCCAAACACGAAGTTGTCCGGCCTGAAGATCTGCCCAAATGGCCCAGAGCGGACAGAGTCCATGGTGCCGGGCTCCAGGTCCATCAATACCGCGCGCGGCACGTATCGGCCTGCCCGCAGGCGTGCTCAGTGTGCCACATCTAGCTATATACATAGGTGCCGGGTATCAGCATGCTCAACTGTGCTATACATCTAGCTATATACAAAGAGGGCCGATGGGCCAGCGTGCAGGAGCAGCCTAGGCAGCTGGCAGCTGCTCCAGCGATGGCTGCCAGAGGCCGCCAGGTGCGCTTGGGCGCCACGATGGCAGTGGGGGAGGCATGGTGATCGACGGTTTCAAGACAGCCGGCTGGTGCGGTCAACCGGCGCACCGCCGGCCGCCTCGTTAAAGTACACGTTCATGCGCTCCAGCTGCAGGTCGCTGTCCCCCTGCACCACGTAGACGGCCAGGCTTGAGCACGTTCACAGCTCCATGAGACAGAGGGCCTTTCAAGATGTGTACGACACGAGCTGCACGCATACATGTGAGGTTAACAGGGTGCCTGCATGATGCAATGTTACACTGAGCCTCTGCACCACATGTATCTGTCGCGTGAGGAATCCCCACCTCACGCAAGCTCTCCCCATCAATTTCATGAGGGCCAGGGCATGCATCCAATGACAGCATGGCCAACCAACCAGTCGAAAATTGGCAGAGGACAGCAGGGGTGGACAACGACGGCGGCCGTGCGCACCTCATGGCCTGGCGCAGTGCCCCGCGACTCCTGCAGCACCGGCCCGCCCTGCTCCGACAGGTCCACGTCGTACAGGTGCACCTGCGCATGCGCAGGTGCAGTCTGCGCATGGGTTAGGGTATAGGGCCTGCACAGGCGCAGTCTGCGCATGGGCCGCATGCGCAGGTGCAGTCTGCGCGAAGGCCTGCACAAGCCCCTCCCGACAGTGTGCCCGCATGCGGCGCCAAGCACCAAGTTGACGCTGCTAGCTGCCTGACGCATGAGAACAGACTCTAGTCCTCGAGGTGCTTCGACCGCACGCTCAAACCAGACGCCTGCCAGAGAGACGAGCGAGCGCTCGCCCAGTGTGGCGCCCAAGCGGTGTCCCTCATGCAACGGGCCCGCTCAGCACCAGACGACTCCCGGAAGACGAGCCAGCGCTCGCCCACTGTGCCGCCCGAGCGGGTGTCCCTCATGCAGGGGGGAAGGCGCCCGCGCCTTGCGGTACGCGGCGACGGTCGCGCCGGAGGCGTCCAGCACGACGTGCGTGTTGTGCGTGTGCTCGGGGTCCGGGCCGCGCTCCTGGAAGCCGCCCAGCGAGATCCAGAGGCCCAGCTCGCGCGCCAGGCCGCGGTAGCGCGCCATGAGCGGGCCGTCCAGCGGCTGCGCGGCCGCCAGGGTCTGCGGCCGCGCGCGCGCCCTGCGTCGGCGCCCTGCTGCTGTCGCTGGCGTGCCCCAGAAGCCTGCCGGGGCACTGCCTGGGTCTCCTCTGCAGCCTGACCTCCCCGGGGGAGCGGGGTGCGCATGGACCCGGCAGCCCTGGTTGGCTCGCACAGGGTGGCAACGACGGTGAGGCCTGCAAGCGCCAGGCGGGCAACTGGGGGCGGGCGGGCGCTCGGCGACGCACCTCCTCCCGGTTCAGCCCGATGAAGGCGCAGCACTCGGGCAAGAACAGCATGGCGCACTTCCGGCGCGCGGCCTCCTGCCGCAGGGCGGCCGGGTGAGCGACACCTTTGAGCGTGTGCGGCGCGCGCCGCTTTGTGCCCCTTGGCGGTACCACCGGGTGCCAGCGCGGCAAGCTCGGCAATGCACAGCAGTGTGGAGCACAATTGAGTGAATGGATGAGTGTAAAAAGTGCGGTGCAAACCTCTGCCAGGCGCCTGCAGGTCTGAAAGTTCTGCTCGGTGTCGGCGGTGGCCGTCATCTGCGCCACCGCCGCCAGCGGCGCCTCGGTTGCCTGCTCCAAGCAGGCCTGAGGGGACGAGCTGCCCGCGGCGCCGCTCATCGCTCGCCCGCGCCTGCTCGCGCTGCCCCCAGGCGCCCGCTGCGAGGGCACGAGCAGCAGCTGCGGCCGCAGGAGCGTGTGCGCGCTGGCCTGCGCCAGCAGGCCGTGCAGCTTCAACGCCAGCAGTCCCCGCATGCAAGGGGGAGAGAGCAGCGCACAGGGACCCAGCTGGCACTAAACTCGCTGTCACAAAGGCTGCAGGACTCCTCCGGGCCGGACACAGAGCACATGACCTAGCAGGTCTGGCTTGCTCGAGGAGTCTGCAGAGCCTGCCGCTGTCAGGAGGTGCAGGCAGCCTGAACAGCTTGGTGGCGACTGCTGTGCACTGAGCACCGCGGCCGGGCGTCTGCGGAACACGCATAGCTGCGCGCAGCGCCGACAAGATGCGCGAAATTGTTCACATCCAGGCCGGGCAGTGCGGAAACCAGTGCGCCCTGGCCTGGCGTGCGAGCAGTTACCGCACCTGACAGGGCCGGGCGCCCACCTGTCAACACGGGCCGCGCTCTTGCGCACGCTATTCAAAAAGGGCGCGGCGACCTGCCACTCCGACCAGCCCGGCTGACACGGGATGTGTGGCGCTGCGCAGGATTGGAGCAAAGTTCTGGGGTACGCAGCCTGGCTCGTCCAGCTAGCACTTCAGACGCCAGTGCTCTTTGCGTGCAAACCTCCGCGGACACTGTTGCCTCTTGCCGGCTGCACAAGTACCTGCAGAATCGTCCGTGCCTGTTCACTTTGCCAGCTGACTGAGCAGTCCTGTCGCTGTCACACTCGCCACGGAAGCGCACGCGCATATTGCGCTTGCCGGCGCACTGGCAGCTGACTGCGCGCCTGGCCTCCCGCAGAGGTCATCTGCGACGAGCATGGCGTGGACAGCACTGGCTCCTACCAGGTGAGCTGTGCTGCCTGGCACCTGACTTCGACCATGCGCGCTCACGGCATTCAGGCCGCTGCCTGCTGCCTGTGCGAGTGTACCTCCACCCTTGTCCTTGCGGCTGGCAGCCCTCATGCGTGGGCAGAGGCCCCACCTCCCCCAACGTGCTGACCGAGGCTGCACATGCATCCCTATCTACGCGGCCTGTTGGTAATGGCACAATACGCCTGCTGGACCCCAGCAGGCTGCCGTGTTGCGACACGCTCGTGGCGCTGGTTCTGAAGTTGACCTGTGAAGGTGCACCAAGGGACTCTCATGTTGAGCGTGGCGTATGCAGTGCGGCACTCCTCGCCTGGAAACAGGCTGGCGGTGCATCCGGTCCAAGCCATGTTGCGCCGGCAGGGGAGGCGCACTGGCACTGCTTGCTGCGGGCGCGGGCGATCGAGACCCAGTCGTACGTTCTGGCGGCTGCGCAGGTTGGATGCCCGATCTGGCGCATGCGCCTCTGCCGCACGCGCCCACGTCCGCACCCATGCATGCACGGCTTGCTTGAGCATGCGCAGTGCATCTCGTTGTCCCTGCACTCTCATGTCTGCGACCCGTCTGCGGCTTCATGGCCGCGCCCCGACCTCCCGCCTGTAGCCCCGGCCGCCCTGCCCAGGCCTGCGCCTCGACCGCCCGCCCCCACGCTGCGGCAAGGCGGCGAGCCGGCGGGAAGGGCCGGCTGCAAGCGGCCTGCCGCGCGGCGCAGGTCAGCCGGCACAACGCGCGACGCGAGAGCTACGGGCATGCGCTGGCGGTGGACCCGTGGGGCGCAGTGGTGGGCGAGGTTACCGAGCCGGCGGAGGGCATCTGCGTCGTGCGGGTGGACCGCGCGCGGCTGCGCAACGTGCGCCAGACCATGCCCGTGGCCGCGCACCGCCGACAGGGCCGCGCCAGCCTGGGCTGGGGCTAGGCGGGCGGCGTCCCGGTAGGCAGTGGTCAGGGCTCCGGGCGGGCGCCATGGCAGGGGCGGCGGCGCGCCTGCTTTGGTCGCGGGGCGCTCCTCCCTTGAAGCCGCCCGGCGGCCCTCACACCCCAGGCTCTGGGTGGTGCTTGAGCTTACCGAATGTTATATGGAGGCTGTCTCACGTTGACATGGCGGTTGCCCCGCGTGTTGCATGTATCAACGGATGGCCTATGCGCCACGCGGGCAGCTGTGACCCCTCAAAACCAGCGTGACACTGCCCATTCTAGCAACCAACCACTACCTGGCAGCCGCAGGCCTCCTTGAGCATACCGCGGCCGCGCGACCACGCGCACGGTCGGGACGCTAGGCCAGGGCCGCGCCCTGCTCGCCGTCCAGCAGCGGCAGGTACCCGGCGCGCGCGCGGTTAGCCGCGCGGCAGGCGGCGTCGCCGGGCGCGCAGGCCGTGCACTGGTGGCACGCGCGCCGGCACGCGCCCAGCGTGTCGCCGTCGCCGGACATGTAGGCCCGGTTGCTGGTGCACTCGCCTGCGCTGCGGGCGGTGGTCGGCACCGCGCAGCTCAGCTCTGCGGCGCGGTGTGCGCCGCGCTGCCCAGTCTGCCGTATGCATGCGAACGACGGGCAGCGCAGCCAGGGCCAAGAGGAGTGCTGTGGGTGCCGACAAGAGGCTTGGGCTGCGCGCAAGGAGGCGAGGCGGCTCCCAAGGGCGCCCAAGGGCATACATGGCGATCGCTTCCTGGCAAGCGAGCAGCTGTGTGGCGGCGTTGTGTCCAGCTCTGCATTGGGTTGAGACCCCCAGGGTCTCAACCCTAGGGCCACAGCACCTCACGAGAACAGGAGGGAGCGCTGCGCACCCGCATCAGCCCAGTGCTGGCAGTTGGCATGCGCGTCCGCGCACTCGTCTGGCAGCGGGGCGTCCTCCGCCGCCCCGCCCGCGCCCTGCAGCCAGTCCGGGTGGAAGGGCTCCGCGTGGAGCCACTTTGTGGCGGTCCACTTGACGCCACCCAGCACGGGGCAGCCCGCATGCATGGCGTGCGGGTCCAGGCTGCCGTCGGCGTGCAAATTGTAGAACAGGAGGGCGTCGCCTGCGCGCGCCAGCGCACCCTGATTCAGACAGGGTATACGCCAGGGCTTCCGCACGCTGGCAGCGGTGATTTGTGGGAAACGCGATATGTTGAGGTGCTGCGGGTGAGGGGATGTCACACAGCGAGCAAACGGTGCATGCAGGTGCAGTCCATGCTTGTATGGCAGGCAAGCTGCCTGGCCGCCAACGCGCTGCCCATCCAGGCAGCCGGGCGCTGCATGCGGCCGCGCACCCAGCCGGGGCCGCACGGCCACATGGCCCTGCGCGCAGGCCGAGAACGGCCCTCGCCGCCGCGCTGCGCCCGCGTCCCACCACACGGACGCCTGCACATGGCACGTTCCGGCCTGGTCACCGAATGCCACCAGAGGCAGATGCCGCGGGTGACGCGCTAGATGCTGAGCGGAGCGTGAACACATGCTGGAGGGACTCCCTGAGATGTACTCCCATGCGCTGATTGCCAGCGGTGTGTACGTGAGTGGCACGGGGCTTTGAGCAGCTCCATCGCAGGTTCTTGCAACTGGGAGTGGCAGGGAGCCGCGGCGCGCGCGCACCTCCGGGAAGGCTGTCTCGCCGCCGCGCAGCAGCGGATCCGCGCTAAGGTACATGAGCACGGTGGCCACGCGCGGCGCGCCGCCCTGCAGCGAGTCGTAGTGCGCGCCGTACTGCTGCCCCGCTTCGTAGCGCAGGACCTGCGGAGCCACGCGCGGACTTTACGAACACGTAGGCAGGCTCCACATGCTGAGCACCACAGGCTCATAGGCATGGCGAGTCTGTGGCGGCCCCTGTACCAGCTGCATAGAGCGCGCATGCGTCTATACACGCATGTGCAGGCCCAAGGGGCTCCAGGCTATTTGGGCTACCCAGCAAGTGTCACCTACAAAAATACATGCGTTCACGCAACGTCTGCCCCAGAGTCAGCATGCGCTCACCTGCATGTCCTCCTGGTGGGTGACGTTCAGGTGCGTCCAAATGGCCAGCCGGCGCTCGATGGCGGCGATGACGGGGTCCTGCAGCCTGCGCAGGAAGGTGCCATAGCTGGTCCGGATGCCGTCACGGACGCTGCTGCCATTGGCGCCCACCACCGTCGAGCGCCGCATCTGCATGCAGTGCGCAAGCGCTCCCTGAGCGCGCTGGCAGGGCTGGAGCGCAAGCCGCATGGCAGTGCAGCCGTGTGACCGGCCTGAACCTGTGCAGGGCCCAGCCAGTGCGGCCAGTCCTCGAGCCACACGCTCGGCAGTGCTGAGTCAGCACTTGCGCATATGTGACGACACCCGGCTTGTCCCGCACTGGCATACGTTTAGAGAGCAGCGAAAACGTCAGGCTCTGCCCTGTGGCCGCACAGCACCTGGGGCTTGGCCAAGCGCATGGTGTGCCGGCACTCATCCGCAGTGAGGAAGCTGTGCCACAGGAAGGCCCGTGGCTGCCATGACAGCACCTCCACCCTTCCCGCGCGCCGTGCGCTGTGTCACGTCACTGCACTGCACCATGTGCAAAATCCCGTTGGTCGCGAGCAAAGCGGTCACACCACGAGCGCCCGTTGGTTCGCACAGCGCCCGCCTGCAGTGCACAAGACCCCTCATGCCGCAGCTTGTGTAGCCACAGATAGTTTGTGTCGCCACAGGTGCGCTTGCACACCCGCGCACCATCTGGTGCGGCCGTCCGGGTGGTTTGTCGGACTCTGCGCCGCCCAGCCCGGACTGACTTTGTCAGTGCAATTACCCTGTGTGACGGAGTTTTGCTTGCGAAGCAACAAAGAGCTTGCACCCCAAATATATATATCAAGATGTGTTGTGTCCCTGGCGGTGCTTACCTTCGCCACGGGCCTGGCAGTCTGCCAAGACCACGGCAACGAGAACAGCTGCTGCGCAGCCCCTGCCAGGCAGTGAAAGTAACCACTTCAGGGCCCGCATTCTGGCAGGCCTGCTCGGATGGCACTCTGCTATTGCAAGCTAGCATGGCATCTTCTGCGTTGCACAGCGCTCTTGCACTTCCAATGCACGTGCCTGCACAGGATTGCAGCACTAATAAGCTACTTGTTAGTGCCTCCGAAGGCGTTGTGATGACAACGCATGCCTGTCACCAGGGCCTGCTCATTCCTACCTAACCCTAGCTTCTGCTGATCAACTTGCTGCTTGAATTTTCAAGCTAGGACGGATTTATACGCGTAGCTGGTCCGTCCGTGGTGCTGTTACAGCACTGCCGTGCTGTGGTGAAGAGCCGGTCAGGGGTGAGTGCCAGGGAAGTGAGTAGGAAAGGGTTGTTGCCGCTGGCGATAAGCTGCGCAACGACTTGTAGGTGGGCAGGATCAGGGTCAAGCAGGAGCCTGCAGCCTCCAAATGTGCGCAAGCAGCAGGGATCAAACACCCTTGTGCTGCAACATCTGCCCCTGCGCCTTGTTGATGGTCAGGGCAAAAGAAAGCTGCATGGGGAACTGGCAGCGGGCCACTCAGGTCTGAGCGGTCGTTTACGGCCTGGCCAGGCAGGAGCTCCGCCGCGAACTCCGACCAGTTGGGGCCGCACGTGATTGTGATGAAGTAGTCTGGTCGCCCGAACTTGCGCACGATGGCCAGCTTGTCCTGGCGCCAGCAGCACAGCGCATTGCCGAGTCGGGCACAGTGCGCAAGTTGCTGGCG
>JAABUP010009396.1_pt1 | contig 12024 bp, 7 predicted proteins | sample 5559201 | NCBI WGS metagenome assembly JAABUP01 (sample SAMN10711887, study PRJNA513373) | rock metagenome | isolation source: Antarctica rocks | place: Antarctica | reverse complement strand
AAAAATCGGGATTTTTTGGAATATTATGTCTCGCGTTCGCTTGGAAACATAGTGGAATTGCGCTCAGATCGGTATTCCTTTTAGATAGTTGCGTGACAGGCTTAAGTCCGACAGGCTCCTAGACTAGGTTTATTCGCTGACTGACCCGCACGTTTGTTGCCGACGGTATCCAGTGGCGCTTTCCGCGTCGCATTGATCGGCATACGTCTTTACCAGTTCCAATTATCATGGTTCATCGGCCAAATCTCACAAACCATTTTACTCAATGTAGAATAAAACCCAATATTAGCCAGTTTGTTTCTGAAATAAATTGTTAGGATGCGTCAATTTGGAACGTTATGAAATGCTATAGGCAACAGTGTTCCTGACTACGCGCCTTCCTCAGCCGTTTTCGGGCTGGCACGACGCACGAACACACTGAACTTGGGAAGAACAGTGATGGCTCGCGACGCGGCGCAACTTCGGCGGGCAAATGGGGGCGATGTTCCAGGCCGACATCGCGGCGTCGAAGACAATCGACCTTGCAAGCTGATGGCGGCGCGGCCTAGGCAAGCAGGCGCGCGAGCCAAAGGCGAAGCTGGTCAAGGAGCTGCTCTGAAGCAGGTCCCTGCCCTACTCCGCCTTGAACTTGGCAAAGGCGTCCTTCCAGTCAGGGTGCCAGCGGGACAGCGGGGGGCGGTCCTGCGTGATGTCCTGCGCGGCCCACAGGATGCGCTTGTCGTCCATCGCGCGCGTCACGTCGTTGTCCCCGCACAGGATGTGGAACCGCCCGCGCGCCATGCCGTCGAGCAGCACGTCGATGACCTGGCCGGGCGTCCACGCGGCGGCCGGCTTCTCTGCGGTGCGGACACGGGTGAAGCCGGTGAAGGTGAAGCCCGGCACCAGCAGGTGCGCCGTGACCTGGCAGCCCTCCATGTTGCGCAGGTCGTGGGCCAGCGCCTCGGTCACGACCTTGATGCCCGCTTTCGACACGTTGTAGGCGGTGTCGCCCGGCGGGCAGGTGATGCCCTGCTTCGACCCGGTGTTGACGATGGCGCAGGGCGTGCCCTGCGCGGCCATGGCCGGGGTGAAGACCTGCACGCCGTGGACCACGTCCCAAAGGTTGGTGCCGATGATCTCGTGCCAGCGGGCGGTCGGCGCGGACAGCGCGCCGCCGCCCTCGCGGCCCGCGTTGTTCATCAGCACGCCGACCTCGCCGAAGCGCGCATAGGCTTGTTGTTTCAGGTGCTCGACGTCCTCCAGTCGGCTTACGTCGGTCGAGACGTCGAGCACCTCCGTTTGTCCCGAGAGCGCGACTACGGCCGCTTCCAGCGCCGCTGTGTCGACGTCCGCCAGGCACAGCTTGAGGCCCAGCGCCGCGAAGCGCTCGGCGGCGGCGAGGCCGATGCCGCTCGCGGCCCCGGTGATGACGGCGACGCGGCCGGGGGCGAGCGCGGGGTGCTGCATGATGTTGGGCTCTCCAAATGACTACGGTTACAGCGGCTTGCACCAACTATTAACCAGCGCGGACCTCGCGGTGCAACGCTGCTGCGTCGGGCCTATGTTCAAGCTTCCGGATTTTTCGGCTGAGCTGGGCGCGGATGGACGGCAGTTTGGAAGTCACACCCATCGACGGTGCGGAACACACCAGCTCACGAAAGCCCATGTCTCCCCCAGTGGTTCCTCCATTGCGCTAACCTGCAACCGCAACCCTTCGGCAATTCAGCCTGAGGCAATTCGACCCGGCCTGGCATAGAATGCCCAGAACCGGCCGCACATCATGGGAGCACACGGCATGAACATCGCGACAACGTTGAAGGACCTACCCGGCGACACCACCGCGCCAGCCCGCGCGTTGGAGATGCAGCGCCTCGCTTACCGCCGGGACCCCAGCCCCACCCAGGCGCAGCGCACCGAGAGCCTGAAACGCCTGGAGGCCGCGGTGCGGCAGAACAAGGACGCATTCGCGGCAGCGGTCTCGGCCGACTTCGGCAACCGCGCCGTCCCGGAGACGATGCTGGCGGAGGTGGCGCCCGTCCTGGCCGCGATCGCCTTCGCGCGCCGGCACCTCGGCCAGTGGATGCGCCCGCAGCGCCGCCGGGTAGGAATGAACTTCCAGCCGGGCAAGGCGTGGGTGGAATGGCACCCGCTCGGCTGCGTCGGCATCGTCTCGCCCTGGAACTACCCGCTGCTGCTGACCTTCTCGCCGCTGGCCGACGCATTGGCGGCGGGCAACCGGGTCCTCCTCAAGCCATCGGAACTCACGCCCCGTTGCAGCGCCCTGCTGGCCCAGGTGGTCGCGGAAACGTTCGACCCGGCCCAAGTCGCCGTTGTCACCGGTGGCGCCGACGTGGCGCGGGCGTTCTGCGCGCTGCCGTTCGACCACCTGCTGTTCACCGGCTCCACGTCCGTCGGCCGGCAGGTGATGCGGGCGGCGGCGGACAACCTGGTGCCCGTCACGCTGGAGCTCGGCGGCAAGTCGCCCGTGATCGTGTGCCGCGACTTCGGCCTGGCGGCGGCGGCCAAGTCGGTCGCGCTGGGCAAGTTCTTCAGCGCCGGGCAAACCTGCATCGCACCGGACTACGCGCTCGTGCCGTCGGACCTGGCAGAGCCGTTCGCCAGGGCGGTGCTGGCGGAGGCGCAGCGGATGTTCCCGTCCATCGCCGGCAACCCCGACTACACCTCCGTCGCGTCGGACGGGCACTTCAGCCGGCTGCGCGGGCTGCTGGCCGAGGCGGAGGCGGGCGGCGGGCAGGTGCTCCGGCTGCAGGAGGACGCGGAGGCCGAGCGCAGGCTGGCGCCCGCGGTGGTGCTGAACCCGCCGCTGGATGGCACGCTCATGCGGGACGAAATCTTCGGGCCGGTCCTGCCGGTCGTGGGCTACCAGGATCTGGCCGAAGCGGTCGCCTTCGTGAACGCCCGGCCACGGCCGTTGGCGCTTTACGTGTTCTCTTACGACAGGGCCAGCACGGACCAGGTGTTGGCGCAGGCGGTCTCGGGCGGGGTGAGCGTCAACAGCACCCTGCTGCACTGCATCCAGGACGACCTGCCGTTCGGCGGCATCGGCCCGTCGGGCATGGGTGCCTACCACGGGCGCGACGGCTTCATGCGGCTGTCGCATGCGCGGGGTGTTTACAAGCCTGGCAAGTTCAGCGGCGCGGCCATGCTCGCGCCGCCCTATGGCAAGCTGGCGAAGCTGGCCCTCCGCTACATGACGGGGAAATGACCGAGGCGCCGGTCGCCCATGTGGCCCGGCTGCAAGGCGGCCGAAGCTCAGGAGCCGGGTCAAGCAGAGGAATTTCTCTATATTGTCTTTCTTCCAACAAAGATCGATTTGCCCTGGCCTGTTATAGGCAGCCGCTAGGACACGCCAGGTTGAAGCAGTTGCCTACCAGGGCGGCCTTCTTGCGGAACGAGGAGATTGGGTCATGACAGGGTTTCAACATCGGTCGATGCTAAAGGCGGGGCTAAAGGCGGGGCTAAAGGCCGGGCTGCGGGCAGGCTTGCTGGCCACGACATGGCTGGCCGCGCCGCAGCTCGCATATGCGGCCGACAACACGCTGGTCGACGGCAACAACGGCACCCTGCCGCTGCCGACCGGACAGTATGTCACACCCACGGCGCCGCTGACCAACGTGGTGCAACAGGACCTGAACCCTGGCTTGGCCGACTACCCGAATTTCGTCGCCGGCGAGGCGGTGCGGTCGCAGCTCAGTCCGGACGGCGCGACGCTGGCGATCATCTGCGCCGGGCAGAACACGCTTTACAATACGGCCGGCAAGGTCGATGTGGCGAACTCCACACAGTATATCTTCCTGTACGACGTCTCGGGCGCCAACAAGACCTCGCCCAAGCTCACTCAGGTGATCAAGCAGACGAACGCCCATATCGGCCTGGTCTGGTCGCCGGACGGCAACACGTTGTATGCCGCGGGCGGCAACGACGACGCGGTCTATGCCTACACCAAGACCGGCGGCACCTGGTCGCAGGCGGCGAAAATTGCCCTGGGCCATAACAGCAGCGCCCCGCCTTCCAGCACCGGGGCACCCAGCCCCGGCGTAGGTGTCGGCCTCGCCGTCCAACCGAACGCGAGCGGCCTGGGCATCTCCGCCGACGGCGCGACCCTGGTCGTCGCCAACAACTTCAACGACTCGATCAGCGTGGTCGACACCGCGGCCAACACGGTCCGCTACGAGCACGACCTGCGCCCCTACTTCGCCAACAACGAGGGCACGGACGGCGTCGCCGGCGGCGAGTACCCGCTCGCGGTCGTCGTGAAGGGCGGCACCGCCTATGTTTCCTCCAACCGCGACCGCGAGGTCGTCGTCGTCGACATCTCCGCGCCGGCCGCCGGCCGCCTGGTCACCCGTATCAAGCTCGACGGCAACGCGAACGGGATGACGCTCAACCAGGCGCGGTCGACGCTGTACGTGGCGCAGGACAACGCCGACCAAGTCGCGGTGATCGACACGGCGAGCAACCAGGTCACCGCCAAGATCGACGCGCGTGCCCCGGCCGGGGTGCTGACCGGCCCGCACTACTCCGGCGCCGCGACCTTCGCCGTAACGGTCTCCCCCGACGGCAACACGCTGTACGCGGTCAACGACGGCTCGAACTCCATCGCCGTGATCCCGCTCACCGGCGCTGCCGTCAACACGGTCGTTGGCCTGATCCCGACCGCCTACGCGCCGAAGGACATCACCTTCAGCCTCGACGGCACGTGGATGTACATCATCAACGGCAAGAGCGACCAGGGCCCGAACCCCGGCCACCTCATGGGCAACACCGCGCTGATCACCAACATCACCTACCCCGGCGGCAACGCGGCCGCGGCGGCGGCGGCGGCGGCGTCGAACCAGTACCAATTCCAGTTGGAGCACGCCACCCTGGTCAGCGCCCAGGTTACGGGCAGCGCCGACCTGCCGGCCATGACTGCACAGGCGGCGCAGAACAACCTCTACACCGTCTCGCCCGACGCGAACGACGCGGCGGTGATGGGCACCCTTCACCAGAAGATCCAGCACGTGATCTACGTCGTGAAGGAGAACCGCACCTTCGACCAGATCCTCGGCGACCTTGGCAACGGCGCCAACGGCGACCCGGCGCTGACGCAGTTCGGCAAGCGCATCACGCCGAACTTCCACCGGCTCGCCAACAACTTCGTCACGCTGGACAACTTCATGGACCCCGGCGACGGCAGCATGGACGGCTGGTCCTGGACCATGCGCGGCCGGGTCACCAGCACGGAGGAGGTGACGCAGCAGATCAACTACGCCGGCGTCAACCGCGGCCTGTCCTATGAGTCCGAGGGTTCGAACCGCAACGTGCCGGTCGGCCTGCCGGCGACGGCCGACCGCGACGCCGCCACCAAGGGGATGTTCACCCCCGCCACCGCGGCGCTGCCCGGCGGCACCGCCAACGTGTTGCCCGGCGCCGCCGACGTCGCCACCACCGACGCGCCGTTCGGCGTGCAGCACGGCCACATCTTCGACGCCGTGCTGCAGGCTGGCCTCACTGTGCGCAACTACGGCTGGCAGACGAACAACATCGGCCCCATCACCTATGCCAACGGAAGCCCGATCGAAAATGCGGGCGAGGCCGGCGTCGTCCAGGTCGCCGCGCTCAACCCGACACTGCTGCCCCTCACCGACGTCTACTTCCGCGGGTTCGACATGAACGTTGCGGACCAGTGGGACTTCAACGAGTGGAACCGCGAGTTCATGGGCTATATCGCCAACAACAACCTGCCGAGCCTGGAGACGGTGCGCCTGAGCCACGATCACACGGGCAGCTTCGGCACGGCACTGGCCGGGGTGAACACGCCCGATACCCAGGAGGCCGACAATGACCTGGCCGTCGGCCGTCTCGTCGAGGCGGTGGCGCGCAGCCCGTATGCCAACAACACCGTGATCATCGTGACCGAGGACGACTGCCAGGACGGTCCCGACCACGTCGACTCGCACCGTTCCACGACCTACGTCGTGGGCGCGTACGTGAAGAAGAAAGCGGTGATCAGCACGCGCTACAACCAAGTCAGCGTGCTGCGCACGATCGAGGACATCCTCGGCACGTCGCACATCAACCTGAACACCGCCTACCAGCGGCCGATGGCCGATGTTTTCGACATCGCCTCGCATGGCAATTGGACATACAACGCCGTTGCCTCGACGGTCCTGAAGACGACGTCGCTCGCGCTGGCCGACACCGGCGTCAAGTACGCCGAGGGTCCGGACGTGCTGCCCAGGCACGACACGGCCTATTGGGACAAGGCGACGCGCGGCTTCGACTTCTCGGCTGAGGACCGCGTGCCGGTGGACCTCATGAACGAGGTCATGTGGGAGGGCCTGATGGAGGGCCGGCCCTACCCGACGCACCGGTCAGGCGTGAAGATGGGCACCCTTGAGGCGGCTGAGCAGCCGAACGACTGATTGGCGGGGGCATTGCGTGGCTTCCGGCGCCCCTGCGGTGCCGGAAGCCACGGCCGGCTGGGTGAGCTGGCCGCTCCGGCGCGGCAACCCTCGGACGTTGGTGCCCCGCCCATGCCCCGCTGCTCATAATCGTGGGCACAGCGCCACAAGGTCGCGTGGCTGTTCGCAGGCAGCCTTGCATCCGCCTCCGTCGCTGGGTGCTCAATGCCTGCCGATGATCCGCTCGGCAACAATTCCTAATTCGGCCGACTCCATCGCTTAGTGCAATATTCAGGGTTTGAGCCTAACTACGTCGTCTCTCAAAGCTGCTTTGAAAGACACCGCGTGCTGAATGACCTGTTGCGCGGCCTCGCCCCGGTTCTCTCGCAGGACCGGGTCATCCTGTTCATCGTGATGGCGCTGGCAGTATGGGCAGCGCTGTCCGCCTACGGGCTGGTCCAGGCAGGTCGGAACCTGCGGGATGCGTTCGGTGATGCGGCCCGCTTGGTCGGCCGAAGCCCGGACGAGGTTGCGTTCGCCGCTTCCTATGAGTCGGTGTCGGCGGGGTTCGCGGACAGCCCGCTGCTGGGCCGGTCCTGGCGGGCGTTCCGGCAAAGCCTGATCGTGCCGTCGGTGCCGGGTCGGCCCGTGGCGACGACGTCCGATCCGCGGCAATGGTTCGACCTGCCGGACCTGTTCCGCCAAGCTGGCACCGACCTGCGCTACCACGCGGCCTTGCCGGGATTGCTCGTGGGGGCCGGCCTGCTGTTCACCTTCTTGGGCCTCGCCTGCGCGTTGGCGGCGGCCGGCGGCGTGGTTGCCGAGGGAGTGTCGCAGGCTGAACGCAACGCGGCCCTGCGGGACCTGCTTGGAGCGGCGTCGGTCAAGTTCGTCACGTCGCTGGCCGGCTTGTTCCTGTCCATCGCCTACGCCCTGTTGCGCAAACGGCAGCTACGGGCGATCGAGGTCGCGGACGCCGCGTTCGTGGCCGCGCTGCGGGACCGCATGCCGCTCCGCACGCCTGCCGCCTTGCAGGCCGAGGGCAATGCGGTGCTGGAAAAGCAGTATGCGGACGTCCAGCGGATCGGCGGCGATTTCTTCGTCAATCTTGGGAGCACCCTGGAACGCGAGTTCGGCCAGGGCTTGCGGCAGCATGTCGGCCCACTGGCCGAAGCGATCGAAAAACTCGCCTCAAGGCTGTCAAACCAGACTGAGGACGTCATGCAGGCCATGCTCGCCTCGTTCCTGGAGCGTCTTGAGGGCGCGGTTGGCGACAGCATGCGCGGCACCTCGGCGTCGCTTGAGGCGCTGAGCGCCCGGCTGGGTGGGCTGCAGGACGGGATGGACGCGGCTGCGCAACGCATGGGCCGGGCCGCGGAGGAGATGGCGGCCGGCATGGGCCGTGGGACAGAGCTGGCGTTGGGCGGCATCACCGAGCAGATGGGCGCGTTGGTGCATACGCTGCGTGAGGCCGCCGAAGCGGCCAGCCGGTCCAACCGGGCCGCCGGAGACGACCTGGCCCGGCAGATGACAGAGGCCGCCGCTGCCCTGACGAACGCGGTCGCGCTGTTCCAGCAACGCCTGGAGAACGGCGCGGCCGAGGGCGTAGGCCGCTTGGCGGCGCCGATCGAGGCGCTGTTGCAGCACCTGCGGGAGCTGTCGGATGGCCAGCGCCAGGCTGGGGCCGACTCCACGGCTGCGCTGGCCATGACCATCGCCCGCTCGGCGGCTGCCTTGGAGGCGACCGCAGCAAAGGTTGCGGAGGTGCTGGGCGGCGGCGCGGCCGATGCGAGCGGCCGTCTGGTCGCCGCGACCGAGGCCATGCGGAATGACCTTCGCCACGTGCTGGAGCAGTTCGGGGCCACGCTGGGCAAAAGTGGGGTGATCCTGGAACACGGGGCCGCCGCGGGCGGCGAGACCCTGCGCGGGGCTGCCGCTGCGCTTGTCGCCGACCTTGGCGCCGCCGCCGACCGGCTGCGCGGGGCTGGCGAGGCAGCAAGGGCGGCGCTGCGCGACGGCGGCTCGCAAGCAGGGCAGGCCTGACCGAGGCCGCCCGGACGCTCGTGCAGGGCAGCGCGGGCCTGGCCGACCGTGTAGCGGCGTTGGGCGTGGGAGCCGCGGCCCTCGCGGAGCGGACCACGGCGCTGAACCAGGCCATGCATGCGGCTGCTGTGCCGTTGGCCGGCGGCGCGGCGGACCTGCGCAGCGCCGGGGAGGCGGCGCGCAACGCTGCGGAGCCGTTGCGGGAGGTGGCGCAGGCGCTCCGCGGCGCGCTTGACGGACTGGCCGGCGCAGCGGCGGCCCTGGAGGCGGCCCAGCGGGGCAGCGACCAACTCGCCATCCGGTTCGGGACGGCGACGGACCGGTTCGAGGGGCTGGACCGGAGCCTCGGCGACACGCTGCGCAAGCTGACGGAGGGCCTGAACGGCTTCAGAAGCTCCGTCACGACGTTCGTGACCGACATCGATCAAGGCCTGAAGCATAGCGTCGAGGGCCTTGCAGCGGTGGCGAGCAGCTTGGAAGAATCGGCCAATGAGCTGAGCGAGGCGCAGCGGCCAAAACGCGGGTTGGTGCGCAATGGGTGACGACGGCCTGACGGACGACGCAGGCGAGGGCTACTTCGCTTCGGTCAGCGATCTCATGGTCGGGGTGCTGTTCATTTTCCTGCTGATGTTGACCGTTTTCGCGCTGAACTTCCATGACGACAGCGCGCACCTGGACGAGCTGATCCAAGAGGTCGCCCGCGCGAAGGCAGTGGCGGAACTGGCGGTGCGCGACGCCGGCCTGGCGACGCTGGAGGCAGCGCGCGAGAAGGCGCAGGCCAAACGGCTGCTGGCGCAAAACGAACTGCTCCGGGACCGTCTCGCCCGTGCGGCGGTCGCCCTGCAACGAGAGCTGCAAGACCGTGAGGAGGTGCGCGCCAGCCTGCTGCAACGCCTGGCGCAGGGCCTTGAGTCGCGCGGCATCCGGTTCGTGCTGGACCAGCAATCCGGCGTGCTGCGCTTGTCCGAGGAGGTGCCGTTCGCCACCGGCCGCTCGGATTTGACCGACCGCACCCGGCGCACCCTTCAGGCCTTGGCAGAGGTGTTGAACGCGACGCTGCCGTGCTTCGCGCAGGGAGCGCGGCCGGACGGCTGCATGGCGGGCGACGCGCCCATCCTGGAGGCCGTCCTGGTGGAGGGCCATACGGACCGGCAGGCGTACGTGGGCTTGTCCGCAACGCAGTCGCAACAACTGAACGACCAGCTCTCCACGGCCCGTGCCCTGACGGTTTTCGCAGAGCTGAGGCGCCAGCAGCCGCGGCTTGAGGCGCTGCGCAACCCATCGGGCCAGCCGCTCCTGGGCGTCTCAGGCTATGGCGAACGCCGGCCACTGCCGGATGCCCTGTCGCTCGCCGAGGCCGACCTGATGCGCAACCGCCGGATCGACCTGCGCTTCGTGCTGTCGGCCCGGCTGTCCGACGACCTGCGGCGGCTTCTGGACGACATCAACGCCCCGCAAAAAGACCGCATGTGACCCATGCCCGCCTGGCGCTGGGAGAACTCGATGCGTTGGCCGACGTGCTGCGCGGGCCCGTCGGCCTTCCGGCGCTATCGGCCTGCCGCCTGCACGCCCAGGAAAGGCCGCTGCAAGGCTCAGCGCCCGAGCGGCTCCCGGCCGACGTCCTCGAAGAGTTGCGGGCCGAGTTGCGCCATGCTTGCGAGCGGGAGGGCGCGGCCGGCTTGGCGCCGGGTGCCCTGCGCCGGACGCCGCTGGTTCTCTGGTACGGCGAGCCGCAGGCGGCCGGCTTTCCGGGCCTACTGGACACGTTCCTCCAAGGCGCCGCCGAACGGCCGAGGTGGCTGCGGGACCTGATCGAGGCCTGGCTGCGCGACTTCGGGCCAGATAGGGCGTCGCTGCCCCAGGCGGGTCAGGCCATCGCGGCGCTGCTTCAGCACGCGCGGGACCCGCGCCTGGTGGCATGGCGGCGGGCACAGGCGCGGTTTGCCTTGTTCGACGCCGGACAAGGTCCGGAACGGGTTGGCTCCGCCTTGCTGCACGGGCCTGAAAGCGTGCTGGACGTGCTGGCGCAGACGGGAATGGACGATCCGCTGCGGGCCGGCGGCCGATACTTCCGGGCCGTGATGGACCGCTTGCTGGATGCGGTGCCGGGCGCGATCCGGGGTCCGCACGCGGCGGCGGCTTGGCAGAGGGCCGCGGGGCTGCTGGAGGTGGACCACCCGCAGCGTGACCGCAAAGGGCTTGAGGTCGTGCGCACGGCGCCGCGCTTCGCCGAGGCCGCCGGCAGGACGGCCCAAGCGTGCTTGCTGCCTGCCGGATCCGCGCCGGTCCCGAAGGAGGAGGTGAAAGCGTTCCTCCGGCGGAACCTGGGCGACCCGCGCACACAGCCGGCCCGGTGGGAGACGGCCGGGGAGGCAGCGACGCAGGTGATGCGGAGCTGGCTGGCGGCGGCCTCGCTCGAAGCGTTCCTGGCACTGATCAGCGAGACGAACGACGACAAGCAGTGGCGCTACCGCCAAGCGTTCTGGCGTGCCTGCCTGCGACGGGTGCCGTCCGCCGAGGTCTGGGTCGTGCTGGGACCCGGCATGACCCGCCGGGCACGGACCATGCGCGACCTGGCCGACGGCTACGGGCGCATGGAGGCGGGAGGCAGTGCCGGAGAGCAGGCGGTGCTGCTGATGAAGCTGGGTTCGCTGGTGCTGAGCGAGTGGAGCAATGTTGGGCCGGTGCGGGCCTGGGAACGCGGCGATCGCGCCTGCCCGCAGCTATACAAAAGAGAGTACGATCCTGAGGCCCTGAAAGCCCTGTGCCTCCCGTTCCCCAACCACCCAACCTATGGCAACGGCGGTGCCCTGAACAGCCGTGGCCTGTGGCACCGCAACGGGGACAAAGGCCTTTGGCAAGGCTGCGCAGCCGCCTTGTTGCAGAGCAAGCTGCAAATCCGCCTGACATCCAGCGACTACATGCCGCCATGACCATGGGCCTTCAAGCCATGGGTCGAAATTGGCGAGCGACAGGCGGAACAGCGGCCGGTCGATCGGCACTGTCAGCTTATACGGCTGCGGTCGAGCGGATGCCGGCAGCTTGGGCTGGGCGCTGACAGCTATGCTGCACGCGCAACACCAGTGACCTCGATCCAAGCCTGGAAGGCCTGGGTCCGGGTGGCTCGGTATTGGGCAGTGGGCACGTGATGACAGCGGAGCAGGAATGAGGTTGTTGATCCCATGGTGTTCCTCACACCAAGGAGTCGGTCGCGGAGGTGGATGGCCCGGCCGGTGCCATCGCGCTGAGGTCGGAGTATACCGAGGCCTTCCGGCTTCAGGGGCACAAGATGCTCGCGCAAGCCCGCCAGTACGTCTTGAAGGGCTACCGGCTCTCGGTATCCCGGGGCCCCAACGAACGCCGCCCGTTCGGTCGCGTCTGGCTCTATCGACCGCTCGACGACCAGCGCGCATACAAGGCGACCACCCACGCCTCCGGCGCCACCCCGGAACCCGACAAGAGCCTCGCTTGGCTCTTATTGGGTTCCGGGGTGGTGAGGCCGGGACCAGGAAGTTGGGCTGAAGGCATCTGGTGCGCGAGCAAGAGCGGGAGTAGCTGACCTGCTCGCGCGAGGAGCTTCTGTCATGGCCGCATC
>JAABUP010009395.1_pt1 | contig 12024 bp, 11 predicted proteins | sample 5559201 | NCBI WGS metagenome assembly JAABUP01 (sample SAMN10711887, study PRJNA513373) | rock metagenome | isolation source: Antarctica rocks | place: Antarctica | reverse complement strand
CTCTGCAGCAGGTGGAAACACACTGGGCGCATAGCCGCGTGCCAGCAGGGCTGCTGCTGGCGCCGCCGCCCGCCGAGCGCGCGAGCAGGTCCGCCAGCGACGGCGGGTCGCCGTCGCCGGCATCCTTATCCCCAGCGGCCTCCTCCGCCCGCGCCGCGGGGCCCTTGCCGCGCCCGGCCTTCCTCTTGACCACTGCGCTGTCGGCAGGCGGCGCCGGCGGCTCTGCAGGCGCGGTCGCGCCCTGCCCCAGAGCGCAAAAGTCACCGGCAGGCATGCAGGCGCGCTCAAGCGGTGCTGCCACAGCGCTCGGCTGGCCTGGCCAGCATGCGGCGTGCGCCGTGCGGGCGGCTGTGCATAGCGGTTGGGCTGGCAACAGGCGTGTGGCTTGGCTTGGCAGGCACGGCTGTGCTATACAGGCGCGAGCAGGCGTAGCCGCTTGTAGGACACTCAAGCAGAGCCGGACAGCTGGGCCGCTGCACGAGGTCGGCTGGGCGCGCCTGCACGCCCAACAGGGCGAGCATGGCGCCCACGTCCTGGCCCAGCGTGGCTGTCACGGGCGCGGGCATGCTGTAGGGCGCCGGCATGCCGTAGGGCGCGGGCATGGCGTAAGGCGCCGGCATGCCATAAGGGACCGGCGTCATGTAGGGCGCTGGCATGGCGTAGGGCGCCGGCATGCCGTAAGGGGCCGCAACGCCACGCCCCGCCGGCAGGCCAAAGGGCGCCTGAGGCTCCCTGCGTGCCACCCTGCTTCAGGCTGTGCACCAGATGTGATGGCGGGTGATGGCGGAGTGTATTCCGCTGACTCATCCGGGCGATGAGCGTGGGGGGCCCTCAGGGCGTGCTGATTTTGCAGCGTGCACGCGCGCCAGCCAGGCCATGGCACCGCCGAATCATTGTGGGACACGCAGATCCAGCTGGGCGTGGGCGGCGCACGGCGTGGCGAGGGCGGCCAGAAGCGCCGCGTTGGAGCCGCCGCCCTGCGCGCCCATGAGCGCCGCGAGCTGCGCGTCCAGGCCGCCCTCCGCGTCCATGTCAAACAGCTGTCCGGTCTTGGGCGCGAACTGCGCGCGCTGCCTGATGCTCAACCCCGCGCCTCTGCACAGCCTAGGTGGGTATTCCGCAGGGTGTTGGCCTGCATCGACAAGTGCACGAGAGAAGGCGCTACAGAGTAGATCGGTTGGTACCAACGCCGGGCGCTCCTTAGAGTGCCTGAGCGAGTGTGTGTTGCAGCGCGTTGGAGCGATGACGGGTATGGGCATGCTGCAGCACTTGCGGGCGCTGAGCATGCAAGTGCCACCCTGCATGTACGGCGCTCCTGTTCATGGGTAATGGTGCCTGTCGCGGTCAGCGGAGCGTGCGGCGCATGCCTTGGCGCCCTTGCCGGCGCCGTGCCGCCGGCAGTAGGGCAGGCAGTGGCACGCCCGGCACAGCAGGCTGGGCAGGCAGCAGCAGCAGCAGCGCGCCAGGCCGCAGAAGCGCCGCAGCCCTAGGCAGCGCAGGCAGACGCCGAGCGCGGCAACCACGCCCGCCGCGCCCAGCGCTATGTACAGCCAGGTCTCCTGGGCAGGCGTGGCAGGTGTGCGCTGATTAGTGTTAGGGTCATGCCAGGGTCTGCACGCCGGGCTTGTTCGGCATGCACGGACGCAACAGCGCGGCGCTGGGTAGAGCGCCGCACGCGCGCAGCAAGTGCGCACGTCACACAGGCATGCGATGAGGAGCAGAGCCTCCCTGCAGGAGGAACGCCGGCCTGTGCTTGCTGCTCTCATGCGTGCGAGTGGGCGGGGGGGCGCCAGTCACCCATGACAGGCCGGTGAGGGTGCCGAGGATGGTGGAGAGGAGGGACTGGTTGGCTGATGCCTGCCCGGCAGCCTGGCTGCCGCTGCCTGCAACGCCCGCTTGCTGCTTTTGAGTCACGCGTTGCATAGTATGACAACATGCAGCTAGGCAGCATGTGCGGCATGCAGCGTATAATGCAACAGAACCTCAGGCTATCACGGGGTTGTTGCTTAGGCCGTGCATGCGCCATTGCCCTCACGGACCGAGAGGCACGAGCTGCGCTTCTAGTGAATACCAAGGCGGCATGTCCAGCTGTGCCGATGACAGCGCCAAAGGCGCGCCTGCTGCGATGACTGGCTGCGGGGCAACGTAGACATTGGCGGGGGCGGCGCAGAACGGCGGCCCCGTGCACGGTGGCGGCGGCGGCGGCGGCGGCACCGGCGGCGGCGGCGCCCGCGGCGGCGGCGGTCGCGGCAGCGGCGGCGGCGACGGCGGCGGCAGCGGCGGCGGCGGGCGCAGCGGCGGCGGCGGTGGCGGCGGCGGCGACTCCAGCGAGAACGCCTCGTACACATACGCGAAGGTGACCACACCCACGGCCGCCTGCGCACTGGGGTGCCTGCAGCCTCGCCCTGACATGCGGGGTGCTGCTTAGCAGTGCTCCCTCGCAAGGTTCCATGGCCGGGGCGCTGCGTGCGCCAGCACTGCTGGCCACTGGCACTGTTGCAGCGCAGCCCACAAGCCAGAGGAGAAGACATGCCTGGCGCATAAATGCGACCTGCTGCTGCTGACTACCGCGGTGTTCATGTGGAGAAGAGTTGTGGAGCGTAGACAGGGAGTACTGCATGCATGCATGCAACACTCCCGTGCAGAATGTTGTCAGCCCAATGCAGGGCAGCGACACAGCGCGGCAAGAGGCAAGGCGCAATTGCCGCGCTGCAGCGCTTGTGGGCCCCCCCCCCCCCCCTGATACTGCTATTGGGACCCTGCCCGCTCTAGCCAGCTCGTATTTGGTGACGCCGCTCAGCCCTGAGATGCACATGCGGCATCGTGCAGCGCGCGGCAGTGCGACCGCCCGCAGCGATGCAGGCGCCCACACGACGAAGCGGCGCACGGTGAGCGCGAGCAGCGATAGGGCCGCGGCCGGGGCGGCGCACCAGGAGCGGCGCGTCGGCGGCGAAAACCAGCGCGCTCGCGCTCGCGTTGGCGAGCACGCTCGTGCGGTAGGTGTCTGCGGGCGTCATCCAGAAGCCCTCCATGAAGTTCACCTGCCGGCCGCGGGCCCGCGCTTCCTGACAATGCCTCCGGAACAGCGGACGGCCGCTCTGCCCTGTGCCAAGGGCGCCCTGCAGGCAGCGGGCCTGCGCTTGCCAGGCAATGCCTCCGAACAGCAAAGGGCCGCCCTGGCCTGGTGCCACGGGTGCGCCTGCACTGCATACTGCCGTTGGCGGCCGTCGACGGCCCCCGGGAAGTACCCTGCGCTCATGCAGCCAGGGTCGGCACCCACATATATCCCGCGCGTCTCTCCTCACACCGAGCAGAACGGCCGCATTACAGGCATGGCGGGCGCGGCCTCGGGCGCCCAAGCAGCCGAGGGGCCGCCCATGCGTATGGACGCAGCAGCGAGGCGCGCCTGCGTCAGCACCGCCATGCCGCCGGACTGCAGCAGGCGCCGGCGCCCGGCCACGACCGGCGTGGTGCCCTGGTTCTGGCCGGGCAGCCAGGACGTGACCATGCCCGGCAGCACATGCGCCGACGCGGCCACCGTCGTCTGGTACCTGCCGTGCAGCACGCCGGGCGGGTGCTCATGCCCTGCATGCAGCGTGGCGCCCGCCGCGCGGACGACCTCCGCCTGCTGGGCAGCGCGCCGGGCCTGGCGATGCGGCCTGTCCGCATGCTCTGAGGCAGCTCTGTGCAGCGCACTGAGACTCACAAGGCGGTGCTGCCGACGCCCGGCGGGACAGCTGAATGACTGTCAAGAAGCTGCGAGCGAGCTGCGCATGCTGAAGGCGACGGCACCTACTGGTGCCCAGCGGCGCCCCGAGGACAATCAGCAGATTGGTGGAGGGGCCGGCGCGTCGTCGTGGTGCGCGGCGCTATATCATCAGGATAGGGTTAGGGGAGCTTCCTCGCTACAGGGTTTGGGAACCCTATTAGAGACCCTGTTGAGTGAAAGGGGGCAAATACCTGGCTTGGAAGTTGGAGATGTTGCCGGAGCCCGCCAGCGTGAGGTTCAGGAAGTTGGCTGTGAAGTTGAGCTGTGGCATGATGCCGACCGGCGGCGGCGGCGGCGCCAGCGGCGGCGGCGGCGGCGGCGGCGGCGAGGGCGGCGGCGGCGGCGGGTTGGGCGTGAAGTAAATGTCCTGCGTGATCATGGCGCCAAACTGGCTGCCCACGTAGAAGTTCTGCGCGCGCGCGCACGGCCGGCGTCACCCGCAGCGCCCCCGAGCATGCACAAGTAGTCTGCAAGTACGCCGTTGCGCGCCGGGCAAGTGGGGGTGCGGTCATGGTTGCAGCACACACGCAACGGCCGCGCGCAACGCTGTCCCTACATAATAGCAGGGTACGGCCGGCGCGCTGCTGGTGTCAGGATGGACACTACTTGCCGTGACGAATGGGCCTGGCGAATGCCGCCTGACAGGGTTGGCGCTGCGCAAGCCAGAAGCCTGTTCTGCAGGCCAGTAGGTGCTGTTGCGTCACAGGGGTTGCAGGGCTGGACGGCACTCGCTGCAGGAATGGACGGCCTGACTGCAGGGCTTGACGGCAGTCTCTGCAGCGTGCCCCACGGTGCGCGCCCATGCTGTGCCCATACAGGCGCTCCGCGCAACATGCGCGCGTCGCCGGGCAAACATGGTGACAGGCAGGAGCCTGGTGACCGGCACGCATGCGCGGACAGCCGGTGCCGCACGGATGACGCTGGGAGCTCCACTCTGAGCAGGGAAAAAAATTTAATTAGTCTGGTTCAATGTGAGTGTGCGTCGACGACGGAAAATTTGACTCGGCTGCACCGGCATGCTGCGGACCGCGCGGCGCAGGGGCGCACAAAGTTGCAGACGCCGACCTGGCCGGAGCTTGGGCCGGTCAGCTTCAGATAGAAGCCGATCGTGCCGTTGCCGTACGCGGGCACGGTAATGTAGCCGGCGCTGTTCACAGCATCGTCGCCGGTAATCGACACGAGCGTGGAGTCGCACACCGAGCTGCTTGTCCATACGCAGCATGCGGTGCTGTACGGGATAGTCGGCGCGACGGCCACCTGCGTGGACTGCCGCCGCGCCGGCAGCCGTCGGCGCGCGCGGGACGGCAGCCGGCATGCGAAGCAGGAGCCAAGCGCGCTTGCCGGCGTGGCCGGCGCCGGCGCGCGCAGCCCGGGCGTATGGCAAGCACTGGCTGGTACGGACCCACGCGCGCGCACAAGCCGCGCAGGATCTGTCTGTTGTTGTAGCAAGGTCTGTGTGTAGGTGTGTGCATGTGCCTGTACATGCGCTGCGCCCTGCAGATCAGCATGCAGGCTGCCGAGGTGCTGGGAGGGTCTGCTAACAGCTCCCAAGCGCCCGTGCAGAACATGCAGGGCACAGTAGGGCGAGCGCACTGTGATATTGCCCAGGTTGAGCAAGGTGATGTACATGATGCCGGTCTGGCTCCCCGGCGGCCAGTGGAGGTTCGAGACCGCTGGCTGGAAGCTCTGTGGGACGGCGACCTTTGTCGTGCTCAGGCCCATGATGCTGCGCGCGCGCACGCGGCCCCGCGTCTCATGTGCGCGCAGGGGCGTCGGTCGGAGCAGGTGTGCGCAAGCCTTCAGTGAGCAGCCTGGTTCAGTCAATTTCTGTAATTGCAAAAAAATCGCGCTGGGGGGTCTGGCTGGAAGGGCGTATCTCTGTCAGCCGTGCTTGGCGGCTGTGAGATGCTGTGAGGTAAGGCAGAAGGAGCCGAGAGAGGTCCTCGCACCAGCCACTCGCATGCATACCAGACATAAGCTTGCTTGGGAGCACACAGGTAAGGAGCGCCCCATGCACATGGCTTGCGAGACGCCAGGCGCACTGCTCTCGACCAGCCAGTGCCGACACAGTCTCAGACTCGCGCGGGCACACAGCACTGCGGCGCGCGCGGGGCCGCACGTGGAGTTGAGGCCGATGTCAAAGTGCAGGGTCGGCACCCCCCATCGCGGCTGCGCGCCATACATGCATGCAAAATAGCGGCCTGTCGTCACGTAGGGCGTCGTAGTGTTCACATTGTACAGCCAGCTGCAGTTGTGCGCGTACAGCGCGCTCGCCAGGAGCGCCGCTGTCTGGTCGCTGCCTGCGCGGAGCGCGCGCGGGCGGCCTGGTCATCAAGCCAGTGCTTGTCAGCCTGCTGTGCCGCTGAGGGTCAGCCTGTCTCTTCGCATGAGGTGTCAGTTGCTAATTATCTAATGCGGGCTTAGGGCGAGGCCTGCCTGTTGTGGCTACGCTGCCTGCAGGACTGCTGACCCTGGCAGCGGCCTTGACTGCCTGCTCATCCCCTTAGGCGAAGGTACGCTTTCATGCGCATGCTCTGCCAGGTAGAAAATGCATGGCCACACATGTGCTGCGCATGTCCCGATGCCGACCACCCGAACACGGTGTCATGCCTCCGAGAGTGCCACTGCTGCTCGTGACAGAAAGTTCCCTGCCATAGTTTGCACTGTCTCGCCGCGGGGCGCGCGTGCGCCGCGCGCACGTACGTGACGGCAGCGCGCACCCAGCCACTGGCTGAATTGGTTGGTGCGGTTGCTGCCGGGCACTTGCGTGCAGGCCCCAAGCGGCCTGCTGCAGTTGAAGCAGCTGGCCCAGTTGGCCTGGCTGGTGCTGATGGTGTTCGCGCCGCCCAGGCTGCCGCCAGGCCACTGCGACCCGCTGACGCTGAACCCTGCGCGCCCGCCTGTGTGTCGCCAACAGCCACCCACTCTGTGTGCGCCCAGCCATCCGGCCGATGAAGGTAGCTGACAGCCCCTGCGGGCACTGACTGCACTACCCAGCATCCAGGTCGGAGTGTCAGACTGGGCCACGTTGCACACACTGTCGTCCTCGCCCATGCAGGTCAGGCCGCAGCAGGTCAAGTGGGGGCCAGGCAGGCGGCGGAGACAGGTGATATGGGGCTCTGCGGCAGCAATGCTGCCGTGCTCCATGACGGCAATCCGCCATTCGGGCCAAACAGCACTCCTGTGCAGGGCAGCGCCTCGCGCTCCCGCGCGCCTGGGTCGGTGGCGGCCAAGCCCAGGGCGCCGTCGCTGGACAGCTGGCACCAGCGCATGCCATTGTTGCTGAGCGTGGTGTTGTGCGTGTACAAGCGGTATGTGGACTCGTCTATGCCGTCGATCTGCCGCATGCGGGCGCGCGCAGATGGGGCTCGGCGTGACAAGCGGACATGGCAGCAACCGCGCATGGGGGCCTGGCTGCGGCTGCGCTGGCGCCCGGTCGCAGCGGGCAAGCAGGCCTGCTGCTGCTGCTGCTGCTGCCAGTCTGCTGCCGCAGACCCGCAGCTGCGCTCGGACTCGGTGTCAGAGTGCAAAGGCGTGCGGCGCACGGCGCGCTCTTGTGCATTGCAGCAGTCGCCCACGGGCAGTGGAGAGCGCACATGCTGCCGGCGCATGGCGGGGCGTGCAGGGCCTGCATGCGCCCGAGCCCCGCGACGCCGCGCACCTCCCCGACAGCCGGGGCCCGGGGAGCGGGCGCGCGGCCGTGGGCCGCCGCACCTCGCAGTCGGACGGCAGGAAGGCCGAGACGTTCTGGCCGGGCGCGGGCGGGAGCTGGGTGGCCATCAGCTTCCACGGGTTGAACACAATGCTCTGGTTCACGAAGCCCGCCTGGAACACGGTGACCTGCGCGGCGCGCGCATGCTGTCTGGCCGGGTCGATAGGGTAGGGTTAGGGTAAGGCGAGTTTCAGGTTCCGCGAAATGAACACCACGCTCTGGTTCACGAAGCCCGCCTGGAACATGGTCACCTGCGCAGCACGCGCCGCCTGGCGGGGTCGATGGGGTGGGTTTAGGGTCAGGCACCCTGCCGCGGCCCCCATGTTCCATGCGCGGCTGCGCGGGCCGTGCAGCCGCCGCGCGCGCGTGCCAAAGCACGCCAGTGCATGGGAATGCAGCACGTGGGCGCAGTGCTCGCAGGGCACAGCTTGGTAACAAGCCTGGCATGTTCACAGCCTGGCGGCACACGCGTGGCGGTGTCTGCCAATGCAGGGTATCGCCAGCGCGACACCCATGGTGGCAGCGTGGCTACCCGCCGCGCCGCAGGTGCCGCGGGGCTGCGGAGCACGAGCGGGGCGCGCCGTGACATTGAACTCGGAGGGGTTGTGGTACCACGGCAGGTAGCAGCTGTAGGGCACGGGGTCGTGCACGAGCGTGGTCAGGCTGCTCCCGCCGCAGCAGCCCGTGACGTTGGGGTTGCAGGGCCCGGGCGTCACGGTCTCGTACGTGTTGAATGCGTAATCAAACTCCTGGAGGAGATTGGGGATCTCGGGCACGCCGTACACCACTGCCGGCCGCGCCGCGCCCGCTCGTCAGGGCCCGGCTGTGCACTGACACCACTGATCCTCATACTTTGCGTGGAGACCCTGTCGTTATTGTCCATGAGCCTGATGCAGTCGCATCCCGCCCGCCTCTCATGAGATGCGTTCTGCGCGCACAGCTGTGAGGGCGCTGGCCAGCCGCCGGCGGCATAAGCTGCGCCCTGGGCTGCTCCAGCACCTATGCTTTCGGCCTGGTCTGTTCCCATGCGCGCCACACAGCGTCTAGGCGGCTGGGTTGACGGGCCTGGCCATCACAAGCAGCCACGCTCGCGTGCTACACTCGGCCTGTGGCTCCCCAGGAGTGCACCGCACGCACAGCACAGAAAGCTTGCAGGACAAACAGCATACAGCAGGCCAGCCTCTTGCGCGCAGGTACCTGTCGACCTTGGACAGCACTCACTCGCTTCTGATGCGACATGGCCTCGGCCTGCTGCACGGCTGGTCTGGAAGCGGGATTGCGATCGATGAGCAATCATGCAATCGCTGCGCGAAGCTGTGGCGCTGCCTGCCTGGCAGCGAGCGGGCGCGCAGGAGCAGGCAGGGCCTCGGCCAGCTAGCGGCAAGCCAGCTGAGCTGAGCCAGCTGAGCTAGCTGAGCGGGCTGAGCTGGCTGGCGGCGCGCGAGAGACCGGCGCACTGAAGCGGTCGATGTCCTGCGGCTCTCAGCTAGCTAGCGGCAAGCTAGCTGAGCTGAGATAGCTGAGCTAGCTGAGATAGCTGAGCGAGCTGAGCTGGCTGGCGGCGCGAGAGCGGGCGGCGCACTGAAGCGGTCGATGTCCTGCGGCGAGGTCGGCTGGAAGGTAAGCGTGATGTTGCTCAGCGGGTACCAGAGGTGCTGCCCAAAGCTGTCAGTGATGACGTCGTCTGCACGCCAGGAGCCCGCCCTCAGGGGTGCCCCTCACAGCTGCCGGCCCACAGCGCGCGCTGCACACGGGAGCGCGCTGCAGCCTCACAGGGGGTGCGTCCCGACGGCAGTGCTACCGTGGGTGGAGGCGCGGGGCATGCGTGTGAGCGAGAGGCACCTGTTGGGTGGCAACCGGCCAGCGCGTGTGGCCCTACCCTCTGCAAGCAACAGCACAGGTGCACGCGAAAGTGCCGACGCTGCGCTGAACGAAGCGCGAACAGTGGCAGCCTGCTCCTGCGCGACACAGGAGCGAGCGTCCCCCGCGGTGCGCGGCCCGCACTTGGTGTCAGGGTCCAGTTCATCAAGAAGTAGCCGTCCCAGCGCGACCAGTCAAGTGTTATGCCGAGGTCGCGGCTGTAGTTGCCCGCCCCGCCAAACATCTCCCAGGTCACGGGGGCCGCAAGCGGGTAGTTCGGCCGGTACACGGCGGCCGCCGGGCACAGCAGCGCGCTCACCAGCAGCATGCGCGCCCAGCACGCACAGCGCCGCCGACGGCGCACGCTGCATATGGTCATAGAGGCGCATCGTCACAGCGGCGCGCGTCTGCGGGCCCCGCCGAGCGGTGTATACCTGACGCCCTACATATCGGATTTTGACTAGCCACACAGGCCCGCTAGGTTATTCCGCTTCCCGCCTTTCTTGCGCGGGAGATGGCGGGGCCGAGTCAGGCGCGCACATCGGGGCATGCTCCGCAGCAAGGCAGAGCGGCTGTACATCCAGCGCGGCTTTGAGGCGGGCCTGCGCGGTGATGGCCGCGGCTGCCAGGACTGGCGGCCGCTGGAGGTGGCCGTGGCGCAGCTGCCGCAGGCCAGCGGCTCCGCGCGCTGCCGCATCGGCGGCACAGAGGTCCTTGTCTCCGTCAAGGCGCGCACGCTTGCATCTCCCGCTCGACAGCGTGCGCGCAGCTCATAGGGAAGGCGGAAAGGGGGAAAGGGGGAGCTCTGACAGCACGACTGTGTGTCCAATGTGGTGGCCCTGCAGGGAGTTTTTGGCCCCTGTATCAAACGTACGTTGCAGTACGTACGTTGCAGACAGACGTTACTTAGGCGGAAAGTCATAGGGCAGTCCACCTTACACCTGCACTGGCAGCTGGGCAGTGGAACCCGCCCCTGCGCCGCTGCGTGTGTCGTGACCGTCGCAACCTGGGCCTGCTCCTGAACGCGGCGTGCGCCGCAGGCGGAGGTGGGCACGCCCACGGACGAGGCGCCCGGCTGCGGGGGCCTGCAGCTCGCGGTGGACGTCTCCCCCTGCGCCGGGCTGCGGCTTCAGGTGGCTGCCTGCGCCGACGGCAGCCCACACTCACAGTACATCCTGCTTGCGGCGCGACCAGGCGGAGCGCTCTGGAGGCAGCGCGCCTCGCGGGGACGACTGCTCCAGAGCCGCAGCGCCGACAGCGCCCTGCCTGCCACGTCGGCACGAGAGCGTCGAGTGTGCAGGGCAGAGTGGCGGTCCAGGCTTGGTGCTCGCCCAATGCGCAGGGCCGCAGCGAGGAGGAGCTGGGCGCGGAGCTGACGCGCGCGCTGGAGCGCTGCCTGCTGGCGGGGCCCGACGGCTCAGGCGCGTGCACGGCGGCGCGCTGCCCCCGCTGGGACGCCGCGCCGCTCTGCCCTGACTCCCTGCTGTTAATCTCCTGCCACGCGTTCATGAATCGATGTCCAGCTGAGCAAGAGGCTGGCGTGTCGAGCAGACTGCAGGCAGGCCAGCACGCGGCATGCGCTGCAGTGTATGACAGGCAGTGCGCCTCGGGGAAGCGGCCACTGGCTGTCTTCGGCGGGGGATCATGCCCAGCGCGCGCTTGGGCGCCAGGCGGCTGCCTGGACCTGGCCGCGCTGAGCATCGTCGCGGGCAAGAGCTGCTGGGTGCTCTGCGTCGATGGCCTGGTGCTCGGCGCCGACGGCAGCGTACTGGACGCACTCACCGTGGCCATCAAGGCGCGCGGGCCCCCGGCGCATCGGGGGGCCCCGGCAATCCAGGTAGCAAACTGTCTTCGCTGGCACGCTATTGACTTGGCCGCGCCAGAGCGTGACCGGCCAGCACAGCACGTACCCGTACATAAAGGGTCTGTTGCAGTGATGCTCAGGCGTGCGTCTGAAGGGCGGACCAGGGCACATGTGGTCGCCCGAGCGCCGGGAGCGCCCGGATGCGCGCTTGCGAGAGGGGCGCCGCGCATGGGCCCCACGCACCGCGCCGCGTGCGCAGGCGGCGCTGGCAGACGCGCGCATCCCGCTGGTGGAGGTCGCGCAGGGCGACGCCGACGGCGACGCCGAGCTCGAGCTCGACGACGACCCCGCGCACGCAACGCGGCTGGACACCGCGCGCGTGCCGCTCGTGCTGACGGTGTCGCAGGCGCGCCGGGGCCCCGCAGAGTCAGTTTGGCGCACGGGCGGAAATTTCGGACTGGCCGGTGGCGCGCATCTTGCGCGCGGGCTGTACGCCCGGATACGGCGCGCGGAGCGGGTGTGCTGGTCGGGCGTGCTTCTGGGCGGATGCAGGACCCTGCACGGCCCTGCAGGCCATGCGCAAGGTCGCTCCAGCACTGTGTATGGCATCAAGGGTCGACAATGGACCGTAGCCAAACAGCCGATGCACGACATGCGCAGGCGCTGGACAGGAGTGTGAGGTTGGACACAACGCGGGTGGCAGGGGGCACACTCGCTGGGCGCAGCAGCGGCAGCGGCGAGGGGTGTGACTCCCGGACGCTGCGCAGGCTGACGCCCAGGGCGAGCGGCAGGTGGGCACGGCGCTGGCGGTGGACCTGAGCGCCGAGGAGGGCGCGTGCGCGGGCGCGGCGCTGGAGGTGGCCGTGGACGCGCGCGGCG
>JAABUP010009393.1_pt1 | contig 12025 bp, 9 predicted proteins | sample 5559201 | NCBI WGS metagenome assembly JAABUP01 (sample SAMN10711887, study PRJNA513373) | rock metagenome | isolation source: Antarctica rocks | place: Antarctica | reverse complement strand
AAATAGCGCGGAGTGACGTTTATGGGCTCCGACAAATAGCGCGGAGTGCGGATGGCGATAGATGTAGACGCCGCCGAGGAAGCGGTGCGCGATGATCTCGTCGACCGCCTGCGCGCCCACGGTATCCGCTACATCGGCGGCGGGAGCGACTGGCGCGGCGACAAATCGCCGTATGCCTTGCCGGCGGAGGCGCCCGTCCCGCGCCTCGTCGCGAGCGGTGACACGCGCCTGCAGACGGCCGCTGTTGCCCTCCTGCTACGCCACCCCGAATACGCCGGCGATGCGCTCACGACGGCGAACACTCTTGCCGGCCGGTCACGCCTGCTCGTCGAGGCGAGCATCCTCGCCGCGGCGGCGCTCCAATCCACCTGGGCGTTCAGTCTCGACCTCTGCATGCCCGGCTGGTCGCGCATCGACGCGGATGCGCTCGCCGCGCGGTTCAACCTGCCCACGCCGCGTGAGGACTACGGGCGCGCCACGTTGGACGCCCTTGACGATCTGCTCAACCGCGATGTTCCCTTCCACGCGGACCGGGTCGGAGCCTGGCAAGACGTCGGGCGTCACGTGCTCGATGGCTTGCGCGAGGAGGCGCTCGCCCATGTCGAGACGTGACGCCAACGTCGAACCCGCGTCCCCGGCGGACTTTATTCCGCTCGCCTACTTGCCGTGCGCAGCGTGCTCGAACGCCGCGATGCGCGCGAAGCCGGGCAGCAGCAAATCCTCGTCGTCCTCGTCTTCGTCCGCCACCTCGTAGGCTTCGGGCGTCCCGAGCACGTCGAGCAGGACCTCGACGACGCGCGGGTCGAACTGCACGCCGGCGCAGTGCGTCAACTCGGCCCTCGCCTGCTCCTCGCTGTAGGCGTCCTTGTAGCTGCGCTTCGCGATCATAGCGCAGTAGGCGTCGACGGCGCCCACGATGCGCGAGGCGATCGGTATCCCCTCCCCCGCCAACCCGTCCGGGTAGCCCGTCCCATCGTACCACTCGTGGTGGTGCATCACGGCATCCGCGACGGTGGAGAGCGCCGGGACGTGGGCGATCAGGTCACGCCCCACGCGGACGTGCGAGTGCATGAGCGCGCGCTCCTCCGGCAGCAACGGGCCGGGCTTGTTGAGGATACCGTCGCTCACGCCGATCTTGCCGACGTCGTGCAGCAGCGCGGCGTAGGTGACGACGCTACGATCGTAGTCGGAGAGGTGGAGCCGCTCGGCCGTCAGGCGGGCCAGTCGCGCGACCTCGTCGCAGTGCCCATGCGTGTAGGCGTCCTTGGCCTCCATGGCGTCGGCCAGCGCGCCAACGGTCCCGAGGTAGGCTTTCTGCAGCTCGCGGCGCAATTGGGCGTTCTCCACGGCGACGGAGGCCTGGTCGCCGACGCTCAGGAGCGCCTCGACATCCCCCTGCTCGAAGTCTCCTTCCCTCTTGTCGGCGACGATCATGACGCCGTCGAGGTTCTTGAGCAGCACCACGGGCGCCACGACGACGTTGCGAAAAGTCTCGTCCCCTGAGGCGGGACGCGGCAAGTCGAACCAGTCGTCGCCTGCGTTGCAGGCGTACGTTTCGTCGCCGCCGAGCGCTTTGCAGGCCAGCGCCGCGATGTAGGCGGAAGGCGAGGCTTGCGGGTAGCCGTCCACCTCCACGGCGGCGCGGATACGCAGGGCCTTGCCCTCACCGCGCGACGTGACGTAGAGCCCGCGCGAGGCGCCCGTGATGATCATGCAGGCTTTCAAGATCAGCTCGTAGACATCACCGCTGAAGAGCGACCCGTAGAGGCTCTTGACCACCTCCGCGAGCTTGTCGGCCCGCTCCCGCTGCTGCAGGGCCGCCTCCTGGCTCCGCACGGCTTGCTGCTCCAACTCGCGCGCGTGGCGCTCCGCGGCCTCGTCTTTCTCTCGCGTAAGCCTGTGGTGGACCTCGTCTTTCTCTTGCGTAAGCCGGCGCTCGCTCTCTTGCAGGCTCCGCTCCAGGTCCGTCGCCGCGGCGCGCGCGCGTCAGCTCGCTCTGCGCGTCCCGGAGCGCAGCGGTCTGGAACTCCGCCCGCGCCCGGGCCTCCTGGTACGCCAGCTGGGCCTGCCCCAGGTGCAGCAGGACCGGGTCGTCGGAGATGAGCGCGGGCGCCAGCTCCTGTTCATGCATCCTCTCGGGGCGCGAGTCAGCCATGATCCACTCCGTTCGTGGGTATCTACCCTCTATACGTGATAGCGCCCTATACGTGATGGCGCCGTCCGCGTGACAGGCCGCACAGTTCGTCGGGGTGTGCGGGCGCCGTCGTGGCGAGCGCGCGGCGGCGCATCATCGATGATTTGTTACCCTGTCACGTTAAGTATCGGCAGCGTGCGCCACTACCCCTAATACTATAGCGCGAAATGTGCCCGCTCCTCCCGGCCGCCCCTGTTAGACTCAGGGCTCGTGAAAAGTTGTCCTCTTCTCCCCTCCGCCCATGGCTACCTAGCCCCTCCTCGCCCCCTCCGCCCCCTCCGCCTCCTCCGGGGGAACCTTACAGGGGTAGGTTTTTGTTTGGAGGGGTGGGCAGCGTTGCTGCCCACCCCTCCAAACGAGGGGTATCTCGGAGGGCTGTGCCCTCCGACCCTCCCTCCTTCGTGAAAAACCTACCCCTAAAAGTCCGGGGGAACCTGGGGAGATGGCTCCCCCTAGACCCCCGCCATCCACAGGGCGTGCGGGCAAACGGGCGCACACAGGCACGCCTGCCCCGACAATTCACGAGCCCTGCTGTTAGACTAAGGGTATGCAGCCACACGCCGGACGCCCCGAACACCCCTCGCCCGCCCTGCCCATCGCGCTCGATGCCATGGGCGGCGACCGCGCCCCCGGCGTCGTCGTCGAAGGCGCGATCGACGCGGCGCGCGCCGATGGGGCGCCCATCATCCTCGTCGGCGCGCGCGCCGCGATCGAACGGGAGTTAGCCTCGCGCGACGCGGCCGGTTTGCCGCTCGAGATCGTGGAGGCCGACGAGGTCATCGGCATGGACGAGCACGGCGCCCTGGCGCTGCGCCAGAAGCGGCGCGCCTCGCTCAAGGTGGCGATCGACCTCGTGGCCGAGGGGCGCGCTGCCGCCGCCTACTCGGCGGGCAACAGCGGGGCGGTAATGGCGGCGGCTCTCTTGACGTTGCGCCGCCAGCGGGGCATCGAGCGCCCCGCCATCGGCTCGCCCTTCCCCACCAGGACCGGCGGGGTGACGTTCCTCATCGACATGGGCGCCAACGCCGAGTGCAAGCCGTCCTACCTCCTACAATTCGCGGCCATGGGCGTGGCCTACATGCGCCTCGCCTTCGGTCTGACCAACCCGTCGGTCGGGCTGCTCAGCAACGGTGAGGAGGACGAGAAGGGGACACCATTGGTCCGCGAGGCCCACGCCCTGCTCGCCGCGAGTCCGCTCAACTTCAAGGGCAACGTCGAGGGCAAGGACGTGCCCGGCGGCTTGGTCGATGTCGTCGTAACCGACGGCTTTACCGGCAACATCCTGCTGAAGACCGCGGAGGGGGTGGGGGACGCCATCTTCGGCCTTGTGCGCGCGGAGGTCGAGAGGTCCTGGCGGGCCAGGCTCGGCGGCCTGTTGCTCCGCCCGGCCCTGCGCTCGGTGTACCACCGGCTCGACTTCGAGGAATACGGCGGCGCGCCGGTGCTCGGCGTCAACGGCATAGTCCTCGTCGGGCACGGGCGCTCCGGCCCCCGGGCTATCCGCAACGGTGTCCGCGTGGCGCGCGACCTGGCGGGGAAAAGGCTCGCCGACGCGATCGCGGGGGAACTCGAACAATTGAGCGTCACGTCGTAGACCTGCGACCACGGTCGCAGCCCGTTAATAGGAGAGTTATGGCCGACGACAACATAAACCTGCGCGTGCCGGGGCCGACGCCCCTGCCGGACGAGGTGCGGGCCGCCGGGGCGCGCCAGATGATGAACCACCGCAGCGCGGACTTCGAGGCGATCATGCGGGAGGTTCACACGGACCTGTGCTACTTCTTCGCCACCGAGGACCCGGTGCTCACCTTCCCGGCCTCGGGGACCGGCGGGCTCGAGGCCGCCATCGTCAACCTGCTCTCGCCCGGCGACGAGGCGCTGGCGGTCAGCGTCGGCGTCTTCGGCGACCGCTTCGCGGAGATGGCCTCCGCCTTCGGTGCGACCGTGCACAGACTCTCCTACCCGCTGGGCCGGGCCGCCGAGGCCGACGACGTGGCGCGTTCGTTGGAGGAGCATCCCGGCGCGCGCGCCGTCCTGGTGACCCAGAACGAAACCTCGACGGGGGTGCTCAACGACGTCGAGGGCATCGCGCGCGCCGTCCGCGCGGCGCGGCCGGACGCGCTGCTGCTCGTCGACGGCATCAGTGGCCTCGGTACCGCGCCCCTGCTGACCGACGCGTGGGATGTCGACGTGGTGGTGACGGGCTCGCAAAAAGCGTGGATGGCCCCGCCCGGCATGACCATGGTCAGCGTGAGCGCGCGCGCCTGGGAGGCGACGCGTACCGCGCGCCTCCCCCGCTACTACTGGGACTTCGTGAAGGCGCGCAAGGCCGTCGACGAGGGCAACCCGCCCTACACGCCCGCCGTCTCCCTGTACTACGCGCTGCAGGCCGGCCTGCGCCTGTTGCGCGCGGAGGGGCGCGAGGCAGTGTGGGCGCACCACGACGCCGTGGCCGCGCACGCGCGCGAGGGCGCGGGCCGGCTCGGCCTGGGGCTTTTCGCCGACCCGGCCCACTACTCACACAGCGTGACGAGCGTCGTCGTGCCGGACGGCGTCGACGGCAAGCGATTGCTGCGCGACGCGCGCGATCAACACAACGTCCATTTCGGCGACGGGCAGAAATCGTTGAGCGGGCGCATCATCCGCATCGGCCACCTGGGATGGGTCGACGACGCGCAAATCGACGCGGCGCTCGAGGCCCTCGCCGCCGGCCTCGCCGCGCAGGGGTGGGATGCCTCGCGGGCAGCACAGGAGCCCGGCCGCCCGCGCGTAGACCCCACCCCCACCCCGTGGCTAACCAGCCCCTCGGACCCTAGCCGCGGGTCCGACGTTGGGGCGCACTCCACCCATGGCTAACTGAGCCCTCGACCATAGTGGGGTCGAGCCCAAAGGAGCCTGCGAGGGCGGTCGCAGGGCACACGACGGGCACGCCGGCTGCGATCGGGTGGAGCGCCGGCGTGACGCTGCCAGGCGACCGCCCTCGCAGGCGTCACCACCACAGTCCACTATTTCGTGGCGTACCCCTATCGCCGACGGGAAGTTGGGGCTTGACGCGGAACCCGGTAGTATAGGCTATCGGCGTGTCCCCAGTGTCCCAAATATCCCAGGCGTCCCCGGTGTCCCCGCCATCGTCATGAGAGGAGAGCCCGGTGCGCCGCACCCCTATCGTCCATCCCTGCGCTTCCTACGTCCTGGCCGCCGTCCTCGCGACGGTCTCTTTACCCCTGTCGGGGCCTGTCCAGGCGCGCGACACGGTCCACCTGGCCACGGTGGACGCGACCGCCACGGCGGCCCCGAGTATCGTGTCCCCGTCCGCGACGGCGGCGGTCACCGCCGCCGTCACCGGGACCGTGATCAGCATCGCCACGGGCACGCCGGGCACGGCGACGCCGGCGGTCACGGGCACGCTACCCGCCACGGGAACCGTACAAGCGACCCCATCCCCTAGGGCCACGGCTACGGCCACGTTCACCGCCCGCGCCCGCGCAACCACGCCGCACCCCACGCCCACACCGCCGCCGACCGCGACCTCCCGGCCGACAGCGACGCCTCGCCCCACGCCCAACCTGCACCCCGGCTACGGAAGTGTGCCGTGGGCGCGGGGCGAGTACTACGTATGGACCATCACGGGCCGCGACATCGTGAACGGTACCGCCTACCAGCTGTTCACGCGCTCCGGCCACCAGTGGATCGACTCCTCGGCTTACACACTCATGGAGCAGCGGCGCTATGCCCTGCTGCCGAGCGCCACCATCTTTACCGGCCGCACCGCCTTCGATGCGAACACCTACAAGCTGCGCCGCTACGACGGCGTGGGCGCGCTCCGGAGCGACGACCCCGACACTACCGGGGTGAGCAGCGTGCTGCGCGCGACCCTTTTCGGGCCGCACCTCGACTACACCTCGTACCAATCGTGGCGCCACCCCGGCCGCGCCGGCTGCACCGTCGCCAGGGGCCGCCGCGCGCCCGAGAACACCATGGCCTACGGCATGATGGCCGACCTGTTGCGCACGATCACGCCGCGGGCTACAGGCCCAGTCGGCTACACCATCTTCGACCCCTACAGCCGGGAGCCGGCCGTGGCCGCCTCGTACCTCGTGCTGGGACGCGAAACGCTCTCTACCATCCTGGGCAAAATCCCGACGACGCACGTGCGCTTCCGCGAGGGGTCCCAGGCGTCGCTTGACCTCTGGTATGCGACATCGCTCGGGCACATCGTCGTCAAGTGGGGCCTGCCGGGCCGGTTCGGCGCCACGCTGGCGCATTATGAGAAGAGCAGCGACCGCACGTCGCCCCCCGTGTCGCCCCCCGCGGTCGCGCTCCCGAAGGGAAGCGTGGCCTGCGCGTAAAATACCTTCCCCTCACCCCCCAACCCCCTCTCCCGTGCGCGGGCGAGGGGGAGCGCCCTGCCAACTCAACTGAAACAGCGCCAAATATTTTTTCACCGGAGAGGGAAGTTCGGAGAGCAAAGCCCTCCGAACTTCCCTCTCGTTTAGAGGAGTGAGCAGCTTCGCTGCTCACTCCTCTAAACAAAACTGCGCCATTGTGAGCCTCCCCAACGCGGGAGAAGGCTGGTGTCCTATGGAGTAGGAGAGGTGGTGAGGGCTGCCTACAGGCGCGTCAAGCTCGTGTCAGACGTAATATCCTCGTTTATCAGCGCGCCGCCCCCCCGCCGACGTTCCGCCTTGTCCGATGGACAGGTGCAGGATTTGCCGGGCCTTGCTCGACACGAGTTGCCCCGCCGTGGCGTCGAAGAGGATTGTCCCCGTCGTGACCTGGCGTAGGTTCAGAGACACGGCCGTACCCTGCACGGTCGTATCGACCTTGAACGGCGAGTTGCTGTTGGTCTCGATCGTAGCGATAACGTTCCCACCCTGCGCGCTCACATCCTTGAGCTTGTAGTGGGTGATGACGCTGAAAGGCTTGAGCGAGAGTCCAAGGGAGCTCGGCAACGCCACCGTGGCCTTCGACGACCACACGTCGCCGACCTTGATCGAGCCGGCGCCGGGCGGGAGCGTGCCCAGGCTCTGGACGCTGATCGAGCCGGCGGCGGAGCTGACGCTGCCTCGCTGGCTTCCGTCGGCCCCCAGGAGGAGACGCTGCGTCCTCGCCGCGGACGTCACCGTCCTTGTTTGGCCGTTGGTCGTCATCTTGATACTGATGGCCGATGTCGCGACGTCGGCGGTCGCCGTGCCCGACGCGTCGACGCTCACGATGCGGTAGCGGATGGTCGCGCTCGTGCTCGTGGCGCTTGCAGGAGCGCCGGCCGCGCCGAGCCCGACGACGTGCGCCCGACCCGTGACCGTGAGCTTGTAGCCGTAGCCCTGGCCCGCGACGTAGTGGTAGCGCAGCGCCACGGAGGATGGCGAGGCAACGATGCGGACGGAGCGCGCGGCATGCGCCATCGCCGTGGGCGTGAGGACGGCTCCCGTGAGAGCCAGGTATGCGACAGATCTGAGAATCATCGAGGAGTCCTTCTTATTTTGCAACTAAACAGCCTGGGTCGTGTCACGCCCGCGTCCACCACGCCGGCGCGCTATACCTCACTCCAAGCATACGAGAAGGCCAATCTCCGCGCATCACCGGGCCGGAATCAGGACCGCGCCTCTTCCAGATCGAGGTCGTGCTCGATGCGGCGCATCGTCTCGTCCCCGATGGCGCCCCGGTTGCGCAGGCCGATCACGGTGCGCCGCTCGACCCCCAGCATCTCGCGCTTCAGCTGGCGCAGGTCGTGCACGGGGTCCGCCCCCTCCGAGAGCGATACGCCATCGCCCGCCCCTCCGTCGAGATGCGAAGCCAGGTGATCGACGCGCTTTTCGTAGTAGGCGCGCAGGTGCTCGACCCCCTCGGGCGACGCTCCCTCCATGGGCGGGGCATCCGACAACTGGGCCAGCACGGCCCGCATGGCCGCGAGCCGCGCCGTCGCCTCTTCGCGATCCGTCGCCGCGCTGTCGTCGGACAGGCGCAGCCGCACGATGAGCACGGGCAGCGTCAACCCCTGCACGACGAGGGTGCCCAGGATCACGCCGAACACCAGGAAAGTGATGAGGTTGACCTGCGACCGGCTCAGGTCCCCGCGCGCGGGCAGGGCCAGCGCCGCCGCGAGCGACAGGCCGCCGCGCATGCCCGTCCAGGCGACGACGACGACGTTGCGCCAACCGGGGTACGGATCGCGCGCGCGCAGGCGGCGGCTGAGCAGCCGCGGCAGGTACGTGCCTGGGAACACCCAGAGGATGCGCACGACGATGACGAGGAGAGCGACAAGGGCGGCGTACCAGACGAGCGTGGCCGGAGAATAGGGGACTCGATCTCCCGGGTACTGGCGCGGATCAAGCAGATTCGCGCCGATCGGGCGCAACTGCAGGCCGACCAGGATGAAGATGAGACCGTTGACGATGAAGGTGACGGTGCTCCACACTGAGAACGCCTGCAGGCGCTGATCCGAGGAGAGCGTCGTCGGCTCCTTCCATCCCCCGTACAGGCCGGCCGTCACCGCGGCCAGCACACCCGACACTGGCACGGGGAGGTGCGGTAGCTGCGACGGCAGGTACGCCGCATAGGGTACCAGCAGCGAGAACATGATACCGGTGGGCACGTCACCGATGCGCCGCTGCGCCCACGCCGCGACGATCCCCACGGCCAGCCCGATAGCCACCCCTCCCACGCTGGCTACGACGAACGCGAGGGCGATCGAGGGGGCGGAGAACGACCCGGCCCCGTTGATGGCCACGTCGACGGCGAAGGTGTAGGCAACCAACCCCGTGGCGTCGTTAATCAAACTCTCGCCCTCTAGGACGGTGACGATGCGCCGGGGCATGCTCAGGCGCGTGATGATGGCCTCGGCCGCCACCGTGTCGGTCGGCGACACAACGGCGCCGAGCACGAAGGCGGGTAGCACGCCGAGCTCCGCGATAGCGCGGGATGACACATTGGCGACGACGAGCACGGTGAACACGACCAGGCCGATGGACAGCAGCAGGATGGACCGCAGGTTGGCGCGCAGGTCGCGCACGGAGGTCTGCCACGCGGTGGCGTAGACGAGCGGGGGCAGGAACAGCAGCAGAACCACGTCCGGCGCGAGCTTGACCTGTGGCAAATCTGATATGGCGCCCAGGAGCAGGCCGCCGAGCACGAGCACGATGGGGTACGGGACGTGGATGCGCCGCGCGAGCGTAGAGAGCGCGACCACGCCCACGAGCAGGGCAAGCACGAGCTGAATGTCGTTCACGGGGCGTTGTTCTCTCCTGCCTCGATCCGCCAGGCCACTAGACCAGTTGTACGCCCCAAGCGTATCATGAGCAGGTACGCGCTGTGCTCCCGCGAAAGGGTAGGGTCTCCCGTTTCTATGAATTGCTACTACTGCGACCGCATTGCCGCGAGCGACCCGACTTACATACCGCGCGCCGCCGCCTTCGACACGGGCTCGGAGGCGCCGCGCTGCGCCCTCCACTGGCGCTTCCGGTGCGACCACTGCGGGGAACTGGATAGCTACATGGCCCGCTTTTACTGTCTCACCTCCGGCCGCCTGCTCTGCCGCGAGGCGGGCGCTGCCGAAGTCGAAACGGTCTACGGCGACTTCCCGCCGAGCGGCTATTGGTGGGCGCTCGCCTGTCCCGATTGCGGTGACGAGCACCCCTCGCTCGACTACGCCGAGCACACCGGCGTCCACCCCTGGCAAATCGACCCTGCCCTCGAGACGACGCGGCGCTGGCTCTCGCCCGAGGCCGAGCTCGCGCGCTACCCGCGGCCGCGCCTCGCCGCGCCGGACATGGGGGCGTTGACCGACGAGGACTCCGACCGCAACTGGAGCGCGAACGCCGACACCTGGGACGCCGGGTACGACGAGCGCGGCGACGCCAACCGCACGTACTACAGCGACCCCGTCCTGCTCGCCTTCCTCGGCGATGTCGCCGGGCGGCGCGTGCTCGACGCTGGCAGCGGCGGCGGCTACCTCGCGCGCCTGCTCGCCCGGCGGGGCGTGTCGGTCGTCGCGGTCGAGAACGCGCGCCGCTTCCACGAGCTCGCCCTGGCCCGCCAGGCGCGCGAGCCGCTCGACATCGCGTTCCATCACGGCTCGATCGCAGCCATGCCGTACCTGGGGGGCGCGAGCGTCGACCTCGCCGTGGCCAACTATGTGCTTATGGACGTGCGCGACTACGAGGGCGCCATCGCGCATGTGCGCGCGCGTGCTCAAGCCGGGCGGCGCCTTCGTCTTCACGCTGCTGCACCACACCTCGGACGGCCGCTGGCATCGCCCGGCCCCCGACTCGCCACGCCGCGAGGACCGCGACGGCTGGCTCGTCGACCGCCACTTCGAGCGGCGCGCCCTCTACACGCAGTGGGGCGACCTCGCGCCCGTGCTCGGCTTCCACCGCCCCCTGCGCGACTACCTCGCCGCCTGCAAGCGCCGCGGCCTCGCGCTGCGCGACCTCGAGGAGCCGGAGCTCTCGGAAGAGGGCCGGCGTGTCCTGCCTGCCCCGGAGGTCCGCGAGGCCGGCCGCATCGCCGTTTCATACGTGATCAAGACCGTCAAGGCGTAGAGCGTAGAGGAGGGGGGAGGGGGGGAACATGATCTACGAGCTGCCCTACAGGCTCTTCCACCTGGCCGCGCCCCTGTTCGCCAAAACATCTATCGAGCGATCCGTGATCGACGCCACGTTCGAGGGCCGGCAGCCGGCGCGCCTCTTCGTCGACGACGCGCACCATCCGACGGCCGCGCTGCTGTGCCGCACCTACGAGTACTACGTCGCGGGCGACCCCGTCGCCGCGCCCGGCGCGCCCGGCGTGCGCCGCTTCATCCGCGACGCGCCGGCCGAGGCCGGCGTGTTCGCCGACCTCTACGGCTACGCGCCCCTGAACGACGCCTGGACGCGCGCCCTGCTCGACGACCACCGGGGAGGGCTGGTGGCGATCGAGCGGCGAGGCTTCGCGCTGGACGCGCACGCGGACACCGTCGCCTCGCCGAACGCGGGGCGACCGGATGGGGCGGCCGGGGGGACGGGCGGTCCCGCGCCGCGGCGCATCGATCGCCCCCTGGCCGAGCGCATCGACAGGGAGATGCAGCAATACATCAAGGCGTCCTGGGGTAGCTACGAGGCGTTCATCGACGGCGGCTTCGGCTTCTGCATCCTGGTCGACGACCAACTCGCGAGCGTCGCCTTCGCCATTGCCGCGAGCGCGCGCCACGCCAACGTCGACGTCGAGACGGCCGCGCTATTCCGGCGACGGGGGCTGGCCCTACTCTGCTGCCGCGCCTTCATCGACCATTGCCGCGAGCACGGCCTGACCCCGTTATGGGAAGCCGACGACACGAACAGGGCCTCGCGGACCCTCGCGCACAGGCTCGGCTTCCGGCAGATCGCGGCCTACAGCCAGCTCACCCCACCCCACGGCACGAAAATCCCGCTCTCCCATGGCCTGTGGGCGGCGGAGGCTACTCTAACGGGGATGACACCGGGCGTCACGATGTGGCGTCGCTTGACGACCAGCTAGTGGCCGGGAGAATAAATGCCGAACGAACGCCACAATCCCGGCGAACCTCTCGCGCTGTAGGTTCGGTCTGGCACACCAATAGTTCAATACAGCAACGGGGCCAGGAAGCGCTGGCCGAGGATGAGACCGCCGTCAATTTTGGCCGGCGCGCCCTCCCACACGGGGTCCTCGTGCTCGGTGCTGAGCACATAGTCGTATCCGCCCTCCTGCAAGGAACTGATGAAGCGCGGCCAGTCGAGTTCGCCGAGGCCGGGCATGCGATAGCGCCACCAGCCGTCGTCCAGGACGGGCGCGCGAGCGGCATCGGCGCGTCTGCCGCGCAGGATCTCGGTGTCCTTA
>JAABUP010009392.1_pt1 | contig 12026 bp, 13 predicted proteins | sample 5559201 | NCBI WGS metagenome assembly JAABUP01 (sample SAMN10711887, study PRJNA513373) | rock metagenome | isolation source: Antarctica rocks | place: Antarctica | reverse complement strand
AACCATAAGCACAACGGAGCAAAAGACATCAAGGCCCGATTCGAAAAGCAGCGGTATATCCAACACCACAGCCCAATACCCCAGCAAATAATAACCCACAACCTCCCTCGCCATCGACCATCTCACCAGCGGATGTATAATCCCATTCAACACCTTCCGATCCCTCACCCTCTCCGGCTCAGACCCAAACACCCTCCGCCCCAGCGCAGCTCTATTGAGTGGACGTCCTTTGCCCGTATTGCCCTCATCGAGGAGTAGATCCGGTGTCGTGCGGTAGAAGTATGAGAGTATTTGGTTGTAGCCGTGGGTGCCTGGCTCGACTACTTGGCGGGCGAGGAGGTCGGCGTCTATGATTGGGAGCGAGTGGGGTGGGGCGGAGAGGAGGCGGGAGACGGTGGATTTGCCGGTGGCGAGGGAGCCGGTTAGGCCTATGAGTATCATTGTGGAGGTGGATGGGTGGACATGGATGAGTTTCTGGGGCGAGGTATTGGGTAGTTTGTGGGGTGTGAGAGGTCAAGGTCAATTTTCGAACGATGAGATTGTATAAGCACTACGCAACATGGGTTTTTGCATTCAGCCAGAACAAGTCTAGGAATTTAATTTGATCTACAATAATGGTATAGCCCATAGATGAGGCTCTCGTTCAATAGCTGCACGCTTCAATGGGAATCATGTCGCTTTTCAAGATCCAAATCCATGCTAAATAACCTTGAGAGGGCCATCGAATAATGGCTGTCCGTGCTTCAACCCACGTCTCATACTTTGATTTCAATATCTTGATCACCACCCTCCCCATAGCCATTGACCTCTTCCTCCTTGATATGACCGTTGGTCTTCTCCTCACCATTGTCTTCCTTGGACAGCACCTTGATCGACTGCGATCCTGGGTCACCACCTGGAGTTGCCGCGCACACATTCCCTTCCTCGTCCACGAATTCGAAGTTGTACCGCGAAAGCAGGTGTGGTATAGCTGATAATTGAGGGCCGTATCGTGCGGTGTTATCATAAAGTTCGAACAGAGGGACAGCGAGTAATTTCATATTCTTTGGTACGCTGAGGACCTCTGTCATGCAGTCAGTGATATGTAATCCACGTAAGAGGGAAGGCGATGCACGTACTGCTTTTCGGTAGTTGTATGAGGTATAGCTTCTTCAATTCCTTTGGCCTCGTCACATGCGCCGGTAAGTAGGGATACATGAACGTCTCGAAATTCGGTCTCCACCACTGCGCTAACGTATCACCGATATGCCACTCATCGTTTACACCTTCGCCGCTGAATTGGCTGCCAATTGGTGCTAGCCGTTCGTTGAGACGCAGTTTGAAGCCGTCGATTTCGTCGTCTTCGGCTTGAAGATAGTCGCCCGGCCTGAAAGTATGCATATCAGCTAGAATTGGGGGTTACCAGAGCCAAGACCGGAGCGTACAATTTGAAGAACGCGTTGGCGATCTGTAGCATCAGAATGTGTGGATGATTATGCTCGTGGCAGACTAGAATGCCTTCGCATGTCCTTCTCATGCCATGGCGCTCATAGTGCTCTTTTAAACGCTCCAAGCGTGCAACCACCGATGGATCTTCTTCGGGCTGGGTTTCCTTTGTGCCAAATGTGTAATTGCTTAAAGGGAAGAGGCGAATTGAGGGAGGTTGATTTGCATCGAAGGCTTTGGGTAGGACAGGACTTTCGCGCCATTGAGTGAGCAGAGGTTCCCCACCAGGACTTTTGCAATTCGCACTTACGGGTACGAGGTCTGAAGCATAGTACCTGTGACGGTAGACATGACAAGATGGAGGTTTGTGATAGAGGTCTTCGTCCAGCTTATTTTCTATAGCTCGTTACGATCGAAGGTTCTGCTCATCGCCTATGTTGACTGTATTTCATCCTTATCTGAGCCTTTCGAGATAGTAAGAAGGTAGGATTGAAGCGATCTCGGGCAATACTGAGCTGCTGCTGTCTTTCTGTATTGCCGTGAAGCTCAGTCCGGGTAAACATCGGGACCGGCATCTACAAACTCCGATGCCAGTAGTCAAGCACTGGATGTTTCTACCACCAGCTACCAAAGATATCATTCTTTAGCGACTGCCATTCACCAACGTCTCGAAGGAATGCAGGATCTCTTTAATATTAGGAGGTTGCGCAATTTTCACGTTGGGAATTTGGCTTGGGTAACAGATACGACCACGGATCGAAGCCAACCACCAACAGGTCCTCGCTACTTGAAGGAGCAAAAGTTCTGCCAAAACCAACGATCAGAAGCTGAGTCTACACAAAAGCGATGGAGGATGTCTATACTTTCACCCCTGATAAACTTCATGCAAATAAGTCAACCACCCTGCTACCCGCCGCTGGGCAAGAATGATACTTCGATTATTGCTACTCGCAAACAAAAGAATAATTGAACCAGTTGTCACTTGTACTCCTTTTTCGAGAATCTCCAAGAACCCCCCTGACTTCGTCAAACTTCTCTTGCCTGAATGTTGAGACCCCTGAGATGCAGTCGAACTCCTTATGCTCGAAGGCATTTTTTGGGGGGCGGAAAACCTGGTCTTCTCCGTCCGAGATAGCCATGGCCAATAATCGAGGAAGTATTCGTCGAGCTCACGGCATACTTCATCAATCTTGGGGTGACATTTGATAGCGAAGATGGTTGGGGTGGCTTGTTGTTTGGGATGCATGGCAACGCGGGCGTGGAAAAAGATGAGCCCATGTTGAGCGGGTCGAGGAGTGTTTTGATCAGGGAGTCTAAAAATGGTACTGTCAGAAGAATAGAATGAAGGGTGTTGAGGGGAGGTGAAGGTGCCTTCGAGGCTGTCAAGACGCCACGAAGTGGGAAAGCCATGCTCCAATAGCGAGCTGTGCATCGCCGTCATATGGATGACACCGGAATCCTATATCGGAACGCGATACGAAAAATTCCACTCCAATCTCCACAACGGAATCTTGTTCGATTTCGTCTAGGGCGTCGCACCTCCGTAGACGAACATTCACAGTCCGTATGTGCGATTCTAGCATGAAAGCAAGAAAGATCTTCGACGAGGTTGAAATTACGGCTTTTGGAATAGGAGATGGCACTTTTCTGCTGCATGGTTGATCATGAATCCCTCCCTGAGCGACGCTTCTAACATGCTGAACCACCAGGACATAATGTATAGACCCCAAGGCTATCTCGTCTCGTTCAGGGACGCAATCCCAGGCACCTTGAATGGCCCGAAGGGTGAAATGAATGATCCTGCGTCCGAGAGAGGCAACGTCGTTCATTTTTGTCCAATCGGGATCTAGGGGCCTACTAGAACCGGATTCTTTCGTCGCACGTCGAACCCAAACATGTCGGAGATTAGGCTTTCGCACCAGATCGCTACAACTAATTCCTGCATGGCTGGCATAAAGCTTCGAGTAGCCCTCCGAATCCGTTCGCGTCGCTTGATTTTTATAGCTGTCTTCGGTGGGTTCACCAACGACGGACAAATCTAGGTCGATTCTGGGGGTAAGAACATCATATTGCAGCACTGACAGGTACTAAGTAACTATCTAGATTGAAAACTTACAACGTGTGCGGGCACAAAGAGAGCAAGTCGACACGCCACAGAGGACGTGATGGCACGGCGTCCCTGAATAATTTTCTTTTGCCACGCCGGATCTGCTCGCTGGGGTATCCATGGAAGTATTGTAGGCTTTAGCTTAGGATAGATGATGATCGGTAGCATCGAAAAGGCGCTGGTCTGGAATGTATGGACTGCTGGCTAGGATTGAGTCACGGATATCCACTCCTGATGTAGAATGATGGCGGAGTGAAAAGCATAGCAATCATTTCTTAACTACGCTCAAGAGCTGAGATATTCGGAATCATGTTATCGAAGATCTTGTAGGAATTCGGCTTTCGTCGCCCGTTTGATAGCGATCTACTCTCTTGTCAGAAGTGCGGCCAGCAGTGGGACGTGTACTTAGCTGGCGTTGGGTATAATGGGCCCGAAGCTTGATTATAAGCGTTCAGAACACTTGCATGAACTCAGGACCCATTCTCGATAAACGTCAAGCATGGGAAATCAATACAGCACCAAACGCAGATATCCCAGAAGAAGTAGACATGATTTTAGACATATCTTCGCCTGAGTACGAGCGCTCCCAATAACGAGGGATGAGCAAAGAGAAGTGCAAAAAAAAGGGCCTTAGTTTTTCTGGGACGTTCCCCGTGAATGAAAGATTGGAATTGCCATCATACTCTATACCTGATGGGTATTATGAGGCAGATGTTCAAGCTTCACGGCCTGAATCACCACAGCTTGCGTGGTCGCGGTCATCCTCTTCCTCAACTCCGCCTAATGAGTCAGAACTATGGGCAGGGTATCGTTGTCCACGTCCAGCAAGTCCGACAACATTGATTTTCGGACACTATCCGGCTTCGATGAGGATGCTGAGGAGTGGAGCGAGAATAGAAAAGACTACCTTAGCATGCTAGATACATGGACGGATCAGGATGAATGCGGTTGTTGCTCTCTTGATCTCCAGAAAGTATAACCTGACTGAAGTGTGTCACAGTCTATTATGAAGCCATTCGACTACGTTATGGCCTTACCTGGGAAGATTCTCCGGACAGAAGTGCTTTCCACATTCAACGTATGGCTCCAGATCGACGGACACTCGTACATTGTTTTCCATAAAGTAATTGCAATGCTCCACAATGCCTCGCTTTTGTGCGTCGACCTTCTTTTTTCATAGGCCAGGGCCGAATCGTTCTGACGTCTACTAGGTTTTATGCTATTGAAGACGGCTCACAACTGCGTCGTGGCTCTCCAGCCGCTCGTTGTATTTTCGGAGTATCGCAGGCAATCAATTCTGCGAATTATGCGTACTTCCTCGCACAACAGGAGCTTTCTCAATTGAGCAACTCCTGGGAAGCCTTCGGGATTTTCAACGAGATGATGCTCAACTTGCATAGAGGCCAGGGTTTAGAGCTGTTCTGGCGTGATACCCTGACTGTTCCAACAGAAGAGCAGTACCTCAAGATGATCTCCAACAAAACCGGCGGGTTGTTCAGATTGGCAGCTAGATTGATGCAGAGTGCGAGCTCGATAGCGCGTGACATCTTGCCGCTCACTGAGCTTGTCGGTCTGATCTTCCAAATCCGTGATGACTACCAAAACTTGTGTTCTGAGCAGGTACGTACCGAATCTTCATGAACACTCGAGGACATGCTGATTTACTTATAGATGGCATCCACTAAAACCTTCTGCGAGGATTTGACGGAAGGAAAATTTTCGCTGCCAGTCATTCGTTCAATTCGAAACTCTGCTTCCTCTAATAAGAAGCTCCTCAACATCATGAAACATACGACCAATCGTGCCTTGAAGTCCTATGCTTTACAGTATATGCAGACCCAGACCAATAGCCTCGAATACACAAAGCACGTGATCAGCCTTCTGCATCAGCAAGCTGAGACCGCGTTGGGACGGATCCAAGGCCAGAATTACTTCTTGGCGACAATAATGGCACGGATGGGGTTAGATTGATTGGGGTGTGGCGGGATCCTGGGTGGGAAGCAAGAATCTGCAGGCGGCTCTGGCCATCGGGAATTGGGACCAGCAATTCTCTCTTCAAAGCGCCAGCGCCAAGGCTTTGGATGCGCCAAAACAATCAGCCGCTTGACCGTCCCTTGTCAGTTTTATCTTCCCGTACAACCTTCTAGATTGCTTGGGGAAGATTGTTTTGGGGCACTTCCTGAGCTCAATAGTCTTGCAACAGCGATTTACGCAAATCGCGGGTTTCACCCTCTTCTTGTGACTCTTGGCTTTCTTGCTGCCGTTCTCTTATCAATATATATCTTTCAAGTGTTGAGCCATAGCGAAGCACGTGTTTCACGACGCATGTAACACACTTGGCGCGACTAGCGCATATAGCAAGTCAAGGGAACAGTGCACAGAGCTTAAGCGCCAGAGCAAAGATATAATGCCAGTCAGAATCGACTCCGAATTTCATAAGGACCTTCGCCTCACTCTCCCTTCGCAACCACAAGTAGGGTTGAACCTTACCTACAGTAAACCCTCACAATCATCAGTCCAGCGCCGACATGGATTTCCGACATACTTTACCCTTCCCAGTATTACTGCTAGCCCTATTCTTCGCAGCAACTCTCCCCATTGCTCAGGCGGTCGAGCTCACGCCTAGTGCTACCAACCTCACGGAGACACCGATCAAATGCACCAAGATCAGACCTTTCAAATTCCGACCCCATTTTGGAGACTGCATCAAAGCAATTAAAGAGCTCCCCGACACTACAAAGGAAGGCGAGTTCCATTGCGGCAGCAGAATGGACGGTTTTCAACTTCCAGTGACCGAGGGTTATGGCGGCTGCGTGGTCAGCGTAGATCTTGGCTATAGTCGACAACGTGATGTGACCTCGTGGTATCATATCAAAAACGCCGCGCTTCGCATCGCTACCAGTTGTTGGACCTCAATAGGTGGATCATTGGGACCAACAGGTGGAACAGTCCAGATCGGGGATCGAGAGTTGATTTATATTGCAGTGGTGAAGAGGGGAAGCTCGATGGACGTGGGCAATCTGACTGTAACGACGGAGAACGGGACGGCTGCCATGATAGAGAGCAACTAGACTTGAAGCTATTGCATCGAACACTCTTATAGTCATAACATCCTAGTGTGGAGGTGCTTTGCCTTGCTTAGCAGACGATCTCATACCCAAAGTATCTTTGATGGGAAGAAAGAAAAATAAGGTAGCCAACAAAAACATAATGCCAAGCTTCGGCAGACCTGCCCTGTCTATGAAAAGCACTCTACGCGTTCACGAAAAGTCGCGTCCTTCCAGCACCAACCCTGACCCTCTTACCACCAACCCCATCATCTACCATAACCGTTGTATTCGTTGAAATTACTCGACCTCCTCACTGGAGATGGATCGCCAATCTGTCTATTCTCTCAGTGTTCTTGCGCCAGATCCAGATGCCAGTGAAGACTCCAGGAGTCAAATACAGCAGCTGTTGCGCGAGTTCATACTAGAATTCAGGCTTGACAACGCCTTCATTTATAGGTACGCGGTTCGACGATGTCAGAATGTTCCCACTGACAACCTGTTGCAGAGATCAAATTCGAGAGAATGTTCTCATCAAGCAATATTACTGCGATGTCGACGTTGCCCATATCATCTCCTACAACGAAGAGCTGGCGCATAAGCTCACGACACAGCCTGCGGACATCATACCTCTCGTACGCGGAAATCGCAATGCACTGGATACATCTTGCTGACAATATTCAGTTCGAAGCAGCCTTAAAAGATTGCACCCATCGTATCGTCTTCCCCTCCCAAAAAGCCAGCGACATCTCCCTCCCCGAGCACCAGCTGCTCCTCCATTCCTCCGTCTCTCAGATATCTATACGCGACCTGGACGCGACCAACATATCCCACTTAGTCCGTATACCCGGCATAGTCATCGGCGCATCTACTCTCTCCTCGAAAGCAACAGCACTATACATACAATGTCGCAACTGCCAACACTCAGAAACGTTACCCGTGAGCGGCGGCATATCAGGCGTCACACTGCCGCGAGTCTGTTCAAGAAAGAGGACGCAAGGAGACCAATCGGACAAATGCCCGCTAGATCCATACTTCGCGGTGCATGAAAGATGTCAATTCATCGACCAGCAGATATTGAAGCTACAAGAAGCGCCAGACCAAGTACCAGTGGGAGAACTACCCAGGCATATCAAGATCTCGGCAGATCGATACCTGACAAACAGAGTGGTGCCAGGATCGAGATGTACGCTGATGGGCGTCTTTTCCATCTACCAGAATAAAGAATCGAAGGGGTCCGGAAACTCAGCAGTAGCCATCCGGACACCGTATCTTCGAGCCGTGGGGATCACTAGCGATGTCGACCACACAGCGAAGGGCAATGCGATCTTCTCAGAAGAGGAAGAGCAAGAATTCCTTGAGATGAGCAGACGGCCCGATCTTTACGAAGTCTTCGCCAACTGCATTGCGCCGTCGATTTACGGCAACAAAGACATCAAGAAAGCAATTGCATGTTTGCTACTCGGGGGCTCAAAAAAGATACTACCAGACGGCATGAAGCTTCGAGGAGACATCAACGTTCTGTTGTTGGGTGACCCAGGTACGGCGAAGTCTCAACTTCTCAAGTTTGTAGAAAAAGTCGCACCAATCGCCATCTACACATCTGGCAAGGGTTCATCAGCAGCTGGTCTGACCGCGTCAGTACAACGAGACACCAACACACGCGAATTCTACCTAGAGGGGGGAGCGATGGTTCTCGCAGATGGTGGTGTTGTCTGTATAGATGAGTTTGACAAAATGCGAGACGAGGACCGTGTAGCCATTCACGAAGCTATGGAACAACAGACTATTTCGATCGCTAAAGCTGGTATCACCACCATGTTGAATGCTCGAACCTCAGTGCTCGCAGCTGCTAATCCAATCTTTGGACGATATGACGATCTGAAGACACCCGGAGAAAACATCGACTTCCAGACCACCATTCTATCGCGTTTTGATATGATTTTCATCGTGCGCGACGAGCACGAGAAAGGCAGAGACGAGCGGATCGCAAGACACGTGATGGGTATACAGATGGGTGGACGAGGAATGGAAGAGCAAACCGAGGCCGAGATTTCCGTTGAGAAGATGAAGCGATATATCAGCTACTGCAAGTCGTGGGTCATAGTCTGTCCCCACAACTTAGTTCTTATACTGACACTGAATTCAGACGCTGTGCTCCCCGTCTCTCCCCCGAAGCCGGCGAAAAGCTCTCCTCACACTTCGTTTCTATCCGGCGACAAGTCCACGCCTCAGAAATCGCCTCTTCCGCACGGTCCTCCATCCCCATCACAGTCCGCCAACTGGAGGCTATCATCCGTATTACCGAATCACTCGCCAAGCTCTCTCTTTCCCCTATTGCTCTTGAATCTCATGTCGATGAAGCCATACGTCTCTTCCTCGCCTCCACAATGGATGCAGTGACGCAAGGCGAGGGACAAGGCAGCAAGGAGGTAATGGAGGAAGCGGGCAAGGTAGAGGAGGAATTGAGGCGCAGACTGCCTGTAGGATGGAGCACAAGCTTAGCGACACTAAGGCGAGAGCTATGTGAAGGCAGAGGGTGGAGTGAGCAGGCGCTCAACAGGGCGTTAGTTGTCTTGCAGAGGAGGGAGACCGTGCAAATTCGGAATGGTGGCAGTCAAGTATACAGGAGTGGTGTTTGAGACCGAGTCTCGGTAGTTGTGCTATGTTTGTATGATTTGAGGGGCGGTTTTGAGTGGAGGGGTAACTGGTTGCCATATTCTGCCAGGCTTATCACCGTTTCGATTATGGGTGTTTAGATGAGGCCTACAAGATAGGAATTGAATCCACACTTATCACTCTCCTAGTTCATCTGAGCCTGCGGATCTCAGAATACATATCCCGGGCCAATCGAACGTGACCAACAACTCATTCTGGTAAGGTATGGCGCCTAGCGTCCACACTGAAGATTGTATACCATATCGATGATTTCAAGGATTTGCTTATCGGTAGATCAGATATCTGCACGCAAGACGGCCTGCAATCTCCTTGCTGTAGTGTCCGTGTAATCAATGTAGACCACCCAGCGTCCGTTCTTAGTGGCGTAGCCTCGTACACGCGCTCTATCTGAATATATCTTTTGGACCACACTCCAATTCCACATCTCCGCAATATGACACATAGCCAGGGTCATTGGCACAATAGACTCTACGCTACACGGCTCACCATGGCTTTTCTCGTCTACTCCCTCTCCTCTTCGCCGGCTTCTTCCACTTTCACTCTGCCATCTCCGCTCCCAAGTCGTTGCGTATCCTGTCCACCAAATGACGAAACGAAGATGTTTGGGTGGATCGCAGCGATGGAAATCACCGATCCCACGGGAACCAAAATATATCAATGAAACCACCTTTTGAGACAGAGTAACCGGTGGTAGAATTATAGATAGGTGGCTAAAGTAGAGTTCGTTGAAGAATTCCATAATCGCATAGAGCAGGCAGAAGGACTATGGGCGTGCGACAGGATGTCAGATCACTCTGGTGCACAGCCCTCCATCTCTGCCACCACAGAGATGTTTTTGAGCGTGTGTGTTCGTTTAGGAGCTGAGGATGAAAATACGAAGGAATTCGTTTTGATGTGATGTCCTAGTCATGATTCATGCAACAGCTAATGCCGATACAGCGTAATGAATTTTTTGGAGGAGATCTTGAATCTCCGGTGGGGAGCTGATGGAAGGTAGATGTTGCATTTTATTCTTGTCTATGACCTTTTGTTTGCATTGACCAAGGCCGCCCATTCGTTTGAGATCTAGTAGGATACACCCATATTTAGGGACAAAAGCCACCTGCTCCACTATGCTGCAATGAAAGTAGAGAAGATATGCTGCGTACAATCATTATGCTCAGTGGACCTACTGCGCTCCAGGCCTTTCTGTTGTGGGGATCGAGCTCGTCTTTACCCGCCTGAATGACCTACAGCTTCGGCTCTGTCTCCTCGAACTCGCTCATATCAACCACTGGCCTTCGTCCGGCAGTCAACTGCAACCCAGCCTTATAGTCACGTACATTCTCAATGTATACAGTCGCTTTGACGGGTGGTACGGCCGGCAGATCCTCGATGCCATTGACACCATCGACAGATTGTTTGACCTCGATCCCGAGACCTGGCAATACGGTCCCCAGCAGTTGCTGACCTTGTTCCAGGACCTCAATTGCTTCTTCTTCGGAATCAAGTGCTTCAGTCTCGTCCAAGTAGCGTGCGACGCCGTCAACGATACTGGCTTGGTCCCCTCCGGCAATATCTACGGACCCAAGATGCTTGTTCAGCATTCCTTGGTCAACACCGATGCCCATTGCTGTCAGGAATCTGCCAATAGTAATAATAACTTTTTCTCTTTGCTCTTCGGGCGACATCTTGCCGACCATAGCCTTGGGTGATGACTGCGCGAGCATGTGTACCGACAATTTGGCACGTACGGGAGATGTGGGGTGGATGTAGTAATTGAAAAACTCGACCATTTCTTCTTTGGTCAGTGGCTTGATGTGCTCAACATCATGGTCTCTCTGTAGGAAGTCAAGGTACTCATCGCTGATGTGGCTCCAGAAGCGGGCACTCTCCTGGTCTAAGTTCTTGATCTTTTCCAGCCGCTTGTTGACTAGGCTCTGCTTATGGCTCTCAAACTCTTCTTGCGGCATGTTCTCCAGTGACTTGCTGAACATAGCCAAGAAAGCGTTGATCCGATCTTCTAGATATTCTGTGGGTTTCTCCGATTGGATAATGACCCTGTATCCCATCGTCGTTGCTGCAGATTTGGGACCTGTAAAGACAATATATCCGAGCTGCTCCTTAGTTCGTAGTTGGTCAAAGCCGGCCTCGTCGGTCATTTGCCCAAGAAGTAAAATCTTCGCCCGCAGATTTCTGTCAATACGGCTGCCACAAAACACGTAGTACTCAATGCAGTGGTTGACATTCGCTGGATCACCCAATGGTCTCCGGTAGGTGTAGTTACTACCGGGAGTAAGTATTAGACTCCTTGCCACGTTCCATTGCGTCTGAGGTAACGGTCTTGACTTGAGCGTTGACTGGACAAGGTCAGTGAGTTTTAGGGCCTCTTCCTTGTACATGTTGCCGTGACAGAGGATCTCAAGATGAAGCTGTCGGAGAAGTTGAGGGTAGAAAGCTGATATGTCTTCCGGGGTAAGAGACCCAACTTCGTTGAGGTACTGTTCATTGATCCAGCCTTTGTCCGAACCGAGCCAGTTCGTGAATTCTCCAACTTGGTGGTAGGGTTGCTGGAAGTCCCAATTCCGGTAACCTCGCACCAGTCGCTCCTTGACAATCTTGAACCTATCCGGCTTCACTTCTAGGTCGCGCATAGTCACGAGGACCTTCTCCAGCAGCACGGATATTTTCTCACTATATCCACTAATATCGATTCCCATCCCAACGTAGTAGTCCCCGAGCTCGTATTCGAGTCCGGCGATTTCGGCATCATATGAGTACTCAACAAG
>JAABUP010009388.1_pt1 | contig 12035 bp, 15 predicted proteins | sample 5559201 | NCBI WGS metagenome assembly JAABUP01 (sample SAMN10711887, study PRJNA513373) | rock metagenome | isolation source: Antarctica rocks | place: Antarctica | reverse complement strand
AATGTTCATCAGTCATGAGAGCGTGCGAAGGATGCAGAAAAAGAAAGATCAAATGTGACGCTGCAACCACTAATCAATGGCCATGCGCTGCTTGCGTAAGACTGAAGGTACATTGTGTTCCTCCAGCATTGAACTATGATCGTGCACATTCGACAGGCGGTCATCTTTCAGGACTTGAGAGGGTCCTGGACTTTGACAACTCTGGCAGCAGCGATGAAGAGTACAGTAACCCGGCTGGAACATCACAAATCTTCGAATTACAGAATCATCAAGATAGCATGCATGGCTCGCAAGGACCTTATAGCGCTGACTTGGGACCATTCACTACACCACCATACACCGAGAAAGCTTATAGCCAGAATGAGTTTGCTTACGATGATATTTCGGCGATGCCACTACACGTTTCCGGCCCCTCGTACCGTGACCATAACACGTTCCAACCTATCAATCCACCACACAGCGCTTCACTCCCTCCGTCAAATGTTCCAACGTGGAACAGCGAACACTATTCTACCGCTGATCTGAGTGATGTTCTAGGCGAGCTTAAGATCAATGAGAACGGAGTTGGTAAGTACAGAGCACTACGACCGCTACAAGCGTGCTTCTTTCAGCCAACAGTACTAACAAGACTTATAGCTCCATATATTTCGCAACAGAAGAGAAGTCTTGCAGAAGCACCTGCTTTCGAGGAATTCGAAGTCAAGCTACCTACAACTTCTAACAGCTCCGGCTCCACAGTGAGGATACCTCCAGAACTTATGCCATCGGAAGAGCAATGTATGGAGTGGTTCGGGATCTTTTTTTCCCATATCCATCCGTATGTTCCGGTCATCAGCAAGCCGTACTTTTATTCGCAATGGCGATCGAACCGCCGCTCAATATCGCCACTGATTCTAGAAGCAATCTTTGCTTGTGCTGGAAGGATGTCTGACGATCCCGCTCAGGGTGCTCAATGGCTTGCGCTAGCAGCCAGTAAGTATTGCCTCCGAGACTCCGGTGTTGCCTGACTGACTCTGTACAGAGCACGAGGACTGCTTCATGGACGTTCCTCGGCTGAGCACCATTCAGGCATTGTTGCTGCTTCTGAAAGCTCGAGAATCTGCTCCCAAGCGTGGTTACTACTGGCGTTCGTGGATGACTGTGAAGAAGCTTGTCACGATGGCACACGATCTTGAGCTCCAAGATCATTATGCTGATCATCAAGCTGGCCGAAGCTGCGGTTCAGATCCCACAGAGTGCCTCATCAAGACTCGCATATGGCAAAATATCTTCGTTTGTGAGATTATGATTGGTGGTCCACAAGGTATGTCGATTCTATTAGTTTCTGCTCTGAAGGCTATGAAGCTGACTCTGCCCAGGTCGTACGGATATGGGCGTCAATCCCGAGACCGTGGATCTCAACATCCCCCGGCCTTTACCTGGTATCGATAGCTCCGACTACCAGATATCGCGATCATTTACGTACTTTGTGCGCAAAGTTCGAAGTGTGCGAAGTATGCATGATATCAAGACGAGCGTAAAACCAGGCGAGTTGAAGGATTGGGTGAACGATCCAAGATTCGTCAGCTTGAACACCACTCTTACAGACTGGCTCAAGGAGCTTCCACGGGACCTCCAGATCATCTACCCGGACGACGAGACTCCGCCGTGGCTGCCGAGCCACTTCGTTGGCAACATGCACTTATACTATCATCTTACAGTCCTCATGCTCCGCAGACCTCAGCTAATGCACTCGAGCACTTACGCAGATGGTAGCTGGAGGAGGCACATGGAAGTCTGCTATAATTCTTCCAAAGCCATGTGTCGCTTACAGGAAGGCATCCTTCAGACCTTTGGCTTACAGGGTCTATTGTGTATGCAGCGCGGTATCAACTTTGTCATCTACGCTGTGTTAACCTGCACCATGATACATCTGGTACGCTATACCACCCGGAGGAATTTGACGTGGTATCGCTAACATTGCGCTAGGTTGCTATAACCTCGCCAGATCCAGCTTTCAACTCTGACGCAAAGGATTACTTCACACGCCACATGCGTATCCTTGAGAATTGTACTTCGGCCTGGCCAATGCCAGAAATGCAAACTCAGATCGACGCTCTTAGGGAAGCCTTCTCGGCAGACACCAGCAGGCCTTTCGAGCTGAAGCGAAGCTTCCCATTTGGAAGCCCAAGCTCATTACAGGCTTCATACGCACTACAGCCCAGTCCCCCCCTTGATTCAGTCCTTAACAACCCGATGCTAGCTCATCACGAATCGCATGGGCAAATCACTCAGACACCGCAGTATCACCCTCAACAACCGATGACGCCTCCAGTATCGGCAGGCCTTGATGCTTCGAATGATCGGAAGCTGCCCCCGGCGTCGAGGCCTATGATGTCAAACGGTCTACCCCAAAATATGCCGCTGCAAACCACTTCGTTGGGAAACGAACAGGTCGAATGGAATCCCACTCCGATCTTCGCGTATGTAATTATGGCTTTGACAGGTGAACAATAGCTAATTATTCGTCAGTCAGTGGAACACAGCGTTTCTAAATCCTGCTGCATCAGCGGCACCCACAACCTCCTTGCCTCAACAGTCTCCTCCGATGTACCCTCCTTCATCAATGTCGTCCAACTCCATACCCACTCTTCAACATCAGCAATCTTACCCAGAGCAATCATATCCAACCCCGTCGAACGTACCCTCCCTCTCCAGGGTCCAAACTGCTCCTCAAACAACAGCTTATGCGAGCCCAGCGCCCTCGTTCGTCACCTCGAGCATGTGGCGCGACACTGTCGCGAGCACATATGACCCTGGAGGGTTGAAAAGACGATACGACTCCGACTCTAACTTCCTGCTCGACACAGTGCAAAATAAGCGGACGAGGTGATCTTACATACACATGCATATCTTTTACGACTTCTTCAAAAACCATCGGAGGATGTACCACTAGGGATTTGTCCGGCGTTGACGAGGCGGTAATGTCCAGCGATGAAGCCACGACTTGATATTGGTATTCCTGTCCTACTTGCAATGATCTATGGCGTTTACATTCTCTACATACTCTTGTCTATTATTCTCGTACATCATTTCTTGCCGTATGGCCTATTTTTCTACTATCTATGCAATAGGATATCGGTCGGAAAACGGGGTTGGCCACCAAAAATTCTATTGGCGATTATCTGCGTTACTGGGACGATGGATTGAGATAGTTAGCATAGCAATGTGATACCTCCGTTAGTTCGTTTGAGCAGTCCTGTCAGGTTGAGTCCCTCTCCCTTTCCAGTTGATTTGTGGCCCGAAATGGATGATTCCGCCATCATCTGCCCTGTACCTATTCTGGGAACTCGTGCAAGATGATCTTGTCTTGATCGTAACAAACGGTCAGTCCCTGTTCATACTTAGACAACTCGATAGGTCAGCCCTAGCAGCTTTTCTTGGAGTGGCGGCGACAACCTAAAATCCGAGTTGGTGGCGCTATTTGGTACCTGACTAACCGATTATCGCCGACAACAGGCCACATATTTCTTTGTGAATCCTTGAAAGCATTCCATTGCTAAGTTTTGCTATTCACTTGACCTTCGTTCCTACACAACGAGAGTCAAAGACAATCCCTATCTTTCGTCCCGCATAAAGGTATGACAATGCCCGCTCAAGCTGTTTTTAAAAAGGCCACTTTTGCTTACCAACGAAAGAACAAATCCAACCGTGGCTGCCAAGTTCATAGCCCGTTGAGACTATTACATACTATTCCACCCTTCCCTCTTCACGTCAAACCAATTCTGTGACCATGCGATCCGCCACGAAGGGTCTCTACCTTGCCATCTTTGCTCTCTTTGGACCCGCTACTCATGCCAAACCCTCTTCTACGATCTCTTCCAAGTCCTCTTCAGCCGAAGTCTGCGCAGTAAGCAGCCTGCCAGGCTCTCTACGCTCCAGGACTATTCGACTAATAGTAGATCAGATCAACCCAACAGCGATTGTCTCTGACGCGTGCGCCTCCTACTCCACCATAGACACACTTAACGACGCCGTTGTTCCCTCACTAAAAGCCATTACGCAATCCACAGACTTCTTTGCCTACTATCGGCTAAACCTCTTCGACCAAAAATGCCCAGTGAAAGCATGGGAGGACGAATCAGGGACATGCGGAAATATCGCCTGTGCCGTAAATACTTTAGAGGAAGAGAAAGACATTCCAGTGATATGGAGAGCGGAGGAGCTGAGTAAATTGGAAGGACCTAAAGCTGCCCATCCAGGCAGGCAACTACAGAAAGAGAGGGGCACGGAGAAGCCTTTACAAGGAACTTTGGGAGAAAATGTTGGGGAGAGTTGTGTAGTAGAGTACGATGACGAATGTGACGACCGAGACTATTGTGTACCCGAGGACGAAAGCGTGACCGCCAAAGGCGACTACGTGAGTCTGGTCGACAACCCCGAAAGGTTCACCGGCTACGCAGGGAGGGATGTATGGGATGCCATATATAGGGAAAACTGTTTCTCGAAAGATTCGCAGATCTCGCCGCCTGGGAAAGCCGACTCGACAGATCCTTTCCAGGCTGCCAACGACCTTCGCAGTGTCATCCAAAAGAACGCCCCCTCAAACGAACTGGCGGTCGAGGATGAATGCCTTGAGAAGCGTGTCTTCCACCGCATTCTAAGCGGCATGCACGCCTCGATCTCCACCCACATCTGTTACGATTACCTCAACCAAACCACCGGCACCTGGGGCCCTAATATCCAGTGCTACCGAGACCGCCTGGCTGCTCACCCTGAGCGAGTCTCTAACCTCTATTTCGACTATGCCATCCTCCTCCGCGCAGTCACCAAACTTCGCACATACCTTAAGAACTACACGTTCTGCTCGGGCGACCCATCCCAAGACGCAGCTACCAAGTCCAAGATCCTCCACTTAGCAGACAAAGCAGCAACCCATCCTCCAATCTTCGATGAGAGTACCATGTTCCAAGACCCAGACATAAGTGGCGACCTCAAAGAAGACTTCCGGAACCGATTTCGCAATGTGAGCCGCCTAATGGACTGCGTCGGCTGCGACAAATGCAGACTATGGGGCAAGCTGCAGATTGTAGGCTTTGGCACGGCTCTAAAAGTACTCTTCGAGTACGACGAGCTCAAGAATGGCGAGAATCCACCACTGCGAAGAACGGAGCTGGTCGCGTTGGTGAACACACTTGACAGAGTCTCAAGCAGTCTCACAGCTTTGAACAAAATGCGAGATATGGTCGCCAAGCCCGCGCTACCCTTTGCCAAGATCTCCACACAAAACCCACGCGACTACGGCCTACGAGACGGCCGCGAGCAGAAGCCACCTTCACGCAAGAAGGACCATTCCGATGCCAACACAGGCGTAGCACCAGACTATTACTCGGGTACAGCGGAAGACGACGAAGAGCAGATCATCCAACCTGGCGAATCGATCCTGGAGATCTTCTTAGACGAATGGTATCTTGTGTGGCGAACGTTCGGGTATGTGCTTAAGTCTTGGGTCACGTTGCCACCGAAAGCGTTCAGGATCATTGTCGTTGAGCTGTCTAGGCTTTGGAGTTTTTGGTTGGGGCTGCCGGTCCAGGAAAGGAGTTGGGAGTTTCAGTGGAGGCCGGAAAATTTCCAGAAGGATGAGTTGTGAAATTTTGGCATTCGAAAGCATTTAGCGAAGCTTGAAAGCATGACGTAGGAGTTTTGGAAGTGCATAGATCACTGTTGGTTCCATATTTGGGGAATTTAACCTTTGTGTGAGTAGAAAACAATCTTAAAAACCTCGTGAACCAATCGGGATACTTCCTTATGGTATTACCAGTTTTAGAATAAGCCACCCCTCAAGGTGATCTTTCAACCAATTCAATGAGTTCAGTCAACGCTATTTCCTCAATCATACTACCCTCGGTATTGCGCTATACTACTCGTCAACCTCTCATACCACATCCCATTCCGGGAGTTAACCAGCCCGGGAACCTGTCCATGCCTGCATCTTCTCTCCCTTCCCCATGTCCACAACACCGGCATCTACCCCCACGGAGGCAGCCTGCTTGCCCACCAGCCAGCTCAACCCCGCTAACCGAGAACCACAGGCTGTATTCCCAGATGCGGTCATGTGCTCGTTTCCCATTGAGAGATGAGGACGGGATCGATGGTTATGTACCAGGGACATCTGATGCTCTTGAGGCCACCACTCTCATACACTCAGCTATACACACACTCGATAGGAAATGGAATGAGCTTGCTCTCGCCGGTCCATTAGGCCAAAAGCTGGCCATGCAGAAAAGCTCAAGAAGACCTTGATGCCCTCTCAAGCTCTTGAGGAATTGCGAAGCGAATTGACTGACGGTTTTCTGAATCAAATTTCAGTTCCCATAATTCATGACTGATATTATCTGCGTATCTTTACACCCGGGAGCACACGTATCTAGCTCTTCTCCACCTCGCCCTCCTCCATGATAACGGCAGCATCCCCTCCATTGGTAGACTTCCCAACCAATTCTACTACGCTATACCACGCGCCGCCGGCAATAGTCCCAAAAATCCCACAGATGTTCAGGTAACTTACCGTCCAGTTGAACAAGAATACACTTAACACAACCGTAAGAATTTGCTTGACATTGGCTGCTACCGTCATTGTGAGCGCGCCGACCTTCTTATTCGCGCTGAACGACGTGAAATTGAGGGCAAATGCCAGTGCACCATTGACCACGAGAGCGGTAACCAACCCGAGATTGGGGGATGTGACGCGAATCTGAGGCTTGAGTGAGTCGAACTCGCCGTGGTAATAAGCCATGATAAGGCTTTGAATGAGTGCCGGACTAGACATGCGGTAGAGCAGCTCGAGCGCACCGAGGTGGAGGCCGGACGTTTGCAAGCGATTGGTGACGACTGTCTTTACGGCAGCCAGGACGGCGCCGAGAAGCGTCATAGAGAAGCCGTAGATAGTCGCGTTATAGTCTCCGTAGGTGGCTAAGCCGACACCTAGCATCACTGGAATAAGAGAGATGTAGGTCTGCGTAGAGTAGACAGCGCCGTAGACGAGGTGGTAGATGCCGACGGTGAAGACTGGCGAGATTGCACGCACGACCTGGTGGAATGGAACGGTAACTAAGTCCCTGCATCGAGGGTCAGTAGGGCGAATTGACTGTTCTGGGGCTGGCTTACAAGGACGCATTGGAGATGGCAATGTTGGCCGTGTAGAGGACGGAGAAGGCAGCTAATTTGAGCTTGTCTTTGGCGGTTAGAGGCTTGAGCGTGAATGCGCCCGAGCGGAAGAGGACTTGGGTGCCGATAACGCCAGACAGGCAATGGAGAGCGGTCAGGAGGTACGGAGACGAGTGCTGCAATGTGTCAGTAGCGTTGGCTATTGAGAAGATGGGTGGACATACCTTCAACATAATGTACTTGTTGTACAAGGTCAACCCAAGATTGGCCATAAAGTAGAATGTCAGGAATCTGGCCTTCGTGCTTGCCGAGACGTCGGCGCTGCCATCTGCGACACTGACAAGGACCGCGTCATTACCATCGCGCTTGATCACGCGGGAAGAATTCGACGTATTGGAGATGTTGATAAGCATATCCTTGGCGGTTTGGTTGCCTGCGTTGCATGCGTTTTCACCACGCACGAATGCGCTAACGGGACTTATTGCGGTTGTAATCTTGACATACGCGTCTTTGGCTAATTTTATACCAGGAATGGAGACTGCCAGGGCGAAGTATTGAGCGGGACCGGAAATGGTGCCATTCCCTATCGACTGATTAACACCTGAGCCGAAAGCCGTGCGGTCTGGAAACCCTACGCTCAACAGCAAGGTCCCCAAGCTTGTCCATCATCTCCGTAGCTTCGCCTGCAGTGTGCGGGCGGATGCTCGCACCACGTTGAGGAGATGCTGCACGCGTGTTGCTGGGAGTCGGGGATGGGCTCGGAAAGTGGCCTTGAAGGACGGCCACGATGCGAATGTGGTTTGCACCACCGATAGGTGATGAGGACCCACTGTTTACACGCGTGTTGGCGGGCGGGGCAGTAGGTGAGTCGCGACGCTGCCCAAGGGCACTATCAATGCTTGGAAGTGTTGGTTGCATGATGGCTGAGTCAAATGAAGCTACTGTTTTGCGTGGCCGAAGCTTTTGGGTACCTGCACTCGGCGACATTAGCCCTCTCCCTAATTCTTGTATACTGCTGCTCATGATTTATCGAACTCTCAATCGTCGATTCGATGGAGCGAAGAAGCAGCCGCGGTAAGGGCAGAAGAAAAGCAAGGATGAAGAGCGCAGTTGAGATGGAAGATTATGGAATTGGGGGCGAGTAAATCAATTAAATCATTTGGAATACTTACAGCGTATTTAATTAGATAGATATTGCCGCTCCGGTTTGCTGGAGCAGAGCTTACGTTGTTGTATAGACCCGGAAGGTAAGCAAGTGTTGTGGTTGTTGTTGTTGTTGTGAGGTCTACCCCGGTGAGCTTTTGTATACCACTACCCGCTTTAGCGCTATACGGGCAGGAGCGAGCCCGAGCAGCGTAGAATAGCACGTCCTGTTGCTTGGAGGGACCATGCTAGACTAGAGAAGCATTGTTGATCTGGGAAGATAGAGCTGGTAAGCCTTAGGTTGTAAGGTCAGAGTTTGCATTGGTCAGGGTCTTGGCATAACATATTTTCGAGAGACGAAGAACATCTAAGGCATGGTACGACTCCAAGGCGACTCACATAGAAGATTGGAAGCAATCCAGAAAGAATCTCAGTCTTTTCTTCCGTTGGATAGGACAGAGCATTTAGGAAGCAAAGAGCGAAGAGGGCAGGGTATGGAGGGCATCAGCCCTGTTCAGGTAAAGCTTGCCGAGTTCTTTTACTGTTCTGGTTTTGCATGTCCTTTCACGTATGCAGGAAGGGAGGCTAGGCATCAAGGAATACCTTTTATAGGGATCCATGAAAGTCAGTGCTTTTGCACGAGATTTGATATCACATTGCAGTAGGAGAGCGCTCATCTTACTTCTCCAACTTCCCCGCCATTAGAGCCAAGTACGACGTAGTCCTCGTTGCTCCCTTCCTTCGAACGCCACCACCCCGGGGCTGGTGCGCATTTGGTTCCGTACCGTACCTATACCGGGGTTCGTAATTCGAACCATGATGACCGCAAGATGTGCCGCTTGAACGCTTGCAAATTGTAATTCAGTTCATCCTCGAAACTCTAGCTCTTAGGTGGCTGACGCCGTGGCCCTTGACGCTTTGGTATGAAGTGTCGGACCCCAGCTTTGACGTGTGTATATCTCGCATCTCGAGGATGATATGCTGCCATAACATCGATGACACAAAAGCCTTTCGGGCCTTCCAATCGGACAAGACCGGAAACGAGTATTGTCCCTCGCTCTCCAAAGTTAGTAGGAGGGTGCCAGTTCCTTGCCAGGGTCCGTTTGAAGTCCACGATAGCAGAGTCCATATCTCCACCTACCTTTGGGAAAGCGGGTAGAGAGCTTAGTATTCTGGAACTGTCAGACAGCGACGAACTTTGCTTTGCTGGTGGTGCCTTGGCGCTGCTTTCTTCAGTAGCTTTGGGATCAGACATCTTATCCATCTGGTTGCGCGTCTGGGGCTCCTGTTTTGCGTTCTTTTCTTTGATCTTGTCGAGAGAGATCATGCCGGAAGGAATGACCGGGCTGGAGTTTTCCGACCCAGAGTCGAGGTTCAGGTATTGCTTGACTTTCGCTAATTGTAGCGACCAAAACGTGTTGTAGCTTGCCCAGAAAGCCTGCGCCATCGGCCAAGGGAAGAGAGCTGATTGAAGGCGAGCCATCTGCAGAGACGAAACAGGTCGAGTTGTCCAAGCAACGTAGTCGTCGGCGATCTCTATGCTATGCGTACATTATTAACAGGTTTGATGTATGGATGGGATCATTCTCGCATACCCAGAGCGTTCGTACTCTCTCGGAGGCCCTTCCGGAATGACAACGTCAAACCAGTATTTTTGGATCTTCAAAGGCATTCCCAGGCCCCGTTGCATAGGCTTAAAGCCAGCCATATTCTGACCGACGAGATTGGCCAAATCTCCTAGACGATAGTTAGATTACAACCCCTTCCGGATAGGAAACGAGAAGTATCACGTACTTCGTATTACTTTCTCCTTTCCTGGATCCTTTCGGAATTCTATAAAGCTCTGCCACTCCGGATCCGTCCCCTTGTAAAACTCCTGTGGCCGTTGACGGGTGAGGCCCACAGGAATGAAGAGTGCATCTTCTGGCATTTCGTCTGGTATTTGGACTTCACCCTCTACATCCTCTTCTTCCTCTTCCCCCACTGGACTGCCATCTTCTGATTTCTTCTTTGCCAGTGAGGCTTTTTCTTCCTCTTTCAAATCAAGATCCAAGTATTCGAGTAGGTAGTAGCCGGTCGCTACGACAAGGAAGGTCTTGAGTCCGAAAAGTGCTGGCCACCTGTCAATCTCTGTGAGCGTTGTGCGTCAAAGCTACGATGCTGTCCTCGCCATACCTCTTCGGGTCATGCTTGAACCGAACGGGCTGCACGTTGACCTTGCCATATTGTTTGAGTATTGAGGACCGGACCCTAGTTGAGGCGATCGCTCGAGTACAAGCTCTCGTACGGAATGATGGACGACTAAGGGTAAAGAGAGTCCGCAAAGGTTTGGACATGGGCGGTCCAGTGGGGAAGGCCCACCGTCCTCGATGTCTACCGCGCAAGTGAGGCGTGTATCTGAGGACTGGGTAGATAGCGCAACAAGATCTGATACTTATGGGTCTAACTGACAGTGAAATGAAATAGTTAGCAGGTCCGCACGTGGATATGTGGTCGTTGATAAAAGCCTTGCACCACCTCTGTTGCCTTTGCCTTCTGACATATCAATTCCGAGGGCCAAGCTTTGCCAAGCCTGATATCACTTGCCTTTCTATGAAATAGCCATCCTCTACGTATCACCACATCATTGGAGATCGGAAAAGTAGATGCTTTTCTCAATCAGCATCTCAAGATGAAGGTCCTATCAGGCCTAGTATTGGCAAGCACTGCACTTGAAGCTTACACTGTCTCCGCGCAAGCCCTCATATACATTTTCGATGCCGTATCGCCGCCATCCAAGGCAGGGCAACCGTCGATATCTCCCAATACAGCCCGACTACTGTTCGCACAGCGATTAGGACTATCTCAGTATCACAGCCTCGAAGATGCCGAGGAGTCGACACTGGACATTCTGAATAGGTACGGAGGGAAACGACAGCAGATCTTTGCCCATGAGGAACATAAACAGGACTCCGAGAAAGTCCTAATCATAGTCGATGGAGTCTCAAAATCAGAGGGTATGAACCGAGACATCAAGCATGCGTGGCAAGAAGGTCACTGAATATTGTGCCTCAGACATCTTTGATCGTTCAATAGCGCCTGCCGCAACCATAAACCCCCAGCCCTCAAGCTCCCAGAATCTGCAGCTGGCCCTAGATCTGCTTGACCAAGACGAGTACCGCAGATCAAGGGGCAAAGATATCTGCTCCATCCATTTTCCATCGTCCTCTCTTTTTTGCGGTGGACTGAGCAGCTCAAAATCGGTACATAAGATTCAGCAAGCCCTACGAGCCTAAGCTGACTCTTTGCTAGGGAAATCATGCATGTGGAGAATGGAGCAGGCTCCTAGCTGAAGATATGGAAAGTGGATCGCAAGATTACCAGATCTCGACATACAAGGACGTATGCGAGAATCTTCGTAACGGTGGCCATGGACAGACTACTGTTCTCCATGTCTCCTCTCTACAGGTAAGGCGCTTTGGCTTTCCACAGCAGCCTAAGAACAGTAATGTCTAACAATAGCAGGGTCTTACACCCAAAGACGGCCCCCGCTATACCACTGCCGTCTCGGAACTCAAAGCCTTCATCTCTCACTTCCACTCGTCCAAACAAATCTCAAGCACCATTGTCCTTATGCCCGCCACCTCCGCCCCCACCAAACGCACCATCACATCTCCCTACGGTACTTACACCAGTCCTCGACGCCAACAACCGGAGGAACCTCTCGTCTCACCCGGCTCAGCACCCTCAACCCACCAACCCTCCGC
>JAABUP010009387.1_pt1 | contig 12036 bp, 13 predicted proteins | sample 5559201 | NCBI WGS metagenome assembly JAABUP01 (sample SAMN10711887, study PRJNA513373) | rock metagenome | isolation source: Antarctica rocks | place: Antarctica | reverse complement strand
GCGCGGCGGCGCGCGCGAGGCGGCGCCTGCGCTCCCGCCGTGGCGGCGGCCGCGGTCACACGCAGGGCTGCGTGTCACTGCACGGCAGCGCGGCCCGGCCCGGCCGGGCAGCGGGGCGGGCACGGCGCGGCGACCGCACCCCGAAGATGCGGAAAACCTTGCGCGCCGCGGCGACCGACACCTGCACCTTCTTCGCGTTGCCCGGCTCGCCAGCCGACACGAACATGGCCGCATACTGCGCCCGCACCGCGGCGTCACGCCGGCGCCACAACGAGCGCCGGGCCAGGCGCGACCTGAACGGCGCATTGGCGGACCCGCGCAGGAGCGTGGGGCCGGGCGCGCCTGGATGAGCGCTGTAAGCTTGTCCTTGCCGCCCGCCTTTGCCAGGAAGCCGTTCACCGCCTGCGACGCCGCGACTCCCATCAGCCAGGGCGAAGCACGCGTGGTGGCCCGGCCGCCCGCTGAAGCACCGCGCTCGCCTTCAGATGGTCCGCGCTCAAGCCCATGCCGTGCGCCATAGCTCCAGGCGTCACGCGCCGCGCACTTCGACTCCCCTGCAAGCTTGCGCGCCGCACGACACCACACCGCTGCAGGCTTTGTTGACTGGCAAGCTAGTGTCCAAAGTGCGTGCACATTGCTGACTCGAGCACCAAAAATACCCTACGCCCGTGCTGGGGGCTTGGTTGGGACTGGCGGGGCCTCGCTGCCCGCTGGCGCCGATCAATGCGACCCACAGGCTGCACACACATTGCACTGCAGCGACCTGAGCTCCGCAGCAGACAATGGTGTCTAGCTGATGCCCGGGTGAGCGCTGGCGGCACTGCTGGCTGCCCTCGGTTGGCCCCTGACTGTCTATCGCAGCTTTCGAAAAGTAGGGGGTGTGACGCCAGCGTTGCCGGTCCGGGCCAGCGGAAGGGAGAAGCGAACAACTGCTGTATGGACGGCACCTCGGGCCGGCTGGCAGCAGGCCTGCGCTTAGGCGACCAGGTGCAGCAGCTCGTGCCTGCCCAGCTGCGTCCCTGTGTGCTCCGTCCAGGCAGGCGGGACACATTGGTGCGCTTCTCGCAGGCCGCGGACGCGCACGCCGCGCAGCACAGCCCGGGCGCGAGCGGCACTCGCTACCCGCTCTTGCCCTTTGCAGACGACGCGCCTGTCCAGGTGGGAGCCCCTGCTGGCGCCAGCTATGCTGAGAGCCCCTGCACCAGCCGGCTCAAGGCTGCTCCCGCCCCCGCAGCTGTACGCGTGCCTCCTGCTCAAACGCCCCCTAACTGCAAACTTGTGCATGACCTGCCGCCTGGCGGCACGTCCCACCCCCCTGCTTGCTGCAAGGCGAGCCGGCTGCTGCGCTCGAGGCCGCATGCTCGAACACACTGTCCGTGGCTGCAAGCAGCGCCGCGCTCCACAGGCGCCAGTTGGCCGGCAGGGCGCGGGCGCGCTGCGCGCGGGCGACGGCCAGTGCGGCGCCGTCCCGGCGGCGGCGGAGGCCGCGTGCGGGGCCGGCGGGCCGCTGCCGCTGGCCGGCGACTCGGCGCGCCTGACGCCCTGCTCGTCAGCGCTGAGCTCGTCCAGCGCTCTGCGGCTGCGCCTGGGCGGCCCGAGCGAGGACGCGGGCCTTGCCGGGCGCGCTCCCCTCGCGCGCGCGCCCCCGCCCGCAAACCCCGCTCACCCGCTCGTCACCCTGCTGGCCCGCGGCCGGCCCGCCGCGCTGACCGGCCCCGCCTCGCGGCAGCAGCGGCGGGCATCGCCTGGCGCACGCGCCCGCTCCCTGCGCGCGCCGAGCATCGTGGCTCGCGCTGTGGGTCTGTGTCCAGTAAGGTCCGCTGTTCAAAGCGCATCCTCGCCAAGCGCCTGAACGGGGAGGGCTGCCCCGCCAAGCACCGCCTTTAGCAGTGCACCGAAATGCTCGCGCGTGCCCCGCGCAGGTTCTCGCCGATGCAGACGCCGAGCCAGCTGACGCCCAGCGCCAGCAACGACGCCAGCGCGGCCGCGGCGGCGGCCGTCGCTGCGGACGCCGCGCGCGGGGCGGCCGCGGCCGCGGCGCCCGCCGCGGCCGCGCACACGTGCGGGCGGCCGCCGGTGTCGCCGTTTGCGCAGCAGGCGGACGAGGCGCCGCCGTTTGCGCAGCAGGCGGACGAGGCGCCGCCGGGCGCGGGCGGCGCGGGGCCCGGCGACGAGGCGAGCGCCGCCGCGCGCGCGCGCGCGCACAGGCTGGCCCACGTCCCGGACCTGTCGCAGGCGCGCCGCCCGCGCGTGCGGGGTTGCGACGCGCCGCGCGCGCCACCATCCTGCCGTTCTCGCGCTCTCACACGCGCAGGCTGCGCTGCCTGCCTGCTTCGCGCGGCGTGCAGGGCGTCGCCACTGACACAATCAAGACCTCGTAGGAAAACGTGAGCTGCCTAAAAATCTCATGATTAGACTACCAAAGACACCATATTACAGAACTGCTAGACCAACCTGCAATGACAATACCAGAGACGCCCTCGCCGAGCGCGCGCGCAGGTGCCGTCGCTGAACGAGCGCGAGCTGCTGCTGTACCGCGAGATCACGGAGGAGCTCAGCTCGGAAGGCGAGCTCAGCACGCTGCTGTCCGGCCTGTGCGCGCCGACGGGGTCGTCTGGCGGCCAGTGTGCCCCACGCCTGCCCTGCGTACGACCTCAACAGCCAGCGGGGCCTGCGCGGTCCACCATCCGGCTCGTGGCATAACTCTGTGTGGGACGCGCCAAAAGAGCAATGAGGTCGGCCTGGCGTGTGGCGGGCGTGGGTGCGTGAGGGGCGTCTGGCGGCGTGCGCGGGCACTGGGGCACCTCCGCCAGGCTTCTGTACAGGGGCAGCACGCCTCTGAGCCACTGCCTGTGCTGCCAGCGGCCACCTGCGGCTTGGCCTGCGGCCCTGGCGTCGGCGTGTTTGCGCCGAGGTCGCTGACACCCTGGGGCTGGCGCGGACGCGCCCACAGCGCGACGCGCGCGGCTGGCTCAGCGCGGGGCGCGCTGGCGTCCGTGCGCAAGCCGCGCGGCAGGTGAGAAAAACGTCCAGGGTTACCTGCCCTACTGTGAACCCTTGGGGCGCGCGCGCAGCGCGGCGCGCGGCGCGGCCACCGCGCCGGCCGCGCTGAACCAGGAGGTCAGCGACGCGGTCGACCGGCTGCGCGACCTGCTGCCCGCGGCGATGGTCGACAAGCTGCGCTCGTACGAGTCGTACGGCCTCGTGGATGTCCTGCGCACGCAGGCCGCGCGCGCGGCCGCGGTCGAGGCCGTCGAGTCCAGCAAGGCCACAGTCGGTGCGGCGCTGCCGCTGCAGGGTATAGGGTTAGGGCTATATGACCCCTGGGCGCTTTGTTGCCTGCAGGACTCGTGCGTGTAAACAAGGCTGGGCGCCCAGTCGCCGCAGCCCTGCTATTCAGGGACGGGACGGGGGGGGGGTGAGGTTGGGTACGGGTGGAGCTGGGCGGGGGCCGATGCGGCGCCGCAGCGGCTGCTGGCTTGGGGCGTGTCTGGCTGCGGAGACGCTGCCTGGGCGACGGATGTTCGCTTGGTCGCTGGTGACAGACAGCAAGGGCCGGTGGGGCGCAACCCCCTGCGCCATCTGCGCGGGTGCCATCTGCCATCTGAGCGGGTGCTCTGGCGCAGGCAGCGCACCCGCGCCCGGCGCCGCCAGGCCGCTGGCGAGCGCGGGCGCAGCGCCGGAGCCCGCCGAGCCGGGACAGGCCGGCTGCGCCGACGCGCGCGCAGCCTGATCAGGCGCGGCCCCGGAGGCCTGTGCTGCGGCCGGCGGCGCGCCTGCGCTGCCCGCCGTGGCCAGGCCACTCCGGCCGCCGCCGCGGGGCCCGGCGGGGCAGAGTGCCCTGGAGGCTCCCAGCCTGGCGCAGCAGCGCGCGAGCGCGCGTCAGCACACCCAGCCCGGGCAGCGTTTGTCTGGCGCGGGCAGGGCTCGGCGAGGGGCGCGCCTTGGCACGTGAGCCCGTGTCACCAGGTGCCAGCGGCCCTGCCGCGCTCATCCTGCGCAGCACGCTCGGCTGTCCCGGCGCTCGTGCGGCTGGAGGCGCCAGAACTTGCGCATGGTCCAGGTCTGCTGTGCCGGCGCCGCAAGGCTGTCTGCATGCAGGCTCCTCGAACAGCAGTATAGAACGCCGCGTGCGATTGCGTGTAGCCTGTCAGGCCCTAAACCTATACATAGCGTTCAATCGCGTGTAGCCTGTCAGGCCCTGAACCTATACGCCGCGTACGAATCGCATTCAGCCTGTCAGGTCGGGCAGCTGCGTGCGCTTGGCCGCATGCGGCAGGCTGAGCAGACGCTGGGCTGCCCGACTGGGCACACCGCGGGGCAGCTCAGCAGCTGTGCTGCCCGGACTGGCTGCTGCATGCCTGCCCCGCGCAGCTTCTCAGAATTGTTGTTTTGGAGCGAGGGTGTGCCTTGCAGCCCCGCAATGTGTCTCTTTTTGCAGAGTGTGTACCCGCCGGCATGCATAAAGAGCGCGTGCTGCTGAGCGATGCTCAGGCGTCTCTGCTGAGGAAGCACAGTGGGCGCCCGCCGCTGTACGGTGCAGGGGGTAGGCCGCTTGGTGGAGCTGGCGTTTCGCTCTGGCGCCCGCGCATGCGCGAGACCTTACAGCACAAGGCTTGCTGCAGCGCGGGGCTGCTGTTCCGGAGATGCACAAGGGGCTGGTCGCTTAGGCTGATTCGCCTGCGCCTAGGCCCAGTGCCACGTGAGCTTATAAAGACGCCTGGCGGTGCGCTGCAGGTGCTGCATGCGGGAAGCTACGGGCTTTAGCCTTGCTCCTGAAGTCACTCAGATTGCCTAAGGTTTGCATCTGAGCAAGAAACTCCGCTGCAAACGCAGGAGGGTGGGTGGGGCACCACAGTGGCCAGTTCATTTCCTGCAGAGCCTTGCAGGACTACATGCGCGGCACAGGTGCCCGTGACACACCCTGCGGGTGTTGACAAAGTATATGGGAAGTATATGGGAATGACAGCATAACTCGTTATCAATTATTCAGGTGTGCTAATTGCTTAGGCAAGGACGGAGTGTGCCCGCCAATGCGGACAGCTGATAGCTTTGTGAGATGACTTTCTTGGCTCATTTGATGGTGCTGATGTGTTTGTAAGCACCTGTGGCACCTGGCTGCGCTGTGCCCTCTCTGCTCCTGCAAGGCGGTGCAGCAGAGACCCAGGGATGACTACAAAAAGCAGATTGCTAACTCCTTGAATGTGCGCATTAGGCTGCTGCTTTTTCCTGTCTAGAGCACTCCATTGCCACGATCTGTGCACATGCATGAACATGGGTCGGCGCAACCGTCATGGGTGCTTTTGCAAAATGCCTGACAGGCCCGGCTCGATCTCTGGACTCTCTGCATTGCTGTACGAGGCCAGACATGGTGCCTGCACACTCATGCACACAGGCGCATGCGTCCGCTGCTGCAAACGCGTTTTGTGGAACCGTGCCTGTATTATCATTTGAGCCTACGCGCCCAGCCTGAAAGCAAGCGCACCAGCCGCACGCAAGATCAACATGCGTGTTGTTCTCACTTGGGCGCTCACACCAGCAGTGCCGAGGTGCAGCAGAGCCCTGGCAGGGTGCTGTGACAGCATGGCCGACTGGAGCCCCATGCCAGCCGCCGCGCGCCCTTCGCCCGCGGGCGGTGTCTGGCAGCCCAACAGCCGTGCTTGGCCGCCGCACGCGCGCCTTGAGCACCGTGAGGCAGCGCAGCACAGTGCGCCCCCGGCTCAGAGTTACGGCGGAGCCACGGCAGTTGGCCGGTCCTCGGGGGCGCAGCGGGCACGCGGCGGGCCGCGCCCAGCGGGGCGCGGCTGCGCCCTACTGGCAGCGACGCTGCCATGCTGGCACGGAGCCCGCATGCATTGCAGGCTGACTGCGCCGGCAGGACCCGCACCGCCGTTCTCGTCGCACCAAGCAAACCAGCCCCGCTCACCAGCAGCCGCAGCGCGTCAGAGCGCGCGCAAGAGCGCGCCGAGCGTCACTGCCAAGCGCCGGGCAGCGCCTGTGGCGGCGGCAGAAGGCGCCGCCGCAGCGGCAGGCCCCTCTGCAGCGCTTCCTGCACCCCAGCAGCGGCAGACCCCGCCCCTGCAGCGCTTCGCAGCAGCCGTCTGCTCCCGACGCCATGGGCGGCAGCACAGCCACGGGGCGGCCCAGCCCGCATCCCTACCCGCCTGGCGGCGGGTGCGCTGCAGCCGGGCATCCGCCGGCGGCACAAGCGAGCGCCCAGCGGCGGCGGCCAAGGCCTGACGCCTACCTGTCAGGCAGCAGCGGCGCCGCGGCGGAGCGGCCGCCGCCGCCGTACGCGAGCGCGTCGTCGGACAGCGCGCCGCTGCGCACGCTCTCGTCGTCGCCGTCGCGCGTGAGCCCGCCGGGTGACAGGTTAGGGTTGGCGCTGGGGTACAGCACGTCGCGCAGGCGGCTGGCCACCGACGCGCGCTCGTCGATGTCGTCATCGGCGCCGGGCGAGCGCTGCGGGTGCGCCACTCAGTTAGTATTGTATGCGATATGGTGCACACTTGTGACATTGTGAGGGGAGCAATCCTGCACCATTGGAGTCACCTAATCATGTTGAGGAGCACCGTGCTGCATCGGTAGATTGGGAATTCTTTACACCCTGCATGCCCAGCACTCGGCACCGCGCCGGGGCAGATAGGCCCGCACCGGGCTGCCGCCGAAGAGGCGCCGCCACAGCGGCACGCACGCGAGCCAGCCCCCGCCGCGCCCCGCCCCCGCAACCCCGCGCGCCGCCCCGCCGCGGCGCTGTGCAAAGAACGCGCGCTGCCGGTGCGCCAGCTGCAGGCGCTGCCAGCCGCGCCGCGCGCGCTTCGCCAGCGCCTGCGCGCCCTGCACACGGGGCGCCACAACAATTAAGTGCGGCAGCGGACTGTCCCGTCCTGGCGCAGGCAGCCCCTGCACGACAACGTCCAAGGCTCTGAAGCCGAAGACCAGCCGCGCGTGCAGCTGCGGCCGGCTCACAGCGAACGGGCTCGCACGCGCAGCAGCTGCGCGCCCGCACCGCCCGCCACGCCTCAAGCTCAGAGCCCGCTCGAGCGGCTGCGCGACGCGGAGCATGAGCATGAAAGAATGCTGCAGGCCCGGCGCACCCGCAGCAGCTGCGCGCGGCCCCAGCCGGCGACGCCGGCGCCGGCCGCGCCGCGCGCGTGCAGGCGCTCCGGGCGCACGCGGTGCGAGCCGTCCACGACCGAGACCATCGCGGCGGCGACCGCGGCGGCTGCCGCGAGCGCCGTGCAGGCCGTCATGCAGAGCAGCGCGGCCGCCTGCAGCGCGGCCGCCTGCGCGGGGTGCGCGCCGGCGATGATCTGGCCGCTCATCAGCGCCGGGATGGCCGCCTGCGGGGGCAAGGAGCTTGGGGGGCGCGCAGCTTGCAGCAGCGCGCAAGGGGACGAGCGGCCTGCGCCGGGGTGCGAAGCCAGGATGAGCCAACCACGCATCTGGAGCAGCACCTCTGCTGCCCCTGACGCATGGCAGCGCTTCTCCACGCAGCATGCGGCGTGCGCCCGCGCGGCGTGCTCGCACAGACAGCACAGAGCTGGGCTGCTGTGCGCGCGGGGTGGGGCATGCGCGCATCAGTGCCAGCGAGTGAGCCCGCCTGCGCCAAGCAAAGGGTACACTGCACAATGCACGCCAACTTGACCCTAATCCTAAAACTGCTGCAGCGCCCGGCATCATGCCGTGCACGCCCGCCCCTATCTCCTGATCCGGATGAAGCTAGGTGAAGGTCCGCTCGCGGCAGCCGCGGGACCCACCAGGCCCGACGCGCCCATGCGCGACAGCATTGGCGCGGACGCGGCGGCCAGCGCGCGCTGCACCGCCGCGGCGGTCGCCTCGCGCCGGCTGGCGCCCACCGCCAGCAGCGCCTCAATGTTCGCGCTGCCTGCCGCACGCGCGGCCGGCGCTTCCTAGGATTGTCTTTCAAGGCCTTGCAGGACCGGCCGGTCTCCCCGCCTCTGAGCGTGAACGGGCTGAGCGCATGCCAGGCGCTCGTGCGTCCTTCCGAGGCCGCAAGCCAGGCACGGCCATGATGCATGGACCACACCAAGGCGGCCCCGCGCCGCGCTTCAGCCGGCAGTTATGCTGGCGCAAACTCACTCCCAGCAATAGCTCGCGCTGACCACCTGACTCACAAACAGTCCGCACTCGCGCCCGACCCATCCGGCGTAGCTGACGGTTCCGCCGCCACGCGGCCGACTGCGCCGCGCAGCAGCAGGACCGAGCAGCGACCAGCGCTCGGCAGATGCGTGTAACGCCTGCAACAAACGTCCCAGAGCCGCTGCTCGCTGCACGCCCAGCCGGTCAGCGGCGCGCACCGGAACCCAGCTCGTCCAGGATCGCCGACAGGCCGGCCGCCATGCCGCCGACCGCGCCGCCCAGCAGCACGCCTGACCAGGTTACATTAGGGTAGGGTACGCCTACCCTAGCCAGTGGTGCGCACCCGCGCCCAGCTCGTCCAGGATCGCCGACAGGCCGGCCGCCACGCCGCCGACCGCGCCGCCGAGCAGCAGGCCCAGCAGCGGCAGCGCCCAGCGCGCGGCCCACAGCGGGTCCGGGCGCAGCACGACGCCCAGCGCGTATGCGAGCACAAGCGCCGCGCTGCCGCCCAGCGCGAGCAGCACATGCAGCAGCATGCCCTGCGCACGGAGCGCCGCCGGCGCGTCGTGAGCGCTTACAAAGCCTGGGGACATGCAGTAGGAGCATCAGGGGCTAATGCGTGCGCAGCTCTTAATGTAACTGGCGAGAGGGTGAGGGTGGGGGACGCCCCACGTTTTGCTGGAATGGTCACGATGCATGTAAATGTAAAGGAAGACAGCAGCTTGACTGAGGCCATGCCAGCCGCGCGCTTGGGCAGCTCTGTGCGCCTTCAGCGTGCTCAGCAACACACTCCGCATCAACAGGGCTGGCGGCGTGCCTCATACGAGGCGGCCGGCCGGGACACGGTCTCGGCGGCGGCCACGGCGGTCATGCCCACGCCGAACAGCAGCGCCAGCCACCACAGGCGCGCATGCAGCACCAGCGCGAGCGCCGCGCCCAGCGCCGCCAGCTGCAGCAGGCACCTGCGCCGGCGCCCTCACGCTTCACACCAGACAGGCAGCCACGCCAGACAGACAGCCGCAGCAGACGCCCGATACATTGGCCGCGCGCAAACACAGCTCGCCCGCCACACTGGCAACTGGCACAGAACATTCGCACCTGACACGCACAACCTAGCCCTGAAAGCTGGTCAGCGCCGGGCGCGTACCGCAGCGCGGCGACGGCGAGCGGCCGGTACGGCAGCGACAGCGCAGCCGACAGCGCCGCGTGAACCGCGGCCAGCGCCGCCGCGGCCAGCAGCGCGCCCACGCCCAAGCGCAGGCCGCTCGGCTCGTCGATCTTCAACCCTAACCCTAATCCTGCTCCCAGCCCTAACGATGCCGGCGGCGCGCGCGCGCAGGCGTGCGCGCCACCTTGCAAAATCGCATGGCAGTCCATGTATGCGGGCTGCCCAGCTTGTTCGGAAGGCTCACTCGCGCTTCAGCGCTCTTACTCGCTCATGGCCCTCACGCGCAGCCACTAGCAGCCATGCATCAACGCGCAGCATTCGGCATTGCTCAGATTTCCACCGGGCGCGCGGCGCTCCTGGGCTCTAGCTGTGCGCGGGACACTTCCTCACACCATGGCATCCACCTACTTGTCAAGCGCACGAGGAGGACCCTAGCAGGAGCGAGGCGCGAGCACCTCACCCCAACGCCTGCCCCACCCCGCCCAACCCGTCCGCACGCACGTCACTCCCGGCAGACTTGCAGCGCCCGCCAGCCGCACGCGCAGGGCGTCGGCCGCGAGGCCGCGCAGGCTACCCTACCGTACCCCGGCCGGCCTCACTGCACGACCACCTCCGTCAGCGCGCCCACCATCGGGCCGTCAGGCGCCGCGTCGTCTGCGAGCTTGGGTGGCTCACGGCTGTCTGCCGCCGCCTCCACCGTCGTCTGCGCCGCCTCACGATAGGGTTGGGGAAAAAACAGGGATAGGATAGGGATAGTGATACGGATAGAAATAGCCGCGCGCGTCATGCCGGGCTCTCTGGCAGGTCTGTCGCACTCACGGTCCCTTGGGCTCCCTTGCTGAGCCCCCCAGCGCAGCTCTGAATCATGTGGCGTTGCCAGAACACCGGCATGGGTGAGACAAGGGAGCAACACCCGCGCAGATTCTGACTCTGCGGCAGCCGGCAGGGAGCAGCCCCGGTGGTGCTCGTCGGGAGGCGTACCGTGGTGCCAAGGGGCAGCGCGAGGATGCGGCCGCCCACGCGCTGGGGCTGCCTGTCGTCGTGCGTGATCCACACCTGCGCGCGCGAGGCAGGGTTTCAGGCAGAGACAGGGCTTTGTTGTCAGAGGAGCCCTGAGCGCTCACCCGCGCGCAGCATAGCAGGTAAGGGCGGACACAGAGCAGGCCCTCAGCGCGCGGCTGAGCCCCGGGCGCGTCAGCGCGCCAAGAAGTTTGACAGCCGCGATTACCGACGCCTCCCACTTACTCCTACCCTAAAGGAGGCTGTTGCTGAACAAAGCAATCCCATACCGTCCTTCTCTGCACCTGTCCCTTGCTCCCAGGGCGGAAATATGAGCAAGAGTCCGCACAGCTGCGGCCGACCAGACACAGAGCATGCGCACAGGACCGGCCGGCCCTGCTGCTGACCGCGATCGCACCAGCGCGGCGCCGCAGGCCTTGAGCACGCGCTCGGCGCGCTCGGCGGACTCGGAGTCCAACGCGCTGGTCGGCTCGTCCAGCAGCAGCACCGCCGGCTTGAGCGCGATGCAGATGGCCAGCGTCACACGCTGGGACTGCCCGCCCTGCGCGCGCGCGAGCAGGCGCCGGGGTCGGGCGCCGGGCGCCGGGGTCGGGCGACGGGCGCCGGCATTGGCGCCGGGCGCCGGGGTCAGGCGCCGGGCGGCAGCAGGCGCCGGCGACCCACTAGGTGCCACCCGCCATGGGAGAAAGGGGGCAGTTGGGGCCGCCTGGGGGCCTACTCACAGGGCAGGTGAGCAGGGAGGTCCCAAACTCAGGCCCCCAGCCAACAGGGCAGACGGCCGGATCTGCACCGACCAAGCTCCAAGGCCCCCAGCCCACAGGGCTGAATGGCTGGCGCTACACGAGTAAGCTCTGAGGCCCCCAGCCAACAGGGCAGACGGCCGGAGCTGCATGACCAAGCTCTGCCACGAGGTGAACCGGCCTGTGCGGGCCATTGCGGTCACACTGCGCTCGTCGCGCGCCCGCACCGACAGCTCGGTCCACGGCTGGTTGAGCACGCCCTGCTCGAGGCCCAGCTCGTGGATGAGGGCCGGCAGGTCCCCGCGCGGCCGCCCGCGCTGCGCCGCAAATTGCTGCGCGGCGCGCGGCACAGCATGTTGCTCTCGCGGCCAGCACCGGCGGCCCGCCAGACCAGCTCGGGGCCTGTTGGCTACATACGGCAGAGCGGTGCTCACGGCAGAGCAACGCTCGCGGCGAAGTGGTGCATCAAGTGGGGGCGCGGGTTGCGGGGGAGCGTGGTGCAGGTGCGCGCCTGTGCCGCAAAGTAGAACTCAGACGGCGTGCCCTTGGGCTGCACGCGCGCCTGGGGCACGTACGTGACCTGCGGCCCGCCCGGCTGCGGTCAGAGCCTGCGCTGCGCTCGCAGGCAGGCGCACGCAGCGCTGGGGCGCGTCCCCGGCAGCGCGCACCTGCGTCCGCCACTTGGGCACGCCCAGCTGCTCCGGGGTGACGCCGTTCAGCTGCAGCGTGCCGCCCTGCCGCAGCCAGAACAAAATGATGTAGACTTGAGAGTGACTCGCAGCTGCATGCATGACACTGTGTCGCGGCCAGCAGGCCAGTGCAACCAGGCGTCTTCCTCGGTAGCGCTACGTGCGGGCCTTGCACGATAGGAAGAGGAGTAGGGAGCAAGGACAATGTGCACCTGGATGGGGTCGAGGTAAGCGAGCGCGCGCAGCAGGAGGCTCTTGCCCACACCGCTGGCTCCGCGCACAAAGAGGATGTCGCTCGCGTGCACTGTGAAGCTGA
>JAABUP010009385.1_pt1 | contig 12039 bp, 5 predicted proteins | sample 5559201 | NCBI WGS metagenome assembly JAABUP01 (sample SAMN10711887, study PRJNA513373) | rock metagenome | isolation source: Antarctica rocks | place: Antarctica | reverse complement strand
ACCAAAAGCCCGAGCGAGCCGCCGAGGAGTCCCGCGGCGGCGGTCACTCCCACCACGTCGAGCACCTGGCCGGGAGAAATTCCGCCCAGCAACAGGCAAAGGAAGAACACCGGCATCGCCGTCGCCAGCAGGGTGAGGATCTGGAGCAGGCTCGCCGCCAGCTTGCCGAGGATGATCTCGACGTCGCGGAGGTCGGTCATCAAAAGCAGGATGAACGTCCGACGGTCCTTCTCGTGCGCCACCGCCGTCGCCGACGAGAGCGGGGCGAAGAACAGCATCAGCGTGAGCTGGAAGAGCACGAAGAGGCGGAACAGCAGATGCCCGAAATAGGCGATGATGCCGACCTCCGAGACCTCCGCCAGGCCCACCTGCGACTGCCAGGCGGTCCACATCAGGATGAACAAGAGCCCCACGTAGGAGGCCCGGGCCACGTAGAACCGGAGCGGCCTCGGAGCCGTCAGGATTTCCCGGGCGATGATGGGTCCGGCGAACAAGGCGAAACCTCCGATGGCCGGGCCACCATCGACCGCGCGATGTCGCGACGCCGCCACACCCGCCCCGAGCCGATCGCAACCGCCACAAATAAAGCCCCTACGTCGCCCGACCAGCGAATGTTCGCCCGCCACCCGGACCCGAAAGTCCGCCCGCGCCAGGGTCTGGGATCGCCCGAATCGACCAATTCTACATTATCCGAACCGCCTCGACCCGCCAACCCGACGCAATTGGTGCCGCTGAACTCTTGCCTTTTTTGCGACCATGCATACACTCATGGAGTGAAGCGAGGTTTCTTCCAAAAACTCGATGGCAATGGTTCGATTTTCACCATTTTTTGCGATCTGGGATCTTTATCGCGATTGGAGATATTGTGTAAGTTCCATGTTTTGAGTAATCTGGGTGGTATATTCTATTCAGTCGCTTCGAGCCCCGCTTGAGGAACACCATGATTCGACCGATTTCCCATTCGATCGCCGGCGTGGATCAGGTCTCGGTCCCTTCCTGCCTGGAAGAAGCGACCGAGAACCTCACCCGACTGGCCGAGAGCACGCGGCGCTCCTTCCTGGGCCGCGGGTTGGCGACAGCGGCGGCCGTGCCGGCGGCGGTCTTGACCGCGTCCTCGATCGCCGAGGCGGCCAGGCCGGGCAGGAGTCCCTCCGGTGGCAACGGCGGCGGCAGGAACAGCGGCGGTAACAACGCCAACCGCAGCAACAACGGCAACGGCACCGGGACCATGGGCGGTGCCGGCAACGGCGGCAACAACGGCGGCGGGACCATGGGCAAAGGCGGCAATGCGTCGCTCCCCTCGTACTTCTCCAGCCAGTCCGCCCCCGGTTCGACCGCCTCGCTGTTTCGGCAGATCCAGCGGAACGAGGAGAGCCACGTCGAGATCGTGATCGCGGCGATTCGATCGCTCGGCGGCACGCCCCGACCCCACCCCACGTTCCAGGGGATCCAGAACGTCACCCCGCCGCAGCTCGTGGCAATGTCCACGACGTTCGAGAACGTCGGGACCCACGCCTACTTCGGCGCGGCTCCGTACATCAAGAATCCCGCGGTCCTGTCCGTGGCCATGTCGCTCGCCTTCGTCGAGGGTTTCCATGCCGGCTGGCTCAACTCGTTGAGCAACCAGACCCTGGTCCCCGGCGGCTTGACGTACGCCATTCCGTATACGATTCCGCAGGTCGACGTGGCGGTCAGCCCCTTCATCGCCAGCCTGAACGACGGCGGACTCTTCCCCCCGACGTTCAGCACGACGCCATCGGACGTCAACGACATCGCGATCTTGAATTTCGCCCTGATGCTTGAGTACCTGGAAGCCACCTTCTACTTCAACAACGTCCCCCGAATCTTCGCCTCCTGAGCCCGAACCCGGCTCCGGACGCTTTCGACGCAGCTCGTGCCGTTTCGCTGCAAGGTCGCCCCCTCCGGGACGGCCCGATCTTGACGCATGCGGCGGGGTCGGCCCGACGGCCCCGCCTCGGTGCTCCGCAATCGCCGCGGATCGTCGTTCCACTCGACATCGCCTCGACCTGCTCATCACCGGACGGGTCGGATTGAAACGACTCTTCCCAATGATCCCGAGAAAGCGAAGGCGGGGATTGGGATTTCTGTTGCAATAGGCGATTTTGCAACTACTCTAGGGTTTGAGTAGTTTAGGCAGACTACTCGAATCGCGCGACCTCGAATTTTCATCACCAGAGGAACATCCATGCGCCGCACGTCCCCGAACTCCCTCCTCGGCGTCGACAACATCCCGATGCCGACCTGCATCGAGCAGGCGAACGAGACCCTCCAGGAACTGGCCGCCGTCACGCGGCGTTCGTTCCTGAATCGCGGGTTGACCGCCGCGGCCGTCCCGGCGGCCATCCTCGGCGTCGCTTCGATCAGCGAAGCGGCCCAGCCGAAGAACGGCAACCGCAACGGCAACAACAACGGCAACAACGGCAACGGAAGCAACAGCAACCGTGGCCTGATTGAAAGCGGGCTCCCCACCTACTTCCCCGGCCAGACGAGGAAGCTCTTTCAGGAGATTCAGGTCGACGAGGCGAGCCACGTCAACATCATCCAGGATGCGATCATCCTGCTGGGCGGCAAGCCGCGCCCCTACCCGACGTTCCAGGGCCTGAGCATCAGCGACCCGCAGATGTTCCTGAACCTGTCCAACGCCTTCGAGAACACGGGCGTCCACGCCTACTTCGGCGCGGCCGCTTACATCCAGAACCCCGCGGTCCTGGCCGTCGCCGCCTCGATCGCCTTCGTCGAAGCCTACCACTCGGGCTGGATCAATTCGTTGTCCAACCAGACCCTCGTCCCGGGCGGGCTCACCTACGCCACCCCGTTCACGCCCGCCCAGGTCGTCGCGGCCGTCTCGCCGTACATCGTCAGCCTGAATGATCCCGCCAACGCATTCCCGGCGACCTACAGCACGACGCCATCGCCGGAGAACGACATCGCCATCCTGAACTTCGCGCTGATCGCGGAATACCTGGAAGCGACGTTCTACTTCGAGAGCGTCCCCCAGGTCTTCAGCCGTCCTTGATCGGGGCGGAAGAGTCTGACCGGAATCTCGCGGCGTCCCGGGCCCGATCACGGCCCGGGACGCCGCTTCTCCGTCCCTTGACAGACCGACGCGGAATCCTTCTAATCGAGGGAGTTTCCCTTCGGACAATTGAGGATCCAGGAGGTTGCCGGACTTGTCGCGGCCGGGTTGCACGTCCCACCTGGGTCTCTTCGGATGGCTCTGGCTCGTCTGGCTGGGCATCTTCGCCCCGTCCCGGACCGCCGAGGCTTCGGGTTGCCATGGGCCCGAACGGCCCGCTTCCGGTTTACAATGGTTCTGGCAAGAGCCGGTTGCTTCGGCCGTCCCGCTCAGGAGCGGAATCGAACCGGATCTGAGAACCTTCCAATTTCGCCAGTCTTCTTGTCCTGCCGAACACTCTGGTTCCCGTTTAAATCGCCCATTCTTCTCAGAAGCTACCACTTCTCTAGCGCACCTCGTCTTTCTTCGTCTCCTTGACGGCCGGCTCTCGGCCGCCTCGCCGGCCCTCCGTTGGCCGTCTCCGCGTTCGATCGGACTGGACCGCCCGCCCCGGATCGTCCCCTCAAGTCTCCGGACCCGGTTCGACGCCGCTCTCGCCTGAAGCCGGCCGTCGCGCGAATCCATCCCATCGGACTTGACGATCCCACGGACCCGCCGCCGGACTCCCGCGCGCCCCGGGGCCTCGAACGACGAGGGAAGCGATGTCGACCCGTGCCCGACCGACCCCGGACCGCCGGGGGCGTGTCTACACCCCGGCGGTCGGGCGACGCCTCCGCCCGCTCCTCTGGATCCTCCTGGGAGGCTTCGCCCTCCTGGGCGCCAATGGTGCTTATCTCGCCAGCGTGACTGCCCTGACCTGGATTACGGGCGTGACGCAGCAAACTTTCTTCTATATGCTCATGGTCGGGCTCCATTTGCTGCTCGGATTCGCCATCATCGTCCCGGTTCTCGTCTTCGGCTTCGCCCACCTGGTGACCTCCTGGAACCGCCCGAACAAGGCGGCGATCCGCTACGGTCTGGCGCTCCTGGCCTGCTCCCTGGTGGTCCTGGCCTCGGGCCTGGTCCTGGTCCAGGGCTTCGGGTTCTATGAGGTCCGCGACCCCCGAGCCCGGTCGGCGGGCTACTGGCTCCACGTCGCGGCGCCCCTGGCGGCGATCGCCCTTTACATCCGGCACCGGCTGGCCGGCCCCCGGATCCGCTGGGTCTGGGCCCGCCGGGTCGGGGCGGCGGTCGGCCTGTTCGTCGTGGCGATGGGCGTCCTCCACTCGCAGGAACCCCGCCGGTTCGGCGTGAAGGGCCCGAGCGAGGGCTCGCGGTACTTCTTCCCGTCCGAGGCGGTCACGGCCAACGGCAAGTTCATCCCGGCGACCACGCTGATGATGGACGATTATTGCCTCAAATGCCATCAAGATACCTACAAGGGTTGGTATCACTCGGCCCACCACTTCAGCTCGTTCAATAACAAGGCTTACCTGTTCAGCGTCCGCGAGACCCGGAAGGTGTCGATGGCCCGCGACGGTAACACCCGGGCCGCCCGGTGGTGCGCGGGGTGCCACGACCCGGTCCCGTTCTTCTCGGGCGAGTTCGACGACCCCAATTATGACGACGTGAACAACCCGACCGGCCAGGCGGGGATCACCTGCACGGTCTGCCACTCGATCACCCACGTCAACAGCACCCGGGGCAACGCCGACTACACGATCGAGGAGCCCCAGCATTACCCGTTCGCCGCCAGCAAAAACCCTGCCCTCCGCTGGATCAACGAGACGCTGGTCAAGGCCAAGCCCGAGCTGCACAAGCGGACGTTCCTCAAGCCCGCGATCCAGGATTCGAAGTTCTGCTCGACCTGCCACAAGGTCGGCCTCCCCTTTGCCCTGAACCACTACAAGGACTTCCTCCGGGGCCAGAACCACTACGACACCTTCCTCCTCTCGGGGGCTTCGGGCGGCGGGGCCCGGAGCTTCTACTACCCCGAGGTCGCCAAGGGCCAGTGCGTCGACTGTCACATGAACTTCATCGCATCCGAAGATTTCGGCGCCAGGGACTTCGACGGCAAGGGCGGTCGTGAGATCCACAATCACCTCTTCCTCGGGGCCAACACCGGTCTGGCCGCGATCCGTGGCGCCCCGGAAGTCGCCGAGCAGCACGCCCGATACTTGAAGGACAAGAAGGTCCGCGTCGATCTCTTCGCCCTCCGCGAAGGCGGCGGGATCGATGGCGCCCTGCTCGGCCCACTCCGGCCCGAGGTCCCCACGCTCAAGCCGGGCAAGCCGTACCTGGTCGAGGTCGTGGTCCGGACCCTGGGCCTGGGCCACCCGTTCAGCCAGGGGACGGCCGACTCCAACGAGATCTGGGTCGAGCTGGTCGCCCGGGCCGGGGGCCGCGTGATCGGCCTGTCGGGCGGGATCGGGCCGGACGGGACGGTCGATCCGTTCGCGCATTTCATCAACGTGTACATGCTCGACAAGGACGGCAACCGGGTCGATCGCCGGAACCCGCAGGACATCTTCGTCCCGCTTTACAACAAGCAGATCCCGCCGGGCGCGGGGCAGGTCGTCCACTTCGGGCTGGACGTCCCGGCCGAGGTCCGGGGACCGATCACGCTGGAGGCGAAGGTCAATTACCGGAAGTTCGACCGGAAGTACATGGACTACATCTTCGGGCCCTCCCAGGGCCCCGACCTCCCCGTCACGATGATGGCCCGCGACCAGGTCGCCCTGCCGGTCGAGGGCGGCCCGGCGGCCGAGAATCCGCCCTCGCCGATCGCCGAGGTCTGGCAGCGCTGGAATGATTACGGGATCGGCCTGATCCTCGAAGGCGGGGCCCTCGGGAGCCAGAAGGGGGAGTTGAAGCAGGCCGAGCCGGTCTTCCGGAAAGTCGCCGAGCTGGGCAAGGCCGACGGCTGGGTCAACCTCGCCCGGGTCTACCTCCGGGAGGGCCGGATCCCCGACGCCCGGGCCGCCCTGGAGCGGGCCTCGACCCATCAGCCCAAGGCCGCGGCGCCCTGGGTGATCAACTGGCTCTCCGGCCAGATCGACGAGCGGAACGGCTACCTCGACCAGGCGATCGAGCAGTACCAGAAGGTCCTGGCCACCCGGATCCCCGACCGGAAGTTCGACTTTAGCGGGGATTACGAAATCATCAACGCCCTCGGCGCCGCCCTCTACTCCCGGTCCCGCCAGGAGCCGATCGGGAGCCCGGCCCGGCTCGGTTACCTCAACCGGTCGGTGGCCGCCTACCGCCGGACGATCGCGATCGACACCGAGAACGTCGCCGCCCACCACGGCCTCGGGCTGGCCTACGCGGGCCTCTCGGCCGGCGAGCCCGACGCCCGGAAGGGGCCGGCCGACGCCGAGACGATCGCCAGGCTCGCCCTCCGGGCCTCCGACCCGGCCGCCAACCCCGAGGTCCGGGCCAACCACGCCCGATGGCTCGCCGGAGTCATCCCGGCCTATGTCAACGCCCCCCGGGCTGAGTTCGGATCCAAGCTCAACCCGCTCCACGAGGCCGTCGAGAAGCTCGGGGCCGCCCACGCCGTCGAGCCCCTGGCGGCGACCCGGTCGGCCCTGGCCTTGGCCCTCGCCGCGACTCACAAGGCCCTGCACTCGATGTTCAAGCCCGACGAGACCGCCGAGGGACGAGCCGTCGGGATCGCCCGCCGGAACAGCCCGGCGGCCGACCAGAACGCCCAGTCCATCGTGATCCACCCCCTCCACCGGCCGGGCGCTCCCGGCCTCGAACCGGCGGCCGCCAAGGTCATCTCGCGGGAGACCGTCGAATGAATAGCCCCAGATTACTCGATGGATCAGGCCCGCGCGACCGCGGCAACGAGCCCTCCCCTCTGTCCTCCTCGCCCCACGGGGGGGAGGGTTGGGGAGAGGGGGCCGTCGCTCCGCCAGTGGCGTTGGGCTTACCGGTGCTTCGATCGACGCCGAGAAGCCCCCTCTCCCCAACCCTCTCCCACGGGGGGCGAGGGAGGAAGAGGGAGAGACTATTGACGGTCGTCGTCCTCCTGGGACTGATCCTCCTCCCCCTCGGATGCACCCCCCCGCCGCCGCCGACGGTCAGCGCCGATCCGATCGCCCCGACCCGGCCGGAGGAGTTCCAGGTCTCCACGATCCCCGACGTCAAATTCGTGGAAATCACCAAGGAAGCCGGAATCACCTTCCGGCATTCCAACGCCGCCAGGGGCCAGAAGCTCCTGCCCGAGACGATGGGCTCGGGCGCGGCGTTCCTCGACTACGACGGCGACGGCGACCAGGATCTCCTGCTCGTCAACTCCGCCCCCTGGCCCGGCGCCGGTCCCGAAGCGGCCCCGACCCCGGCCCTCTACCGGAACGACGGCCAGGGCCACTTCCAGGACGTGACCGCCGAGGCCCGGCTCGACCGGTCGATCTTCGGGATGGGCGTCGCCGTCGGCGATTACGACAACGACGGCGACCCGGATCTTTATCTGACCGGGCTCGGCGGCAATCGCCTCTACCGGAACGACGGCCAGGGCCACTTCGATGACGCGACCGCCGAGGCAGGGGCCAAGGGTGGCGACGGCTGGTTCACCAGCGCGGCGTTCTTCGACATGGACAATGACGGGGATCTGGATCTGTTTGCCTGCTGCTACGTCGCCTGGTCGAAGGGGGCTGATGAGTCGATCTCGACCCAGCTCCTCGGGACCGGCAAGGGGCGGGCTTACGACCCGCCGGCCGCGTACAACGGGTCGGACTGTGTCCTGCTCCGGAACGACGGCGGCAAGTTCGTCGACGTCAGCGGACCATCGGGGATCCAGGTCCGATCGCCCGACAAGCAGGTCCCGCTCGCCAAGGCGCTCGGGGTGGCCCCCTACGACGTCGACGGCGACGGCAAGGTCGACCTGGCCGTGGCCAACGACACGGTCGTCAACTTCTTCTTCCACAACCTCGGCGGCGGCAAGTTCGAGGAGATCGCCGTGAGCACCGGAATCGCCTTCGACCAGGCCGGCTCGACCCGGGCCGCGATGGGGATCGACTGGGCCGACTTCAAGAACGACGGGACGCTCGGCCTGGCCATCGGCAACTTCGCCAACGAGATGACCGCCCTTTATGTGACCGACGACCCCTCGGGCCTGCGCTTCTCCGACCTGGCCAACCTGTTCGGGCTCGGGGCCCCCACGCAACCTCCCCTGAAGTTCGGGCTCTTTTTCTTTGACTACGACCTCGACGGCCGGCTCGACCTCCTCTCGGCCAATGGCCACCTGGAGAGCGATATCGCCCTGACGCAGGCATCGGAGACCTACGCCCAGTCGGCCCAGCTCTTCTGGAACACGGGGAAGGTCGGCCGCCACCTGTTCGTCCTCGTCCCCAAGTCCAAGGCCGGCCCCGACCTGTTCCGGCCGGTCGTCGGCCGGGGGAGCAGCTACGCCGACGTCGACGGCGACGGCGACCTTGACGTCCTCATCACCGAGAACGGCGGCCCGGCCCACCTGTTCCGGAACGATGGGGGGAACGCCAACCGATCGCTCCGGATCGACCTCCGGGGCCGGGCCTCGAACCGCGACGCGATCGGGGCGAGGGTCGATGTCCGCGCCGGCGGAGTGGTCGCCCGCCGGCAACTCTTCCCGAGCAAGGGCTACCTCTCGTCGGTCGAGCACCCGATGACCTTCGGGCTCGGCCGGGCCGGCAAGGCCGACTCGGTCGCGATCATCTGGCCGTCGGGAGCGAGGTCCGAGATCAAGGATCTGGAGGCGGGGAAAACCCACGTCGTCGGTGAACCAGGGCCCCCGGCTCGATGATTTCTCCGCCCACGTTGCATTTTGTAACAAGCTCCGATCCGACGGAGCCGAGAGACCTCCCCGGAAGCGGGCCCTGGAGTTGCGGCTCGCCCCGGTCACTGTAAGTCTTGCGATCGCCGACAAGGGCCCCAAAGTCGTCCCAGAGAACTCGCCGAACACTTGCCAGCTTGTGTTATATTTGGGTCGAGAGGGATTGGCTGGAGGCCGAGACCTTGACGGACCGACATCGGGCGGCCGGCTCCCTTCCAGGGGTTGTCGGCCCTCGGTCGTCGTGCCCACTCTCAATGGATCGAGCAACACTACGAAATCGCAACCTCGGAGCGTACGCGGGTTGGATCGAGGGCGGCGGGATCGGGTCGGCTCGACGTGGTCCGAGGGCCTTTGAAGGTCCCCGACCAGGTCCGATCGGATCGGTATCGACCCCCGGATCTTGCCCGGTCGCTCCTCAGTGGGAGGATCGTCCGCCATGAGACCCCAGGCCATGCTCCTCGCGGGGTGGCTCCTGCTGGCGACCGGGTTCACGCCCCCGGCGCGGGCCCTCGCCGGACCACCCGAACCGGCCGCCCAGGGAGAGGCCGAGGGCGTCGCCGACGACCCCGCCGCAACCCTGGACCGTGGGCTCGACCTGGAGCGTCGCCATAACTGGGCCGGGTCGATCCAGATCTATCGCGAGGCCAAGGATCGGTGGCCCAGCCGCCCCGAGTTCAAGCAGCGGCTCCGCCTCTCCGAGATGCACTCCAAGCTTGCCCGTCGCTACGGGGATTCGAGCTTCCGGAACGTCCTGCTCCGGCTCGACCGCCAGAAGTCCCTCGACCTGTTCGACGAGCTGATCGAGCGGATCGAGTCGCACTACGTCGATGCCGTCCCGTTGGAGCCCCTGATCCGCCGGGGTTTCGACAACCTGGAGGTCGCCCTCCGCGACCCCAAGTTCGCCTTCCTCTCGCTGAACGCCCCGGGCGCCCGGCCCGAGCGAGTCACCTGGCTCCGCGAGCAGCTCCGGACGCGCCGCGACCGGCTGGCCGTGCCCGACCGCGACTCCGCCCGCGACCAGGTCCTGGCCGCCGCCGAGCTGGCCAGGCAGGCTCTGAACGTCCCGGCCTCGGCCGTCATCCTCGAATTCGTCTTCGGATCCTGCGACGTCCTCGACGACTACACGGCCTATTTGACTCCCGACAAGCTCGACGACATGTTCGCCATGATCGACGGCAACTTCGTGGGACTGGGGGTCGAGCTCAAGCTCGACGATCAGGGCCTCAAGCTCGTCGGCGTCCTCCGGGGCGGCCCGGCGTCCGAGGCCGGCTTGAAGGCGGGCGACCGGATCGTCGCGGTCGGCGGGGCCTCGCTCAAGGGGCTCGGGCTGGACGAGGCCGCCGGCCGGCTCCAGGGGACCGAGGGGACGCTGGTGGATATCTCCGTCCTCCGGGCCGACGCCAGCACCCGGAGCTTCCGGCTGGTCCGCCGTCACGTCGAGGTCGAGAGCGTCGACAAAGCCCAGATCGTCGAGCCGATCTCGGGCGTCGGCTACATCCAGCTCACCGGATTCCAGAAGTCCTCGGCCGAGGAACTGGACCGGGCGATCGCCCGGCTCAAACGCCAGGGGATGCGGTATCTCGTCCTCGACCTTCGGGGAAATCCCGGCGGGCTCCTCAATGTGGCCGTGGACATCGCCGACCGCTTCGTCGATCAGGGAATCATCGTCTCGACCCGCGGCCGGGCCCCCGGCCAGACCCAGGTCTACCGGGCCCGACCCGACAAGCCGTACACGATGCCCCTCGCCGTTTTAATCGACCGTGACAGCGCCAGCGCCAGCGAGATCCTCGCCGGGGCCTTGCAGGAGCTGGGCCGGGCCGTCGTCATCGGCGACCGGAGTTACGGCAAGGGCTCGGTCCAGAGTATCTTCGAACTCCGGTCCGCCCCGGCGGGCCTGAAACTGACCACGGCCAAGTTCTACTCGCCCCGGAATCGCCCTTATAGCGAGCAGGGCGTCACCCCCGACTTCCCCGTCGTGGTCCGAGCCAAACCCGTCGCCGGGGCCGACCCGACCGCCGAGCCCGAGGAATTCGGCGATCCGGTCACCGACCCCGTCCTGGTGATCGCCCTCCAGCAAGCCCAGCGGCAACTGACGGCTCGCTGAAACGGGGGAATTTTAACCGCCAAAGCACCAAGAACGCCAAGGCAAGAGAGGGAATTCAGAGAGAAAATGTTTTGTAGATAAGTTGCCTCCCTCTTCCCTTGGCGGTTCTATCTTCCCCCGATTCGACGAGGCCCATGCCCAATTCACCCGCGCGGCCATCGACCCGGCTCGACCCCGCGCCGGCCTGGACGGTGGTGACCGACGCCCCCTTGAAGGGGCTGGCGCTGGCTCGCGAGGCGGGGTCGGTCTTCGCCTGGGACGAGGCCGACCAGCTCTACCGGGTCGACGCCCGGGGTGAGTTCCAGTCGGTCGCGCGGGCCCCCGGGCGGATCCTCGGGGGAGCGGTCAGCGACGATGGGGCGATTGTGGCCCTGCTCGGCGAGGGGTCGCGGCTCTGGCTCCTCGACGGCGACTTCGAGCTGATCCACGAGCGGGCGGTCGTCTCCGACCCGCTGGCGATCGCGATCGACCCGCACGGGCGGTACGTCGCGGTCTCCTCGAAGATGAACGTCGTCCAGTTCTACACCCGGCACGCCCGCCTCGCCGGTAAGTTCGAGACCCGCCAGCCGCTCTCCGGGATGGTCTTCGTCCCCGACCGCCCGTTCCTGGTCGCGACCGGCGCTTATGGCTCGATCGTCGGGATTGCGCTGGTCCCGCGCGGGCAGGGCTCGGCGCTTGATGGGACCACCGTCTGGAACGAGGCACTGATGTCGGGCGTCGGCCGGCTGGCGACGACCGGTGACGGCTCGATGACGCTGGTCGCCAGCTTCACCCACGGAATCCAGCGATTCGACCTCGAAGGGCGAGGCGAGGGGACCTATCACCTGGGGGGCTCGGCCAGCCACGCCGTCCCCGACTTCGCCGGCCGGTCGATCGCCGTGGCGACCCTGGAAGGCGAGCTGGCGATCCTCAGCGGGGCCGGGAACGTCCGGTGGCGGACCTCCCTGAACCGGCCGGCGATGGCCCTGGAATTCGACGCCCTGGGCCGGTTCGCCGTCTACGGCCAGCCGACCGGCGAGATCGTCCGGCTGGACCTCCAGCCGACCGGCCGGGCGGTCCCCAAGACGTCCACCGCGGCGCCGAAGTCGCCCGGGTCGCGATCGA